>Ga0209573_1003034_pt1 | contig 19589 bp, 11 predicted proteins | sample TNRBio252014_DNA_FD_185870 | JGI IMG/M metagenome (GOLD analysis project Ga0209573, IMG submission 185870) | Wastewater treatment Type I Accumulibacter community from EBPR Bioreactor in Madison, WI, USA - TNR Reactor_6/25/2014_ DNA (SPAdes)... | ecosystem: Engineered > Bioreactor > EBPR >...
CCGAGTTGGCCGTCTTCAGCGCCGTATCGGCCAGACCCTTACGGGCACCGTGGGTGGAGTTGAAGTACTCCAGAACCGTCAGGCCTTCCTTGAAGTTCGACACGATCGGCGTCTCGATGATCTCGCCGGACGGCTTGGCCATCAGACCGCGCATCCCGCCGAGCTGCTTCATCTGGGCCTGCGAACCGCGGGCACCGGAGTTGGCCATCATGTAGATCGAGTTGATCTCGCCTTCGCGACCGTCCGGTCCGAGAACCGGGGCCTTCAGCTCGGCCATCATTTCGTCGGCGACGCGATCGGTGGCCTTGGACCAGGCGTCAACGACCTTGTTGTATTTCTCGCCCTTGGTGATCAGGCCGTCGGCATACTGCTGCTCGTATTCCTCGACCAGCTTCTGGGTTTCCTCGACCAGTTCGGTCTTGCGGGCCGGGATGACGATGTCGTCCTTGCCGAAGGAGATGCCGGCCTTGGCGGCTTCCTTGAAGCCAAGGCCCATCAGTTGGTCGGCGAAGATGACCGTCGCCTTCTGACCGCAGTGGCGATAGACCACATCGATCAGATTGCCGATCTCCTTCTTGGTCAGGTTCTTTTCGAGCAGGCGATAGCCGACGTTCGGATCGCGCGGCAGCAGGGCTCCCAGCTTCATCCGGCCCGGCGTCGTGTCGATGACGCGGGTGACTTCCTCGCCATCCGGACCCATTTCGGTCCAGCGCGCCTTGATCCGCGTGTGCAGGGTGACCACACCGGCATCGAGCGCGGCGTCGATCTCGGCCGGGTTGCCGAACAGCTTGCCTTCGCCCGGCTCACCGTCCTTGACCAGCGACATGTAGTACAGGCCCAGCACGATGTCCTGAGACGGCACGATGATCGGCTTGCCGTTGGCCGGCGACAGGATGTTGTTCGTCGACATCATCAGGACGCGCGCTTCCAGCTGGGCCTCGAGGCTCAGCGGAACGTGCACGGCCATCTGGTCGCCGTCGAAGTCGGCGTTGAAGGCGGCGCAGACCAGCGGGTGCAGCTGGATGGCCTTGCCCTCGATCAGCTTGGGCTCGAACGCTTGAATGCCCAGGCGGTGCAGGGTCGGCGCGCGGTTCAGCAGAACCGGGTGCTCACGGATGACCTCTTCGAGAATGTCCCAGACCTGCGGCTGTTCGCGCTCGACCATCCGCTTGGACTGTTTGACGGTGCCCGACAGGCCCTTGGCGTCCAGGCGCGCGTAGATGAACGGCTTGAACAGCTCCAGCGCCATCTTCTTGGGCAGGCCGCACTCATGCAGCTTCAGCTCCGGTCCGACCACGATGACCGAACGGCCCGAATAGTCGACGCGCTTGCCCAGCAGGTTCTGACGGAAGCGGCCCTGCTTGCCCTTGAGCATGTCGGCCAGCGACTTCAGGGGCCGCTTGTTGGCACCGGTGATGACCCGGCCACGACGACCGTTGTCGAACAGGGCGTCGACCGATTCCTGCAGCATCCGCTTTTCGTTGCGGATGATGATGTCCGGCGCGCGCAGCTCCATCAGGCGCTTGAGGCGGTTGTTCCGGTTGATGACCCGGCGATACAGGTCGTTCAGGTCCGAGGTCGCGAAACGGCCGCCGTCCAGCGGCACCAGCGGGCGCAGTTCCGGCGGAATGACCGGCACGATGGTCAGGATCATCCACTCGGGCTTGTTGCCCGACTCGATGAAGGCTTCCATCAGCTTGAGGCGCTTGGACGCCTTCTTGGCCTTCATTTCCGACGGATTGTCGGCCAGTTCGGCGCGGTGCTTGGCGGCCTCGGCCTCCAGGTCGATCGCCATCAGCAGGTTGCGGACGGCCTCGGCTCCGATTTCGGCGGTGAAGCCGTCATCGCCGAATTCTTCCTGGAAGCGATAGAACTCGTCTTCCGTCAGCAGCTGGTTCTGCTTGAGCGGGGTCAGGCCCGGCTCGGTGACGATGTAGTTCTCGAAATACAGGACCCGCTCAACTTCCTTGAGCGGCATGTCCAGCATCAGCGAAATGCGGCTGGGCAGCGACTTCAGGAACCAGATGTGGGCTACGGGTGAGGCCAGGTCGATATGGCCCATCCGCTCGCGCCGAACGCGCGCCAGCGTCACTTCGACGCCGCACTTCTCGCAGATGATGCCCTTGTATTTCATGCGCTTGTACTTGCCGCACAGGCATTCGTAATCCTTGGTCGGGCCAAAGATACGCGCGCAGAACAGGCCGTCACGCTCGGGCTTGAACGTGCGGTAATTGATCGTCTCCGGCTTCTTGATCTCGCCGAAAGACCACGAGCGGATCTTCTCCGGCGACGCCAGGGCGATGCGGATCTGGTCGAAGGTCGGGGTGACCGGGACCGGGTTGAAGATGTTCAGGACTTCCTGGTTCATCTTGGTTCCTTAGCTGCGGCGAAAGCCGCGAAAAAAGTATCGAGTGGCGGGTGGTCAGAGGCGAGTGAACTGCGGCGTGTCGGGATGGCGTCTCGCCACTCGTCACTCGCTACTCGCCACCGTGAGGCGCGCTTCGCGCGCCTCACCCGTTCTCCAGCTCCACGTTCAGGCCCAGCGACCGCATTTCCTTGACGAGCACGTTGAAGCTCTCGGGGATGCCGGCTTCGAAGCTGTCGTCGCCGCGGACGATGGCCTCGTAAACCTTGGTCCGGCCAGCGACGTCGTCGGACTTCACCGTCAGCATTTCCTGCAGGGTGTAGGCGGCTCCGTAGGCTTCCAGGGCCCAGACCTCCATTTCCCCGAAGCGCTGACCGCCGAACTGCGCCTTGCCGCCCAGCGGCTGCTGGGTGACCAGCGAGTACGGGCCGATCGAGCGGGCGTGGATCTTGTCGTCCACCAGGTGGTGCAGCTTCAGCATATAGATGTAGCCGACCGTGACCGGACGCTTGAACTGGTCGCCGGTCAGGCCGTCGAACAGGATCGACTGACCGGTCCGGTTCAGGCCTGCGGCCTCCAGCAGGTTCTCGATGTCCGAGATGTGGGCACCGTCGAACACCGGGGTCGCGAACGGCACGCCTTTGGACAGATTGCGGGCCAGTTCCAGCAGCTCTTCGTCGCTGTCGGGCAGCGGCGTATCCTTGCCATAAACCTCGGTCAGGCGCTCGATCAGGGCCTGTTTCTGACCGCCGTGCTGCCAGGCTTCAAGCAGGTTGGAGATCTGCTTGCCCAGGCCGGCGGCCGCCCACCCCAGGTGGGTCTCGAAAATCTGACCGACGTTCATGCGCGACGGCACGCCCAGCGGGTTCAGCACGACGTCGACCGAGGTGCCGTCCTCAAGGTAGGGCATGTCCTCGATCGGCAGGATCTTGGAGATGACGCCCTTGTTGCCGTGACGGCCGGCCATCTTGTCGCCCGGCTGCAGCTTGCGCTTCACCGCGACGAAGACCTTGACCATCTTCATGACGCCCGGCGGCATTTCGTCGCCGCGCTGGAGCTTCTCGACCTTGTCTTCGAAGCGGCGGTCCAGACGCTTGCGGGCGTCTTCGAACTGCTTCTTCATGGCTTCGAGTTCGCCCTGGGCCTTTTCGTCGTCCAAAGCGATCTGCCACCACAGGCCGCGCGAGATGTCGGCCAGCTTCTCAGCCGTCACATCACCACGCCCCAGGCCCTTGGGACCCGAGTTGGCCTTCTTGCCGACGACCAGGGCCTGGAGACGGCCATAGACGTTGCGCTCAAGGATCTTGAGCTCGTCGTCGCGGTCCTTGCCGAGGCGCTCGATTTCCGAACGCTCGATGGCCTGGGCGCGCTCGTCCTTGTCGACACCGTGACGGTTGAAGACGCGAACATCGACGATGGTGCCGGCCACGCCCGGCGGCAGCCGCAGCGAGGTGTCACGGACGTCCGAGGCCTTCTCGCCGAAGATGGCGCGCAGCAGCTTCTCTTCCGGGGTCATCGGGCTTTCGCCCTTGGGCGTCACCTTGCCGACCAGGATGTCGCCCGGCTGGACCTCGGCGCCGATGGCCACGATGCCGGCCTCGTCGAGGTTGCGCAGGGCTTCCTCGCCGACGTTCGGAATGTCGCGGGTGATTTCTTCCGGCCCCAGCTTGGTATCGCGGGCCATGACCTCGAACTCCTCGATGTGGATCGAGGTGAAGACGTCGTCGCGCACGATACGCTCAGAGATCAGGATCGAGTCTTCGAAGTTGTAGCCGTTCCAGGGCATGAAGGCGACCAGCGCATTGCGGCCCAGCGCCAGTTCACCCAGGTCCGTCGACGGGCCGTCGGCGATGACGTCGCCGGCCTGGACCACATCGCCCACGCGCACGATCGGGCGCTGGTTGATGCAGGTCGACTGGTTCGACCGCTGGAACTTCGACAGACGATAGATGTCGACGCCCGACTTGGAGGCGTCCGTCTCTTCGGTGGCGCGAACGACGATCCGGGTGCCGTCGATCTGTTCGACGACGCCGGCCCGGCGCGCGATCACCACGGCCCCGGAATCGATGGCCACGACATCTTCCATGCCGGTACCGACCAACGGCGCATCGGCCTGAACCAGCGGCACCGCCTGACGCTGCATGTTCGAACCCATGAGGGCGCGGTTGGCGTCGTCGTTTTCAAGGAAGGGGATCAGGGCGGCGGCGACCGAAACGACCTGTTTCGGCGAGACGTCCATCATGTCGACGGCGTCCTTGTTGAGCAGTTGGGATTCGCCGTTGATCCGGCCCGGGACCAGATCCTCGACGATCTCGCCCTTCTTCAGCTCGATGTTGGCCTGGGCGATGGTGTACTTCGCCTCTTCCATCGCCGAGATATAGACGACCTCGTCGGTGGCCTTGCCGTCCTTGACGCGACGGTAGGGGCTTTCGATGAAGCCATATTTGTTGACGCGGGCGTGGGTCGCCAGCGAGTTGATCAGGCCGATGTTCGGGCCTTCCGGCGTTTCAATCGGGCAGATCCGGCCATAGTGGGTCGGGTGAACGTCGCGGACTTCAAAGCCCGCCCGCTCGCGGGTCAAACCGCCCGGGCCAAGCGCCGACAGGCGACGCTTGTGGGTGATCTCCGACAGCGGGTTGGTCTGGTCCATGAACTGCGACAGCTGCGACGAACCGAAGAACTCGCGCACGGCCGCGGCGGCCGGCTTGGCGTTGATCAGGTCATGCGGCATGACCGTGTCGATATCGACCGAGCTCATGCGCTCCTTGATCGCGCGTTCCATACGCAGCAGACCGACGCGGTACTGATTTTCCAGCAGCTCACCGACCGAGCGGACCCGGCGGTTGCCCAGATTGTCGATGTCGTCGATGTCGCCACGGCCGTCCTTGAGGCCGACCAGGATCTTGAGGACTTCCAGAATGTCTTCCTTGCGCAGCACGCGCACGGAATCGTCGACGTCCTGCTCAAGACGCATGTTCATCTTCACCCGGCCCACGGCCGACAGGTCGTAGCGCTCGGAATCGAAGAACAGCGATTGGAACATGGCCTCGGCGGCCTCGATCGTCGGCGGCTCGCCCGGACGCATCACCCGATAGACGTCGAACAACGCCTCTTCGCGGTTGGCGTTCTTGTCCACGCGCAGGGTGTTGCGCATGTAGGCCCCGACCGTGACATGGTCGATGTCCAGTACGTCGATGGTGGTGAAGCCCTGCTCTTCCAGCGAGGCGATGATGGCCGCGTCCAGCTCGTCGCCGGCTTCGGCGTAGATTTCACCGGTCTGCATGTTGACGGCGTCGGCCGCCAGATACTTGCCGATCAGGGCGTCCTGGGCCAGCGACAGCGACTTGACGGTCTCGCCCAGCTTCTTGGCGGCGCGGGCCGAGATCTTCTGACCGGCCTGGGCCACGACTTCGCCGGTATCGGCGTCGACCAGATCGAACTCCGGCTTCACACCCCGCCAGCGGTCGGCCTTGTAGGGCGTGACCCAGCCTTCGCCGCGCTTCTCGTAGGGAACGGTCTCGTAGAAGGTGGACAGGATTTCCTCGCCGTCCATACCCAGGGCCATCAGGAAGGTGGTGGCCGGCAGCTTGCGGCGGCGGTCGATGCGGACATAGACGATGTCCTTGGCGTCGAACTCGAAGTCGAGCCAGGAACCGCGATACGGAATCACGCGGGCCGCGAACAGCAGCTTGCCCGACGAGTGGGTCTTGCCCTTGTCGTGATCGAAGAACACGCCCGGCGAACGGTGCATCTGCGAGACGATGACGCGTTCGGTACCGTTGACGATGAAGGTGCCCTTGTCCGTCATGAGCGGGATGTCGCCCATATAGACGTCCTGCTCCTTGATGTCCTTGACCGAGCGGGCCCCGGTTTCTTCTTCCAGTTCGAAGACGATCAGGCGCAGCTTGACCTTCAGCGGCGCGGCATAGGTCATGTCGCGCTGGATGCACTCTTCGACGTCGTACTTCGGATCTTCGAACTCGTACGAGACGTATTCGAGCGTGGCGCGCTCGTTGAAGTCCTTGATCGGGAACACCGACTTGAACACCGCCTGGATGCCCTCGTCGATCCGGTCGGGCTGGCGCGTCTCGCGCTGGAGGAATTGTTCGTACGAAGACCGCTGAACCTCGATGAGGTTCGGCATCGTCACGGCCTCGGGAATGCGGCCGAACGATTTGCGGATCCGCTTCTTGCCGGTGAAGGAGTGCGCCATCTGGTGTCCCTGTTACGGCGCGAGGCTGTTCAACCCGCGCCACGTCAAAAAGGCGCACGCCGTCCCTCTCGCAGGGTCGGTTTGCGCCGTCTCTTCGCGTCCACCCTCGAGGTGAAGCACCTCAGGACGCTGGATTTTGAAGGGCTCCCGGGGAGGAGCAGCGCCTTCGTCCGGCTGGGGGCGAGCCGGGCCTCGGCGCATTACGCGCAGGAATCAGAATTCTGCGAAGGAGCGTATATAGCGCGAAATTAGGCAGAGAAAAGGCCCCGACACGCATTTTCGAACGCGGACGCCGAATGCTAGGCTCGTCCCATGGAAACGCTCGGCTTACTCGCCCCCTCCCTTTTCCTTTTTGTGCTCGCGGCCTGCGCCACGGCGACGCCACCGCCGGCTCCTGTGCTAGTCGAGCCCTCCCAGGCCGGCTGGGAAACGGGCCAGCAGGCCTATCTCGACTGGAACGCCGAACAGCGCGGCTGGGCCACGACTGAGAGCGGCCTGCAATACCGTCGCGTCGGGGCGGCAAACCCCTCGGGGGCCCTTCCCGGTCCGACCGACACCGTGCGCGTTCATTATCGCGGCACCTTCATCGACGGGCGTGAGTTCGACGGCAATTTCGGGGCCGACCCCATCGAGTTCCCACTGAACCGGGTCATTCGCGGCTGGACCGAGGGGCTTCAACTGATGCGCGCAGGCGAGACCTACGATTTCGTCATTCCCGGGGACCTCGCCTACGGCAATCGCTGGGTGGGGGGCGATCTGATCCCGCCAAACTCTGTCCTTCTCTTCCGCGTCGAACTGCTCAGCGTGACACCCGCAACCTGAGCACCGCCATTTCGCGCAGCGTTCGGACGGCGCTTTGCCGATTTGGTCGAGAGGCCCTAAGAAGCCGCCAGTTTCATCGCCGGAGGTCATCCATGATCCGCAAGCTGCTTGTTTCCGTCGCCGCGACCGCCCTGCTCGCAGCCTGCTCGACCACGCCGGACCCGGTCACGCCGCCGCCCGTCGCCGAGGCCCCGATGGTTCAGCTTGTCCAGGACATCCATACCTACGCCCGCCCCAATGAGGCGCGCGTCACCGACGTCGCCATCGATCTGACCGCCGATTTCGCCGGCAAGACGCTCAGCGGTACCGCGACCCTCTCCATCCAGACCGCGCCCGGTGCCCGCGAACTGGTGCTGGACACGCGCGACCTGACCATCCGCTCGGTCACGATTGACGGCCAGCCGACCGCCTGGGCCCTGGGCGACGAGCGCCCGCACATGGGCCGCCCGCTGACGGTGGCCCTGACCTCCGGTACCCGCACCGTCGTGGTCGACTATCAGACCAGCCCCAATGCTGCGGCGCTCCAGTGGCTGTCGCCGGAACAGACGGCCGGCGGCGAGCTTCCCTTCATGTTCAGCCAGGGCCAGGCCATCCTGACCCGCACCTGGGTCCCGACCCAGGACAGTCCCGGCATCCGCCAGACCTATTCCGCCCGCATCGTCGCCCCTGAAAACCTGTCGGTGGTCATGAGTGCCGAGATGCTGACGCCCGAAGGCGAACCGGCCGGTCCCGGCCAGCGCGCCTGGCGCTTCCGCCTCGACAACCGGGTGCCGCCCTATCTGATGGCCATCGCCATCGGCGACCTGGCCTTCCAGTCCACCGGACCGCGCACCGGCGTCTATACCGAACCGTCCACCCTGGCCCGGTCCGCCGACGAACTGGTCGATGTCGAGAGCATGGTCGAGGCCGCCGAGGGCCTCTACGGCCCCTATCGCTGGGGTCGCTACGATCTGCTGATCCTGCCGCCGTCCTTCCCCTTCGGCGGCATGGAAAACCCGCGTCTGACCTTTGCTACCCCGACCATCATCGCCGGCGACCGCTCGCTGGTGTCTCTGGTGGCCCATGAGCTGGCGCACAGCTGGTCCGGCAATCTGGTGACCAATGCGACCTGGTCGGATTTCTGGCTCAATGAGGGTTTCACCGTCTATTTCGAGAACCGGATTATGGAGGAGGTCTATGGTCGTGACCGCGCCATGATGGAGCAGGTGCTGGGTTGGGACAGTCTGCAGGCCACCGTGGCGGACCTGCCGGCCGAGGACACACATCTTTACATCAACCTGGCGGAACGGGACCCCGACGACGGCCTGACGGATGTGGCTTACGAGAAAGGTGCCTTCTTCCTGCGCACCATCGAGCGCATCGCAGGGCGTGAGCGGTTTGACGCCTATCTGCGCGGCTACTTCGACCGTCATGCCTTCCAGCCGATGACGACCGCGGACTTCCTCGCGGACCTGCGGGCCAATCTGATTCAAGGCGATGCGGCGCTGGAGCAGCAGTTGATGATCGACGCCTGGGTCTTTGGGCCCGGCCTGCCCGCCAATGTCGAGGAACCCCATGCCGACGCCTTTGATCGCGTTGACGCCACGGTGGCAGCCTATGTCGTCTCGGGCGATGCCGCCGCGATCCCCTGGGCAAGCTGGTCGACCCAGGAGCGCCAGCGCTTCCTCGGCGAACTGCCGGACGAAATGACGACGGCGCAACTCAGCGCGCTGGATCAGGCGCTCGGCCTCTCGGCCAGCGGCAACTCTGAGGTGCTCTTCGCCTGGCTGATGATCGCCGTCGAAAACAGGTTCGATCCGGCCGTTCCGGCCCTGGAGCATTTCTTGACCTCGATGGGACGACGCAAGTTCGTGCTGCCGCTGTTCCGGGCCATGATGGAGGAAGACGCCTGGGGTCAGGCCCTGGCCCGCCGGATCTACGCAGCGGCACGCCCGGGCTATCACTCCGTAACCACCGGCTCGGTGGATGCGGTGGTGGGGGCGCCTGTGTGAAGATCGTCGATGCGCGGGGGCATCGTTGCCCCACGCCGACCTTGCGGCTGGCGCGGGCGCTGCGTCAGGCCGCGCCGGGTGACCGCATCGAACTGATTGCCGACGATCCAATGGCGCGCATCGATGTGCCGCACTTCGTCGGCCAGGCCGGGCATGTGCTGGATGCCGTTCTCGAGGACGGTCCGGCCCTGCGTTTTCAGGTCACCAGAAGTGACGCGGCTCCGACAGGCTGAGGTCGGCCTCGGTCGCGGCCTCTGCGGCCGCATTGGCGCGCCGATACTGATGCAGGGCAATCTCGATCTCGGTCGCGAGCGCCCCGCCGAAGAATACCGCGTTCACATTCCAGCTGAGCCAGATCAGAAAAACGACCACCGCACCGATCGAGCCGTAGGTGGCCCCCAGTTCGACGACCTGATCGACGTAAACGGCACAGGCCCATGACGCCAGGGCCAACAGCAGGGCCGCCCCGATCCCGCCACCTATGGCGGCACGCCACGGAACCCGCTTCGAATGCGCCATGGCATAGCGGTACAACAGCGTCAGCCCGATGGTCAGGCCAGTGAAGGCCCACATCCACTCGCTATCGAGTCCCAGGCCCTCGAGGGGCTCCGTCTCCTGGGTCTCGTGCATCAGCCGGATCGTCAGGATGGCCCCCGACACCACGGTCAACAGCAGGAAGGCGCAGATGGCCACGATGAAGGCCAGCAGGTTGAAGCGGAAGAACCCGTGCTGGTCAGTCTCATCATGGATAAAGGTCAGGCCCGCCAGAACCGCCTTGAAACCACGATGGGCGGCATAGGCCCCGACGACAAGCGCGACAGCGCTCTGGGCAGAGATGCTGCGGAACGGCACATCAATGAGGCGCTCGATCTCGGATTGAAGCAGTCCGCGCGCGGCATGCGGGACCACTTCGATCAGGGCCTCGGCCTGCTCCAGACCGACCCCCGTGTTCAACACCACCTTGAAGAAGCCGATGATCAGGGCGACCGCCGGAAACACGGCCAGCAGGGCGAAGAACGACACCCCACCCACATAGAGCATGACATCGCGGCCCCACAGCCGGGCCAGGGCCTTGCCAAGGACGCCTAGCGTCTTCAGGACGGCAAAGCGGGGGGTCCAGGTCACCGGACTGTCTGGCCGAGGGTCGGTCATTAAGAGGCAATCCCCGTTTTCGGCTCATTGATCAACCCCATTGCAGCGATACCATTTTCTCAGCGGATTGCGTAAGAACGCGACCATGGAGGAATCCTCGATCATCGCTCAGCCCACCATTGAGTCGGCCGCTCCCCTGCCCAGACCACGCGTGCTGGTACTGGCTCCCCAGGATGATCTGGTCGCGCCGTTGACGGCGGGCCTCGATTCGCTCGGCTGGCAAACGATCACCGCCCGCTCGGTCGAGGGTGCCGAGCGGGCGATTGCCGACATGGCCGTCGAGGTCGCCATGGTCGATGGCCGAGAGGGCTTTCCCAAAGGCCTGAGCACCCGCCTGAAGGCCGCCGCCGGTTCGCGTCGATTGCCGGTGGTCGTGCTGGGTGGCGACGACACCGAAGCCGACCTGCGAATGACCCCGCCGATCCACCCGACCCAGGCCGCCCTGCGTATCGAGCACCTCATCCGTGCGGCGGTCGCCGTCGAGGAGTTCGAGCTGAGGCGCGCGACCTTCGAGGAACAGGGAATCCAGCTCGGCTCGGCGGAGCCGGAAACGGCCCGCCGGATTCTGATCGTTGGCGAGCCCGATCCACAGTTTCTCGCCCTCGCCAATGTGTTGGAGGCGACAGGGGCCGAACTGACTGCGGCGCTGACGCCCTATACGGCCTTCGACTATCTGCATGAGCGCGAGTTTGATGCCGTGCTTCTGTGGGGCGGCCAGCGGCGCACCGAGGTCCTGTCCATCGCCGCCGGCATCAAACGCAATACGCGACTCTATCACCTGCCGGTGGTGCTCTACCTGCGGTCGGATGCCGACATCAATCTAGGCGAAATCTTCGGCCGCGGCGTCGCCGACGTCGCATCGCCTGACGCCCCGGTCGATGAAACGGTCCAGCGGGTCCTCGCCCTGGCCGACGCCTATCGCCGCCAGCAGGGTATCCGCGAAACCCTGGAGCGCGCCCGCAATTCCGGTCTGATGGATCCGTCGACGGGCCTGTTCACGCGCGATCTCTTTGCGGTCCACTTGGCGCGGCTGGCAACGGCCGCCTCCCGGCGCCGTCGGCCCCTGTCGGTCTGCGTGCTGCGCGTCGCCCACCAGGACGAAGTCAAACAAGCCCGGGCCGGTGGCTGGGTGGACCGCGCCATGCCCCAAATCGGGGCCATGATTTCGCGGCTCGTTCGCTCGGAGGACACGGCGGCACGCCTGTCACCGGAGGTGTTTGCCGTGGCCTTGCCCGCGACCCGACTGGGTGAGGCCCGGCTGGTGTCCGAACGGATTGCCGCCGTCATCGCCTGTACCGCCTTCCATGCCGGCGAGGACAGGAAACCCTTCGTCGTGACCTTCGACATCGGCGAGGCCGAACGGCTGAGCGACGAATCGCCCATGTCCTTGCTTGAGCGCGCCGTCTCGGCCGCGCGACCGGGGCCGGAACCCGAATCCTAGATCAGCGAGGCACCTAGCTGACCGCGAACGCCGTCTCGGCCAGCTTGCGCGTGATGCGCTCGGCCGCATTCAGGCGGTCCGCGGCATCGGGCCACTCGCCCTTGACCACCACCTTCTGATCGGGCCGGACCTTCCAGGCCCCGTTCGACGCCTGGATCAGTTGCACCAGGCCCAGCGGATTGGAAAAGACGTCATTGCGGAAGCTCAGCACCGCCCCCTTGGGCCCGATGTCGATCTTGGCGACATTGGCCTGCCGGCACAGGCCCTTGATCGCCACCACCTTCAACAGTTGATCGGCCTCATCCGGCAAGGGCCCGAACCGGTCGATCAGCTCGGCGGCCAACGCTTCCCGGTCTTCCGGACGTTCGGCCTCTGACAGGCGACGATACATAGCCAGGCGCACATTGAGGTCCGGCACATAGGCCTCAGGTATCAGGACCGCAGCCCCGGCGTTGATCTGGGGCGACCAGCCGCGCGGATCGTCAAACGCCTCCCCCGGCTGGGCGCGCAGGGCGTTCACGGCGTCCTCCAGCATCTGCTGATACAGTTCGACCCCGACCTCTCGGATATGGCCGGACTGTTCCTCACCGAGCAGATTGCCGCCCCCGCGAATATCCAGATCGTGACTGGCCAGCTGGAAACCGGCCCCCAGGCTGTCCAGCGACTGCAGCACGCGCAGACGCCGCTCGGCGCTCTCGGTCAGGACCCGGTTCGGCGGGGTCGTCAGATAGGCGAAGGCGCGCGCCTTGGAGCGTCCCACCCGGCCCCTGAGCTGGTACATCTGCGCCAGGCCGAACATATCGGCCCTGTGCAAAATCAGCGTGTTGGCCGAAGGAATGTCCAATCCACTTTCGACGATCGTGGTCGACAGCAGAACATCGAACTCGCCGTCATAGAAGGCGCTCATCACGCCCTCGAGCTGGGTCGCGGACATCTGGCCGTGCCCGACCACCACCTTCACCTCGGGTACCTGCTCACGCAGGAAGGCCTCGATGTCCGGCAGATCCTTCAGGCGCGGCGCGACGTAATAGCTCTGACCCCCGCGATATTTCTCGCGCAGCAGGGCCTCACGCACCGTCACCGCATCAAACGGCGTGATGTAGGTCCTGACCGCCAGTCGGTCGATCGGCGGCGTGGCGATGATCGACATTTCGCGGATGCCCGACAGTGCCAGTTGCAGGGTGCGCGGGATCGGTGTCGCCGTCAGCGTCAGCATATGCACATCGGCCCTGAGCGACTTCAGCCGCTCCTTGTGCTTGACGCCGAAGTGCTGCTCCTCATCGACGATGACCAGGCCCAGGTCCTTGAAGCCCACCTGTTCCGACAGCACCGCATGGGTGCCGATGACGATTTCGATCTCTCCGGATTTCAGCCCCGCCCGCGTCTCGGCCGCCTCACGCGCCGGCACCATCCGCGACAGCTGGCGGATCCGCACCGGCCAGCCGGCGAACCGTTCGGTGAAGGTACGGAAGTGCTGGCGTGACAACAGGGTCGTCGGGCACACCACCGCCACTTGGCGACCGGACATGGCCGTCACGAAGGCGGCCCGCAGTGCCACCTCGGTCTTGCCGAAGCCGACATCGCCACAGATCAGCCGGTCCATCGGCTGGCCCTTGGCGAGGTCCCCCAGCACGTCGCCGATGGCGTTCAGTTGGTCCTCAGTCTCTTCATAGGGAAAGCGCGCACAGAATTCGTCGAACAGGCCGCGCGGCGGATCGATCGCCTCCCCGGTTCTAAGGGCCCGCTTGGCGGCCAGGGCGATCAGGCCTTCGGCCATGTCGCGCAGACGGGCCTTGGCGCGGGCCTTGCGGGCCTGCCAGGCCGCGCCGCCCAGGCGATCCAGCGCCACCTCGTTGTCTTCCGAGCCGTAGCGGGTCAGCAGGTCGATGTTCTCGACCGGCAGATACAGGCGCGACTTCTCGGCGTACTGCAGTTCCAGACAGTCGTGCGGCGCATCCTGGACGTCCAAGGTCTTGAGCCCCTCATAGCGACCGATGCCGTGGTCGATATGCACGACCAGATCGCCGGGGCTGAGACTGGAGGCTTCGGCCAGGAAATTGGCCGCGCGCCGCTTCTTGCGCGGACGCGCCAGCCGGTCGCCCAGAATGTCCGTCTCGGAGATGACCGCCAGGTCGCCGGCGACGAAGCCGTGCTCGACGGGCAGCACTGCGCGCTGGATCGCCCCGACCGGTCTGGCCAGGGCCTCGGCCCAGTCGGCCGCCAGCGGTGCCTGGTTCAGACCATGATCGGCCAGCATCGAGGCCAGCCGCTCGGACGAGCCTTCCGACCAGGAGGCGAACAGGACCCGCCTGCCCTGGCCCTGAAGCGACCGGGCATGGGCCGTGACGGCCTCAAACAGATTGACGCTGTCCTGGGCGCGTTCAGCGGCAAAGGTCCGGCCCTGCACGCCGCCCAGATCGACGACGGCAGGTCCCTCGCTGGAAAAGGGGCTGAAGCGTCGCCAGCTTAAGGCCGTCAGCCGCTCATCCCATTCGCCGCGCGTGAGATACAGCGCCTGCGGGGCCAGGGCGCGGTACGGCTGGCCGGTCCGACCGACCTCGCGGCGCGCCTCATAAGCGTCCTCGATCATCGCCAGACGTTCGTCGATGGCATCACCCGCCAGAGCGTCCATCAGCACCACGGCACCGGTCGACAGATAGTCAAATATCGTATCGAGGCGTTCGTGCAGCAGCGGGAGCCAGTGCTCCAGCCCCTGACGCCGCACGCCCTCCGACACGGCCTGGTAAACCGGATCATCGGCCCCGGCCCCGAAGGCCTCCAGCCAGCGCGTGCGGAACCGCGAAATAGACGCAGGGTCCAGCTGGACCTCCGACACCGGCAAAAGGTCGATCTCGGTCAATTGACGGGTCGAGCGCTGGGTTTCGGGATCAAACGCCCGGATCGATTCCAGGGTGTCGCCGAACATATCCAGCCGCACCGGCTCGGCCGCGCCCGGTGGAAACACGTCGATGACGCCGCCCCGGATGGCGAACTCGCCACGTTCCGAAACCGTCGAGGCCCGCTGATAGCCGTTGATGGCGAAGTGCCGCTCCAACTCGGCGATATCGACGACACGCCCCACGCGCGTCGACCAGGCGGCCTGAACCATCGACTGTCGGGCGGGCACCCGCTGGACCGCCGCAGCCACCGTGGCGACCACCATCAGGGGCCGATCCTCGCGACCGCGCGTCAGTCGCGTCAGAGCTGCCATCCGCTCGGCCGCCACACCCGCCGAGGGGCTGACGCGATCATAGGGCAGACAATCCCAGGCCGGCAGCCGCAACACCTCGATGTCGGGCGCGAAGAAGCCCAGCGCCTCGATCAGGGCATTGGCCCGCTGGAAATCGCGGGCCACGAACAGGCCGACCCCGCCGCGCCGCCGCAACAGATCGCCGGCAACCAGGGCGTCGAACCCTTCCGGGGTTCCGGCCAGCTCCAGCCCCCCGGGGGCGGCGGCGATTCTGTCGTCGGTCACGACAGGTCCTCGCGCCCAAAGGCGATGACCTGATCCAGCATCGGCCCGGCGAACTCCGGGTCAGGCTCGACGGTGCCCAGAATCCAGGTCCAGAGCTGATCGTCCGGGGCCTCCATCAAAGCCTCAAAAGCGTCCAGCTCGGCGTCCGACATCCCTACCAGCCGCACATCGGCGAACGCACCCAGCACCAGGTCGCACTCGCGCATCCCGCGACGCCAGGCGCGGTATTTCAGGCGCTGCACGCGCGACAAGTCCTCGGCCACGGTCTTTCGTCCGTCCGTTCAAGCTGTTCGGGAGGGGTGAAATAGGCGCTAAGCGCTCGGATTGCCAGCCGAAGCGGCTCAGTCGGGCCAGATCGACCTGATCTTGTCAGTCAGGGCAATACGATGGGCCAGGCCGTTGACCCCGCCATTGATAATTCGCGTCACGGCCGCAACGTCGTCGCGGTCCGCCGGAGGATTGACCCCACGGCTCCGCCAGAAATCGACCGCCGCCTTCATCGATCCCGCAGGCGTCAGAACCAGGTCGGGATTGATCTCGAATTCCGGCGCAGTCCGCCGATAGTTCGCCCGCCCCGTCAGTTGGATCAGCCCGCGCCCCCGGAAGCGATAGCCGTCGCCCAATTCTGTGTTGCCCAGATTGTTTCGGCCCCAGGTGCCGCCATACACGCGGTTGGCAATCGCCTCCTGATTGGCGGGCCGACCGGGCTTGCGACCGTAACGATCACAGTCCGCCCGAGAAATGCGATGGGCCGAGAAGGTCGATTTCAGCCCGGCGACGGAATAGTTCAGGCTTTCGCCACGCGGCCGAAATCCGCTTTCGTGGGTGATCTGGGCGAAGAAGTGCATCAGGCGACGTCGCGTCGTAATGTCTCCCAGCCGCAGGTTCAGAGCCAGGAGATCGCCGGTCCCCGCCGGGGCCTGACGATCCGAGACGAAATCGGCCAGGGCCTGGTAGGTGCGTCGCCCCAGCAGGCCGTCTGCCGGACCCGGATCGAACCCTCACGATGCAAGATTTCTCTGCAAGCTTGCAACGGACATGGCACCCTCGCGTGATCGACAATTTGATCAACCCTGACTCTCCGAACGCCGCAATGCAATCAGCAACCTTCCTCATGCAGGACCGCGCACGCGCGTGAGGCCTCCGATCCTCTTCCCCCTGTTTGCCGACATCGACACGCTGAAGGGCGTTGGCGCGCGGGTACGTCCGGCCCTTCAGAAGATTGCCGGTCCTTTGGTCCGTGACGTCGCCTTTACCTTGCCGCAAGGCCTGATTCAGCGCCGCCGCATGACCGCCGCTGGGGCCGTCGAAGGAGAGGTCGGGATTTTCGAAATCCAGATCGACCAGCACATCGGCTCACGAAAACCGGGTCAGCCGTACAAGGTGCGCGGCTTCGACGAGACGGGCTGGGTCCACCTCGTCTATTTCAAGACCTATGGCGACAGCCTCCTGAAGAGCCTGCCGGTCGGGGCGCGCCGCGTCGTCTCGGGCAAGGTCGAACGCTACGGCTCCGAGGTCCAGATTCCGCACCCGGACTACGCCGTCATGCCCGAGCGTGGCGATGAGGTTCCCCGAAGCGAGGCCGTCTATCCCGCCGGTGGCGGCCTGTCGTCGCGTCAGGTCCGACGCTTTGCACTCGAGGCGCTGGGCCAGACACCGAACCTCCCTGAATGGCAGGATCCCGCGTGGCGCGCCAAACAGGGATGGCCCGGCTGGCGCGAGGCGCTCGAGGCGGCCCATCACCCCGCCGGTTTGACTGACCTGGAATCCAGTGCCCCGGCGCGGCACCGTCTGGCCTTTGACGAACTGCTGGCACATCAGCTGGCCCTGGCCCAGCGCAAGCGCGCCCGGCGACGTCTGGCCGCGCCCGTGATGACGCCAGGACCACTGGCATCCCGGCTTCAAACCGACCTGCCCTTCTCCCTGACCGGTGCCCAGGGCCGAGCCTTGTCCGAAATCCGCGCCGACCTGGCGTCGGGCGCGCGCATGGGCCGGCTGCTTCAGGGCGATGTCGGCTCCGGCAAGACGGCGGTGGCCCTGCTGGCCATCGCCACGGCGGTCGACAGCAGCTTTCAGGCCGCCCTGATGGCCCCGACCGAGATCCTGGCGCGCCAGCACCATGAGCGGCTGGCCCCCTTGTTCGCCGAGGCCGGTGTCGACTGTGTGCTGCTGGTCGGGCGTGACAAGGGCGCGGCCCGGCTGCGCGCCCTGTCGGGCTTGGCGGACGGATCCACGCCGGTCGTCATCGGCACCCATGCCTTGTTCCAGGAGGCGGTCCGGTTCGCCAATCTCGGCCTGGCCATCGTCGACGAACAGCACCGGTTCGGCGTGGCCCAACGCAATCTGCTTCAGGCCAAGGCCGGAGGCGGCGAAGGTGGGGCGCATCTGCTGACCATGTCGGCCACCCCGATCCCGCGCACGCTCGAACTCACGCAATACGGCGACCTCGACGTCTCGCGGCTGGACGAAAAGCCGCCAGGTCGCCAGCCGATCACCACCAGCGTCCTGCCGATGGACCGGATGGAGGCCGTGCTCGACCGGCTGGGTCAGGTTATCGAGACCGGTGCCCAGGCCTACTGGATTTGCCCGCTGGTGGCCGAGAACGTCGAGGTCGATCTGGCCTCGGCCGAGGCGCGTGCTGTGGCGCTCAGGGCGCGCTTCGGGGATCGCGTCGGCCTGGTCCACGGCCAGATGCCGGGGGCCGAACGCGAAGCCGTCATGGCCGCCTTCGCCCGCAATGAACTGTCGGTGCTGGTGGCGACCACGGTGGTCGAGGTCGGGGTCGATGTGCCCAATGCCACCATCATGATCATCGAACAGGCCGAACGCTTCGGACTGGCCCAGCTTCACCAGCTGCGCGGCCGGGTTGGGCGCGGCGAGGGCAAATCCGCCTGCGTTCTGCTCTACGACCCACCGCTCAGCCAGGTCGCCCAGGCACGGCTGGAGGTCGTGCGCGGCACCGAGGACGGCTTCCTCATCGCCGAACAGGACTGGGCGATGCGCGGGGGCGGCGATCCGCTAGGCCTGAAACAGGCCGGCCTGCCCGCCTACCGGTTTGCCGACCCGGTCGCCCACCGCGAGCTTCTGCTGGCCGCCGCCGACGACGCCCGCATCCACCTGGCACGAGATCCAGATTTCTCCAGCGCGCGGGGGCAGGCGCTGAAGGTGCTGAGTGAATTGTTCGACTGGAAACCGGACCGGGCGGATCAGCCGGACTAGCAATCGCTTACCGATCGCGCTCAACTGTCGATGGTATCGAGCAGGAGGGGTCGTGAACCAGTATCAGAAGCAATTTGACTACATCGCACGAAGCGAAGACGCGGTAGGACTCCGAAATCTAATCGCGCGAGCCAGAGAGTTGAACGCGCCCGAGGTGGCCGAGGCAGCGTTCCGCAAGCTCGTTACCCTGGGAATAGATCACCCGGCTGGAAGCGTCGAACATGACTTCTGGCAGACAATCCAGGCCTTTGAAGCGGTCCTGAAGGAGGAACGCGGCAAGACCATCCGACTGGCTCGCACGCGCCAGAAAGTGGCTCGCGTCGGCGTGCGCCAGACCTTGGCCGACTGGGCCGAGGTCACGGCTTCAACTGAGGGCTATGATATGCTTCTGCAGCGCGGCATGGCGGAGCTAACCGGCGAAGCCATTGTCTTGCGTCATGCCTCAGAGTTTCCGGGCCACATCGTCGAAGCCGCGCGCGATCGGCTTCGACGCTCCAACGTCGATATCGACGCCTTGCCCTCGAAAGCGCGATGCCTGGCATAGCAAAAAGGCCCCGGATTGCTCCGGGGCCTTTGCCTGGTCTTTGGTCGCTGTGACCGTCGAGTGGACTACTCGATGATCTTGGCAACCACGCCGGCGCCGACGGTGCGGCCGCCTTCGCGGATGGCGAAGCGCAGGCCCTGGTCCATCGCGATCGGGGTGATCAGCTCGACTTCCAGCTCGGCATTGTCGCCCGGCATGATCATCTCAACGCCTTCCTTGAGCTTGATGATGCCGGTCACATCCGTCGTGCGGAAGTAGAACTGCGGACGATAGTTGGTGAAGAACGGCGTGTGACGGCCACCCTCTTCCTTCGTCAGGATATAGGCCTCGGCCATGAACTTGGTGTGCGGGGTGATCGAACCCGGCT
>Ga0209573_1003035_pt1 | contig 19581 bp, 21 predicted proteins | sample TNRBio252014_DNA_FD_185870 | JGI IMG/M metagenome (GOLD analysis project Ga0209573, IMG submission 185870) | Wastewater treatment Type I Accumulibacter community from EBPR Bioreactor in Madison, WI, USA - TNR Reactor_6/25/2014_ DNA (SPAdes)... | ecosystem: Engineered > Bioreactor > EBPR >...
ACAGGCTGGGCGGCAACCTTCGCCTCCACTCCAGCCTGAGGCGCGGCGATCACCCCGCGGTCGCCTCCGACGGGTTTCGTCGGACGCTTACTGCTGGGGAGGCGTGGCTCGGTCGGGCGGACCTGGTCTCGAAGATGACTGGTTCCAGCATCCCTTCGACAAGAAAAGTGATCCAGTAGTGAAGGAGCTCTTTCGGCACACCGTGCCTACAGGGCCGGGGACGCGACGAAGAAGACCAATCCCAAAGCGGGGATTCTCCGAAGGCGTCGGTCCGTGGGTGGACGCCTATGGCTACTGGCAGATCTATGAGGTCGTCGACATTCTGTCTGCTGCTTGTCTCCATGGCCCGATCTGGAATGCCGCGAACGTCGCCTCTCGGGTGTCGTCGATTCGCGAGCGGCTCCCGGAGCTTCGCGCGTGGTCGCGCGACAGGCTCCGATGGGCCCGAGAAGGATGGGGGCGGCGACATGCGGCCTTTGAATGGCTGTCGCGGTACCGGACGCTGCAGGGGGCCTCGGTCGACGGACGCGAATCTCGAGCGCGAAGGAGAGAAGCGACTGCGACCTTCATCGCGAGCGAGGGTCTGACAGCGGAGAGAGTCAAGCGGGACATTAGAGATGTCTTCGAACCGATGTGGAGGGAGTACGAGAGGCAGCCGCGAGTCCGGGAACTGGCGCGTCAGGACATCTACCGTGCACTGGATCTGCTTACCCGGATTCCTGGCGAACGATTCTCCTGGAAGGACGAAGCCTGGCGAGACTTGGGCCTGCTCGACGAAGTACTCCCATTCGAAGGTCCTGTCGCTCGCTTTCGCTTCGAACGGCAGGCGCCGTACTACCTTCAGGGCTTTCCGAGCCTTGTCCCGGGGCAAGCGTATGACCGGGGGCGCTTCGCCCGGCTCACTGCGAGGTTCTGGGGAGTCTCGGTCCAGTTCTCTCGCTTTTGTCGTGCGTACGACCGAATGCACCGTGACATGCGAGGAGGGCGAGAGCAGGGGACGCTGGTGTCCCTAGTCGACTCGACGCCGACAGAGCACTTCCTCCTCTGCACGCTTCTGCTAGAAAAGCTCCTCGCCTCCCAGTACACCCAGCAGACCGGGAAACAAGAGCTTCCGGGTTTCAGGGATCTAATCGGACATGTAGTGGACCGTGTCGAGAGTTTCGGTGCCCTCTCTGGTACGCGAGCGAAGCTCATGCAGGACTGGAAGCGCAGAACCGATCTAAAGGGCCTTCCTGCAAACCCGAAGAATCCGCTGACTCCTTTAACGTCGTCGTCCTCTCGGGAAGTAATGGTGGAAACGGCCTTCCGGAACTTCGCGATTCTGAGGAACTACTTTGCGCATCACGACGTCCTCGACGGGAGGTTGATCCACTCGAACATGGGCAGAATCGGCATGCAGTCGCTCCTCTTGGTCTTGGTCCTCTCCCTAGAGGCAGGCGACCCTCCCCTGCACCCTTCCGGAGGAGACTGATGCGGCGTGAGGGGCATGCTGAGTGAGGACGGCGCGCGGGAATCTGCACGTGTCATGAAGGTGCCGCGATCCGTGACCGGGGGTAGTGAGGATCGGTGCTCTACCGGAATACTGGTGGAGCGAGCTGTGGGGTCATGGGGTCTGGCTGAGCTTGCGGGCTAGGATGTCGGCGATTTCATCGAGCGTGTACTCCGAGAGGCTCAGGTAAGCGATCGTCGGAGGAAGTCCCGGGAGGTCGACACTGGCGTCGACGCGAATCGGGAGGATGTAGGCGCTCTTCTCTTCGATCGCGCGTGCCCGAGCGCTCCGCAGCTCCTGCCGGGGCCACGTCTTCTCGGCGTAGGCTTGGGAGACAAACGGCACGCACAGGCGGGATCGCTTCCGATAGATCTCGTCGAGCGTTTCCGTGAGATCCCGACCCCAGAGGTCAGCCGTGTAGTTCTTGTCGTAGAAGACGCGGAGTCCGCGAGCCGTCAGCAACCCGAAGAACTCTTCGGCGATGCCGCGCTGCGGCCCCGCGAACGAGAGGGCGACGTCGAAGTCGAGACCCGGCACCCCGGATTCAGATGCGGCCTGTGCGGCGGGCGGGCTGGATCGGACGATCGCCTCGGCCCTGCGAACGAGCGTCTTCAGGCCTGGGACGATCCGATGCGTGAGGCAGAGTCCGACGGGACGAAGGGCCTTATTTACTCCAGCGAGCGCCTCCAGCCCGGCTACGAACGTACCCGGCGACTGCTCAAAGCGCGCATGGACGATGTCGGCATTCAGCGCCATCGGAAAGCGACGGTCCGGGATATGAGCCGGCGTGAAGGTCCAGAAACACGGGTCGAAGTCGAGCTCGGGGCACTCCGCATGAGGCTCCATCTCGAGCACGCCGGTCACGAGCGCTTCCAGATCGGCCGGCAGAGGTGCCAGGGGGTGGTAGTGCGTCACCCATCCACGAATTCGACCTCTGTCGCCTTCGATCCAGGACAGGACGTACCGGAACCTCTCGTCGGCGGCTTCCTTCAGCCTCTTGGTGCTGCCTCCCGTGTGGCCGTCGAAGCCGGCCCCCTGGCCGGGTCTTGGCTCGAGCGAGACGCCGCAGGACCCCAGAATGCTCGTGGCCGCTCGGAACTTCTCCCTCGCCTCCGTGAACGCCGAGACGAAGGAGGCGAAGTCGACGGCCGAGTCGAGCGTGCTGCCCCAGCACATCTCGAGCGTCGTGAACTGACAGGGGCTCTTCTGAAAGCCGAGGCGATGAAGGAGGACGCCTGTCCCCTCTTCGAGGATGGCCGCGTGAAGGCTGTGGGTGATGTCCGTCTTTCCGCGCTGAAGCCGCACGTGCACGAACTCGGCCCCTTGGACCTGCAGGCGTGCAAGTTCGTCGATCTTGGGGGCGCGGTGGATGTCGGTCTGCGCCAATGCGCTGCGCAACGCGGCCTTTCCGTCAGCTCGCCTTGACGAGGAAGGCGTCGATGGCGCGGATGAGGGCCTGCTGGTCGCGGCTGACGGTTTCGGCTAAGTCCGGAGCGCTCATGAAGAACCGACCTCCTGATCCGGGCTACCTCGGCACACAAGCACCGAGAACGCGGAGGTAACGATAACCCGCTCGTCGCTACTCGAGAGCCGAATGACGGAACAGGGGACGGTGACGCTCTTGCGGAGGCATCAATGACGGCCGCACTCGAACTGCCGCAATGCCGCCCATCGGGGGTTCAGGACCAGGCCCCAAGACAGCGTTTCGTGGGAGCATCGGCGGCATCGGCTTCACGGCCGAAGCCGATGCCGGCCGGGTTTCGGGCTCCTCCCAGGCTACCGCGTGCTCTTCGGCGGCAGGCGCTCGTGCCAGGAGACGACGGCGTTGCGCGTCTCCTTTGCCGTGTAGACGGCATCGTCGGCCCGCTTCCGGAGCTCTTTCGGGGACATCTCGGGAGACGTGGCGATCGCCACCCCGATGCTCAGCGTCACCGGCCGCTTGATCTCGGGAATGACATGGGCTTCGGCCGCCATCCGCACGCGCTCGGCCGCGGCGACGGCCTCGGCCTCTGACGAATTCGGGAGCAGCAGGATCAGCTCCTCGCCCCCGCAGCGGTACGCCTTGCCGCGACTGGCCACGGCGGCCCTGAGCTGACGGGCGACCGACAGGAGAGCCGCATCGCCAGCGTCGTGCCCGTACTCGTCGTTGACCTTCTTGAAGTGGTCGATGTCGAGGAAGAGGAGCGCGAGCGGGTGATCCGGGCTGGCGTCGGCGATGCCCTTTGAGACGTCCTGGTCGTAGACCGCCCGTTTCGCCAGAGGGAGGAGGTCGTCGTAGTCCTCTTTGGGGTCGGTGAGCCACCATCGTGGCGTCGCCCCGGAGCTCTGGAGCTCTCTGCGCGCCACCCAGATGGCGAGCTCTCGGTGGAGGTTTGATGTGACGCCGCCGACCTTGAGTGTTAACTGGCTCTGTATCGTTCCGAGGGGCGCTGATCCGGTCGCCTGGGCGATGCGCCGGGCCTCGTAGGAGGCGGCTTCGAGTCCGGCCTTCACAGCTCCCGCGATCCGCTTGCGGGCCTCGTCGAGGTCCTCCTGGCTGGGAGAAGAATTTTCCGTTTCCACGGCCTCGATGAAGCTCTCGACCCACGCGTGCGCGGTCTCGTGCGTGCTCTCGCGGTAGACCTCGGGAATCCAGGCGACCGAGGAGCCCGGGGTCTTCCTCCGCGCATCGGCCTCACTTTTCGAACGCGTCTCGTGAAGCTGAGTGACCTTCTGGGCGAACAGCTTTTCCGCGAACTCCCACCCTTTCGGGCTCAGCGCCATGGCTACGCGGTGCGGCGTGAGCGAGCGAAGGCGGACTCAACGCTGCGAGCGGCGATGAGGGCGTCGAGGAGCTTGAGGCCGACGCCCTGGCGGTCGCGCTTAGAGAGCCGCTGGAGGTCGCGAAAGCGCTCGAGAAGAGGCAGGTCTCGGATGGGCTGGTCGTGCCCCGAAGGGGGGGTCGCCTCACCCTTGAGCTGAAAGGCAGTCTCTACCTGAAGCACAATCCCCATCTCCCTTGTCCTCCGGCCTCGCTTCAGAATACTCGTGCTGCGAGCCGGCCCCGAACCAGGACGGCGTGGGACGCGATCAGGACGATACCCGAGACCTTCGACCTAACGAGGGGCCCTAGCCCCCGTAGGGCCCGGCGTCCAGGCGGATCCGTCTCTAAGCAACTGACAGGTAGCCACTTCTATCGGCCCGATCCCTTAAGGCGAAGAGGACGGCAGTTCGATAATCGTCGACTACGCTCCACCATTCAATTTAAAGGACTTACGGGCCGCGGCAACGCGGCTCTTTTTCTTTTCTGTCCACACTTCTGTCCACGACAGTCTTGAGGTCGGGAGTTAAAGAACTGTCTCCACATCGTTGGTTGCGAGCGACTTGCCGACCGTCGTCGTTCGCGAGCTCGTCGGACCTGTCCGCTGGTCGGTTCACATTCGCCGAAGTCAACAGGGGCCGAGAACCGGGAACCTGGCGTGTGGGGGCGAAGCGAGAGAACCTGCAAACCTGCATCCCACCTGAGTGCGCTCTTTGGAAGCCGCGACTTCCGGGAGGCGGAACTCCTGGAGGAGAATGCAGACGTGACGGGGCTCGATCTTGTGGAGGCACGCCGGGCGGAACTCTCTTCCCTTTGCCGGAAATACGGGGTGAAGCGGCTTCGCCTGTTCGGATCGGCCGTCAAGGGCGGATTCAACCCAACTTCCAGCGACCTCGACTTCCTCGTCGAGTTTCATCCGCCAGTCGGAATGAACGCCTTTCACCAGTTCATCGACCTCAAGCTGGAGCTCGAGGATCTCTTCGCTCGCCACGTGGACCTCGTGTCGTGGAGGGCGGTGAAGGACCCGGTTTTTCGGGAGAGGGCCGAGGAGTCCGCCGTCGAGCTGTATGCGGCCTGAGAGCCGAAGCGCGCTGATTCACGTTCTGGAGGCGGCCCGCGAGATCCGGTCAGTGGCGGCTGGCAAGACGATCGCCGAATACGAAGCGGACAGACACCTGCGAGCCATCGTGGAGCGCTACTTCATAACGATAGGCGAAGCTCTGAGCCGAATATCGCGCCACGATCCTGACCTTTTCCGGGCGATCCCGCAGGCCCGGAGCATCGTGGGGTTCCGCAGTGTTCTCGTCCACGGCTACGACGTCGTGGACGAGGAGCTGGTATGGGCGGCCATTACGGACGAGCTCGAGTGCCTCATTGCGACGGCCGAAGGCCTCCTGAACGAGTGAGCGGCGTTTCCACGTTCACGATCGAGTCGATCGGGCGCCGCCGATGCGGGGATCGCCGCAGCTGCCGGGCTGTCCACTCGAGTGCCCACATTCGCCCGACCCCGCTCCCGTTCGGTATCCGTTAAGTCGCCGCGTGGGATTCCGGGGTTAGAGTCACTCCCGGTCAACAGGACCAGACGGGGCCGCATTTCACCGGCACAAGGTGTATGCGGCCCGAAGTGTTTCTGGGGCGCTTTCCGAAGAAGGAGGGACGTATGCGGGTACGGCTGATCGTGTCTTTCGGGGTGGTTCTCTCGCTGCTGCTCCTGGCCCTGATCCCCGGCTTCGCGGTCTCTCCCACGGGGTGGACCGTCGTGGCCTGGAACAACCTCGGGATGCACTGCATGGACGCCGACTTCGGCGTCTTCGCCATCCTGCCTCCCTTCAACACGATCCAGGCGCACGTCGTCGACGCGTCCGGAAAGCTCGTGAAGAACCCGTCGGCCATTTCGCTGACGTACGAGGCCGTCGCGGACCCGACCGGCTCGATCAACACGACCTCGCGCGGCAAGACGAACTTCTGGGACCACGTCGTGGCGCTGTTCGGGGCGTCGCTTCCGGTCGACGGGGGACTTGCGGGGAAGGACATGCCGGGGTCCTCGAACGCGCCGAAGCCGATGACGTTCGACGCCGCGCACAACTGGTTCGTCGCAGAGGGGATCCCGATCACCCCGTACGACGACGCCGGGGTCAAGAACCCGTACCCGCTGATGAAGGTGACGGCCCGGGACGCCTCCGGGAATCTCCTCGCGTCGACGCGCATCGTCCTGCCCGTCTCCGACGAGATGGACTGCCGCACCTGTCACGCGTCCGGCGCACCCATCGACGCCCGCCCGGCCGCCGGGTGGGTCTTCGACCCGGACCCCGAACGGGACTATCGCCTCAACGTCCTGCGGCTCCACGACGAATCGGCCGCGTCGAGCCCGGCGTACGCGCCCGCTCTCGCCGCCGGCGGGTACGACCCGGCGGGCCTCTACGCCTCGGTCACGGTGAGGGGAAAGCCGGTCCTCTGCGCCGCGTGCCACGCCTCCGAGGCGCTCCCCGGCAGCGGCCAGCCCGGCATCCCGCCGCTCACCCAGGCCGTTCACGCCCGGCACGCCGGCGTCAACGACCCGACGAGCGGCCAGAGCCTCGGCTCCTCCGCAAACCGCTCGGCCTGCTACCGCTGCCACCCCGGCTCGGAGACGAAGTGCCTCCGCGGCGCGATGGGCGCGGCGACGGCGGCCGACGGCACGATGCTCATGCAATGCCAGGACTGCCACGGCGGGATGGCGGCCGTCGGTGCGACGACGCGCACCGGCTGGCTCGACGAGCCCACCTGCCAGCAGTGCCACACCGGTACGGCGACGAAGAACTCCGGGCAGATCCGCTTCGCGTCGGTCTTCGACGGCGCCGGCAACCCCCGGGCCGCCGCCGACGCGCGCTTCGCGACGAATGCCGACACGCCCGGCGCGGGCCTGTCGCTCTACCGGTTCTCGAAGGGGCACGGCGGCCTGCAGTGCGCGGCCTGCCACGGCTCGACCCACGCCGAGTACCCCTCCTCGCACGCGAACGACAACCTCCAGAGCCTCGACCTCCAGGGGCACGCCGGGACTCTCGGCGAATGCGCGGCCTGCCACGGAGCGAACGTTCCGCGGACGGTCTCCGGCGGGCCCCACGGAATGCACCCGGTCGGCGCGTCGTGGGTCGACAGGCACGAAGACGCCGCCGAGAGCGGTCTCGCGTCCTGCCGCGCCTGCCACGGGGCCGACGACCGCGGGACCGTCCTCTCTCGCGCGTTCGCCGAGCGAACGCTGAAGACGAGGGCGGGAACGAAGACCTTCGCCGCGGGCACGACGTTCGGCTGCTACACCTGTCACAACGGACCGGACGGCGAAGGGAACCCACCGGGCGGAGGCCAGGCGCCGACCCCGACGCCCCGCGTCACGTCCACTCCGAAGCCCACGACGTCGCCGACCGTCGGGCCGACGCAGACCCCGACCCGGACTCCGACACGGACCTCGACACGGACCCCGACCCGCACCCCGACCCCTGAAAGCACGGTGAAACCGACGAAGACCCCCACGCGCACGCCGACCCCGAGGCCGACGCGCCGCGCTCGTTACAGCGGCGAGGAACACGCGCAAGGGGCCGATCCGGTGGTCGCCGGACCGGTTCCAATCCGGCGCTGAGGATCTCCAGGCGTTCGCACGCCCCGCGGGTCAGCGCCCCGCGGGGCGCGTTCGCGCCCGCGTATCAGGCCGAGAGCCTCGCGGCCATGGCCCGTACGGTGGTGAGGTTGCGAAACGTCGCCTTCAGGCCGAGAGCCTTCTCGAGCTTTCCCCCGGAGATGTCCGAGTCGGACGAACGGATGCGGCAGAGCCACCACACCTCGCGCCCGCTCACGGCGAGCTCGTCGGTCGGCGTCCGGAAGCCGTGGACGAGGGCGTGCTGCTCGGGGCTCGGCGGCTCCTTGAGGAACCCGACGTAGACCCCTTGGGCCTCGCCGACGTCTTCGGCGGCGAAGGGCTCGTGCGCGGCCACGGCCGAGAGCTCGGCGGGGGTGCGCAGGAACGTCGCCACCTCCCAGCCGAGCGCCAGCGCCAGCGACGCCTCGATCTTCGCCTCGAACGTCGCCGGGCGGCCCCGTCCGGCCGTGAAGAGGACGTTCCCGCTCGCGATGTGCGTCGAGACGCCCGTGAACCCCGTCTCCTCGAAGAGCTGCCGCAGCCTCTCCATCTTCACGACGCGGCCGCCGACGTTCACGGCACGAAGGAAGGCGGCGTACCGGGGCACCCCCCGATTATACGGGGTCAGGTCTTGATTTTCTATTACAGGCAGACCCGGGGCATCAGCCTACGGGGCCGAAGAGGGTCCCCGCCGCCGCCGTGACCGCCATGGCGACCGCCCCCCAGAACGTGACCCGTCCCGCACCGACGAGGACGGAGGCGCCGCCGACCCGGGCCGCGAGGCCGCCGAGCGCCGACAGGAGAAGGAGCGTCATTGCGACCATGGCGGGAACGAGCCCGGACCGTGGGACCAGGGCCACCGCGAGGACAGGGAGGGCAGCGCCCACCGCGAAGCTCGCGGCGGAGGCGAGGGCCGCCTGGAGCGGACGGGCCGCGGTGAGGTCGTGGATCCCGAGCTCGTCGCGGGCGTGGGCGCCGAGCGCGTCGTGCGCCATGAGCTGCTCGGCGACCCTGGCGGCCAGCGCGGGGTCGAGGCCGCGGCCGACGTAGATGCCGGCCAGCTCGGCGCGCTCGCCGTGCTCGTCGGTGGCGAGCTCGCCGCGCTCCTTTTCGAGATCGGCCCGCTCCGTGTCGGACTGGGAGCTGACGGAGACGTACTCGCCGGCGGCCATCGACATGGCTCCGGCGAGGAGGCCGGCGACGGCCGAGACGATGATCGCCTGGGGAGTGGCCCCTGCCGCGGCGACGCCCACGACGAGGCTGGCGGTGGAGATGAGACCGTCGTTCGCGCCGAGGACCGAGGCACGGAGCCACCCGATGCGGTCGGTGCGGTGGAGCTCGCGGTGGCGTGAGTAGCGGGCCGGGGTGAGGGACGAGGCGTGCATGCCCTGACGATAGCGCCGTCCGGGCACTAGACTTCCCGAAGTCGTGCCGGCGTCCACGCTCCCCCCGGCGGCCGCTCCCGATGAGGGCCGGCTCTCCGAAGCGGAGCTGCGCTTCGAAAGGCGCCGCAGAAAGACCGGGCTCGTCCTCGGCCCGGTCGCGTTCGCCCTGCTCCTCGCGTTCCCGCCGCCGAGCCTCGGGACCGGGGCCGGGACTCTCCTCGCCGTCGTCGCCTGGGTCCTCGCCTGGTGGATCACCGAGGCCGTCCCGCTCCCGGTGACGGCCGTCCTCGGGCCGGCCCTCACGGTCGTCCTCGGGGTCGTTCCGGTCCGGGAGGCGTTCGCGCCGTTCGGCGATCCCATCATCTTCCTGTTCCTGGGCTCGTTCCTCCTGGCGCGGGCGATGAGCGTGCACGGACTCGACCGGCGCCTCGCGAGGGCGGTCCTGGCGATACCGGCCGCGAGCTCCTCCCCGAGGCGTGTCGTCTGGACGTTCGCGGCGCTCGCCGCGGTCCTCTCGATGTGGGTCTCCAACTCCGCGACGACGGCGATGCTCTATCCCATCGCGCTCGGAGTCCTCGGGACGATGGACGTCGAGAGGGGGCGGTCGTCACCGCTCGCGAGGCCGCTTCTGCTGGCCTGCGCCTACGGCGCCTCGGTCGGGGGCATCGGGACGCCCGTCGGCTCGCCGCCGAACCTGGTGGCCATCGGGCAGCTCTCGTCCCTCGCCGGAATCCACGTCGGTTTCGTGCCGTGGCTTTTCGTCGCCCTCCCCGTGACCCTGGCGATGGTCGGAGTAGCGGCTCTGGTCCTCGGGGTGAGGCTGGGCAGCGGCGGAGCGGCAAAGCCGGCGGGCCCCATCTCGGGCGGCACCTCCGCTCCAATGAGCACCGGAGAACGGAGCGTCACCGCCGCGTTCCTCGTCACCGTCACACTCTGGGTGGCCCCGGGCCTCCTGTCCCTCGTTCTCGGCTCCAACCATCCCCTGTCGGCGGCGCTCGGGCGCGCGCTCCCGGAGGGAGCCGTCGCGGTTCTCGGGGCGGCGCTCCTCTTCGTCCTGCCCGCCGGTGGAAGCGAGCGCCACGGGGCGCTCGCGTGGGGCGAGGCCACGCAGATCGACTGGGGAACACTGCTCCTCTTCGGCGGCGGGCTCTCCCTCGGCGGCGCGATGTTCCGCCTGGGTCTCTCGGAGGCGCTCGGGAAGGGCCTCGTGACGGCGACCGGCGTCTCGACGACGGTCGGTCTCACCATCGTATTTTCCGTCTTCTCGATCTTCTTCACCGAGATCACCTCGAACACGGCGGCCGCAACGATGCTGATTCCCCTGGCCATCGCGAGCGCGCAGGCCGCGGGAGCTTCGCCGCTCGAGCCGGCCCTGGGCTGCGCGCTCGGGTGCAGCATGGCCTTCATGCTCCCGGTGGCGACGCCGCCCAACGCGATCGTCTACGGCTCGGGTCTCGTTCCCATCGGCACGATGGCGCGCGCCGGGATCTGGATGAACCTCGCCGCCTGCGTCGTCATACCGGCCGGGGTCCTGCTGCTGGTGCCGCTCGTCCTGAAGTAGGGCCGCCCGCCCCGCCGTCCGCCTCAGAAGATCGACAGCGCCGTCTTCGTCGTCAGGAGCTCGAGCGCCATCGTCCCGGCGAGCGAGTTCCCCTTTTCGCTGAGGCATGGCGACCAGACGGCCGCCACGAAGCGGCCGGGCATGACGGCCACCACGCCGCCCCCCACGCCGCTCTTGGCCGGGAGGCCGACCCGGTAGGCGTAGTCGCCCGCCTCGTCGTAGACGCCGCAGGTCAGCATCACGGAGTTCACGCGCTTCACCTGCCGCGCCGAGGCGACCTCCTCACCGGCGGCCGAGAGTCCGCCCGAGGCCAGGTAGTGGAAGGCGGCGGCGAGCTCGGCGCAGCTCATCGAGAGCGAGCAGAGGAGGAAGTAGGCGTCGAGGACGCGGTCCGGGTCGTTCCTCAGGTTGCCGAATGACTTGAGGAAATGGGCGAGCGCGCGGTTCCGGTGCCCGGTGGCCCGTTCCGCCTCGGCGACCGAGGTGTCGTAGCCGACCGAAGGGTTCGCACAGGCGCTGCGGACGAAGTCCAGGACGAGGTCCTGCCCCTGGGCCTGGTGGCTCAGGACCATGTCCAGGACGACGAGCGCGCCGGCGTTGATGAACGGGTTCCTCGGGATTCCGCGTTCGACCTCGAGCTGGACGAGCGAGTTGAACGCCGTGCCGGACGGCTCGCGGCCGACGCGTTCCCAGACGCCATCCCCCTCGAGCCGCATCGCCAGCGTCAGGCTGAAGACCTTCGCGATGCTCTGGATCGAGAACCTCTCCCCGGCGTCCCCGACCGGAAAGACCTCGTTTCCGACCGTCCGGACGACCATCCCGAAGCGGTCGCGCGGAACGTCGGCCAGGGGCGGGATGTAGTCGGCGAGGCGGCCCTGCCCGACGAGCGGCCGCACCTCGTCGGCGATCTCGGCGAGGATCCGTGCGGTGTCCACGAGCCGATGTTACCGGCCGAGAGCTCAACGCGTGCGGCGTCAGGCCGCGCCCGGGAACCGGGGATCAGTGCGAACCCGCTGAGCCTGATGGAGGTGCCGGAGGGTGTGGGCGGCTGTCGCCAGGAGCCAGATGCCGAGGGGAAGCCGCAGGATGGCCAGGGCTGGCGAGGCGACGCGAACCCGGGCAAGGTCGAGACCGTCTGCCGAGGTCGCCGCCTCCTCGAAAGCCCCCTGGGCAGCAAAGAAGCGCGAGGCCGTGGCCGCGAGGTCGAGGTCGGACGCCGAGGGGAGATAGAGACCCGGAGCACGCACGCGCCGGGCGCCGGTCGGCGCCAGTGACCTGAGGAACCACGTCGCGACGAAGCCGTAGCGAAAGGGCCCGGTCGAGAGGCGACCCGAGGCCCGCGCCCGCGTCACCGCGGCTTTGATCGCGGGAACGAGCGGCCCGGTCGTGGACGTGAGGTGGTCCATGCACTGCGCGATGGACCAGCTTTCGGGAGCTGGCCGCCAGTTCGCCTGAAGGTGCGAGAGCTCGCCGGCGAGGGCGCGCCACTGCCCGGTCGCGGTGCGGGAGTCCAGGAGGGCGCGTTCGACGTCGGCGTGCATGCAGCCCTCCCGGCGCTACGGGCAGGAGGCGCGCACGGCGAGCGAAGGGGCGCCGGCCGTGCTGCTGGAGACGTCGAAGGCGATGAGACCGGACGCACCGAGACCGTTCGTCACGAGGAGCTGATAGCGAGCCGTGCCGGCCTCCATGCGAGGCGTCGGGAAGGCGCTCTGGGAAGAACACGGAGTGTTGCCGACGACGGTGCCGTTGATGGCGACGATGAGCGGCGCCGATGTGCAGCCACAGACGGCCGACGTCAGGGTGAGAGTGCCGGTGTCCGAGACCGTCGGCGGTGTTTCGGTCGTGAGGTTGATGACGGCTCCTAACTGGAAGCCGCCGGGCTCCGTCGGGGAGTCGCCGCAGCTGGCGGCACCGAGTGCGGCGCAGAGGACGAAGGCCGTGCGCCGTCTGGCTCCCTTACGGTTTCCGGTCACGGCCCCGATTCTAGCGAGGGGACCCGGCGGCCGGCGGCGGCCGCCGCGCGTGAGTGGCGGGCGCAAGCCGGGGTCAGCCCGGTGGAAAGGTCGCGTAGGTCGATATGGCTATGAGCCACTGTGCAGGGAAGTAGGTGCCATGGATGAGAGCCTGTGCCGCCGGAACGCGCGTCCGGAAGCGATTCCAGGCGAGCAGCGCATCCGAGAGAACGAAGAGGGCGGCGCCGAAGAAGGCATGGGCGGCAGGAGCCGTATGAAGGTGCACGGCCCGGCTGGCGGCCTGGGAGGCCATGGCGAGGAGGAGCGCCATGTAGACGACGACCGCCGGCCGCAGGTGCGCCGGAATGCCTCCCCACAGCAGCGCGAGGACGGCACAGCCGATGGCGAAGCAGAAGAGGAAGGGCATCACGGGCGCAGCGGGCGGGCTGTCGGTGAGGTACGCGAAGACGTAGCAGGCGTGGGCGATCAGAAAGCTGAAGAGGCCCGAACGAAACCGGTCCGACGGAAGCATGAGAAAGACGTCGCCGAGGAGCGAGAAGAAGAGGCCGCCGAGAATCGCCACGGCATAGGGCGAGGAGAAGGAGGAGGGGCCGGTGGCCACGAGGATGAGCAGAAGGCCCGTGCTCAGAGGCTTGAAAACGTACACGAGCGCGCGACGACCGCAGGCATGGGCCAGCACGGTCACCATGGCCGAGGCGGCGAAGATCGCACTCAAAGGGGCCGGATGCGTCGCGAACGGCACGAGAAAGGCTGCCTGCCGTCCGGTCTCAGCTGCGGTCCGGGGGCATCCGCTGCACGAGGGGCCCGGCGGCGGCGGGCGGCGCCCACGGCTTGCTGATGCGGTACACGATGCTCTCGTGGCCGCGTGCGAATCGCGGACCTTCCGGAATCCCGCCGATTCTCTCGATGGCCCGTCGAGACCTGAGGTTCTGAGGGCCGATCGAGAAGACGACGTGGTCGACGAACGCGAAGGCGTGCTGGAGCATGAGGCGCTTCATCTCGCCGTTGTATCGCCCGCCCCAGTGCGACCGCGCGAGAAACGTCCAGCCGATCTCGACCTCGCTCCGCTCCTCGTCGTAAGCATGGAAGCGTGAAGAGCCGATGACCTGGCCGTCTCGCAGATCGGTCACGACGAGGGCGCAACCGGATTCGAGAGCTACACGAAAGAACTCCCTGAAGATCTCCTCTTTGTAGCGGTCCGGCTCGGGGTGCTGTTCCCAGATCAAGGGGTCCGATGCGACGGCAAAGAGGGCGGACCAGTGACCGGGCCGAAGAGGCCCGAGCTCGAGGAGCTCCCCGCGCAGGGTGGGCTGTGCGTCGAAGGCCATCCCGATACCTTACCGAAATCGTCCTTGACAGGGGTACGGCTTCGGCCCAAATTAGTAGTTGCCGTGACTACTACTAACGATGATTCGTTACGTAAAGCACTCCATGGGCTTGGTTTCTCTGATATCGAGGCTCTCGTTTACGCCTTCCTGGCCGGAAGAGAACCGGCGACGGGGTATCGCATCAGCCACGGCATCGGCAAGCCGACGGCGAACACCTACAAGGCGATCGCCTCCCTGGTGCAGCAGGGAGCGGTACAGGTGGACGAGGGGGGAAGCCGCCTCATCCGGGCCGTCCCGCCCGACGAGCTCCTCGCCGGTCTCGAGCGGCGTGCCCGCGAGCACCGGGAAGCGGCCCGGGCGGCGCTCGCCGAGCGCAACGCCGACGTCTCGGACGAGAGGGTCTACACGCTCCGGGCGCGAGACCAGGTCCTCGAGCGCGCCCGGGCGATGCTCGGGAGGGCGCGGGAGATCGTCCTCGGCGACCTCTTTCCGGCCCCGCTCGACGCGCTCGCCGGCGATCTCGCCGCCGCCGCCCAGCGCGGTGTCCGGGTCGTCGTGAAGGTCTATTCCCCGGTTGACGTCCCGGGAGTCGCCGAGGTCCCGGAGGCCGATGCGGCGCGGGCGCTGTCCGAGTGGCCCGGCCAGCAGCTCTCCCTCGTCGTCGACGCCGACGAGCACCTGCTCGCCCTCTTCGACGCCACTCTCGCGAAAGTCCACCAGGCGGTCTGGAGCCGCAGCACCTTCCTCTCGTGTCTCCACCACAACCACGTCGCCATGGAGATCCTCCACACCGCCTGGAAGGGACGAGGTCCCCGCGCCGGTGCCGACTCCCTCGTCGGCATCTCGCTCCTCTCGAGCAGGCCTGCGGGCCTGCGCCGGCTCCAGGAGCTCACCGGCAGCGGAGTCCCCACGACACCCGACGGAGAAGACCGATGACCGAGACGCCCGCCCCCGTTCGCCGTTCCCTCGTATCGCTGGCCGTCGCGGCCACGCTCCTTGCCTCGCCCGCGCGCGCTTCCGGGCCCGCGATCCCGCCGGAGGCCGCCGCCCTCGTCGAGAAGCACGTCGCGTGGCTCGGTGGCTGGAAGGCCCTCGAGGCCGTCCGGGACCTCACCCTCGTCGGGACGGTCCGCGTCGCGGGCCTTTCGGGTGCTCTCACCGTTCGCGCGCGTCACGACGGGAGGCAGAGGACCGAGGTCGACCTGAAGGTCATGAAGAGTGTCGGGACGCTCGCGGGAACCGGAGCCTGGGAGCAGAACGCGAGCGGGCAGGTGGAGGAGATGGGGCACGACAAGGTCGTCTCCGAGCGCCGCGCGCTCGACCGCACCTTCGGCCGGCACCTCCGCGGCGACGGGGCGGTCGTGAGCCTCGCCGGACGGGAGGAGAAGGGCGGGCGTGCCTGGACGGTCGTCCGCTTCGCCTACGCGGACGGGGACGTGTACGACCTGCTCGTCGACGCAGGGACCGGGGAGTCGGCGTGGACGCGGTCCGTCGCCGACGGCCGGACGACCTGGACGCAGCTCTCGGACTTCCGGACGGTGAACGGGCTGCGCTTCGCGTTCCGCCAGGAGACCGAAGGGGAGACGGCGCGCCAGGCGCAGTCGGTGACGTGGGAGAGGGTGACGGCCAACGCCGGTCTCGACGACGCGCTCTTCGTCCGGCCGTCCGCGGGTGCGTCGGTCGTCCGCTTTCCCGCGGGCCGGAACGCGACCGACTGGGTCGCGGTGGACCTCTACCAGAAGCGCTACGTCTACCTGCGCGGCGAGGTGAACGGCCTGGCCACCGACATCGTCCTCGATTCGGGCGCGGGAATGACCGTTCTCGACAGCGCGTTCGCGAAGACGCTGGGCCTGCGCGTCGAGGGGGAGCTCGAGGCCCGCGGCACCGGAGGGAACGTCGGTGCCGGCCTCGTCTCCGGGGTGACGGTAAAGCTCGCGGGAATCGAGATCGGCCCGCTCTCGGCGGCGGTCATCGACCTCGCCGGCGTGGGCCGCCGCGTCGGGCGGCCCCTTCCGGTCATCCTCGGCAAGGAGCTCTTCCACGCCCTCGTCGTCGACCTCGACTACCCCGGCTCGCGCATCCGATTCCTCGACGCCGCTTCGTTCCGCTACGACGGCCCGGGACGGAAGGTCGACCTCATCCCCGCCGAGGACGGGCACAAGAGCCTGCGGCTCGTCATCGAAGGGGGCGAACCGGTGGTCGCGGGCCTCGACACCGGGCAGGGGGGAGCGCTCTCGGTCTACCGGCACTACGCCGACGCGCGCGGGTTCCTGTCGGGCCGTCCGGTCTCCGAGCGGCGCGGGGGCGGCGTCGGAGGCGCGACGACGATGAAGGTCGCGACCCTCCGCTCGGTGACGATCGCCGGGTACGAGCTTCGAAACGTGCCGGCGGCCTTCCAGTCGACCGACGTGGGCGGCGCCTTCGACACGAAGCGGCAGGAAGGGAACCTCGGTGCGGGCATCCTGTCGCGGTTCCGGGTCCTCTTCGACTACTCCCGCGCGTGCCTCTGGCTCGAGCCCGGGCCGGGGCTCGGTGCGCCGTTCCCGAAGGACAAGAGCGGCCTCGCCCTCCAGTGGGCCGACGACGCCCTCACCGTCGAGTTCGTCGCGCCCGCGAGCCCCGCGGCCGAAGCTGGCTGGAAGGAAGGAGAGCGCGTCGTCGCGCTCGACGGCGAAGCCGCCGGCGCCCGGTGGTGGGAGACGTTCACGAGGTGGACGGAAGCGAAGGCGGGGACGGCGGTCCGGCTCACCCTTCCGGACGGGACGGAGCGGACGCTGGTGCTGAAGGAGTACTACTGAACCGTCGGGGGCAGGTCAGAGCATCATTTCCCGGATGGAGGCGCAGACCGAGAGAAGCTGCGCACGGTCCATGCGGCCGATGATGTTGCGGATGACGGACCCCATGACCTGCTGCGCCCCGGCCAGCCCGAGGTTCGCCGACTGCTGGACGAGGAAGCCCACCTTCGCCAGCCCGAGCGGCCTCATGAAGAAGTAATCCAGGCCGCTGCTCGTCAGCTCGACGACGACGCCCGCGAGGGCGTCGCGGTGGTCGATCGGGTCCGTTGCCTTCTCGAGAGAGACGAGCACCGCCAGGGTCTTCTCGCGGAGCGCCGGCGAGTGGAAGAAGCGGAGGAACGGCTTCTCCGACGGCGCGGGCGCCTTTGGGAGCGGCTTGGCGGGTGGTCTCGAGGGAGTCGCAGGCCCTCGTTTGGAGGGAGTTGCCATGCCCGTCAGGATACGCCGGCGATTCGCTGGAACGGCCCCGCCACGTCAGCCGGCGAGAGCTTCCACGGCCCGTTCGTAAGAGGCGGCGACCTCGGGTTCGCTCGTGCCGGTGACGCCGAGGTCCTCGAGGAGACCGTCCTCGATGCCGTAGATCCAGCCGTGGACGGAGAGCGGCTGGCCGCGCGCCCAGGCGTCTCTCACGACCGTCGTGTTCGTCACGTTCAGCACCTGTTCCACGACGTTCAGCTTGCAGAGGCGGTCGTGCTCCCCGGCCTCGGTTCCGCACGGGGCGAGGCGCGCGCGGTGCTTGTCGCGCACGTCGCTGACGTGTCGCAGCCAGTTGTCCACGAGCCCGTGCCGGTCACCCCGGAGCGCCGCGAGGACGCCCCCGCAGTTGTAATGGCCGCAGACGATGACGTGCGAGACCCTGAGGACCGCGACGGCGAAGTGAAGGGTCGAGAGGGCGTTGAGGTCGCTGTGGACGAAGACGTTCGCCACGTTGCGGTGGACGAACATCTCGCCCGGCATGAGGCCGACGATCTGGTTCGCCGGAACGCGGCTGTCCGAGCAGCCGATCCAGAGGTAGGACGGTGCCTGCTGGCGCGACAGCCGGGTGAAGAAATCAGGGTCGGTGCGGAGCACCTCGGCCGCCCAGGCCCGGTTCTGCTCGAAGAGGCGGGGAAGGTGTTTCACAGCCGTTCAACGGGTCGCGGCATTCTCGCAGATCGACTTGAGCTTCGCGAGCGCCTTCGGCCAGGCCTCGTCCATGAATGCGTCGAAGTCGGCGGGCATCTGCATCTCGACCGTCACCTCGGTCGCGCCGTTCGTCTCTGCGAAGGCGTAGTTCTCGAACGCGGATGCCCAGGCCATGGCCGCCTCGCTCGTCGTGTCCTCGATCCCATCCTTGACGAGTCCGAGGTGCCTGATCGAGACGAACTCGGGGGGGCGGCTCTCCGCGATGGCGGACGCCATCCCATCCCCGTTCGGCGCGAGGAACCGGATCCGGTCGCCCGTGTTCCACGAACCTTCGTAGTACGAACTCTCGCAGCCCGAGCCCTCGCAGAACGGGGCGGTCCAGGCCCTGTAGGTCTCCGGGCCGAGCATCGCGGCCCAGACGGCTTCGCGCGGGGCGCGGATGGTGGTCGCGTAGCGAAGGGTTTTCATGAACACCTCCTTCGTCGGGGTCGGCCTCGGTACTTCCCGTCCTCTTCCTGTACTCCCATTCATAGCACGGCGCGCGGGAAGGGGCCGCTCCGACCGGTCTTTTCTTGACGCTCCCCTCGACGCCGCGCTACCGTCCGAACGCCTCGGACTCGATCCTCGGCTGGGGAGATGCGTATGCGCTGCTCACCTCGCGGTTTCCGTTTCGTCGTGCTCGTCGCGGCGTCCCTTCTGCTTCCGGCCGGAAGCGCTCTCGCGCAGGTTCCCGCGTGCACCCCGCCGCCCCCGGGAATGGTGGCGTGGTGGCCGGCCGACGGGAACGCAATCGACATCGCGGGGGTGAACCACGGCTCGGTCGTCGGAGGCGTGACGTACGGCGCAGGCAGGGTCGGCCAAGCCTTCAGCCTCGACGGCTCGACCGGTTGGGTGCAGGTGCCCGACTCGGCGGCGCTCTCTGTGACGGGCCAGATCACGATCGACGCCTGGGTCAACCCGGCCGCCACGGGCGGGCGCGTCGTCGACAAGATCACGGCCGGGGGAGGGGACGGCTACCTCCTCGACACGTACGGTGGCGTCGTCCGGCTGATCGTCGACGGGCAGTCGGTGAGCGGCGCGACGACCCTGCCGACCGGGGCCTGGTCGCACGTCGCGGGCGTCTACGACGGCGCCGAGATGCGCGTCTACCTCAACGGAGCGCTGGACGGCTCGCTGGGCACGACCGTGGCGATTCCCGTGAACACGCTGTCCGTCCGGATCGGCGCCGCGTCCGACGGGGGGAGCCTCTTCAACGGGCTGATCGACGAGGTCGAGGTCTTCGACCGGGCGCTGTCGCAGCCCGAGATCCAGGCGATCGTGGCCGCGGGGAGCGCGGGAAAATGCAAGGAAGCCGCCACCGCGGAGGTTCCGGCCGTCTCGATCAGGGGTCTCTCGGCCCTCGCCCTCCTCCTCGCGGCAGGCGCGCTCCGGGTCCTGAGGCTCCATCCGGCCTGAGTTCCGGCCCGGACACCCACCCTCGCTCTACGCGAACGGGGAGACGTGGCGGAACAG
>Ga0209573_1003036_pt1 | contig 19576 bp, 20 predicted proteins | sample TNRBio252014_DNA_FD_185870 | JGI IMG/M metagenome (GOLD analysis project Ga0209573, IMG submission 185870) | Wastewater treatment Type I Accumulibacter community from EBPR Bioreactor in Madison, WI, USA - TNR Reactor_6/25/2014_ DNA (SPAdes)... | ecosystem: Engineered > Bioreactor > EBPR >...
TCGATTTGGCGGGATTGAAGCAGGTGGCGACTTATCGAACCTTGGCCAGCACCGAATCGTCCCCGTTCCCCGGTGGGTTTCAGCCTGCCGATCCGGCCGTGCGGGACAAGCTGAAGACGCTGTACCAGGTCAAGGCGATGAGCCTGGACTCGGAGGTGGCCACCGCCGGGCTCAACTATATTCGCCGACCGTTGTTCGTTCCTAACGATCCGTTTTACCAATACCAATGGCATTACCCGCAGATCAGCCTGCTGCAAGCCTGGGACGCGACCACGGGCGCTGGCGCGATTGTGGCGGTGATCGATACCGGCGTGGCGCTCAGCCATCCCGATTTGCAGGGACAATTCGTGGCTGGCTACGACTTCATCAAGGATCCGGCCACCGCCGGCGATGGCGACGGCATCGACCCCAATCCCGACGATCCGGGCGACCGTTCCAACGACGATGGCAGCAGTTCCTTCCACGGCACTCATGTTACTGGCACGGTGGTGGCGGCCACCAATAACGGAACTGGCGTGGCTGGCGTCGCCTTCGGCGCCAAGGTCATGCCCTTGCGGGCGCTGGGCATTGGTGGCGGCTACGATTACGACGTCGAACAGGCGGTGCGCTTCGCTGCTGGATTGGCCAACGATTCGGGCACGGTGCCGCCACGCCGCGCCGACGCGATCAACCTGAGCATCGGCGGCACGGGGTTTTCGCCGGGTTCCCAGGAGGTTTACAACCAGGCCCGCGCCGCGGGCGTCGTCATCGTCGCGGCGGCCGGAAACGACGGCATCGATGAGATGAATTACCCCGCTGCCTTTCCCGGCGTCATCGCGGTCGGCGCGGTGGACATCAACAAGGCCCGGGCGCCGTACTCCAATTTTGGTTCCTGGGTCAGCGCGGTCGCGCCCGGCGGTTACATGGCGCAGGATGTCAATGCGGATGGCCAACCCGATGGAGTGGTGAGCACGGGGGCCTCGAACAGTGGCGGCGCGCGGGTCGACGGCTACGCGATCGCTCACGGCACCTCGATGGCGGCGCCGCACGTGGCCGGAGTGATCGCGCTGATGAAGGCGGTCGCGCCCGGCCTGACGCCGCAAAGAGTTGCCGATCTGCTGACCAGCGGCGCGCTGACCGACGATCTGGGCGCACCGGGCAAGGACGATCAGTTCGGTTATGGCCTGATCAACGCCAGCAAGGCAGTCGCCGCCGCCGCTGGCGGGTCGGGCTCGGGATCGTACCAGACCATTGATCCCAGCCTGCAAAACTTTGGGGTCAACGTCGGTACCATGGTCCCCGTCCAATGAGGCGCCGAGGCGGGGTGTGGGCCATGGCGTTGACGGCGGTGGCGGGGTGCGCCCAACCGGTCGGCAACGCGGCGGGCGACGCAACCTTGCCGATTGCGGCGTTGTCCAGCCAAGGCCAGTGCGGGACGTTGAACCGTCCCGCCGTGCGCTGGATCGCCCATTCGGGTGAGTGGCGGGATCTGTACGCGCGGGCGAACAGCCAGTGGATGGACTCACCGCCCCCGCCCGTGGTGGATTTTCCCCGCGCGGGCGTGCTGCTGATCGCGATGGGCCAGCGATCCACGGCGGGTTACGGGCTGGCGCTGGCCGATGATGTCGCCGCCGTGCGCGATGGGATACTGACGGTGCGGGTGGACTGGCGCGAGCCACCACCCGGCCGCCGGCAGGCGCAGGTCATGACCAGCCCGTGCTTGCTGGCGACCGTGCCGGCGGCGGATTTTACTCGGATTCAAGTGGTGGACCGGGAGGGACAGGTGCGGTTGGAGGGGGAGCGCTAGCCCGTCGGGCCAGCGGATCCTGCCGGTAAAACGCCCGCAACTGAAGGTAAACGGCGGGATAGGCGTCGGCGATCACCGCCGGTGTTTCGAAAAAGGCTTCGCTGGCGACGGCGAAGAATTCGGCGGGGCTGTCGGCGGCGTAGGGATCCAGCGCCGTCGGTCGGCCCCGGTCCACGTTGCGGCGCAGGTGGTCGTAGGCGGCGGTAAAGGCGCGGCTCCAGTTTCGCACCGCCATGCCCCGGTGCAGCGGCGGCAGGCCGTTGACCGCGCCGGTCAGCATGTCCAGCTTGTGGGCCATTTCGTGAATCACCACGTTGAGGCCCGGTTGGTCGAGCGTCTCCACGATGTCGGCCCAGGACAGGATCACCGGGCCGCGTTCCCAGGCTTCGCCGATCAGCGGCCGGTGGACGTTGTGGACCAAGCCATTCGGGTCGGTGTATTCGTGATGGGCGAGAAAGCCCTCGGGATACAGAATTACCGCGCTCCAGTCCCGGTAGTAATCCAGTCCCAGGTCGAGGATCGGCAGGCAGGCCTGGGCGGCGATCAGCGGCCCCATTGCCGGCGTCAATTCCAGCCCGCCCGCCAAATCCAGCGTCTTTTCGGCCAGAAACAGCGTCGCCAGATCGCGCAACCGTTCCAGATCCGCCGGACTCAAGCCCTCCAAAATGGGCAGATTAGCCACCGTCGCCCGCCATTCCGCTTCTGGAAGGCGGGCGGATTCGAGCTGGCGCCGCCGGCGCCAGTTCTGGAACAGTCCAAACATGGGAGGGAGTGGTGCTGGTTTCAGTCCGGCGTCTTTTTACCTTGGCCGCGCGCTTCCCGCACCCGCGCCAGATAGCGGTCCGACCAGCGCGCCAGGGCATAGATCGGATAGCCAATGACTATCACCGCCAACAGGATGAAGAGAATCAGGGCGACCGCCTTGGGCAGGCGTCCCCACCATTCGGTGACGAAATACACCAGCCCCCACAGCAGCAGGCCGGTGATGCCGAGCGAAACCAGAAGAGCCAGAAAGTCGTCGCGGCGCATGGGAGCACGGTCGTTTGAAAGTAGCCGGGATGCGCTAGGGTAGCGGGGGCGGGGAGTTTTGCAAACCCGATTGCGTGGGTTGGGGAGGTTGAAAACGCCAGCGGCACTCGATGGGTGTCGAACCGGAGTTTGTTTTACGAACGAACGGGTCTTAAGCTTCCAGCGCTTTCGTGGTTGAAAGCGCTGTGGACGCCACGGCGCGTCGAGAAAAATCCATGACTCATAAAATTCTGATTCTCCCCGGCGATGGCATCGGTCCGGAAATCGTCGCCGAGGCGGTAAAGGTGCTGGAGTGCCTGCGTCAGGAACACGGCCTGGACGCGACGCTGGAATATGGCCTGCTGGGTGGTTGCGCGGTGGACGCGCTCGGCGCGCCGTACCCGGAGGAAACCCGCCGTCAGGCGCGGACCGCTGCCGCTATCCTGCTCGGCGCGGTCGGCGGGCCGAAGTGGGAAAAGCTGGACCGGCCGCTGCGCGCGGAAAGCGGTCTGCTGGCGATTCGCGCCGATCTGGAACTGTTCGCCAATCTGCGTCCGGCGCTGCTCTATCCGCAACTGGCCGCCGCTTCGACGCTTAAACCCGAAATTGTTGCCGGGTTGGATATCTTGATCGTGCGCGAGTTGAACGGCGACGTTTACTTCGGCCAGCCGCGCGGCATTCGGACTCTCGACAGTGGCGAGCGGGAAGGCTTCAACACGATGATTTACCGCGAGTCAGAGATCGAACGCATCGCTCGGGTGGCGTTCGCGGCCGCTCGCCAGCGCGCCCGCCGGCTCTGTTCGGTGGACAAGGCCAACGCGCTGGAAACCTCGGAGTTGTGGCGACAGGTGGTCCAACGGGTCGCCCAGGACTATCCCGACGTGGTGCTGTCGCACTTGTACGTGGACAATGCCGCCATGCAACTGGTCCGCGCGCCCAGGCAGTTCGACGTGATCGTGACCGGCAACCTGTTTGGCGATATTCTCTCCGACTGCGCCGCGATGCTGACCGGTTCGATCGGCATGTTGCCGTCGGCTTCGCTGGACGCCAGCGGCAAGGGCCTGTACGAACCGATTCATGGTTCCGCCCCCGACATCGCCAGTCAGGGCGTGGCCAATCCGCTGGCGACCATCCTGTCGGTGGCGATGTTGTTGCGCCATACCCTGAACGCGCCAGAGCAGGCCGAACGGATCGAGCGCGCGGTCGGACGGGTGCTGGACAAGGGCCTGCGCACTATGGACATCATGGCTCCCGGCATGATCCCGGTGGGGACTCAGGCGATGGGCGATGCGGTGGCGGCGGCGTTGTAGACTTTGTGAGTCGGCGAATTCAACACAATTGCGGAATCGAGGACAGTTTCATGATGCGAGTCGGTCTGGTGGGTTGGCGTGGCATGGTGGGTTCCGTGCTGATGGAGCGGATGCGGGCGGAAAACGACTTCGCCCTGATCGATCCAGTGTTTTTTACCACCTCCAACGTGGGGGGCCGGGGTCCAGCCATCGGCAAGGATGCGCCAGCGCTGAAGGACGCCAAATCCATCGCCGACCTGAAGGCGCTGGATATCGTCGTCACCTGTCAGGGCGGCGATTACACCAACGAAATCTATCCGCGACTGCGCGCCGCCGGCTGGCGGGGTTATTGGATCGACGCCGCCTCGGCCCTGCGGATGAAGGACGACGCGGTCATCATCCTGGACCCGGTCAACCGTGCGGTGATCGAGAACGCGCTGGCCCGGGGCGTCAAGGATTATATCGGCGGCAACTGCACCGTCAGCCTGATGCTGATGGGTTTGGGCGGGCTGTTCGCCCACGGTCTGGTGGAGTGGATGACGGCCATGACGTACCAGGCCGCGTCCGGCGCCGGCGCTCAGAACATGCGCGAACTGATCCAGCAGATGGGCGCGATCCATGGCGCGGTGGCCGACCGGCTGGACCAGCCGGCTTCGGCGATCCTGGAGATCGACCGCGTCGTGGCCGAGACCCTCCGCTCCAGCGACTTTCCGACCGCGAACTTCGGGGTTCCGCTGGCCGGCAGCCTGATCCCCTGGATCGACAAGCAACTGGACAACGGCCAGAGCCGCGAGGAATGGAAGGGCCAGGCCGAGACCAACAAGATTCTGGGCCGCTCGGATAACCCGATTCCCATCGATGGCCTCTGCGTGCGGGTGGGCGCGATGCGCTGCCACAGCCAAGCCCTGACCATCAAATTGACCCGCGCCGCGCCGCTGGATGAGCTGGCGGAAATCATCGGCACGGCCAACGACTGGGTGAAGGTGGTGCCGAACGAGCGCGAGATTTCCATCCGCGACTTGACGCCCGTCGCCGTCACCGGAACCCTGAGCGTGCCGGTGGGCCGGCTGCGCAAGCTCAATCAAGGACCCGAGTATCTGGCGGCGTTTACCTGCGGCGACCAGCTCTTATGGGGCGCGGCCGAGCCCTTGCGGCGGATGTTGCGCATCCTGCTGGAGCGCTGAGCCCAGCGGGGCAGGACGCCCGGTCATCGGCTACGGAATTTCATCGCGCATCCAAATCGCGGAAATCCCGATTAAGGAGTATCTTTAACGGGAAGCTTCGAGCCGCCGCGCATTTCGCCTGCGGTTCCAAGCGGAACGGCCCCGGCCCGAGCGCCGGCGGCGGTATCCAATGCTCATCCCGCCGGCATGACAACCTTCCGGCGGCGGAATGGAGACAGGTTCCATGCCGACCAGGATATTACTCCGACTTTTCTTTTTAGCCGGGCTGGCGGCGCCGTGGTGCGCCTTTGCCCTGGGTGTTGGCCAACTGGAGGTGCGCTCGGCGCTCAATCAGACTTTCGAGGCCGAACTGCCACTGATTATCAACAATCCCGCCGAACTGACCGGCTTGACCGCACGAATTCCTCGTCAGGAGGAGTTCGATCGGGCGAGAATCGAACGGCTGGAATTTTTATCGAAGCTGCGATTTTCGGTGCAAACGCCACCGGGTGGCCCGAATATCGTCAAAATGACATCGCTCGAACCGATTCGCGAACCGAATTTCAATTTGCTGCTGGAGTTGGTCTGGCCGCGCGGCCGACTGATTCGCGAATTTACGGTTCAACTCGATCCCGAGTTATACGCAAACCGCCGGCAACCGCCTGCACCGCCGCCGGTCGTGGCGCTATTGCCGCCGGTCGCGCCGCCGCCCGTGGCGCCGCCGCCTGCGGTTCCGGAACTGCCGCCCGCGCCGCCGGTTAGCTTCGAGGGCGCTTCGTTCTACGGGCCGGTCAAGTCCGGCGAGACCTTGGCGGCTATTGCCAACCGGGTTCGGCCTTCGACCGCGATCAGCGTACCGCAGATGATGGCGATTTTGATCGCGGGTAATCCGACGGCCTTCGCCAACGGCAATCCCAACGCCCTCCGCTCCGGCGCCACGCTCAAGGTGCCGACGCCGCAGGCGCTGGGTGCGTCGGCAGCGCCATCGCCTTCGGCTCCGGAAGCGACCGCGGCGCCACCGTCGCTGGCTCTTGCGGCTGAGCCGGCGGATGCGCCCGCGCCGGCTGATTTGACGACCCCGGCTCCGACCGCCGTATCCGCGCCGCAACCGGTGCTTCCACCGGCGCCCGCCGCGCCCGTCACGCCATCTCTTCCGATTACCACCACGCCATTACCCACGACCCCATTGGCGGATGTGGCGCCGCCGCCCACCATGCCTTCATCGGTCGCGGAGCCTGGTTCGGCGCCGCCTTCGCTGCCGCCCGCTGAACCGCTGCGGGAAATCGTTCCGCAAGCTACCATTCCCCAGCCAGAAACCCCGCCTGCCGCTGCGCCGCAACCGCCGGCTCCGCCGCTCGCCGCCACGCCGCAACCGCCGCTCGCCGCCACGCCGCAACCGCCGCCGCCCATTTCCAAGCCTAAGCCACCCGCGCCGCCGCCGGTCGAGGCCGAATCCAGTTGGATGAGCAATCCGGTTGTCTGGGTAGCCATCGCCCTGATCGCGCTAGCCATCGCCGCCCTGATCGTGCTTCCGTTGTTGCGGCGTCCCACCCGGGCGAAACCGTCGAGGGCGGAGGAAGTGGCCGTGCTGGAATCCACGGAAACCTTGCCCACGGCGGTCGAACCTCGGGAGGGTCCAACAGCCCGGACCCGACCCCGCGAGCCAACTTCCGTGCGACCGCGCCCCGCCGCGAAATTGGCGGCGGTTCCCCCGGCGGCTCCTGGTCGGGATGAAGCAGCGCCCAGCCCCGTGGGTCCGTCGGCGCCCAAGCCAATTGGGGAACTGCTCAAGGACTTCGATTTTGGCCTTGGCGAGGGCGGAACATTGCCTGCGGCGGCCCGTCCGGGCATGGCGCCCGCGCGGGATATCAAGGCGCCGCTGCTGGAGGCCGAGCCGCCCACCGCATCGGTGACTCGCCATCCCGTCAGTCCGTTGACGGATGCGCCAACCGACTTGGCGGAGCAGGAGAAACAGAAGGAAGCTCCAGCACGACCGGGGATGGAATTGCCATCCGAATTGCGGTTGGATGGTTTGAATTTCGATCTTGATGGCCTTGGACTGGGCAAGACCGCTCGACCGCAACCGTCCGAATTGCCGCCGTTGGAGATGAAACCGGGGATTGCGGGAGCAAGAAAGCTGTCCGAACCCTCGCTGCTGGAGCGGGGCATCGCCGAGCCCCCGACCGAATCGTCATCCCTGGCTTCCACGGTTGCCGTTCCAGCCGGTTCGCCAAAACTGGGGTCGAAGTTCGAATTCGCCGATGTGACTCGGGAAATGGCCAAGTCCGGCGAGCCCGAGGAGTCGTTAAAGCTGGATGAAGCTCTGCAAGACCTTGGCGGCGATACCTTGAAGCTTGACGGCAAGAAAGAAGCGGTCGGTGGTCTCGCGGGAGGCATAAGCGCCGCCGATTACGTGGAAACCAAGCTGGATCTGGCCTCGGCTTATTTGGAAATGGGAGATCAGGTGGGAGCGCGCAGCCTGTTGGACGAAGTGTTGCGGGAGGGCGACGCCACCCAGAAGGAACGGGCCAAGGTGTTCCTCAAGAAGCTGGGCTGACAGCCAAAACAAAACCCCCTCTTCATGAAGAGGGGGTTTTTGTTGACCGGGGCTTGCGCCAGGGATTCTCGGGTGACGGAGTTGCCTTCATGAAGCCAACCTCTCGGCGACGCCCATGCGAAGATTCTGGTCGACGATACTCCAAGGCAGTCCGTGACTCCGATCAACGCAACCGGCTAGTGGTAACCGGGTCGGCCAGCGCCAGCGCCCGGTCGGCGCCGCCTCGTTGCACCAGTCGTTCCACGGTTCCGGCGGGCAACCACACCAGAGTTCCCGCCGGCAATGCGATTCGGCCGTTCTGGGCGGCCGGGTTCCAAGCCTTGTTCAGACTGGTCAGCTCCCACGGATTGACCTCGTAATAGTTCGCCAGCGTCATGGCGTTCACCGCTTGCCGCAGCCGCACCCGGTCCAGATTCAAGGGGGGTTCGTAGCGGACGCCTTCCGGGAAGAATCGCTGGGGATTGCGGGCGATTTCGCGGGCCGCCAGGAATTCCGCGTAGAAATTGCGCGAAGCGAAACCAAAGCCTTTCCCGGAGTAATTCCGCGTGATGGCGACAAAATCGTTGCCGAAAGCCTTCTGGGCGTTCTTCATCCCTCCCACGCCGTGGTTATAGGACGTGAGCGCCAGCGGCCAGCTCCCCAGGCGGTCGTGGGCGTTGCCCAGATAGCGGGCCGCGCCTTGCGCCGAGGCCACGGGATCGCGCCGCTCGTCCACCGCCGCGTTCAACATGCCGAAATGGCGCGCGGTGCCGGGCATGAATTGCCACATGCCCACCGCGCCAGCCGAGGAGGCGGCGTGGTTTTGGAAGGACGATTCGACGTGCGGCAGGTAGGCCAGATCATCGGGTAGGCCCGCTTCGCGGAACACGCCGCGGAATGCCGCGTCGTAGCGGCCGCTGATCTCCAGCCCCCGCTTGAAGCGCTCGCGCATGCCGCGCTGGCTGCGCAGCCGGTCGCTGGCGCCGGCGATGGCGCCGGGACCGCCGCTGCTGGCCCGAATGCGGTCGGCCAGCTTCTGTTCGGCGGGCGTCAGGGGGGCGTTGACGACCACCTTGGATTCCAGTTGGCGCAGGATGGCGCGCAAGTTCTCCTGATGCCCCTTGACGAAGTCCTGCTGTTCGGGAGTTTGGCTTTCGCCGATCTCGCCGGGCAGGCTCAGGACGCCGTATACCAGATCGAGGTGGCGGTCGTCGTGCAACGCGACTTGGCTACGTCTCCAGTTGGCGTAGACGTTGCGCCAGAACCCGATCTGGGGTTGCAGCTCCGGCGGCGCCGGGAACGTTGCGTCGCTCGACGGAAGAACGACCTTGGGGGGCGCTGGCTGGCTGGCGCAGGCTACCAGCGTCAGCATTGTCAGGGCGATCAAGAATCCGCGTGGTTGTGGATACATCGGCGCTTGCCTCTCTTGGTGGTTCCTTAAATTGGCTAATGGATGAGCGGTGCCCCAAACGGACTCCTACAGGGGCAGGACGCCGGAAAAGTTCAAGGCCCAGCGGCCATCGCCGCCGGGCGGCCCCAGCAGATTCATCGCTTGGCGGAGCGATGGATTGCCGGCGTCGCGCACCGCCGCCTGGCCGATAAAGCGGTAGCGGCCATCCGGCAAGAGGTTCAGCGTACCCTCCAGTGCCAGCGGCCCGTCATGGTCCTTGACCGCGCCTTGGATGCCCTCGGGACTGGCGGGCGTTAGTCGGACTGTGAAATCGCCCAGGTTCAACGGCTGGCCCAGGGTGGTCCGTGCGTTCAGCAGACGAATAACGCCATCGGCGGTTTGCGGCCATCCAGCGGCGTTCAGGGACAACTCCCGCAGGTTGAATTCCATCACGCCTTGCAATGGCGGCTTGGGTTGTCCGGCCAAGGCGCCCAGCCGGGCGAGCAGCAGCCGGCCGCTGGCGTCGCGCAAACGCAACCGGCGGCCCGGATCGATCGCGACCTTGCCGCTCAGTTTGATTTCGGGATCGTCGGCGTCCAGCCGGAATTCCAGCCAACCGGTCAATAGCGCCAGCACCCGCCAATTCCAGTTTAGCCGATCGATTCGGACACCGCGCCACTGGACGCCGCGCGCGGAACCTTCGGTCGCCAGACCTTCAACGGTTTGCACGCCGAAGCCGGGCAGGCGCCTAGCGATCTGGTCGGTCACTAGGGTAGCCGGCGCGAGCAGCAGCAGGGACAGCACGAAGGCCAGCACGCCCAGCAGGCCATAACCCAGGATGCGCTTCATGGCCGGCGGCTTTGGAGCGTGGCGCGAGCGTTCACCCGGCCGGCGGCGATGCGGTCCACGCTCAGATTGACGATGGCGATGTGGTGATCGCGTTCCAGCGCGCCCAGCCAGGGCGCGAGTTGGTCGAATTCGATCGCGTCGAACTGAACGCCGAGCCGGTTCTCGCCCTGTGGCGTAACCCGTTTAAGGGCCGCGCCCAGCCCGGCGGTCCGGGCAGTCTGATCCACCAGGGTCAGCAGGGATCGGCCATCCACCACGGGCGGCGCCTTGCCCGATCCGTCCAGCCGCCTGATCTCCTCGGCCATCCGCCGCATCGTGGCCAACTCGGCGCGTTGCTCGGCGACGCTTTGCCGCAGTCGGCGGTGGCTGGCTTGAAACGGTTGCCACGCCAGCGCGTAGAGCAGCAGCGCCAGGGTCAGCGCCGCGCCGCCGGCTGTCAGGAGGCGTTCGCGGCTGCTCAGGCTTTCCCACCAGGCTTTCACGAGGGCGTCCTTTTCAGCGTGACCTTGCTTTCCATCTGGCCTTCCCGCTGGGTGGCGCGCATCTCGATCCGTAATCCCACCTGCTGATCCAGCTTCCGCCGGAGTTGATCCAGCACCGCCGGGTTGCCTCCCCCCAGATCCAGGTCCAGTTGGCCGTCGCGATAGCTGAAGCCGCGCAGGGTCACGTCCGGAAAGCTGGCGAGGGGTTGGCCACCCTGGTAGAGCAGTTCAAGGAACGCACCGTCGCTGTCGCTGGCCGGACGCAATTCCCGCAGGCGGGTTTCCAACTGGACCCTGGGATTCACGATCCGGGTCGCGCTGGGCACGGCATCCTTGTAGACCTGTTCCATCGCGGCCTGCAGCGCGGTCTGTTCGCGCCGCAGGCTCCAGTGTTCGTGCGCCAGACCGAAACCCTGGATCAGCAGCCACGCGCTGGCCAGGGCCGCCGCTGCGCGCCAGGGTCGCAGCCGTGGTCCCCAGCGCGCCCGGGGACTGTAGGGACCTTGCAACAGGTTGATCGTTACGGCCGATTGATAGGCGCTGGCGAACACCTGAAGCGGTTCGGGGGCGCTGTCCTCGATGCGCGGCTCCAACCCGACCTCGGTCAATGCCGGCGGTGGGTGGCCCCAGACGCGCAGCCGTCGCGGCTTGGCGTCGCCGGCCTCGGCCATGGCCTGGTTCAACAACAGCTCCAGCAAATCCCGCTCGGCGGCGAAGCCGTCCCAGCGGCCGGTGCGGGCCACCGCTCGCCGCTCCTCCAGCAGAATGCTCCAGTCGCCCTCTTGCCAGGGAAGCAGCAGCGGCTCCGGAATGATGGCGGCCGGAGCCAGCCCGGCTTGGGTGCAGGCGTCCAGCCAGCCGCGCAAGACATCCCGATTGACGACCGCCACCGGCAGCCGGTCGCCAGCGGGTATGCCGCCCAGCGCGAAGTGCAGCGCCTCGATGTCTTCGACCACCTGATCCTCCAGGGCATACGGCACGGCGCGCGCCCAAGTGGACCGCTTGCGGCTGGGCAGCGGAACCTGGTGCAGGGCAATCGCCTCGCCGGGCGCGATCAGCAGCGACCGAATTCCGGCGGTTTGCTCGGCCAGTTCGGCCAGCGCGCCGCGTCGCACCGTGCGGTTGGGGCACAGCCACTCGGCTTGGTCGGGCGCTCGAAGGCGAAAAAAACACAGGGGGGCAGGCAAGGTCGCTTCAATCCTGATGGCCAAAACCGCGTCGCAGGACGCGGACGCCGTTTTCATCGCGATAAAGCATACTGTATAGCATCGCGCGCCCATCGCCCACCCGCGCCTCGACCCGCAGTAGAAAATACTGGCTGTCGGTGCTCAGCAGGGCCTTGACTGGCGCTTCCACGGTCAACTTGGCCGCGTTCAGAAATTCGTCCACGGTTTTGTAGCCTTCCGCTGGCCGTTCTTTCGGCAGGCGTTCGAGGTCCGCTGGTTTTAGCTCCTCCTCGCTCAGCGCCGCCAGCACCAGCGCTTGCGCGGTATTGACGTTCAACGGCGTACCGGGCGGCAGGACGCAGACCACCGGCGTCAGCTTGTCGTAAGCCTCTCGGTCCATGTCCTTGATCAGCCGCAATTCGGATGTGCTGAGGAACGGACGGTTCGCGGCCAGATAAGGCGGATTCAGGACGGCGTAATCGCTGTCCTCGGCGCCATCGGGAAACTGGGGATCGGGATCGGGATCGATCCAGTCGGCGATGGCCTGCGCCAGCGCCGGCTTCAGTTCGACATTTTCCAGCAGGCGTTGCAGCACCTTGATTTGCGCGGGTTCCAGTCCGGCTTTGTCCGAAGGTGCGGCTGGTTTGGGGAGCTTGGGCTTGGCCGGGTTGGGTTTGGCCGCGGTGTCCGCTTCTGAATCGGTTGAATCCTGGGGTTCGTTCTGATCCTTGTCCTTGGCCTTATCCTTACTCTTTTCCGGTTCGTTGGGCGTGGGCGACTGCTCGCCGGGCGCCGGCCGCCACAGGTTGTTGAGGTTGAAACAGCCTTGCAGGTCGCTGAGGCGGACGGTGATCGCACCGCCTTCAATCGGCAAGGCTGGAGGCAGGTTGGCCCATTCCTCGCCAGGATGGTCGGTTTCGTTTCGCTGGCGGTCGCGCGCCAGGATAATCATGGCCTCCTGTTCGGCCCCGAGCGTGTAGAGCCGGGCCTGCTGCTGGTGCTGAAACACCGTGCTCCGACGGATGGCCAGTTGTTGCAGGGCGGCGAGGCTGGTGGCGGCGAGGCTGGCCAGGAACACGATCAGCAGCACGGTGATCAGGGCCACGCCGGCCTGATGTTTGACGCAGCTAACCGGGCAGGGGCAACAGGCGGGTGATTTCACCCCAGTCCTCCAGGATCAGGCGGATTTCCACCGCGCGCGGCAAGCGGTCAGGATCCGGTTTGCTGTCTTCCTCCTTGGGCGGCGGCGGCCAATCGTCGCGCCAGTCGTCCTGGTCCAGGAACCGCGCCTTGAATTCCCGCACCCGGTCCAGCAACAGCGTCTCGCGCGGTTCGATCGGGCCGCCCCGGTCGAGCACCGGCCAGTACAGCCGCCACAGTCGGCCATCCCGCAGCCGGTAGGTGGCCCGCTGCAAGTTGGCCCGCTGTTGGCCGAGAGGATTGTCCCAGCCGGCGCGAGTCAGGGTCAGTCGGTCGTCGGCGAGTGGGTCGCCGAGCAGAGCGCCCTGGGGTTCGCCGTACTCGTCACGGATGCCGCGCGGCGTGGTCTGCTCGATGTCCTGTTCCAGCCGGTACACCGCCATCTGCACCGCCGCCAGCCGCCGGTTTTGCTCCTCTACGGCGGCGCGGGTGTACAGCACGTTGCGCAGGCCGCTGTAAGCCGCGATCGCCATGATGGAAAACACCGCCAGGGCCACCAGCAGCTCCAGCAGGGTAAAGCCGTGGGTGGGCGTATTCATGACGTGGGCCGCAGTGGCTGGGACGTCGGCGGCTGGCCCTTCTCGGGCGTCGCTGGCTTGTCCGTGGTTCCGGGCGATCGGTCGGTCGCATCGATGGATTTTTCCGGCGGCTTGCCCTTGAAAGCGACCAGTTTGTCGAGTTCCGGCCCGGTTTCGCTGGCGCGCACCGCGAGTTCGAGGCGGCGCAGGTCGGGATCGTCGGTCTTGTAAAATCGCGCTTCCCAGCGCCAGACGCGGTTGGCCAGTTCGGCGTTGCCCTTGCGGGAGCCTTCCTCGGGCCAGGGCTCCGGTTCCAGCAGCAAGGCGTTGATCTGATTGAGGGCGACCCATCCGGCGAAGGTTCGATCGCGCAGCGTGGCGGTGGTATTGATGCTTTGCGTGGCGGCATGGATGATCGCGCCCATGGCAATGGCCAGCACCGCCAGCGCCACCAGCACTTCCAGCAGGGTAAAGCCGGACGGGCGCTTCATCGGGTCACCTCGCCCGCCGTCAGCCGGCCCAGTGCATCGCCAGCCACCCGATACAGCGGCGCGTCCAGGGAGTGGTCATCAGCGAAGCTGAATACAGCGACGAATTCCGTGGTTTCGCCGCTGGCCAGCAGCAGCACCTGCGGCAGTTTGCCGGTGGTTTTCAGATCAACGGCCCGATCCTCGACCCACAGGCTCAGGGCGATGTCCTCGGGTAGCGCATGGCGGATCAGGGTATTGGCGGCGGCGGGTTGCCATTCGCCTTTCTCGCCCAGGCTCAGCAGCGCATAGCCGGCGCGGCCAAACTGGATGCCGCGCGTTTCGCCGCTCAGGATTGCTTCCTGCTGGTGCAGTTCCACCAGCGCCGCCAGTCGCCGCGCCTCTTCCGCCAGCCGCTCGCGCGGGCCACCGCTCACCGACAGCAGGGCGAAACTGGTGATGATGCCGACCAGCACCAGCACCACCATGATTTCCAGCAGGGTGAAACCGCGCGCCGGCGTGGCAATAGCAATAGTCTTAGCGCTCAGTGCCTCGGTGCCTCGACGCCTTCCCTATTCGTCCAGATTCCAGTTGCCGATATCGGCGTCCACGCCTTCGCCGCCCGGTTGGCCGTCGGCGCCCAGCGAGTAGATGTCGATGTCGCCATGCTGGCCGGGGCTGAGATATTGATACGGCTTGCCCCAGGGGTCCTTGGGCGGTTTGTCCAGATAGCCGCCTTCTTGCCAGTGCGGCGCGTCGGCGGGCTTTTGCACCAGCGCCTCCATGCCCTGCTCGGTGGTCGGGTAGCGGAAGTTGTGCAGCCGGTACAAATCCATCTGGTTCTTGATCACCCGGATGTCCTGCTTGGCCTTGACCACCCGGGCCTTGTCCGGATTGTCCATGATGCGCGGGACCACCACGGCGGCCAGAATGCTCAGGATCACCACGACGACCATCACTTCGATCAGCGTGAAGCCGCGCGGGCGGATGGGTTGGTGGTTTCTTCGGAAACGGCGGGAAACGGGTCGGCGGATCGGCATGGTCAAGCTCCAGAATCCGGGTTTTGAACGGTGGCTCAGGCGCGGCCCAGCCGGTACAGGGCGATTTCGCCCAGCAGGTTGGGCCACAGCCTCGGTCCCAGTCGGGGGCGGTGGGCGTGGTCGAGGACGGTGCGTTGCAGGATGTCGATGCGCTTGCGCCGGCACAGTTGCTCGAAATCGCGCAGGGTAAACAGGTGGATGTTCGGCGTGTCGTACCACTGATAGGGCAAAGTCTTGACCACCGGCATCAGTCCCTGCAAGGCGATCTGTGCCCGGCAGCGCCAGAAGCCGAAGTTGGGAAAGGTCACGACACCTTGCCGGCCCACCCGCAGCATTTCGTCCAGCAAGGCTTCGGTTTGCCGCACCGCTTGCAGGGTCTGGGTCATGATCACGTAGTCGAAACTGCTGTCGCCGAAATCCGCCAGCCCCGCTTCCAGATCGGCGTGAATGACGTTCACCCCGGCCTGAATGCATTGGAGCATGTTGGCGCTGTCGATTTCCAGGCCGTAGCCGCTGACCTGCCGGTGTTCGCGCAGATAGGCCAGCAGCGCGCCGTCGCCGCAACCCAGGTCCAGCACTCGCGCGCCAGGGCGGATCCACTCGCTGATCAGTTCCAGTTCAGGCCGCATCGGCGCTCACCTCGCGGGCGACCCGCGTCAGATAGCCGCGCAGCACTTCGTGGTACAGCGGGATCGGCATCAGAAAGGCGTCGTGGCCGTATTCCGACGGAATTTCGGCGTAGCTGACCTCGCGCCCGGCCCGCACCAGCGCCCGGACGATCTCGCGCGAACGGGCCGGCGCGAACCGCCAGTCGCTGGTGAAGGCGATCACCAGAAAGTGCGCCTGGGTCCGGTGAAAAGCCGCCGACAAATCCTCGTCGAAATCCGCCGCCGGATCGAAGTAGTCGAGGGTCTTGGTGATCAGCAGATAGGTGTTGGCGTCGAAGCGGTCCACAAAGGCGTGGCCTTGATGGCGCAGATAGCTTTCCACCTGAAATTCGGTATCGAAATTGAAATTGAAATTCATTTTGCCTTCGCGCAGCTCGCGGCCAAACTTGGCGCGCATCCCCTCGTCGGACAGGTAGGTGATATGGCCGAGCATCCGGGCCAGCATCAGCCCGCGCCGGGGCACTACGCCGAATTCGTAGTAGTGGCCGTGGTGAAAGTCGGGGTCGGACAGGATGGCCTGCCGCGCCACTTCGTTGAAAGCGATATTCTGGGCCGACAGCCGGGGCGCGGCGGCGATGACCAGGGAATGGCGTATCCGCTCGGGAAAGGTGATGGCCCACTGCATGGCCTGCATCCCGCCCAGGCTGCCGCCGATGACTGCCGCCCACTGCGCGATGCCGAGTTGGTCGGCCAGCCGCGCTTGGCTGCGCACCCAGTCCTTGACGGTGACGATGGGGAAATCGGGGCCGTAGGGCTTGCGGTTGTCCGGGTTGATGGCGGTCGGACCGGTGGAGCCCTTGCAGCCGCCCAGGTTATTGCAGCACACCACGAAGAAGTCGCGGGTATCGATCGGCTTGCCGGGACCGATGCAGTTATCCCACCAGCCGGGTTTGCCCGGATCGTCCTCATCGTGATAGCCGGCGACGTGGTGATCGCCCGACAGCGCGTGGCAAATCAACACAGCGTTGCTGCGGTCGGCGTTGGGCGTGCCGTAGGTTTCGTAGACCATTTCGTAGTCCGCCAGCGACCGGCCGCAGTCCAGCGCCAGCGGTTCGTCGAAATGGGCGGTCTGGGGCGTGACCAGACCGATGGAATCGGGGTGGAAAGTAGGCGGCATGAGTTCCTGACCGTCGTGGTGATGTCCTTGGAGAATGGGCTAAAACCGGGCGTCAAGTCTAGTCGGGGCCGGGTTCGGCGGCAACCAATCGCTGCTTGACTTGGCTTCCACGCTGGAGCGTGAGAGCCAGATGAAAAACCCAATTACCGTCCGCCGCGCACGAGCTGCACATAGTCGGCGTGACTTTTAGAGCGGGCGTAGGCGTCGCCATTGTGGAATGAGGACGACAAGCCCGTAGAACGTCACGCTCGAGGAGGACCAGTACCACTTCGGTCAGTACGCACTTTCAACGTCGGCCTTCAAACGGCGATCCCGTACCGTGCTCGATAATCCCGCATTTTCTCCAAATGCGCTGCGTGCTCCGGTCGTTCGGCTAAGTACGCCACCAAATCGTCCAGACTCACGATGCGGGTTACGGCGACGCCGTGGGCGCGCTCGACTTCCTGCACCGCCGACCGTTCGCCCTGACCGCGTTCCCGCCGGTCCAGCGCGATCACCACGCCCGCCGGGGTCGCACCGTGCGCGGTCAAAATGTGCATCGTTTCGCGGATGGCGGTGCCGGCGGTGATGACATCGTCCACGATCAGCACCCGGCCCTCGAGCGGAGCGCCGACGATCAGTCCGCCCTCGCCGTGATCCTTAGCTTCCTTGCGGTTGAAACACCAAGGCAGGTTGCGACCGTGCCGGTCGGCCAGGGCGATGGCGACCGCCGCCACCAGCGGAATGCCCTTGTAGGCCGGCCCGAACAGGGTATCGAATTCCAGGTCGGCCTCCATGATCGCGGCGGCGTAACAGCGGCCCAACCGGGCCAGCGCCGCGCCGTTGTCGAATAAGCCGGCGTTGAAGAAATACGGGCTGATCCGCCCGGATTTCAGGGTGAATTCGCCGAAGCGCAACACGCCCCGGCCGATGGCGAAGTCGAGAAAGTCCCGCTGATAGTCCCGCATGGTTGGAGATTCCGGCTGAGTGAGAATGAAATGCCGGTATCATAGCGTTGTTCGCGGTCCTTCCATTGGAGCATCATGGTCTCATGCGGGTGATCACCTTCAACGCCAACGGCATCCGTTCCGCCGCCCGCAAGGGTTTTTTCGACTGGCTGGCCGGACAGAACGCCGACGTGGTCTGCATCCAGGAAACCAAGGCTCAGGAGCACCAGTTGCCGCCCGAGGTTTATCATCCGGCGGACTACCACTGCCATTACCACGACGCTGCGCGCAAGGGCTACAGCGGAGTCGCGCTGTACGCCCGCCGCCAACCGGATGAAGCGCGAACCGGATTGGGCTGGCTGGAATGCGATACGGAAGGCCGTTGGCTGGAGGCGCGGTTCGGCAATCTCAGTGTGGTCTCGCTGTATCTGCCGTCCGGCTCCTCCAGCCCGGAACGACAGGCGGTGAAATTCGACTTCATGGCGCGGTTGGCCGAGCCGTTGCGAGCGATGCGCGCCAGCGGCCGCGATTACATGCTCTGCGGCGACTGGAATATCGCCCACCAGAAAATCGACCTGAAAAACTGGCGGGCCAATCAGAACTGTTCCGGGTTTCTGCCCGAGGAACGGGCCTGGATGGATGAACTGTTCGGGCCGCTGGGCTGGATGGACGCCTTCCGGGTGGTGAATCCGAACCCCGATCAATACACCTGGTGGTCGCATCGCGGCCGGGCGTGGGAAAACAATGTCGGCTGGCGCATCGACTATCAGGTGATCACCCCCGGCTTGGCGGAGAAAGTCCGCGCCGCCGCCATTTACCGCGACCAGCGCTTTTCCGATCATGCGCCGCTGACGCTGGATTACGATCTTTAGGGGAATGTTCCCTTTCCCGAAGGGAGAGGGAGGTTTTTGACGCTAAGAGATTCGATCATGTCGGTTGACCGTCCCTGCGCCCGCGTTTTTCGCGACCCCGTGCATTTCCTCGCCCTCGGCTTCGGCTCCGGCTGCGCGCCGAAAGCGCCCGGCACCTTCGGCACCCTGGCGGCGATTCCGCTGTATTTGCTGATGCAGCCGTTGCCGCCGTGGGCCTATCTGCTACTGACCGTGGCCGGTTTCGCGCTGGGGATATGGGTCTGCGACCGCGCCGCCCGCGATCTCGGCGTCCACGACCATCCGGCCATCGTCTGGGACGAGGTGATCGGCTATTTCGTCACCATGATCGCCGCTCCGCCCGGCTGGCTATGGATCATCGTCGGCTTCGCGCTGTTCCGGCTGTTCGACATTCTCAAGCCCTGGCCGATCCGGCGGGCGGATCAACGGATCGGTGGGGGCTTCGGCATCATGTTCGACGACCTGCTGGCCGCCGGCTACGCTTGGCTGGCGTTGCAGTGCCTGGCTTACGGCGCGGCTCTACTGGACATTTCCTGACTATCGCGTTCAGACTTTACCGGTCTTTTCCTGGCAACCGACGGAACCCGAAACAATGAAAATCGAAACGATCGCGATCCATGGCGGCTATACGCCGGAACCCACCACCAAGGCCGTCGCCGTCCCCATCTATCAGACCACCTCCTATGCCTTCGACGACACCCAGCACGGCGCCGATCTGTTCGACCTGAAGGTGCCAGGCAATATCTACACCCGGATCATGAACCCCACCACCGCCGTGCTGGAGCAGCGGGTCGCGGCGATGGAAGGCGGGGTCGGGGCGCTGGCGGTGGCCTCCGGCATGGCGGCGATCACCTATAGCCTCATGACCATCGCGGAAGCGGGCGACAACATCGTCACCACCTCCACCCTGTACGGCGGCACCTACAACCTGTTCGCCCACACCCTGCCGCGTTTTGGCATCGAGGCGCGCTTCGCCGACTATCGCGATGTCGAGGCCATGGGCCGGCTGATCGACGGCAAGACCAAGGCGGTGTTCTGCGAATCCATCGGCAATCCGGCGGCCAATGTCGTTGATTTCGGC
>Ga0209573_1003037_pt1 | contig 19570 bp, 19 predicted proteins | sample TNRBio252014_DNA_FD_185870 | JGI IMG/M metagenome (GOLD analysis project Ga0209573, IMG submission 185870) | Wastewater treatment Type I Accumulibacter community from EBPR Bioreactor in Madison, WI, USA - TNR Reactor_6/25/2014_ DNA (SPAdes)... | ecosystem: Engineered > Bioreactor > EBPR >...
GCCATTACGTGCAACAGCGCACGGAGCGCCGTGAGCGCCAGCACAAGGAATGGCAGCGCCAGCAGCAGGTCATCGCCAAGGAAGAGGACTTCATCCGCCGCAACATCGCCGGCCAGAACACCAAACAAGCTCAGGGCCGGCGCACCCGGCTGGAGCGCATGATCAAGGAGGATGGCCTGGTCGACCTGCCGAGGGAGCAGCGCGCCATTCGCCTACACATGGACGCCCGGCTGCGCAGCGGCAGCATCGTTCTGCGCACCGTCGACCTGGCTGTGGGCTACCGCGCCCAGGCCGGCCAGAGCGCGCGCCGCGAGGATATCTCCGGCGGCCACGAGTTCGTGGCCAGCCGCCAGCCGGTCACGCCGCAGGACACGCTGCTCTTCCGCAGCGAGGACCTGGAGCTGAAGCGCGGCGAGCGGGCCGCGCTCTTGGGCCCCAACGGCGCGGGCAAGTCCACCTTCCTCAAGACCCTGCTGGGCCAGACGCCGCCGCTGGAGGGCCGGCTGCGCGTCGGCGCCAGCGTGCAGGTCGGCTACCTGGCCCAGGCGCACAGCGAGCTGCGCCCCGACATCACCGCCCTCGATGCGATTCTGGAGAAGGCGCCGCGCATGGAGACCGGCGAGGCGCGCGGCCTGTTGGGCCGCTTCCTCTTCTCCGGCGACGACGCCTACAAGCGCATCGAGGTGCTCAGCGGCGGCCAGCGCAGCCGCATCGCCCTGGCGCGCCTGACCTTGCAGGGCGCCAACCTGCTGGTGCTGGATGAGCCGACCAACCATCTGGACATAACGTCGCAGGAGGTGTTGGAGGATGTGCTGACGGGCTTCCCCGGCACAGTGCTGCTGGTGACCCACGACCGCTACCTGGTGGACGCGGTGGCGACGCAGGTCTGGATGATCGATGCCGGCGAGCTGCGGGCCTATCCCGGCAACTACACGGCCTATCTGGCGGCCAAGGCCGAGGAAGAGGCCGCGGCCGCAGCTTCTTCATCCAACGGCGCTGGGCCGGCAACCGATGCCCAGGTGCACCGCGAACGGGCCAAAGAGGAGCGCCGCCAGCGCAAACAGGTCGAGGCGCGCGCGGCCGAGGCCGACCGCCTGGCTGAGCTGATCGAGGCCATGGAGCAGCGCCTGGCCGGCCTGGGCGACGAGCTCAGCCAGGCCAGCGCCAACCAGGACACCCGCCGCATCGAGGCGCTGGGCCGCGAGTACCAGGCCGTCGACGACCGGCTGCACCAGTTGATGGAAGAATGGGCCGAGCTAGCAGGATGACTCATGCGCCGCTGGTTTCCTCACACCGATTGGTAAGAAGAAATGGGACGTTGATTCTCACGGATTGACACTGATCAGAGGACAAGAACATCGGCTTCCTTACTTCTGATCTGTGTCTTCTGTGTTGATCTGTGTCCAATCAATCAGAGTGTGTTGACTTTCGCAGGTAACATGTCCAAACCACAAAAGGTCGTCATCGGCCTGACCGGCAACATCGGCGTGGGCAAGAGCACCGTCATGGCGCTGCTGGCCGAGCTGGGCGCGGCGGGCATCGACGCCGACAGGGTGGCGCACGAGGTGATGGCGCCAGGCCAGCCGGCCTATGACCAAATCGTGGCCCGCTTCGGCCCGCAGATCGCGCCCGGCGGCGGCCCCATCGACCGCCTGCGCCTGGGCCAGATCGTCTTCAGCGACCCGGCCGCGCTGGCCGACCTGGAGGCCATCGTCCACCCGGCTGTCTTTCAGGTCATCCAGCGCCGCGTAGCTCAGGCTGACGCGCCGGTGGTAGTGATCGAGGCGATCAAGCTGCTGGAGGCCGGGCTGAGTCGGCAGCTTTGCCAGCAGGTCTGGGTCGTCACCGCCCCGCGCGAGCAGCAGATTGAACGCCTGATGCAGACCCGCGGCCTGAGCGAAGCCGAGGCCATCCTGCGCATCGACGCCCAGCCGCCCCAGGCCGACAAGGTCGCCCAGGCCGATGTGGTGATCGAGAATGACGGCAGCCTGACGGATGTGCGGGCGCAGGTGGTGCGGGCCTGGCAAGTCATTAGCGGCAGGCATTCCAGGTAGCCCACTTTTTGGACACAGAGAGCACAGAGGAGACACAGAGGACACAGAGAAGAACCCACTTGTTCTGAGCAGCCATGTGTTGTGGGCGGAGACCAGCACTGCAGCCTTTCGCTGTCTTCCGCACTCTGCTCGCTGCTCTCTTCTCTGCTCACTCTGTGCCTCCTCCGTGTTCTCTGTGTCCCCTCTGAATTTCCGACCGTAAGCACGAACGCATATGAAAACACTGCAACAGATGTATGATAAGCATCCCAACCTGATGCTCTGGGCTGGGCTGGCGCTGGGCATGGTGGCCATCTTGCTGGTGGCGGCCCGCAATGTGGGCTTCACGGTCAGCCAGTGGGCCGCGCTGCTGGCCGCAACCGTGGCGCTGGCAGGCCTGTGCGTCTGGATCATCAGTTGGGAAAGCGACCAAAACGATGCATAGATGCGTAGGTCACGCTATTAGCGTGACTGGGTGTGGGGTGTGTCACGCTGGTAGCGTGACCTACGGCGTGACCTGCGACCGAAAAGGTGTCACGCTGGTAGCGTGACCTACGATCGAAAAGCCATATTGAAAAGCCATTATGACCACAAAACGCGACTACTACGAGGTGTTGGGCGTGGCCCGCAGCGCCAGCGCGGACGAGATCCGCAGCGCCTACCGCAAGCTGGCCCGCCAATACCATCCCGACGTCAACAAAGAGACTGACGCCGAGGCTAACTTCAAAGAGATCAACGAGGCCTACGAGGTGTTGAGCAACGGCGAGAAGCGCGCAGCCTACGACCGCTTCGGCCATGCCGGCGCCCAAGGCGGCTTCGGCGGCTTCAGCGGCGGCTTTGGCGACTTCGGCTCGATCTTCGAGGACCTGTTCGGGATGGGTATGGGCGGGCAGACGCGCCAGAACCAGCGCGGGCCGCGGCGCGGAGCCGATCTGCGTGTCGGCGTCACCCTGACCTTCGAGGAAGCCGTCTTCGGCGCGGACCGCGAGGTCGATGTGACCCGGCTGGAGAGCTGCACCCACTGCTTCGGCAGCGGCGCGGAGCCGGGCACCAGCCCGCTGCGCTGTCCGCAGTGCAACGGCACGGGCGAAGTGCAGCGCCGCCAGCAGAGCATCTTCGGCACCATTCTGACAAGCACCACCTGCTCGCGCTGCAACGGCCTGGGCGAGGTGATCACAACCCCCTGCGGCGAATGCCAGGGGCGCAAGCAGGTGCAGGCCACGCGACGCCTCCAGGTGGCTGTACCGGCCGGTGTGGACGACGGCACGCAGATTCGCCTGGCCGGCGAGGGCAACCAGGGCCTGGCCGGCGGGCCGGCCGGCAACCTCTACGTGGCCCTCGCCGTCCAGCCGCACGCGGTTTTCCAGCGCCGCGACAACGACATCCTGATGGAACTGCCCATCAACATCGCCCAGGCCGCGCTGGGAGCCGAGATCGAAGTGCCCACGCTGGACGGCGCCGAGACGTTGATCGTCCCGCCCGGCACGCAGCACGGCAAGGTCCTGCGCATCAAGAACAAGGGTGTGCCGCACCTGCGGCGCAGCGAGCGGCGCGGCGATCAACTGGTCATCATCGATGTGGCCGTGCCCACCCAGCTCAACGCCAAGCAGAAGAAGCTGCTGGAGGAGCTGGGCGAGAGCCTGGGCACCCCCAAGCTGGGCGACGAGCGCGGCTTCTTCGACAAGCTGGCCGGCGCGTTCAGCGACGCCTTCGGCGGCTGATCGCGCATCGTAGGACGATTTTCCAAATCGTCCGTCCCGACAGCAATCGTAGAACGATTTTCCAAATCGTCCACTCCGGCCAGCACACGTAGGACGATTTTCCAAATCGTCCGTCCGACCGTTCTCGCAGAACGATTTGGAAAATCGTTTTACAGGTGCATACGATGCAATGGACTGAAATCAGCGTTCAGTGTGACGGCGAGGCGGCCGAGGCTGTGGCCGAGCTGTTCAATCGCTTCAACAGCCGGCCGGGCGAGGGCGCCAGCGGCGCGGTGATCGAGGTTGGCGGCTTCGACGGCTACGGCGAGTTGACCGTGCCGGTGGTGACGGTGCGCACCTACTTGCCTGCTGACGACGCCGAGCGGCGCCGCCAGATCGAGGAGGGACTGTGGTTCCTGGGCCGGCTCTACCCCATCCCCGAGCCGGTGATCCGCGAGCTGGCCGAGGAGGACTGGGCCAACGCCTGGAAGCGGCATTACCGGCCGACGCGCGTCGGGCAGCGTCTGTTGATCGTGCCCTCGTGGCAGGCCGATGAGCTGGGCGAGCTGGCGGTGGATGAGGCCGGCCGGCCGCTGCTGCCGGTGATCCTGGACCCCGGCATGGCTTTTGGCACTGGCCTGCACCCCAGCACGCGGCTGTGCATGCGAGCGCTGGAGCAGCACCTGCGGCCGGGCGAGGAGGTGTTGGACGTGGGCTGCGGGTCCGGGGTGCTGTCCATCACCGCAGTGCGGCTGGGTGCAGGCGCTATCCTGGCCACCGACATCGACCCTATCGCCGTGGCCGCCACGGAGGAGAACTGCCAGCGCAACGGCGTGGCCGCCCAGGTGACGGCGCGCGCTGGGTCGCTGCCAGAACGGGCCGAGCGGCCGGCGGGCTGGCCGGTGATCGTGGCCAACATTCTGGCCGACGTGATTGTGCAACTGCTGGTGGACGGGATGGCCCGCTTGCTGGCCGACGATGGCCGGCTGATCGTCAGTGGCATCATCGAGCCGCGCGCCGGCGATGTGGAAATTGCGCTGGACCAGGCCGGCCTGCGGGTGCTGGATCGGATGGTCGAGGGCGATTGGGTGGCGCTGGTAGCGGCGCGCTAGCGGCCTCATCCGCTGTGACCGGTCTCTGGCCGTGCCACGCAACGCCAAGCGGGTACGGTCGGAGACCGGCCCGAGCAAAGTGCAAGTGAAGCGGGCACGGTCGGAGACCGGGCCGAGCAGGGTATAATATGCTGCTGTGGCCGGTTTCTGACCGAGCCACGCAACGGGCCGAGTGTAACCGCTTGACGGACCCTGGCATCCAACCACTGTTGGACGAAAGCCCAACTACAGGCGTAAGATATCGCACCATCAGTGCGTCACAAGAGACGAGGACAAAGAGCTATGAGCCAAAACAACGTTGAGCAGATGATCATTATCGGCAGCGGGCCGGCTGGCTACACCGCGGCGCTGTATGCGGCCCGGGCCAACCTGAAACCCCTGCTGTTCACCGGCAACGAGATCGGCGGCCAGGTGGCCATCACCTATGAGGTCGAGAATTATCCCGGCTTCCCCGAGGGCTTGACCGGGCCGGAGTTGGTCGAGAAGTTCCAGCAACAGGCCGAAAAGTTCGGCGCCCGCATCGAGTACGACTGGGTGCAAGAGGTCGACTTCAGCCGGCATCCCTTCGTGGTGCGCACGGCCAACGGCGAGCACAAGGCCAATGCCGTGATCGTGACCACTGGCGCGACCCCGCGCAAGCTGGACGTGCCCGGCGAGAAAGAATATACCGGCTTCGGCGTCAGCTACTGCGGCACCTGCGACGGCTTCTTCTTCCGCGGCAAAGAGGTGATCGTGGTGGGCGGCGGCGACAGCGCCATCGAGGAGGGCATCTTCCTGACCAAGTTCGCCAACAAGGTGACGGTGGTGCATCGTCGCGACGAGCTGCGGGCCAGCAAGATCCTCCAGGATCGCGCCTTCAGCAATCCCAAGATGGAATGGAAGTGGAGCACGGTGGTGGAGCGCATCAACGCGGCCGGCGGCGACGGCAACGGAACCCCACCCAAGGTGGTTTCGGCCACGCTCAAGGACCTGAAGACGGGCGAGAGCTACGACTTTCCCGCCGACGGTGTGTTCGTCTTCGTGGGCCACACGCCCAACTCGGAGCTGTTCCGCGGCCAGTTGACCATCGACGACGCTGGCTACGTGCGCACTGACCGGCGCTATCACACCAGCGTGCCCGGCGTCTTTGCCGCCGGCGAGATTCAGGACCCGGTCTTCCGCCAGGTGGTCACCTCGGCCGGCCAGGGCGCCGGCGCGGCCATGCAGGCCGAGAAGTTCCTGGGCGAGCTGGAGGCCCAGAGCTATCACGAGGTCGCGGCCGAACATGGGCCGACGGTGTTGGTGGCTATGTAAGCCGGTGTGCTGGCGACGAGCGTCAAGCCCCAGGGAATTGTCCCTGGGGCTTTTTCACAAGAATCGAGCAGAGAATTGACCATGATCCATCCACAGTCTCCCCTTCTGGTAACCGTCTTTGGCGGCGCGCGGGTCGGTTCTGACTCGCAGTTGTACGCTGATTCGCTGGAACTCGGTCGCCGGCTGGCCGAGGCTGGCTTCGTGGTGGCCACCGGCGGCTACACCGGCACCATGGAGGCCGTGCTGCGCGGCGCCAGAGAGGCCGGCGCGCACACCGTCGGCTACACCTGCGCCACTTTCGAGCGCGATTTTCAGCCCAACCCCTGGGTAGTGGAGGAGCGCAAAACCCCTGTGCTGTCGGCCCGTATCCAGCGCCTGGCCGAGGAGAGCGACGCGTTCGTGGTGGTCCACGGCGGCCTGGGCACCCTGGCCGAGCTGGCGCTGGTGTGGAACATGCTGCTGGCCGGCGAGCTGCCGGCCAAGCCCCTGGTGGTAGTCGGGCGCGAGTGGCCTCGGGTGATCGACGTGGTCCACGCCGAAACGCAGATGGGGTCATCCGCGCTGCGACTGCTGACGTTGGTGGAGACGGCGGAGGGGGCGGTGGAGCGACTGAGTGAACTGCTGCTGGCCTCGCTGCCCTAAGCCGGGACCAACGGCATGCGATGCAGAGACGTAATGGGCACCGTCTCCTGAAATGTAGGTGTATAAGATGATAGCGACAGAAAATCGCTCACGGGGGGCCGCGAAATGATCTCGACAACCAATCGCTGCAATTCGTGCGGTAGGTCCGCCAGACCAGTCAGGGGGAAGCTGCGTGGCCCGAAGTCGGTGGATTGAGCAAGCAGGGAGTAATCGAAAAAAGTCAAACCCACCGCCCGCCGCTCTTGCTTGTTGATTCGAATTAACACGTGATCGTTCAACTCAATACCTGTAGCATGTTCGCCTGGAGCAAACGAGACATATAGGGTATCACTCATCTCGTCGTAATTAAGTACTGGTTTCATGATGTACCTCATCCAATCTCTTTCTGATAAGCTGTCACGATGTAGTTGTTGGAAACAGGAGTCCCGCCTTCTCCTTCCCGAAACCTGAACAATACGATGGCAACGATGTGAGTGTTGTCGGCCTCGAGATCATCGAATTCGAGGACGTAGCGGTACTTCTGGGGATTGAGCGAGTCCTGTTGGCGTCTGCCAAGGCGGATTGTCCGCTTGAGGTGCTCCTCGAACCGTGCCATCTCTGGATGATTGACAGGATCGATGATATGCTCCCAACGTTCCTGTGAGAGATAGATTTCGCTTCCGTGGCGATCCGGAATCCGCCAACGTATGCTGCCAACCATGTCAGGTATGTCCTTTCATGGCATATTGTACCACGCCGCTAGGAGTTGTGCAATCACGAGTCAGCTCAGCAATAGACTGCCACTGACTGCGCTCGCCCAGGTTCAGTGTCCCGGCGCGAGCGCAGTCAGTGGCAATGAGGCAGCGGCTAGAGCAGCGCCACATACGGCAGCATCGCCAGCAGCGCGAAGGCCGGGTGCAGCCGCGCGGTGCGGTTTTGGCGGTCCCAGTTGAAGAGCAGGATGGCCAGCCCGAAGGCCAGCACGCCGCCGATCAGCAGGACAGCCAGCGAAGCCGTGGCGCTGAAGGGTACAGCCGCGCCGTAGGCCAGGCCGTTGTAGGCGTTCATGGCATGGGTGGCCGGCAGCAGGCGAGCCACCGTCTGCGCACCCGTGGGCAGCATGTCGAAGGGCATCATCAAGCCGCCGATCAGCATCGAGGGCAGGAAGATCAACTGCGACCAGAGCAGCGTGGCCCGCGAGTTGGGCGAGACCACGCCGATCAGCACACCCAACCCCGTAAAGGCCATCACCGTGGCCAGCGTCACCAGCAGGAACCAGCCCCAAGAGGCGGGCGGCGGCGCCTCGAACAGCGGCGTGGCCGTGAGGAGAATGATGGCCGTGACCACTGCCAGGTGCAGGAAGGTGGTCACGGTCGGCGCGCTGAGCACGTTCAGCGCGGGCACGCCGTGGATCTTGTAGCTGCGTAGGATGCCCGCGTCGCGCGCCGTCACCAGCGGGTCGGGCAGGGTCATCAGCGTGGCGATCATGATGGCGAAGATCGTCATGGCGGGGATCATGGTTGCCGTGAACAGCGGGTTGATCTCGGTCATGATCAAGCCCATCATGGCGTAGAAAGCCAGCGGGAAGGCGTAGGTCAGGAACAGAAGCTGGCGGTTGCGCAAACTGCTGCGCAGCTCGATCCAGGTGTGGTTAGCAAAGGCGGTCATTGCATACCTCCAATCACGCTCGGGCCGGTCTCCGACCGAGCCCGCCGTCTATGATTGTTCGGGCCGGTCTCCGACCGAGCCCACCCTCTTCACTGCTCGGGCCGGTCTCCTGACCGAGCCCGCTTACCGTCCGTGATCTCCAGAAACCGGTCCTCCAACGACGGCCGCTCCACGCGCAGGTCGACCAGCGCGTCGCCGTGGCTTTCGATATAGCCGATCAACGCCGACACGGTCGGGCCGACATCCGCGCTGAAGTAGACCGCGTAGTCTTCTTGAATGGTCTGCTGCTTGACGCCGGGGATCGATCCATTGGCCTGCTCCAGGCTGCCTCGCTCCGTGCGCACCGAGACCTTGGTCAGCCCAGCGCCGGCGGCCGTGATCTCCAGCGGCGTGCCGGCGGCGGCGATCTGGCCGTGCAGAAGGATGGCCACCCGGTTGGAAAGCCCCTCGGCCTCGGCCATGTCGTGGGTGGCCAGCAGGATGGTAGTGCCCTGCCCTTGCAACTCGCGCATCAGGCTGTGCAGCTCGACGCGCGAGCCCACGTCCAGCCCGGCCGTCGGCTCGTCCAGGAAGAGCACCTCCGGCTGGTGGGCCACGGCCAGCGCCAGCGCCAGGCGCCGCTTCTGCCCGGTGGACAGATCGGCATAGGCCGTGTTGCGCTTCTCGACCAGCCCCAGCCGCTCGATCAAGTCGTGGCGCGGGGTGATGCCGTGGTAGGCGCAGAAGAAGCGCATGGCCTCGGCCGCGCTGATGCTGTCGGGCAGGCCCGAAGTTTGGAGCTGGACGCCAATCTTGCCGCGCAGCTTGCGCGCCTCGCGGCTGGGATCGACGCCGGCCACGCTGAGCCGGCCGCCGTCGGGCTGGCGCAGCCCCTCCAGGCACTCCAGCGTCGAGGTCTTGCCCGCACCGTTGGGACCCAGCAGGCCGAAAATCTCGCCGCGCTGCACCGCAAAGCTGATGCCGTCCACGGCGGTGACTTGGCCGTAGGTCTTGCGGAAGTTCTCGACGCTGATCATGGTGTCGTTCATGCCAATCCTCCATGCGATGCCGGGGCCAAAGGCGTACCACGATTTTCCAAATCGTGGAGGGGCGGAGCGGACGATTTGGAAAATCGTCCTACGCCCTGCGGGCAGCCACTCTATGGCTGTTCTGCTTCCAGTATACGCCAAAACCGCCGTCCTGTCATCAGCCAACCGGCGAGTCTGGCCTGTCCAGTCGGCCAGTATGGGATGGCATCGATGACACGTGCGGTGGCAACTCCCCGCCTGCGCTCATTGTTGTCGCTGCGCCTCGTAGTTTGTTGGGAGAGCGAATGGAGAGAGTCTCTGCTTCTAACAATCGATTTGCAGGTCACCGCTGCTTGAACTGGTTCGAGAGGTCAGTGGGGTAGGTCAGAAGGCCAGCTTGCCCAGCCGCTTGCCACAGCTTCAGATCAAAAGCGGCCATCGTCACCATCTCTCCCAGCGCGTCTTGCCAGAGAACTGCCGCGGCCAGATGCACGGCGTCGTAACCGCGCAGTTGATAGCGCCAGGCCAATTGATCGGCGCGTGCTACGGTAGCCTCGGTGACGCGGGTGCGCACCAGATGGGGCCAGTCTCGCCGAAATCGCTCCAAGCAGGTCTGTGCTGCGTCTTGAGTCAACGCAGCGACGCGCACTGCTTTGGCAAAGGCGGCAGCCACCTCGGCCCGCGTGATGACGACGGTACCTACGATGTCTGCCTGGGCTATGGCTTGGACAACTTCCTGTGAGCCGATCTCAGCGACGTATCGTTTCACTAGCGCGCTAGAGTCGAGATAGAGGATCACTCGCGATCCTCCAACAGCAGGTCAGCGACGGTCTTGTCGCCGCGCGTGGCAATCTCCGGCGTGAATGGCGACAGGCGTTGCCCACTCCATTCCAGCAGTCCCACCTCGACCAACTCGTCCAGCCGCTGTTCGATGGTTGGTCGGATGGGCGTTAACTTCGCTACTGGCTGTCCTCGTTCGGTGATAATGACGATGTTGCCAGCTTTGGCCTCTTGAACGTAACTGCTCAACTGAGCCTTCAGGTCACGAATGCCGATCGTTGTGAGCGCCATCGTTGCACCTCCTGTGGTTGTGTGACTACATAATAGCTCAAGTGACTACAAGCGTCAAACCCAGTGGATGCCCAGTGGCCAGGGCAATTTGCCGCGTTCGATGTAAACGCGTAGAATGAGTTCAGAAACTCATGGTCGATCTGCGTGACGAATGCACAGGCTGAGGAAGATAGCGCCGAAGGATGGTACGAGGTTGCTCTATGGATATCTATAACCTGAGAATAGTTGTCGAAGCGCTCGATGATACGGGTGATTACAAATTCATGGCAACTAGTGCTGTGTTAGGTTGGATTTTACACTGTTGCGCAAGCGCCAATGAGCGTAGTACGAACTGCAAAATCCGGCTTAACGAGGCACTAGCCCTGATCTACCTAATCTGATCGTGGCCGGCGACACACCTGATGAAGTTCTTGGTCTTGCGCCGCAGGTGGCATCCGCGTTGATTGCTTCGATGAAGGCTCACGGCGACGAGCTTCCGGCTACGCTGCGCCCAGTCCAATCGCTGCCATTCACGTCCCAGGCGGCCGTCGTGGCATGAAATACGCCGAACTTACTCTAAAACCCTTCCCATCCCCTCTCCGCCCCCCGGCTTCGTGACGCCACTGTCGTCGCCGCCAGGGGGGCCGCCATTGCACGTGCAATCCGGTGATCGGTAATCGGTGAACGGTAAACGGTAAGCAGTGACCGATCACCGATCACCGATCACCGTTTACCGTTCACCGATCACCGTTTACCGTTCACCAATACAGAGGAAACCGAACATGGCATCGAAAATCACCCCGCGCCGCGAGGATTATTCCCGTTGGTATCTGGACGTCATCCGCGAGGCCCAGTTGGCCGAGAACGCGCCCGTGCGCGGCTGCATGGTCATCAAGCCCTACGGCTACAGCCTGTGGGAGGCGGTGCAAGGCGGCCTGGACCGCCGCTTCAAGGAGACCGGCCACGTCAACGCCTACTTCCCGCTCTTCATTCCCAAGAGCTTCCTGGAAAAAGAGAAAGAACACGTCGAGGGCTTCTCGCCGGAGCTGGCCGTGGTCACCATCGGCGGCGGCGAGGAACTGACCGAGCCGCTGGTCGTCCGCCCCACCAGCGAGACCATCATTGGCTACATGTACTCCCAGTGGGTGCAGAGCTACCGCGACCTGCCGATCCTGATCAACCAGTGGGCCAATGTGGTGCGCTGGGAGATGCGCACGCGGCCCTTTCTGCGCACGCTGGAGTTCCTCTGGCAGGAGGGCCACACCGCCCACGCCACGGCCGAGGAGGCGCTGGCAGAGACCTTGCAGATGCTGGACGTCTACGCCGACTTCGCCATCCGCGACGCGGCCATCCCGGTGATTAAGGGGCGCAAGAGCGAGCGCGAGAAGTTCGCCGGCGCGGTCGACAGCTACACCATCGAGGCCATGATGGGCAACGGCTGGGCCTTGCAGAGCGGCACCAGCCACTTCCTGGGCCAGAACTTCGCCAAGGCCTTCGACATCAAGTTCCTGGACCAGAACAACGCCATGCAGCACGCCTGGACCACCAGTTGGGGCCTGAGCACGCGCATGGTCGGCGCGGTGATCATGGCCCACGGCGACGACCAGGGCCTGCGCCTGCCGCCGGTGATGGCGTCGATCCAGGCGGTGATCGTGCCGATCTATAAGAAGGAAGAAGAGCGGGCGGCTGTGCTGGACTTTGCGCGCGGCGTCGAGGCGCAGCTCAAGGCGGCCGGCATGCGCGTCCACTTCGACGGCCGCGAGGAGCTAACCCCCGGCTTCAAGTTCAACGACTGGGAGATGCGCGGCGTGCCGGTGCGGGTCGAGATCGGCCCCAAGGATGTCGCCAACAACGCGCTGGTGTTGGCCCGCCGCGACAGCTCGCGCGAGATCGAGGCGGCCGGCGGCCCGAAGGCCAAGCTGTTCGGCGTGCCGGCCGACGGTGCAGCCGCGGCCGTGCAGGCGCTGCTGGGCGAAATCCAGGCCAGCCTGCTGGCTCAGGCCACGGCCCACCGCGACGCCAACACCCACAGCGGCATCACGTCCTACGACCAGTTCAAGCAGATGCTAGAGACCGAGGGCGGCTTCCTGCGCGTTCACTGGGCCGGCAGCAGCGAGGACGAGGACCAGATCAAGGCCGACACCAAGGCCACTATCCGCTGCTATCCCTTCGACACGCCCGAAGGAGAAGGCGTCTGTTTCTACACCGGGCAGCGGACGGAACGCATCGCCATCTTCGCCCGGGCGTATTAGGCCGCCGCAGACCTTCGAGGTTGCCGAAAACCTCGAAGGTCTCACGCGCGCTGTCATTGACACCCACTGACTGCCGTGTTATACTTGAGCACAACAAAGTATAACGACAAGGAGACACCGTATGGCCGTTGCAACCGTATCCTCCAAGGGCTGGGTCGTCATACCAGCGGATCTGCGCAAGAAATACGGCCTGGAAGCCGGCAAGCAGGTGATGGTCGTCGACTACGGCGGCGTGCTGGCCCTTGTGCCGGCGTTCGATGATCCCATTGCTCAGGCGCAGGGCATGTTTGCAGGCGGCCTTTCGTTGACCGGCGCGCTGCTGAGGGACCGGGCTGAGGAGCTGGCGCGTGAAGGCTGAGCCCGGCCACTACGTCCTGGACAGCTTCGCCGTCCTGGCCTATCTCGAGGATGAGGCTGGCGCCGGCCAAGTGAACGCCGTTCTCACGGCGGCGCGGCAAGGTGAGGCCTCGATCTGGATGTCGATTGTCAACTTCGGCGAGGTCGTCTACATCACCGAGCGCGAGCAGGGACTGTTCGCTGCCCAGCGCGCCATCGCAGCCATGGATCAGCTTCCTTTGTCAGTGGTCGATGCAGACCGGAAGCTCACGCTGGCTGCCGCCAAGGTTAAGGCGCATCACGGCGTCTCGTACGCCGATGCCTTCGCCGTCGCCCTGGCCCAGGCCAAGCAGGCCACCGTGCTGACCGGCGCCCCTGAGGTTCGTAAAGTCGAGGCGTTGGTGACAATCGACTGGCTACCGAATGACAAGACGCCGGTGAACGATGAACGATGAACGATGAATGATGAATGATGAATGATGAATTGGGAAGGGACCGAGAGTCGGAGGAAATTGTGGCTGGCGAAAAGACGGACCTGAAGAAGCGAACGAAGGCTTTTGCGTTGCGGATTGTTCGTCTGTACACAGCGTTGCCGAAGACGACAGTTGCCCAGGTGCTTGGCAAGCAAGTGTTGCGCAGCGGCACGTCCGTCGGCGCGCATTATCGCGAGGCGAGCCGGGCTCGTTCGACTGCTGAGTTTATCAGTAAGCTGGAGGTCGCCATACAAGAACTTGACGAAACCCTTTACTGGCTTGACCTGCTCCAAGAAGCTGCAATCGTTCGCCCAGGCCAGCTCACCGACCTGCGCGCCGAGGTAGAGGAACTGATCTCGATCTTCGTCTCTTCCGTCCGCACAGCCAAGCATTCCAGGTGACTCCCTTCCGGATTCATCATTCATCATTCATCCTTCATCATTCATCCTTCATCCTTCATCCTTCATCGTTGCGAAAGGACTCTCTCATGCGATTATCCCGTGCTTTCTTCCAAACCCTGCGCGACGCGCCGGCCGACGCGGAGCTGATCAGCCACAAGCTGCTGCTGCGCGCCGGCTTCATCCAGCCGCTGGGCGCCGGCATCTACTCCTACCTGCCGCTGGCCCGGCGCAGCATGGACAAGATCGAGGCCATCATCCGCGAGGAGATGAACGCCATCGGCGGCCAGGAGATCACCATGCCGATCGTTCACCCGGCCGACCTGTGGCAGCAGACCGGCCGCTGGGACACGGCCTATCCGGAGATGGTGCATTGGAAGGACCGCGCCGGCCGCGACATGACGCTGGCCATGACCCACGAGGAGGTGGTGGCCGACCTGGCGCGGCGCGAGATCAACTCCTACCGCCAGCTTCCCCAGCTCGTCTACCACCTGCAGACCAAGTTCCGCGATGAGCCGCGCTCGCGCGGCGGGCTGATCCGCGTGCGCGAGTTCACCATGAAGGACAGCTATTCACTGGACGCGGACGAGGCTGGGCTGGACCAACAGTTCGAGGCCCATCGCCACGCCTATCGGCGCATCTTCCAGCGCTGCGGCCTGGAGACCATCGAGGTCAGCGCGGACGTGGGCATGATGGGCGGCAGCGCGTCGGTGGAGTTCATGGCATTGGCCCCGGCCGGCGAGGACACGCTGCTGCTGTGCGCTTCGTGCGGCTACAGCGCCAACCGCGAGGTGGCCACCTTCCGCAAGCCGGCCCCGCTCGCCGAGGCCCCGCTGCCGGTCGAGAAAGTCGCCACCCCACACTGCAAGACCATCGCCGAGCTGGCCGCGTTCCTGGGCATCCACGAAAGCCGCACGGCCAAGGCGGTGTTCTATGTGGCCGAGGGCGGGAAACTCATCTTCGCCATCACCCGCGGCGATATGGAGGTCAACGAGACCAAGCTGCGCCAGGCGGCTGGCGTGACCGGGCTGCGGCCGGCCACGGAGGAGGAGATTCGGGCTGTGGGCGCAGAGCCGGGCTACGGGTCGCCGGTCGGCGTGGCCGGCGTGCTCATCGTGGCCGATGATCTGGTCGCGGCCTCGCCCAACCTGGTGTCGGGCGCCAACGAGGAGGGCTATCACCTGCTCAACGTGACCTGCGGTCGGGACTACACGCCGGGCATCGTGGCGGACATCGTGGCCGCGCGCGGCGGTGAGCCGTGCCCGACCTGCGGCAGTGTGCTGCGCGCCGAGCGCGGCATCGAGGTGGGCAATATCTTCAAACTGGGTACCCGCTACTCGCAGGCGCTGGGCGCGCTGTACGACGACCCGCAGGGCATCAAGCGGCCGATCGTCATGGGCTCCTACGGCATTGGCGTGGGCCGGCTGTTGGCGACCGTCGCCGAAACGCATTATGACGACGCAGGGCTGGTGTGGCCGGCCAGCGTGACCCCCTTCCACGTCCATCTGGTGCTGCTGGCCAAGAAAGCGCCCCATGCCGAGGCCGTGGCCGACCGGCTGTACAGCGAGCTATGGGCGGCCGGCATCGAGGTGCTCTACGACGACCGGGAGGAGCCCAGCCCCGGCGTCAAGTTCAACGACGCCGACCTCCTCGGCCTGCCGCTGCGCATCACCGTCAGCGCGCGTTCGCTGGAGCAGGGCGGCGTGGAACTGAAGCGCCGCGACCAGGCTGAGCGGCGCATTGTGCCGCTGGATGGCATCGTGCCCGCCTTGCGGGACGATCTGGCAGTCTTGCTGGCCGAAGTTGCCGCGCTAGTGGGAACCACACCCAGGGGCGAGACGTAGTACCTGTTTAGAAAATAGCCATCCACCGCTCGGGCCGGTCTTTGCGAAGCACCCCGGACCCTGGCTCGCCGGTTCCGAGGACACCTTCACTTGCGCCGGAGCGCAGCGCAGGTGCAAGTGAAGACGAGGTGGCCGACCTAGCCCGCCGATTTTCATCCCTCGGAGTGCCGGGCACCGCAATTTCTGGACGCTGAGTTAGGGTTTTGCCAGAAGCGTCAAGCCTGACGGTTCATTGGCCGGTTTAACCAGGCTCTTCACTAGCTGAAGTCTAGCGTATCGAACCTAGCGAGCCTGCTTTACCAGCGTTGTGCGCAAGTCCTGCTGCTCTATCCCTTGCAAAAATTGGGCGAGTTGCTTGGAAGCTCCCGATGGAGGTACAGCAGATGGCCCAAAACGGCCTGGACTTCGGCCGCATCGGCTGTGTCTTGTAGCGCTGCTCGCAAGGCAGCGACTGCCTTGGCATAAAGGGCGCCGGCCTGTGCGGTCATTCCCTGAGCGGTCCTAATCTGCGTCAGCGCGGGCGCCAATTGATGTAACGCTGGGAGGTCAACCTGGCGCACTGCGGTCTCCCAGGCGGCAGTCAAGTTGGCGATCTCTGCTTGCACTACCTCGAAGGCCCCAGGGTCATCGCTCGGCGCGTTTTGCAGACCATGTATGATCTGGGCATAGTATGTGCAATGGCGCTGGTTCGTCAGCTCGGTTGCGTTCGGCTCATCGAGCAACTTCTCGGCCGCCAGTTGGCGCAGCAGTTGGTGCATGGTGTAACGCCCTGTGCTGGTCTGCCGCACCAGCGACCGATCCAGGAGGTTAGACAGCGCTGCCGGTGAAGCGTCAGCGACCGCGGCGGCCGCATTCAGGTCGAAGCCGCCGCGAAAGACGGAGCAGCGCGCCAGCGCCGCCCGCTCCGGTTGTGCAAGTAGTTGCCACGAGTACTCAAAGACGGCGCGTATGCTGCGTTGACGTTGGGGCAGATCAGCCATATCGCTGGAGAGCGTGTCTACGTTTGTCGCAACCATTGCGGCGATCTCGTCGCACGCGTGCTGTTCGGTCAGCGCGGCCGCCAACTCGATGCCCAGCGGCAGGCCCTCGACGAGTCGGCAGATGTGGGCCACAGCGTCTTGGTTGCTTGGGTCCAGCACAAAGCCGGGGCAACTGCGCTCAGCGCGTTCGACGAAGAGCTCGACGCCGGCGTAGCCTTTCAGATCTTCCACGGATAGCGCTGGCTGGCCGGCGCCGGTCGTGATTGGCGGCGTGGGCAGACCGTCTAGCCGAAAGACACATTCAGCCTGTAAGCCAAGGCGGCGGCGGGACGTCACCATTAAGTGGAGATTGGGCGTGGCGCGCAGTAGATCGACAAGCAGCGGCTCGGCGCCGTGCAGGTGCTCGAAGCTGTCCAGCAGCAACAGCACGTGTTGGCCGGCCAGGCGTTGCGTGAGCTGGTCCAGCGTTTCGCTGCCGGGGTGCAGCGAGATCGACAGGCGTGAAGCGATGGCCGTCGCCAGTCGTTGGGCGATCGCAGCCGACTCGCCGGCTGTAGCGCGCGCTGAGTCGCTCGCACCGAGATTGGCCAGCGGGATAAACCAGACGCCGCCGGGGAAGGCGGGCCTGACCTGTTCCGCCAAGGCTAAAGCCAGGCGGGTTTTGCCGATGCCTCCCTCGCCGGTGATGGTGAGCAGACCACAGGCAGGACCAGCCAGCTTGCCGGCCAGCAGGGCGAGCTCCTGTTCACGGCCGAAGAAGGGGGTTAGAGCGCGGGGTAGAAAGCCTGTTGGCGTAGCCAACTCCAATTGCTCGCGCCGCTGCGCCAGCAGCTTCACTTGCGCACACAAGCGCTGGCGTCGCTCGGCCAGCCACGTGGTGAACGCAGGACAATCGCGCAGCTCCAGACCCTGCAATAGCTCGCCGTGAACCAGAGCAAGCGCGCCCTGTACCTGTTGGTAACTGGCGTCCCGATCGGCTGCTACGTGCTCCACCAGCAGCGCGTCGCACCAGAAAGCGGGGTCTGCGACGGTCAATTGGACGGCCTGACGGGTCGTGTGCAGCAGATCCAGCGGCGCCAGCGCGCTGCGCAGGTTGTAGAGCGCGTTGCGCAGGCTGTGGCGTGCCGTGGCCTCGGTGAACCCGTCCCAGAACATCTTGACCAGCAACTCGCGCCGGATCGGTCTGCCCTGGGGGGAAAGCGCCAGGAAGGAAAGCAGCGCTCGCTCCTTGTCCGAGGCAAAGGAGCGCAGTGGTTGGTCTGCCAGCAGCGCCTGAAATGGGCCTAGCACGTAGAGATGGAGCGGTGACATGTCAAGCCTGTTGCTGAAATATGGAACTCTGAGCAGAGAACGACATAATTATACACGATCTCAGCGAAAATGACCATCAAGGTATCTTCAAAGCGGGTCACTGCCAAATGCCTCCGGCTGGTGACTGGTCCTGTTCACGTAACAATGACGGTTTCATGACGCAAGACCGATTGACTCGGCGTTTACTTTGTGAGAAGATTCTCTTTCGAGACGGGTACGTCCTTCGCAATCGGCGCTACGTCTGTGACGTTCTTGCGTGTTTGAAGTCGGTGAGACCCTTCGGGTTCCTGTGCGCTAACGGCGCTTCGTGAATGCGTAAGTCTTGCCGGATTCAAATACACTCTTGCCGAGAATACCTGCGCGTTGTTGACGTGATCATGCAGACAGTAGCACCCATAACCATCACCAGTACGTTGTCAACTCCTCATCTGCCACTTCTTTCACACATGCGGGAAGTCTCCAATCTATACCTGTAACGTGAGCGATGTTGCTGCGTTCTGACACAAAAATGGGTGCGTTCATTAGGCCACTCCGTTTGCCAGTCTCGCGCGGCAGCGTGCCAGCAAGGCTGGCTACGCCATGCAACTGGGTAAGTCGCGAGTCCTATTCCTGAGTGACCATGACAACTCAGCCAACCGTACTCAATCGTTCGTGTTCCTTCCAACTTGCTTGAACTCCCACTCGACGAAATTTCAAGGAGAGTAGCTTGCCATGTCAACAGTCCGTAACCGCCAATTGAGAAGCCGGGTTCTGTACGTCTCTATGATCCTGGCCCTCATCTTGAGCATCCTCCCTCAGGCGCTGCCCGGCGTCGAAACGCCCACGGCCGAGGCCCACAACCTGCAGACCCGCATGGTCTACACCTTCTTCGACCCCGAGACCCGGCAACTGCTGGACACCCGCATGGCCGACCCCGGTTGGGCGCCGCCTACGCCACTGCTACAGGTCGGCGACGAGCTCGGTGTGATCATCAAGGTGGTGCCGCGCGACGGCACGACCACCGGCGTCGGCGGGCACATCGACTTCTACGTACCCAACGGCGTGCAGGTGGTGGATGTGGGCTATGTGGTGCCCGATGGCCTGGGCGGCTTTGTCAAAGTGGCTATGAAGGGCCAGTCCCCCATCGCCATCGGCGCCGGCCCCATTGGGCCCAAGACCACGGCGCAGCTCGTCGGCTTGACCGATGTTTACGCCAGCGGCGCAAGCGGTCTCTCCTCCACGGCGGTTGACCCGGCGACCGGCCTGCATCGGGGCACGATTGCTGGCGTCTACGGCGACACCGGTATCTTCTTCTCGAACGATCCGGACACGGCCTATGGTTCCTGGCAGAGATTCACGGGCGACCCCGTCGACGGCTGCGGCTCCAAGGCCTTCTATCCAACTATCTCTGGCAAGACCATCATCAACAACTCAGGCGACGTCGTGGTGCCGTGCAACAAGTGGGACGCCGGCCAGTTGATGGCCTGGGGCGCCAAGGGTGGCACCTATGGAC
>Ga0209573_1003038_pt1 | contig 19566 bp, 17 predicted proteins | sample TNRBio252014_DNA_FD_185870 | JGI IMG/M metagenome (GOLD analysis project Ga0209573, IMG submission 185870) | Wastewater treatment Type I Accumulibacter community from EBPR Bioreactor in Madison, WI, USA - TNR Reactor_6/25/2014_ DNA (SPAdes)... | ecosystem: Engineered > Bioreactor > EBPR >...
CCCGATGGGACATTAGCTCCGAAGGAGCATCCTTTTTGTAGCAAAATGACAGGCAACATTTTTAATAGCTCCGTAGGAGCGACCTTTTTTATTACAATTTTATCAAAGTTACAGGAACTAAGAGCAAGATTTTTTGAGGTTTTTTGCCTAGTTCCTTGCACATAAGGATACAAACAAACTGCGAATCCCTTATGAACAATGAATTTTTGGTTTTTCAGCAGCCCCTAATTAGAGTAACACATGTTACACAGTTTGTGTTTTTGATAAATTTCTTAAAAAATGTTAAAAAAATCTTTGTGGTGTAATTTTTTATTTTATTTATTTGTACAAGGTTTGGATTTCGACCTTCAAACTACTAGTAACCCTTTTTTAAACCCTAATTACCCTGCCTATGCTAAATAAAGTACTTTTCCTGCTTTTTATTGGTTTAATGTTTGTACGATTGGATGCCCAATCCATTACCACATATTCCTATGCAGCTGTTAGTGGAACCTATGCCAATAATTCTAGCCCCACAGTCATTCACGGTGCGACTGTCGATGATGCTGTAAGTGCAGCCATCAATATCGGATTTAACTTTCAATATGAAGGGACTACCTATACACAGTTTAAAGCCAGTACCAATGGGTGGATTACTTTTAATACTGCTATTACGGATTATTATTCGACCAATAATTTAGCCTCTCCAACAGCAAGACCGATTATTGCTCCCCTATGGGATGATTTGGAATGTGATAATAATTCCGGTAATAATTATTGTAATTACAAACTGACCGGTAGTTCCCCTAATAGAGTGCTGACCGTAGAATGGCGAAGACATCGCTGGGATAATAATTCAAATAATAATGTAATCAATTTTCAATGCAAATTGTATGAAACAACCAATGTCATCGAATTTCACTATAATCAAGGAAGTAATGCTGTTGTGAATGGATCAGCTTCTATTGGTTTGACCGGAATCACCTCAGGGTTTGTGTCGTTAAGTGACACTTCTTCTAGCCCTACATTTTCCATTTCTTCAGAAACAAGCACTATCAATACAAAACCCGCCAATGGTCAAATCTATCGATTTACTCCTCCGGCTCCTTGTTCTGCGCTCAGCGGTACTTACAGTATAGGACCTACCGGTAGCTATGCCAATCTGACTACCGCCATCACGCAATTAGTCAATTGTGGCATGTCAAATCATGTGGTTCTGGAATTGCAATCGACCTATACCTCTTCGGGAGAAACTTTTCCGATAGAATTTCCAACATCCCTTCCAACCGATGCAACCCATACCCTGACCGTCAAACCTGAATCAGGGGCTAGTCCAACCATCACGGGAAGTGTATCCGGTTTGGCAATTGTGGAAATATTGGATAGTTATATTTTCATAGATGGTTCCAATAACGGAACGACTTCTAGAAATCTCACTTTGACCAATACAAATACAACATCTCCTTATGTGGTGATGCTGGGTTCCACCTCAACCACACCGGTCAGTTATATAACCCTGAAAAATTGTACGATTACCAATGGTTCGCAGTCTGGATACACAGCCGTTTTAATCAATGACGACTCCTATACGGGAGGAGCCTATTTCAATAACCTCACCATTCAAAATAACCTAATCCAAAAGTCTCAATCCGGAATCAGTGTTACAGCCTATGCCACTAGTGGAAATGGAAACGGTTTGCTCATAGCCGATAATGATTTGAATGCAACGGGAGCCAATTCCATCAGAACTACGGGAATCTACCTTCAAGCTGTCGATGGAGCTACTGTTTCCGGAAATGAAATTACCAATATAGACGGAGCAAATGATGAATTGGATTATGGTTTATGGTTGGCTTCCGGAACAGTAAATACCGCTGTCACCAACAATACTATAGGAACTATGCATTATACAGCTGGTGGCGTGGCAGGTTCCTTGGGTATTTATGTGACAACCAATACGTCTACTTCTAACGTTAGTATCACCGGAAATACCATTTCTGATATTACTTCCAATAATAACAGAAGTGACTATGTATGTGGTATCGATGTAATTTTTGACACAGGAGGGATTACCATTGCCAATAACCAAATATCAAATATCAAAAATACAAATACAGGTGGGTATAGTGCCGTTGGAATACTATTGGAATCTGGTTTGACCAATGCCAATATCACCATTCAAAATAACTTTGTCTTTGATATAGCTGGATATGGGTATAACTCACAAATCCAAGACAATGGCTACGGAATCCAAGTGCTTTCGGGTGGTGGGTATAAACTCTACCACAATTCGGTTTCTTTAGCTACCAATCAAACCTCGGCAAGCGGCTATCCTGCTGCTTTGATGATAAGTTCGGGAGTGACTCAGGCTGCTGCCCTAGATGTCAGAAACAATATTTTCTCAATTCCAGCCACCGTGGGGACTAATCGATATGCCATCTTATGTCAGGCTTCAAATACCGTTTTTTCTTCGATGGATTACAATGTGTATTACACTTCAGGAAGTAATGTAGGGTTTATCGGATCTAATAGAGCCGGACTTTTAGACATGATTTTAGGATTTGGACAAAATTTGAATAGTGCGACAGAAACACCCAATTTTGTGTCTGCGACCAATTTACACCTCAATGCTCCGGGTTCTGCCAGTGCCATCGAATCCGGTGCCGTGGTAATCAGTGGACTCACTACCGATATCGACGGAGATACGCGACATGCTACTACACCCGATATTGGGGCTGACGAGTATTCGGGCATTCCTGTTTATCCGATTACGATTATCGGAAATCCGGGAACATCCGTTTGCGTAGGTGATTCCACCCAATTGACTGCATCCAGCACCACTGGATATACCTATACCTGGTCGCCTGCTACTTATTTGAATATCACTTCGGGAGCTACTGTCCTTTGTACTCCGACTGACAATATTACGTATTATACAGTTGCCACTATAGGAACGGTCACTAAGATCAAATCTGTTTCAATTACTGCAAATGAAGCACCTACATCAGTCGATCTTACTAACAGCGATGCTCAAATTTGTAGTTCTACTATACAAACCTTGACGGCTTCTGGAGGCACTATTTCAGGTTTATCTACCTCAGTAAATTCCGGAACGGTCAATGCCTCCATTCCCGATAATAGTTTAACAACCGGTTATACGCAAACACTTACTGTTTCCGGTGTTCCTTCAGGTGCAACCATTACCAAGGTAGAAGTTCTTGTCAATATGACGCATACTTGGGATTCGGATGTAGTGATCAATTTGGAAGGTCCCAACGGTCAAATCGTCAATTTGGTTGATGAAAGAGGAAGCTCATCGGATAATTTTACCAATACAATCATCACTTCCGATACGGGAGCCATGAGTTTTGGATCGGGTGCGGCGCCTTTTACCGGAACTTTTACTGCGGATATCGTAAACCAGAGTAATGCCGGAACAACTCCAGCAGTTACTACGCAAACTTTTTCCGATTTGTTTGCTACAGCCAATGGTGATTGGAAAGTCAGATTGTATGATGATGCGGGTTCTGATTATGGTGTATTGTTGAATGCAGGTATCACTTTGTATTACGATCTAGCCCATGCCATTACTTGGTCATCGGTTCCATCGTCTCCCAATACATTGTTTACTGATAGTACGTGTTCTACTCCCTATACTGCCGGAACGTATGCAACGACTGTCTATGTCAATCCAACGTTCACAACTACCTACACCGCTTCTTCGTCTATGGGTAGTTGCTCAAGAGAAGACGATGTTACTCTAACCATACAAACCGCCGTTTACAATGGTAGTTGGACGCCGGCATTGAGTAGCAATCAATCCATAGAAATCAATGCAGATTATACTTTAACCGGAAATTTGGATGTATGTGCTTGTAAGGTAAATGCCACTAAAAAACTGACGGTTCCTGCCGGAAATACCCTAACAGTACAAAATGGCATAGACAATGCCGGTGAAATTGTCGTTGCTCACGAAGGATCACTGGTGCAAGTCAACGAAACCGATACCAATACGGGCAGCGGCTTGTTTAAAATTCAAAAAACTACGGGAACCTATAAAAATTACGACTATTTCTATTGGTCGAGTCCTGTGGAGAATGAAACCGTAGGAAGTGTTTTGTCTGCTACACCTTATAAATACACCTATAATCCTGCCAATTATTTGGATGCTTATAGTGGTGCAGGATACCCACAAACTACTGCTGGTGGGGACGGTTATGATGATGATGCATATGATTGGAGTTCCATGAGCAATGCGACCAACATGCCCAAAGGAATCGGATTCATTGCGATGGGAATAGGCTCTCCTACTTCCTTTAGCGTAGGGAATATGGGTGGTTCGCAAAGTGCTTTTAGTGTGACGTTTGAAGGAGAAAAGATACACAATGGAACTTTTACGGCACAGGTTTATCAAGATGCCTATACACCGAGTTTCAATGCGAATAATAACAATTTGAATCTATTGGGAAATCCTTATCCATCCGCAATTGACGTCTTTGAATTGTATCATGACAATGCAAGCGTGTTGGAAGGTAAATTTTATTTCTGGACACATGATGCCCAATTGGCAGCCATCAGTGGTCCTAATGCGTATGACTTTAACAATAACAATTTTGCCATTGGTACTGTAACAGGTTCTTATCCTTCTTATACGTATACCCAAACGCTTAGTGGAACCGGTAAATCAGCACCACGCTATATAGCCAGTACACAAGGTTTTATGGCAAGTGCCCTAGATGGTATTGCCAGTCCATCAACAGTTACCTATAAAAATTCAATGCGGACAACCGGTAATAATAATGCCTTTTTAAGACAAGCTTCCGATTTACCTCAAGTCTCTAGATTGTGGCTCAACATGATGGGAGCTAATAGTTTTAATCAAATTGCTATAGGGTTTGACACCTCAACCTCCGATGCTTATGGAATGGGTGATGCCCCTAGAGTTGCCAGCGCAGCCGATACGGATTTTTATTCAATTATTCCGGAAGTAACGGGCGCATTCGCTATTCAATTCCTTTCAGATTTTCAGGAAGATAAGATGGTACCACTTGGCATTTCGGTTTTGCATCAAGGTACTTTTGAAATCACTTTGGATCATGTGGAAGGCGTTTTCAATGAAGGACAAATCATCTATTTGGAAGACACCTATTTGGATGTCATTCACAACCTGAGTGCAAGTGCTTATAGTTTTACCCAAACCGCCGGTACGCAGATCAACGACCGCTTCATTATAAGATTCACCGACTCGGCATTGGGACATGAAGATACAACCTTGAGCCAAATGAAAGTTTATCCCAACCCAAGTAGCGGTGTGTTCTACATCAGTTATAAAGGAGTTGAAACCTTGACTTTTACGGTTTATGACCTTACGGGTAAAAAGGTTCTATCTGGAATCGGAAACGTGATGGATTTATCGCGTTTGAATAGTGGTCTATACACTGCCCAGATTAACAATGGAGCAGCCGTGAAGATAGAAAAATTGGTAAGAGAGTAAATTCAATATATACAATAAAGAGCAGGGTTAAAGGGTGGCGCAGCCACCCTTTAACCCTGCTCTTTTAATAGCATCACGTCACCCCGAGTGATTTGATCGAGGAACGAGATCAAATTGTATCGAGGGGCGAGTGATTTGATCGAGGAACGAGATCAAATCGTATCGAGGGGCGAGTGATTTGCGATGAAGGGTCTCGATACGCATCGCTACTCGACCTGACGACGGTCTTTAAAAACGTACAAGGCGTCACCCTGAGTGATTTGCGACTTAGGGTCTCGATACGCTTCGCTACTCGACCTGACGACGGACTTTAAAAACGTGACCGTCATGCCGAGTGATTTGATCGAGGAATGAGATCAAATCGTATCGAGGCGCGAGTGATTTGCGACGAAGGGTCTCGATACGTCCCGACTGCGTCAGGGACTACTCGACCTGACGACGGTCTTTATAGACGTGCATCACGTCACCCCGAGTGATCTGCGACGAAGGAGCAAATCGTATCGAGGGGCGAGTGATTTGATCGAGGAACGAGATCAAATTGTATCGAGGCATCGATACGCTTCGCTACTCGACCTGACGCGGACTTTTATGAAATGTTGAGTAATAAACAATTTGTTCAATTTGTTATAAGGGTAACTGTATTAAAAAACCTTCAGTAACCTTAGTTTTAAGAACCCACAAACCGAAACAAACCCTCACGTGAACCCAAAATTTGATCAATAGCTTTTACAGCTTTATTGAATCTTTTTTTGCGACTACCTTTCAATATGATGTATTTTTTACCATGCGTTTTCAAGGCGTTTTCAAATGCTTGAAACATTTCCAAACGCAATTCGGGACGGTCGCGTAAATCATCGGCTTCCCATGGCGTATCGATATAAGTGAGCAAATACAAATCGTAAGTATTGGTTTGAGCCGCTTCATCCAAACGAGGATCTACATAACCACCGTAATATTCCTGTGAATATACTTTGGTTTCCAGCAAATCAGTATCGCAGATCAAGACGCGATCTGCTTTTTTGGACAAATCATTTTCCAATTTCATCTGTCCGATGGCGATGGGAATCAAATCATCGTTTTCACAGGTTTTACGGAAGTTATTCCATTTGTTTTGCAAATAATCTCGGGCGTATTCAGGTACCCAAACGGTGTTGTAATGACGTGCCAATTGCTGAGAAATCGTCGTTTTACCGGTGGATTCGGGTCCGAAAAGAACTATTTTGACAAGGTTGATTGATTCTTGTTTAAGATTTGTTTCCATTCTTTATATCCGTAAAATGCCAAGATTAAAAATATCGTGTACTGTATGCCTGTAAAACCATATCCTTTGATGAAATAGAGTGGTATGGATGCCGTATTGACTATAATCCATGCGGACCAACTTTCCAATTTTTTATTGGCCATCAACCACATCGCTACAAATGCCGCTCCAGTGGTAAAAGTATCCAAAAAAGGCATGGCCTTTCGGATGTTTTCCAATTTTCCACTACTGATGTTTTCCCAAGCGAATTGAATACTTTCTGTAAACCCCAAATGATTGGGCATGACATTGTGATATCGATAAACGGCAATGACAAAAACAGAAGTAAAAACGAAAATGACTATGGATTTCAGGTTATCTTGTAAGGTGTTTCGAGTAATTTGAAGATGGGAATGGGTGTTTTGATTCACTACTTTGCTCCACATCCACCATCCGTATAAACTCATGAGGGTATAGTAAATGTTGATAATCAAATCGCCATACATTTGCCATTGAGCCAACAAATACACATACAAACCCGTACTGATTATACCCGTTGGATAAACCCATATATTTTCTTTTTTAGCATAAAACACACTGATGATCCCAAATGCCATAGCAATGAATTCGATGGCTATAAAGGCAATCGGCGTCTGTGCATAAGGTTCCCAAAAAAAATTAAAAACTGGGCTCATATTGGCTTCTATTGGAAGTTACAACTTTCATAAATACAACAGCATGTTCCAGTTTTTGAAAGGATTCTTTGATTTCTTGGTGGAGTAGGTTCATGACGGCATCGTATTCACCATACACTTGTGTACTCAGCGGATTTTCTATAACTGTAAGTCCCGAAGCTCTTAGTTTCTTGATGAAATCTTTTATAGGCGTCTCAAAATCGGATTGTAGCGGACTTAGTGTCAACTCTACTGATATTTGCATATTATTATATTTGAAAATTTTGTTCTTCGAATGCTGTTCCAACCACTACCAAATCGGCTCCGGCTTCATACGCAGCATCCAATTGTTTTCTATTTCTAATGCCGCCACCTACAACGATAGGTAAATGGATATTTTTCCTCACCAAAGCAATCATACTTTCAGGGACAGGATTTAAAGCTCCGCTACCACCATCCATATAGATGAGTTGTTGGCCTATGTATTGACCAGCCAATGCCGTAGCCATGGCTATTTCGGGTTTGTGAGCCGGTATCGGTTTGGTATTACTAATATAGGAAGCCGTCGTTTCACGACCACTTTCCACCAAAATATAACCGGTTGAAATGATTTCCAATTGGGTTTGTTGAAGTAATGGCGCAGCAATGACTTGATTCCCAATGAGATACTCAGGATTGCGACCCGAAATCAATTGTAAAAACAAGATGCCATCGGCTTCGTTACTGATTTGCAAGGCACTACCTGGGAAGAGTAAAATCGGTAAGTCAGTGTGTTTTTTAATTTCCCGAACAAAGACGTCCAATACATTGGAGAATAATAAACTGCCACCTACCAAAATAAAATCGGCTTTGAGTTGGTGAATACTAGCAACTTTATCAGCTATTGCATCCAATGCTAATTTATCGGGATCCAATAAAATGGCTAATAAATGATGACCATTGGTTTGGGCTTGTTGTATAGAATTTAGAATGTGCTTACTCATTTAAAATACCGTAGAAATATTCGTCTGTAAAAGACTCGTTTTTGTAAACCGCTTGTTTTTTAACGCCTTCCAAAATGAATCCGTTTTTCTCCAACACATGCATAGATGCTTTGTTATGCGCATAAACCGATGCATAAATTCGGTGCAAATGTAAGGTTTCAAAACCGTATTGCAACATCCTTTTTACGGCTTCACTGGCAATGGCTTTATTCCAAAAAGGTTCGCCAACAAAATAGCCCAATTCAGCCGATAATCTATAGACATCAACTTGTAAATGCAAACCGATAGAACCTGCTAGAATGCCTTGGTATTCAATACCCAATACTGCATGTGGCTCGCTTTCCGTACACATTTTGATAAACCGTTGCGCATCTTCTAACTGATAAGGATGTGGAAATACATCTCTCAGATTGAGCCATATTTTTCGATTATTGGCAATGGCTACCAAAGCTTCGGCATCTTGTGCATGATAGCTCCTGAGGATGATGTCGGGATTTGTTGTATTGAGAATCATGTGATTGAATTTTACTTTTAATAGATATTTTAAAAACAGACTTCAGGATTTCAGGATTACAAGACACTAACTCAATTCACTGCAAAAACCAAAGTATAACCTTCAAAAGATTCGAAGTAAATATAGAAAAACTCGTAATATTTATCTTTTTTGATCCAACCTTTGGTTTTCCCATCTTGGAGTTGGAAGGGTTCGATGGGTAAATGTTCTTTAAACAACAAACCTCCATCGGGATGTATTTTATAGAGACTTTCTTTTGCGCCCCATATGACCGTAAGAAATTCGACACCTCGAGCTGCATCGTAAAAGGCCCATTCTTCCGACATAAATTTGGGTGCAATTTTCAAAATCTTCTCCCGATTCATTTCAATATCAATCCCTACTGCAAAATCACTGATGATGATAGCTGCAAAATCAAATGAATGCGTTATAGAAATGCGTTTACCATCTTTGAGATGCGGTTTGCCGTCGGCAGTGTAAAATAGATCGGCATCAGCATAACCCATTATTTTAAGCAACTGTCTAATGCTTACAAAACCCTTTTGATGTTGTTCGGAATGGCTATTTTCTAAACGTTGCACACTATTTTCCACCAAAGAAATACCTTGTTTCAATTCATCCAAAGTCTCAGTAATATGCCATACCAAAATATGCGTTTGCTGTTTGTGCTTTATGGTTTTGAATAACGGCATTCTTGGCGTTTAAGGTTTAAAACTTAATAATGTTTGAGGACACTTTGATTTGATTGAAACGCACCCAGGTAATTATTGCGAATAAATAATGCAACAACCATTTATCTATAATCAATTATCCCAATCCAAATTTTGAATGGTTAATTCTTTTTTTGAGGTGCTACGATTTTTAATTAATTACACGTTTAATTCCATTTTTAAACAATTTAACATAGAAATTGAGTAATAATCCAAGTTTGTAATTTCCCAACTTGAGGTAGGTTAGCACTTGTGCTGTATGGACTTCGGTGAACATTTCAACTGTTTTAATTTCAATAACTACCTTATTATTTACTAATAAATCGATACGATACCCATGGTCAAGTTTAACATCTTTATAAACTATAGGCATTGGTTTTTCTTTTATAACTTCTAATCCTTGCTTTTTAAGTTCATATAAAAGACATTCTTGATAAGCAGATTCTAATAAACCCGGACCTAATTGTTTATGAACTTCAATTGCACAACCAATAATTATGTTTGATAATTCATTTTCTGATTTTTCTATCATTAGACTTTGTGCGTTTTGTGTTTTTCTTTGTGTAATCTTTGTGTAACAGCTATTTCACAAAGTTACGCAAAGTTTCTACACAAAGCACCTCAAAGCTAAATAGCACCTCAAAAAAAGAATTAACCTTTTTGAATTAATAAGAATATGTGTACATTTGCACACATTTTCAAAAAATAAATATTTACAAATGTAAAAAATATTACGTTAAAATATTTCTTTCTTTTAAAATGTACCAATCAAATTAAAACCAAATATGTCAACAACTGCAACTTACCTCAAATACAAAGTAAAAGATATTGCTTTAGCCGAATGGGGACGTAAAGAAATCAGATTGGCGGAAGCCGAAATGCCTGGTTTGATGAGTATTCGGGAAGAATACCGCGATGCCAAACCTTTAAAAGGGGCGCGTATTGCAGGTTGCTTGCACATGACCATTCAAACGGCAGTTTTGATTGAAACTTTGGTTGAGTTGGGTGCAGAAGTTACTTGGAGTTCCTGTAATATTTTTTCTACGCAGGACCATGCTGCGGCTGCTATTGCTGCTGCCGGTATTTCGGTTTACGCATGGAAAGGCATGAATGAACAAGAATTTGATTGGGCAATTGAGCAAACTTTGTTTTTCGGAGAAGCGCAAAAGCCCTTGAATATGATTTTGGATGACGGTGGCGATTTGACCAATATGGTATTGGATCGTTTTCCTGAATTGATCAAGGAAATCAAGGGAATTTCAGAAGAAACTACCACCGGTGTACACCGTTTGTATGAAAGAATGGAAAAAGGCACTTTACCTGTTCCGGCAATTAATGTAAACGATTCTGTCACTAAATCCAAATTTGATAATAAATACGGATGTAGAGAAAGTGCGGTGGATGCCATTCGCCGAGCCACCGATGTCATGTTGGCCGGAAAAGTAGTTGTGGTAGCGGGATACGGTGATGTAGGAAAGGGAACTGCAGCTTCGTTTAAAGGAGCAGGATCAAGAGTTATCGTAACCGAAATTGACCCTATTTGTGCTTTACAAGCAGCTATGGAAGGTTTTGAAGTTCGCAAGATGGATCATGTTGCGGCAAGTGCCGATATTATAATCACCACTACTGGGAACAAGGATATCGTGCAACCCAAACATTTCAAAATGTTAAAAGACAAAGCGATTGTTTGCAACATTGGACATTTTGATACTGAAATTGACATGAAGTGGTTGAATGATAACTATGGTCACACCAAAGATACCATCAAACCGCAAGTAGATATCTATAATGTAGATGGCAAAGAAGTGATTATTTTGGCTGAAGGTCGTTTGGTGAATTTGGGCTGCGCTACGGGACATCCAAGTTTTGTAATGAGTAATTCATTTGCCAATCAAACCTTGGCTCAATTGGAATTGTGGAATCATCCCGAACGTTACGAAAATAAGGTATATATGTTGCCCAAACATTTAGATGAAAAAGTAGCGAGATTGCATTTGGCTAAATTGGGTGTTGAGCTCGATGAATTGAATGACGAGCAAGCACAATATATAGGTGTACAAAAAGAAGGGCCGTTTAAACCGGAGTATTATAGGTATTGAAATTAGAAATTAGAAATTAGAAATTAGAAGGGAGAAAGAAAAATTAAAAAGAAAAAGAAATGGAAAATTTGAAAGAGAGGACCTTTAGGTTCTCAAATAATATGATTAGTTTTGTAGAACTAATGCCCTGACGCTAGGGGCTTCTTTGTGGTCTTTTTTCAATTACTTAAAAGTGCCACTTCTGTTGGAGCAAATTATAGAGCAGCGAAACGAGCAAGAAGTAACAAAGAGTTTATATCAAAAATTAATATTGTATTAGAAGAAGTTGACGAAACATTGTATTGGTTAGAAATAATTAAACAGAAATGGATAGAAGGTGATGTGTTAGGGATGTTATTAAAGGAATCAGATGAATTAACTGCCATTTTCACGAAGACTTTAATAAGTATGAACCAAAAAAGTAAATAGAAGTATAACTTTGTACTTTCACCCTTCTAATTTCTAATTTCTACCTTCCAAAAGGAGAGGTGTCCGAGTGGTCGAAGGAGCACGCCTGGAAAGTGTGTATAGGTCTAAAGCTTATCGAGAGTTCGAATCTCTTCCTCTCCGCAAAGAAATCCCATCAGCGAAGCTGATAGGGATTTTTTATTTTTAAGCCCGTCAAAAGCTCAGCTTTTGTAAGGACTTAAAAGCAAAAAATACCGTAAAAATGCGATAGCATTTTGGGATTTTATTTTGTAGGATTCCCCACCGGAGATCATGTGCAACATAATCTCTTTGCTTTTGTAAGGACTTAAAAGCAAAAAATACCGTAAAAATGCGATAGCATTTTGGGATTTTACTTCGTTGGGGCGAATCGCATTCGCCCTTTTCCTAATCCCCTTTAGTCGGGGTACGACTCCAAGTCGTGCCCCGACTGCCCGACTCCAAGTCGCGCCCCGACTCTCTTTTTGAGAGATTATTTTCGTTGGGGCGAATCGCATTCGCCCTTTTCCTAATCCTCTTTAGTCGGGGTACGACTCCAAGTCGAGCCCCGTCTACCCGACTCCAGGTCGTACCCCGACTCTCTTTTTGAGAGATTATTTTCGTTGGTGCAAATCGCATTCGCCCTTTTCCTAATCCTCTTTAGTCGGGGTACGACTCCAAGTCGTGCGCTGATTATCTCTTCACTTAGTAATCGAAAATTCAATTATCTATTTTGAATTAGGATTGATTTGGATTGATATTTATGATGAGGTTTGTAATTTTTGAAAAATTAATTTGTTATTATCCAAACATATACAATAAGATTATATATTATTCGTTATTTTTTAAGGATAATGATGATTAAGAATCTGTTTTAACAATACGTATTTCTTTCTATTGTTGATGAAATTCTACTATTTTTGTTTTTCGTATTAAAAAATTATTCTATCTTTATCCCCATTAAAAACTAATTTTAAAATTAATAACACGATGAAAAGATTTTTTACCATTCTGGCTATTACAGGAATGTTATTTTTTGGAGCTACTCAAATTTCTTATGCACAAGAAGAGGCTACATCTACAGAACAAGTTGCAGCTGCTGACGACGCTGCTGGACAAGGAGGATTCCGTCAAGAATTGAAACAACGTATGATTGAAGGAGGTCCGGGATGGATGGGTGTCATCATGTTGACTCTTATTTTTGGATTAGCCATCTCCATTGAAAGAATTATTTACCTTAATCTTTCTACTACTAAAACCAACAAATTGGTTGCTGACGTAGAAAATGCAATTGATTCAGGAGGTATTGAAGCTGCCAAAGAATTATGCAGAAACACCAAAGGGCCTGTTGCTTCCATTTTCTATCAAGGATTGGACAGAATGGACGAAGGTATCGACAACGTTGAAAAAGCAGTTGTAGGATACGGAGGCGTTCAAATGGGATTGTTAGAGAAAAATATTTCTTGGATTTCATTGTTTATTGCCTTGGCACCGATGTTGGGATTCCTTGGAACAGTTGTAGGGATGGTACAAGCATTTGACGCCATCGAAAAAACAGGAGTTATGTCTCCAGCTACAGTAGCAGGAGGTATCAAAGTAGCGCTTTTGACTACCATTTTTGGTTTGATCGTAGCGATTATATTGCAAGTGTTTTACAACTATATCATTTCAAAAATTGACAGTATCGTAAACAATATGGAAGATGCTTCAATCAAATTGATTGATATTTTGATTAGAAAAAAATAGTTTACAGATTTTAATTTTGTAACAAACCATATATGTATTTGTATGGAGTTACAGTATATATTAATATTCAAAATTTTATAAAGATGAATAAAAAACAAACCGCTTTATTATCTGTATTGGTATTGGTTTTAATCGTAATAGGGATTCTGATTTTTGCCTTTGCAGCTGATGCAGATGGTATCATAGGAACTTTTGTAAACTACGGTATATTCCTTACAGTAGTCACAGTACTTATAACTTTATTATTCTCTGTGCTTAATGTATTTAAAAGTCCTGAAGCTCTAAAACAAACATTAACTGCTGTTGCTGCGCTTGTAATCATACTGATTGTATCGTATTTAGTTGCAGATAGTAGTTTAGTTTATGATGCAGCAGGTAAACCTTTTGAGGGGAGTGAAGGATCTGTGTCTAAATGGATGGGAACCTCAATCAATTACAGTATAATATTGCTTATCATAAGTGGTGGACTGTTTGTTTGGGATATGATTAAAAACGCAATTAAATAATATATAATATGTCTAGAAGAAGCGCACCAGAAATTAATGCGGGATCAATGGCGGATATAGCATTTTTGTTGCTTATCTTTTTCTTGGTAGCTACTACCATGGATATTGACACTGTTATTTCTCGCAGGTTACCACAAAAGCAACCACCTAAAACTGAAAATCAGGAAGAATTTCATGCTCGTAACGTATTTGAAATCAATATCAATCGAAACAATCAAATGTTGATTGAAAAAAAGGAATACGTTCAATTGGAAGATCTCAAAGTGAAAGTGTTGGAATTTTTAGACAATGGTGGTGGAGCTGGAAGTAATAATGTTGGTAATTGCACTTATTGTCAAGGAGGTCCAGATAAAACTGTTTCTTCAGAAATGTCTGATCATCCCAATAAAGCTATCATTTCGCTTCGAACCGACAGAGGTACCTCATACGAGATGTTTGTAGCTGTACATGATGTTTTGGGACAAGCCTATACGGAACTTCGTAATAGAGAAGCTCAAAGGTTATATGGAGTAAGTTATGAAGATTTAATTGATCAAAAATTCAACGATAAAGAGAATGTTGAGTTAGATGAAAAAATTAAAAAAATTAAAGATTTATTTCCAGAAATCATTTCAGAGGTCGAACCAGCAAATAACTAAAATTTTAGGATAACATGTCAAAATTTAAAAAACAGAATAAAACTGTTCCTCAGATATCAACAGCTTCCTTACCCGACGTGGTATTTATGTTGTTGTTTTTCTTTATGACAGTGACTTCTATGCGTGAAACAGAGTTTAAAATTAAAGAACCTGTTTTACCTAATGCTAAGTCAGTTAAGAAGGTGGAAGATAAAAATTTGGTTAGTACTGTTTATATTGGAAAATCAATAAAAGAAGGAACTTCAGGTGATTTTATTCAACTTAACGATAAGATAGCTCAAGTGAGCGATGTTCGTAGTTTTATCATGTTGAGTCGGGTGGGTAAGAGCGATGAGGACGTTTCCCGTATGTCAACAGTTTTTAAAGCTGATAAAGGCACCAAATTAGGAACTGTAGCTGATATTAAAAAGGAACTTAGAGAGATTGATGCACTTAAAATAGCCTATGCTGCATCTCAAACTCGAAAAGATCAATAAAGTAATTTCACATTATTTAAAAAGGCAATCGTAACTGATTGCCTTTTTTTATATCTTAGCTTGACGTATAATATCCATTTTATGTTTAAAAATATTGTTGCTCTTGTATTGCTCTTAGGGTCAATTTCTGCCTATACGCAGGATAGTATTTTGGTTGGAAAAAAATATAAAGAAGACCAAATCTACTTGAGACTTACTTATAATATTCTGTTGAATAAACCGGAACCCGTTATCCAAAAAGGATTATCTCTAGGCTTTCACACCGGTTTTATCAAAGATATTGCTCTGTCTGAGAATGGAAAATGGGCTTTGGGTGTTGGTTTGGGGTATGCTTATGACAAACACCAGTCTAATATTTTAATTGATGCTACCGAAACAAACTTTGCCATCTTAGCAGTCGATTATAAAAAGAATAAGTTTGAAACACATGCTATAGAAATACCAATTGAATTGAGATTCAGAACTTCTACCGATACGAATTATAAATTTTGGAGAATTTATGTAGGTGGTAAGGTTGCCTACAACTTTGCTACTAAAAGTGTATACAAAGATGAGGATCAGAAGTTAAAAGTGAGTCCGTTGCAGACTATTTCCAAGTGGCAATATGGACCTCAACTAACAGTTGGTTATAGTACTTGGAATTTGTATATGTATTGGGATGCCAGTTCTATTTTTAAAGAAGCGCCACAAATCGAAACCTTTGATCCCAACACCTTGTCGAGTTTGAAAGTTGGTTTGCAGTTTTATATATTTTGATATAGCAGTGGAATGAGCAGTTGCGGTAAAATGCCCAAGCCAAATCCCCAAATGGTTTCCTTGAAATTATGAGCACCCAATTCTATTCGGGCTTTGGCTATCAAACCAAAGAACATAAATAGAAAGCCTATTAAAATAAGGTAATTCAGATGATAATTCAGGCTGAGTTGCAATAAAAATCCTAAAAAACTACCTAGCCCCATCGTATGTAAACTGAGTTTGTACCGAAACCATAAAAACCAATAAGCTATTAAAAAGCTCATGGAACCGGCAATGAAGTATACTCCTAAATCATAAGAGGTTTCCAATTTGAAAAATACCCGACTCATTATCAAAGCCATAATGGTAAATATGATGAGTGGAAATCTGCGTTCGGAATGATCACTCAAATGGAATGATTCAATCAATTTCGATTTTTTTAAAATTCCCAAAATCAACAATGGAAAAACAATCGTTCCTATCAACACCATAGTCATAAAGACATATTGCGTATATGCCGGGAAATATCTTGGAGTCCAATATAAAAACACCAAAGTAGCCAATAAAGGGTACAGAATAGGGTGAAAAATAACAGAAAGTAAGCGGTTGAAATTTTGAGATGTCAAGTCAAATAGTTTTTAAAAGATGTAGAAAAGAAATGCTTTTGTTCAAAATCAATATTTTAAAAGCTATAGAATTTTCCTCAATCGGGCAACCGGAATATCCAATTGTTCCCTGTATTTGGCTATCGTTCTTCGTGCAATGGGATAACCTTTCTCTTTGAGAATTTCGGTGAGATGATCATCGGTCAACGGTTTTTTCTTGTCTTCTTCCTTGATGACCATTTCCAAAATATTTTTAATTTCACGGGTTGAAACTTCTTCTCCATCGGTATTGGTCATAGATTCGGAAAAGAACTCTTTGATGAGTTTGGTGCCGTAGGGTGTAGTTACGTATTTACTGCTGGCTACCCGAGAAACCGTTGATACATCCATACCGACTTGATCGGCAATGTCTTTGAGAATCATGGGTTTCAACTTCATGATGTCACCTGTGAGAAAATACTCTTTTTGATGCATCATGATATTGTACATAGTTACGAAAAGCGTTTGCTGACGTTGTTTGACCGCTTCAATAAACCATTTGGCAGCATCCAATTTTTGTTTGATAAACTGTACGGCTTCTTTTTGAGAATTAGTTTTCTCCTTACTTTCCTTATATCCGCGCAACATATTGTTGTAGGTAGCCGATACGTGTAATTCGGGAGCATTGCGTGAGTTGAGCGTCAATTCCAGTTCACCTTCCACAACTCGGATGTTGAAATCGGGAATGATGTGTTCGATTTCTTTGTTGCTTCCCGCATAAGATCCGCCCGGTTTGGGATTCAATTTTTCAATTTCCCGAATGGCTTCCTTCAATTGGTCTTCTGTGATGTCAAATTTTTGGATGAGTTTGGTGTAATGTTTTTTGACAAATGTATCAAAGGTTTGATCCATGATTTTGATTGCCAATTGACGCGCCGGTTTAGGTTCTTTGCGTTTGAGTTGCAACAATAAACTCTCCTGTAAATCACGCGCGCCTACCCCAGCAGGATCCAATTGATGAATTACGGTATGTAAAAGATGTTCGACTTCGGTTTCAGTAGTTAATACATTTTGGGTAAATGCCATATCATCTACTATATCGGCTACATCTCTACGGATATAACCACTGTCGTCTATGCTACCTACAAGAAATTCGGCTATAAAATACTCCTGTTCGGTTAAAGTAAATGTATCAAGTTGACTAGTCAAATACTGATGAAAGCTACTTCCGGCTGCAATGGGAATTTCTCGGTCGTGATCATCATCTTCGGAGTAGTTGTTGGTTTGGGTTTGATAATCGGGAATTTCATCATCAAATAAATATTCGTCTACATTAAACTCATCGTTTTCAGTCTGATTCTCTTGTTCGGTATCATCCTGAAAATTTTCTTCATTTGTATTGTCAAATGGGTCGCTATCCAATTCGTCTTCACTTTCCGAACTGGATTCCAAAGCCATATTTTCTTCAATTTCCTGTTTGATTCTTTCTTCAAAAGCCAAAGTAGGCAATTGAATCAGTTTCATCAACTGGATTTGCTGAGGAGACAGTTTCTGTTGTAATTTGAATTGTAAAGACTGTTTTAACATTTTAGATTGACGATTTTAGATTTTAGATTTTAGATTTTAGATTTCTGTCTCGATAGATAAAAGAATTAGTATCACTAATCTATTTTCTATTATCTATTTCAATAACTAAAACTCAGCGCTCTGCGGTGTACGCGGAAATGGAATCACATCACGGATGTTGCCCATGCCGGTAACAAACTGTACCAAACGTTCAAATCCCAGTCCGAAACCGCTGTGAACAGCTGTTCCAAAACGACGGGTATCGAGATACCACCACAATTCTTCTTCCGGAATGCCGAGTACTTTCATTTTTTCCAATAGGACATCCAAACGTTCTTCACGTTGTGATCCACCTACGATTTCACCAATGCCCGGGAATAAAACATCCATGGCTCTAACGGTTTTTCCATCTTCATTGAGACGCATGTAAAACGCTTTGATTTTGGCAGGATAATCAAATAAAATGACCGGACTTTTAAAGTGTTTTTCCACTAAGAATCGTTCGTGTTCGCTTTGTAAATCTACGCCCCATTCATTGACAGGATATTGGAATTGCTTCTTTTGGTTGGGTTTGGAATCTCTCAATATTTCATAAGCTTCCGTATAACTGAGGCGTTTGAAATTGTTTTCCAAAACAAATTCCAATTTTTCAATCAAGCCCAATTCGCTGCGTTGCGCCTGTGGTTTTGAAGCTTCTTCTTGTTTGAATCTATCATCCAAAAAAGTCAAGTCTGCTTGACAATGGCTCAACGCATATTTAATCACATTTTTGATAAAATCTTCTGCCAAATCCATATTGGCATCGAGATCGTTGAAAGCCACTTCGGGTTCTATCATCCAGAATTCAGCCAAGTGACGCGCCGTATTGGAATTCTCAGCTCGGAAGGTTGGTCCGAAAGTATAGACTTTACCTAAACTCATGGCATAAGTTTCAGCTTCCAACTGTCCGGATACGGTGAGATTGGTTTCTTTGCCGAAAAAGTCTTGAGTAAAATCCACTTTTCCATCATCCGTTTTTGGCGGATTGGAGGCACTCAAACTACTCACTCTAAACATTTCTCCGGCACCTTCCGCATCACTTCCGGTGATGATAGGCGTGTTGACGTAGAAAAATCCACGATGATTGAAATATTGATGTATGGCAAATGCCAATGCCGAACGAACGCGCATGATGGCACTAAAAGTATTGGTTCGGACTCTTAAGTGGGCATTTTCAC
>Ga0209573_1003039_pt1 | contig 19564 bp, 13 predicted proteins | sample TNRBio252014_DNA_FD_185870 | JGI IMG/M metagenome (GOLD analysis project Ga0209573, IMG submission 185870) | Wastewater treatment Type I Accumulibacter community from EBPR Bioreactor in Madison, WI, USA - TNR Reactor_6/25/2014_ DNA (SPAdes)... | ecosystem: Engineered > Bioreactor > EBPR >...
GCGCCGCCGCTGAGCGGGGCCACCCGCTGGCTGACCACATAGCCCAGGTTGTTGTGGTTCTGGTCGGTCATGTGCAGCCAGATGGTGCTGCCCTGCGTTGCACCCGGCGGGAACTGGAGCACGAATTGCACCGGCTGGCACGTCTGCAACGGGTTGTCATTGGTCATCCAGCCGATTCCGCCAGGCACCGGGAAGGGCTGCCAGCCAGGCGGCCCGGTGATGGGGGCTGGGCCAGGCGGCCAGGGAGGAGTCTGTTCGTTGAAGAAGATCTCCATGTCCCAGATCAGCAGATTGAGCGTCGGATCGGTGACGTGAACCGTGATGACCACGACGTTGTCGGGCGTCACGGTGAACGTGGAGGACACACCGCTCAGTACCGGTTTGCGGGTGGGCGTCGGCGTTGGCGTCGACGTGGACGTTTCAGTCGCGGTCGGGGTCCACGTGGCGGTCGCGGTCGCGGTCCACGTCGCAGTTGCGGTCCACGTGGCCGTCGCAGTCGCGGTCCACGTCGCAGTCGCGGTATCTGTCGCGGTCGGTGTATCAGTCGGCCGCGGCGTCCAGGTAGCCGTGCTGGTGGGGGTGGACGTGTTCGCTGCCGGACGCGTGGCCGTGGGGGTGTTGGTTGGCACAGCCGTGGGGGTTCGGCTGGGCGTAGGCGTTGGCGTGCGCGTCGGCGGCGTTGTGGCCGTGGGGGTTCGGCTGGGCGTAGACGTTGGTGTGCGCGTCGGCGGCGTTGTGGCCGTCGGCGTGCGGGTAGCCGTCGCCGTGGGCGTCGGCGTGTTAGGCGTCCAGTTGATGAAGATGATCAAGATCTCGCGCGGCGGCAGCGGCACGTGGAGCACGTAGCGCAGCGTGGCGAGCAACTGGCCATTTGGCCCCACGATCGGCGCGGCCAGCGACGGCGGCGACTGATAGTAGGCCAGGATCGGCGGGATGGCGTCGATGACGGCGTCCATGCGCACCGGCTGATCCATAGGCAGCCAGTTGTTGCCGCCGTCGAGCGAGATGTCAAAGAAGACGTCGAAGAAGCTGTCGGCCGGGAAGTCGACGCCGGCGGTTCGCTGCACGATGCGCCCCATCGACGTGCGCGTGGGGCTCTCGCGCAGTTGCATCGGCCCAAGCGGCGACGCGCCAGTCAGGTTCATGGACAGCAGCTCGGTCTCGATCTCCATGCGGCCATCGCCGTCCGTGTCGTGGGGATCGCTGCGCCGCATGCGGCTGGGGCCGTTCAGCGTGACGTGCGCCGGGCCGCTGCCGGGTACGTCCAGCGTCAACTGCACGCCGGACGGGAACTCGTCGACGCCGCCGGGCGGAAAGTCACCGGGCTGGAAGGTGAGCGTAGCCGACTGCTGATCGCCCACTGTGGCCGATTGGCAGATGGGGGTTTGCGGCTCGTAGCCGGGCTGAAGCTGCTCCCGCACCGAGTAGGTCCCGGCTGGCAAGTCGAGGAAGTCGGTCAGGCCGCGCTCGTCGGTGAACTGCGTTGCCAACGGCGTTCCCTGGCAGGTTGAACCGGCGAAGAGATCCATCTGCCAACCAGGCAGCGGCGTCATGCCGGTGGCGTTGAGCTTGATCACGATGATCGAGTAGAACGGCCGGGGCGTGCGCGTCGCAGTCGGCGTCGCGGTGGGCGTGCGCGTGGGAGTTGGTGTCGGGGTGCGCGTGGCCGTGCGCGTAGGCGTGGCGGTGGGGGTCGGCGGCGTCTTGCACTTACCCGCGCTGCCGGCCAGATAGATGCTGCGCACCTCGGCCGCCGTCAGCACGCGCGGGAACAGCTCCACCTCGTCCATGGCGCCGCGGTACAAACCGGTGACGGTCGATGAACGGCTGCCCAGGCGCAACGGAGCGACATTGGTGAGCGAACCGGGACGAACCGTTGGATTGAAGGTTGCCACCTGGACGCCATCGACGTAGAAGCGGCCGCCGGTCGTGCTACTACGATCGACTGTGACGGCTACGTGCCGCCATTGGCCGTTGGCAACAAATGCGCCAGACCCCCAGTTCGTGCAAGACGCCGACGGCCCCGTGGAGCAGATGGGCGATCCTGCGCCGATGCCAAGCTGAAAGCCCAATGTGCCGTTGCCCAGGAAGAACGAATAGCCCTGGACGGTGGCGGCTTCGACGCGTTTGTCAAGGATCAGTTGAATCCCGCTGCTTTGGTTGGTCTTGATCCAGGCGTCGATGGACAGATTGCCCGTGCCGAAGTTAAGGGAGGGATGGTCGGCCACCTGGACGTAGTCGTTCACGCCGTCGAAGTTCAGCGCGCCGGCCACCATGCCAGGCCCTGGCGTTGGCCCGTTGACGTGTGTACCGTTGGTAGGAAAGCCGGCGATATCGACGGCGGTCGTGCCGCTGGTCTCATCCAGCGGCCACCAGGCCGCCATCGATGGGGGCGGCTGCACGCAGAGCGGCATCGGCATGTACAGCCGCTGCATGACGGGCAGATAGATCACAGAGACCGGGGTGTCGGTGGGCGGCGGTTGCATACGCCCAACGGATGCGGCGCCAACGTTGGCCGCAAAGACCATACGAAGGCCGACCAGCGCCAACACAGCGCACGCGGCCCACCACGCTGCATGGGCAGTAGATCTGCGGTTCACGGGTAGTCCTCCTTACTCGTCAAGTTCAACCAATGCGAACGTGCCGTAGCGCCGCGGCCGAAGCGGCAGGCGACATGAATGCCCGGCGCGGGGGTTTGGGCGCGCCAGGAGAGGGCTTTTCGACCAGTCAGGACAGATCCGGCAGCAGCCCGATGCCCCGCAACATGCCGGCCACGTCCCAAATGGTGCTGGTCTCGCACACCAAGCCTTGGTTCAGCACCAGCCGATTGACTCCTTGCGCCAGGATTGCGCGGCCCGACGGGGGAATCTGCATGATCGACCCCTGATGCGTGCCCTGCGCCGTCCAGAAGAGTGCAACCCGGTCGCCGTCGCTGATGATCTCAGTGGGCGTCAACTGCAAATCGGGAAACGCCATGTAGTAGCCCTCGAACATCAGCCGCACGGCCTCCCGACCGACCAACGGCTGCGCGATTGCGACGTCCAGTACATAGCAGTCGGAGCTGTAGTGGGCGGCGACCCGGTCCAGGTCGTGCGAGTTCCAAGCCTCCACCAGTTGATTGACACGTTGCTGATTCTCGTCCATCGTCATGGTTTCCTTGTGGGATTCTCAGCGTTGTTGGCTGTTGTCCACAGTATACTCCAGCGCGCAACCCGGTTTCCAGACCAAAAACTGCTCATTGACTGCTCACTTTTCTGGCCCGCTCACCTCAGCCTGCCATAAAATCTCAGCGATGCGTGTCATACCCGACTTGAGATGACGCCGATAGGTGCTGAAAGGCAGGTCCAGCAGCTCAGCAGCCTGCTCCTGGGTAGACGCCGGCTGGAGATAGGTGTGATGGACGGCCCGGTAGTACTTGTTCTCCTTGGGCGACTGCTGAAGCTGCTCGGCGGCCGCCTTGATCAGACTGCGCAGCTCGGCTGCCAGGTCGGCGTCGCCGGCTGTGGCCGCTGCCCGGCTTTGCACAGCGCGCGAGCGCAGCAACGGATTGCCGCGCAGCACGTCAGGCCGCAGGTAGTCGTGCAGCGCATCTTCCACGGCCTCGGCAAAGGCCTCCTGGCTGAGCGCTACCAGCCGCACAGCGGCCGCGGGCGGCTTGACCGCCTGCGGCGCCAGGGCGGTCTCACGCTGGCCCAACAGCTCCAGCCAGGCCATGGGAGGCATGGCCCGCCAGTCGTGGCCGTAGACGCCAAAGGAGCAATCGCCGACAGAAAAATCCAACTCTGACAAGCGTTCCAACTCAGCATAGGCGAAGACCGGCTGCCAGAAAACAGGGTCTGCACAGGCATAGAACGTGTAAGCCAGGCCAGGGCTGAAGTAATGGCGCACCATGTTGATAAAGATGACGCTTTGGGTGGCCGACACCCCCTGATAGCTGTCGGCCGCCAGCCAGAAGCGAAAGTAGGTGGCGCTTTCACCAAGGCGCAGGGGCGCGCTGCGCCGCAGAAAGTCCCAGGCCTGCGCGATGGCCGGATCGACAAGCCGGTCTTGTTCGTCGGCGCGCTCTAACGCCAGCAGCGTCATCCAGCCTGCGGCCTGGCCCTCGCCATCCCGAAACACGATCACGTTTTCCGGTTGGCGGGCCAGCCAATGGCGCGCCAGTTGGGCCGCCTGGTCGTTTTCGTGGCGGGCCAACATGGCCGCCAGCGCTTCCTCCTCACCTGGATGCAGCCGGTCGGGCAGCGTGCGCCCGCTGGACTGCCACTCGAAGAATGGGCGCACGGCCGGATTGTCGCGGTGCAGATAGACGAAATCGAACAGCGCCAATTGCTGTTCGGCGCCCTGGGTCTGCTGTAGAGCCGTAGTGTAATGGACGCGGGCGCGGCGATGCAGCTCGGCATACCAGGCTGGATTACGCCAGCGCAGCTCTGCCGCCAGTACTTCACGCGCGATGTCGTGTGGGAACAGCCCACCCGGTCGGGTCTGGATGAAGGACAGCCCGCGCAGCCACTCGAACAGCTCGTGCGCGTCGGGCAGGGCCACCAGCTCGGCCAGCAGCGACTCAGTGGTCACCCGCACCAGCGCGCAGGCCTCCAGCGCGGCCCGGTGAGCCGGCCCCGGCACGCGCTGCAAGAACTGCGCCAGCAGCAGATTGATCACATCAGGCGCGTCGGCGGGCGTGAAGCGAAAGCCAGGGCGCTGCTCATAGAGATCGGCTACCAGCGACAGAGCCAGGGGATAGCTGTAGGTGAAATCGAGCACCTTTTGCAGCTCATCAGCGGGCACGCTGCGCTGGGTCAGATACTCCCGGCCCTCTTCGGGCGTCAGATTGCGCAGCGCCACTGCGCGCACGAAGGGCTGCCAGCCAGGATCGGCCCGCCAGGCCGGCGCGAGTGGATAGCGGCTGGCCAGCACCGTTAGCACATTCTCCGGCAATTGCGGCAGGAACACGTCACGCAGCCAGCCCTCCAGCGGCGCCAGCAGCTCGTAAGTGTCTACCAGCAGGACGTGACGATCCAGGCGCTGCGCCATGGCTTCAGCCGGCGGCCGCGCTGGATCAATGCCCAGCGTCAGGCATAGGCTAGCCAGGAACGCCTCAGGCGTCGGCTCGATGTTACGGGCGTCGATGGTCAGGGGGATGGCGCTGGCCTGCTCGGCCAGCCGGCCGAATTGCGTCAGCAGCGCCGTCTTGCCGACCCCGCCCGGCCCGTGGATGTACAAGAGGAAGAATGGCAGCTCGACGGCCGCCAGCGCGGCCTCGAACAACGCCAACTCGGCCGCGCGGCCAATGAAGCGGCGGCGACGTGCGCTCTGCAAACGGTCGGCCAATCGTGACGACATCGCGAACCCTCAGCGCTGGAAATCCGTGCGACAACGGCTGTGTAGGGCTGTGTCCTACACGATCATTGAACGCAAGACGAACGCGAATCGCGCATTGGGACAAAGCAATCATTCCCCCAAGCCGGATAGGCGTGTTCGAACTTGGCCGGGCAAGCGATGGCCGGCATGTCACCCCATTTCAGAAAAGCACGCCCGGCGATCGTCACACAAAGGAATCGAACAGCGAGCGGGCCTGCAGCGGGCTTTCAGGTGTCCACTGCGCCGGCAATGGGCAGGTAACGACGGCGCTCGCGCCGGCCGGCAGGTCGAAGTAGTTGTCGCTCCATACCACGTCCACGCCGTCGATGGACAGCTCCACGAAGCGGGCCAGCGACTGGGCGGAGACGTCAACCACCAGCTTGTCACCCTCCGCGCGCGACTGGACGGTCAATCCAGGATCGCGCAGCGCCAGGTGCTTGCTGGGGACGAACAGGGTCACGGTAGACGCTGCGCGCCGGCCATCCTGCCAGATCTCGGCGACGAAGATCACCTGGCGCTGGTTCTGGGCCGTGACCTGGGCCGAGAAGTCCAGCACGTCGACTGCCGTGTCGGCCAGGGGCTGGACGCGCACGGCCTGTTCGCCGCTGCGCAGCGCTTCACCTCCCAGCGTCTCCAGCCGCCAGCGCACCAGCACCTCCACCGGCGCCAGCAAGTCGCTGGTGAGATGGACGGCCATCGCCTTGCCCTCGTCCACCACGGAGAGCAACAGCGGCGCAAAGAAGCGCCGCGCGGCGTAGTGCAGCGCCTTCCAGCGGCCGAAGTAGTCGATGGACGACCAGGAGGCCACGGGCCAGCAGTCGTTGAGCTGCCAGAACAGCGCGCCGCTGACGCGGGCGCGGTTCCTGCGCCAGTGCTCCACGCCGTAGCGGATGCCCTCGGCCTGCAAGACCTGGCTCAGGTAGACCAGCGCGGGGAAGTCCTTGGGCAGGCGGAAGTTCTGCGCCATCTGGGCGATGATCAAGCCGTTGCCCACGGGGCTGCGCTGGTGATGCTCCATGACGTAGGAGCTCAGGTTCCAGTCGGCCGGCTCGGCGAAAGCCGCGATCGTGGGCAGCGGCGGCAGGGCCTGAAAGCCGAACTCGCTCATGAAGCGCGGGAACTGGTCGCGGTAGGCTGTGAACGGCTCGCGGCGGTGCCACACCTCCCAGTAGTGACAGTCGCCCTGCGCCTGGCCGTTGGGGTCCTGGAAGGGCGTATCCGACGAGGCCGAGCTGGGCCAGTAGGGGCGGTCGGGGTCTTCGGCGGCCAGCAGCTCCGGCAGCAGCTCGTGGAACATACGCTTGTAGCCGGCCTTGAGGCGCTGGTTGACCGGATCGTCGGGCCGGTCCCAGCCCCAGGCGCACCAGCCCTCTTCCATTTCGTTGTTGCCGCACCACAGCGCCAGCGACGGATGATGGCGCAGGCGGCGCACGTTCTGCACGACTTCGGCGCGCACGTTCTCAACGAAGTCCGCGTCCACCGGATAGATGCCGCAGGCGGCCATGAAGTCCTGCCACACCAGCAGGCCGTAGCGGTCGCAGAGGGCATAGAACGCGTCGTCCGGGTAGAAGCCGCCGCCCCAGGCGCGCAGCATGTTCATGTTGGCATCGGCCGCGGCCTTGACCAGCGTCTCCAGGCGCTCGGCGGTGACGCGCGTCGGGAAGGCATCGGCGGGGATCCAGTTGGCGCCCTTGGCGAACAGGCGCACGCCGTTGACATAGAAGACGAACTCTTTACCCCAGGCGTCCGGCTCCTGGCGCAGCTCCACCGTGCGCAGGCCGATCCGGTAGCTGCGCCGGTCGAGCACGGCCTGGCCGCGGCTGAGGGCGACCTCCACGTCGTACAGCGGCTGCGCTGCGCCGGCCGGCAGACCGGGCGCCGGGTAGCCGTTGGGCCACCAAAGCTGAGGGTCGTTGATCTCGACTTCCAAATCTGCGAAGTGCGGCTCGCCCGACCAGAGATAGAGCAGCTTGTACTCGGCCGTGAACTGCTCGCCGGCCGGACTGGTGACGGTGAGCGTCGCTATGATCTCGTCATCCAGGTCGTGGGGCGCTTGCGCCTTGATCTCGGCGCTTAGCTTGACGATCCCGTCCTCATGTTTCTGGCGCAGGTGGACGTCCGTCACGCGCGCGCTGAAGCCTTCCAGCCGGACTTCCCGCCAGATGCCGATGGGCGGCAGCTTGGGCCCCCAGTCCCAGCCCCAGTGGCAGGCGGCCTTGCGCAGGTGCGGCCCGCCGGGGATGTCGCCGCCGCCGATCAGCGGCAGCTCAGCCTGCCGGGCCGCGACGTAGCGCAGCGGCGAGCCGAAGACGACACGCAGCTCGTTCTCGCCCGGACGCAGCAGCCCCTTCACGTCCCACTCCCAGCGGCGGAACATGTTGTCGGCGTGGCCCAGGTACGTGTCGTTGAGATAGACGTCGGCAAGCGTGTCCAGGCCGTCGCAGACCAGGAGGATGTTCGGCTCCGCCAGCAAGGCAGGGTCAGCAGTGAACGTGCGCCGGTACTCCCAGTCACTCTCGGCAACCCATGTGACCCGCAGCTCGTTGTCGGCCACGAAGGGATCGGGGATCAGGCCTTGGGCCAACAGATCGGTGTGGACGCCGCCGGGCACGCTAGCCGGCAGCCAGTCGCCGGAGCCGGCCTGGCGAAACTGCCAGTCGCCGGTGAGTAGTTGTCGGAACATGACAGCCTCCATCGAGAACGTCCGGAGAAAAACCTATCCCAGATTGATTGGCAAGGCGCACGTCTTTGCGTACAATGCCTGTGATTGACCGAATTAACTGCACCAGGGAGTGTGACATGACCACAATCACCGCCACCAAGGCGCGATCGTCATTATACCAGCTCTTGGACAACGTGGCTGTTTCTCATGAGCCTGTATTGATCACCGGCAAGAGGGGCAACGCGGTGTTGATCGCCGAGGAGGATTGGCGCGCCATCAATGAAACGTTGTACCTGCTCAGCATTCCAGGCATGCGCGAGTCGATCATCGAGGGTCTCAACACACCGTTGGCCGAATGCGATGACGAGGTCGAGTGGTGACTTGGCGCATCGTCTATACCAAGCAGGCCAAGAAAGACGCCAAGAAGCTGTCGGCGTCAGAGCTGCGGCCCAAGGCTGAGGAACTGCTCGACATCCTGGCCGTCGATCCTTTTCAGACGCCGCCCCCCTTCGAGAAGCTGGTGGGAGACCTGGCAGGGGCCTATTCCCGGCGGATCAACATCCAGCACCGCCTTGTGTACGAAGTCAACGAGACGGAGCGCGTGGTCAAGGTGATACGCATGTGGACGCGCTACGAGTGACGTCAACCAGGCCGACCTTCCTGGCGCCTTGGCGTCTTGGCGTTGCCTATCCCCCCGCCACCTTGGCCTTGTAGCCCAGCTCGTTGAGGATCTCCACGATGCGCTCGCGGTGGTCGCCCTGGATGATGATCACGTCGTCTTCCAATGCGCCGCCGGCGCCCAGCTTGTTTTTCAGCAGCTTGAGCAGCGCCTGCCGGCCAGCCTCGCGGCTCATGACGCCGGTGATGAGCGACACGGTCTTGCCGCCGCGGCCCTTGCGCTCACGGCTGACGCGCACGGGGGTGTTGCCTTGCAGCGCAGGAACGGCCGCGGCCGGGTTCTTGGCCGGCTGAGCGGATGGGGACGCCGCAGGGGCTGGCTGTGGCTTCTGCGGCTGCTGGGACGCCAGCGGCCCCAGCGCAGCAAAAGGCGAGGGCGGCCCGTCGTCCGGGTCGGTGGAGTAGACGACTTTGGGTGGTTTTTTGGTCATGGTGTGCTGCTACCCAGACCCTGCGGGTTTCCGAAAACCCGCAGGATCTTGCGCGTCACGCCGCGTACACGTCCGGCGCGTCGGCCCGCGCTGCGTCGCATTCGTCACACGGGCACAGGGCGCGCAGGAAGGTCCAGGTGTAGATGCCGCTGTCGTGGCCGTCGGCCCAGGTGATGCCCAAGGCGTAATGGCCGACCAGAAAGGCGTTGCTGAGCTGCCAGGTGTGGCTGGGACGCTCGAACAGCGCCGTCCGCTCCACCGGCTGGCCCATCGCCTCGTGGCCGCCGCGGCACTCGGCGCAGGGGCAGACGTTGCGCAGCCCGGCCAGCGGGTAGACGCTGCGGTGCCCGTCGGCCCACACGATCTCCAGGGTTTCCTCCTGGCGGTTGACGGTCAGATTTTGGGGGCGTAGTTGCTCGCTCATGTTGATCTTCTCGACAGTATCCTGTCAACCAGACAGTGGTATTTGGCGGTAGGTTGGTAGTAACGACTTTAGGCGTTCATGCGCACCCGAAGCAACTGATGAAAGTTGCGGATTTATCCCGGTAATCTCGCCGCAGCGCCGCCTGCGTTTGAAACCGCAGGCTGACATTCGTAAAGCATGCTGAAGCAAGCTGGTGTGCGCGACTGAGCTTGCTTTAGCATGCTTCGGGTGTGTCAGACGCCGAACACCTGCCTGGTTTACGGGTTCATTCGGCGGCGACGCCGCGGCGCGATTACCGGATCATTTTCTTAAACTTCACAAGTCGCCACTACGAGCGCATCGGGTAGCCCTTGCCAGAGCATTAGTATATCACAGGAGCGATGAGTCAACCCATCAGCAGCCAGCCTGCTGCCGCGCCGCCGGCCACCAACAGCGCCGTGTTCACATTCCAGCGGATCGCCAAGATCAAGGCAGCCGCGAACAGCAGCCAGGCCTGCCAACTGACCAACGCGGCCTGGCCGAGGTGGATGGACACCACCGCCATCAGCCCCACCGCGCTGACGTTGACCGCGTCGAGGAAGGCCGCCATCCAGGCCGAGCGGCGCAGCTTCGGTATCAACCTGGTGAGCAGAGCCACGAAGATGAACGCCGGCAGAAAAATACCGACTGTCGCCGCCAGCGCGCCCGGCCAGCCGGCCAGCACATAGCCGATGAAGGTGGCCGCGCTGAACACCGGCCCCGGCGTCACCTGGCCGACGGCGATGGCGTCGATCAACTGCTGCTCCGTGAGCCAGCCGAGGGTCTGCACCAGCCCGCCCTCCAGCAAGGCGAACAGCACATAGCCGCTGCCGTAGAGCACGCTGCCGATGAAGAGGAAGTACAGGCCCAGCAGGCCGGGCGACGGCGCGCGCGGTTGCCCATCGTTGGCGCCCGCCCAAAGCTGGGCCGCGTTGTTGCCCACGGCCAGGATCGCGCTCACCACCCCGATCAGAGCCGCGACCAGCAGCACCGACGTGACAAAGCCGCGGCGATCCGCCCAGCCAGCGCGGCCGCGCAGCCAGATCATGCCCACCAGCCCGCCCAAGAACAGGGCCAGGATCTCGCTGAAGCCAAGCCAGGCCGCCGCGGCCACGGCCACGCCGATCACGCCTAGCTGCCAGCCCTTGACGGCCTGCCGGCCCAGACGCCAGACTGCGCCCAGGATGATGGCGACCACCACGGGCCGGATGCCGGCCAGCAGCGCCTCCACCTCGGGCAGGCTACCGTACTGCACGTAGAACCAGGCGATCAGGCCGGTGATCAACGCCGCCGGGACGATGAAGCTGGCGCCGGCCACGACCAAGCCGATCCACCCCGCCCGCACGTGGCCGATGTGCATGGTCATCTCGGTGGAGTTGGGGCCAGGGATCAGGTTGGTGGCGCCCACCAGGTCGAGGAAGGCCTGGCGCGACAGCCATTCGCGCCGGCCAACGACCTCGTCCTCCATCATGGCGATGTGCGCGGCCGGTCCGCCGAACGCAGTCAGGCTGAGCCGGATGAACAGGCGGATCAGGGTCAGCAGTTCGTGGATCAGGGCAGCAACTTCCTTGCCATCAGATGCGGCACATCATGCCTGGTTCATGCCGGTCGGCAAGGTCGTATTCCACGCACGCTGGTGGTTCAACCAGGTCTCGCCGTGCGCCATCGCCTCCTGCGCCGTCCAAGCGCGGGCCATACCCCAGAGCGCTGACCACGTCGAGGCGTCCACCAAGCCGCGCGCGGTTTGCAGGCGTTGGGCAATCAACGCGCGGTAATTAGGGGAGAGAGGGCCGCCGCGCTCGCCCAGTCCCTCCTCAGCGGCCAGACACTGCACACCCAGGGCGGCTTTTTCCGGCGACCCGTCGGCAAGCAGCCAACCGGCCAGACTGACCAGCCAGAAGCGCACCCGGCGCACATGCTGGCGGACGTGGGGCAGGCCGCGGCGCAGCTCATGCCGTGCGGCTGTCGTGTCTGCGCGCGCCAGGGCGATCTCGACCCGGTCGGTGTGCAGGATGGCGCGCGCCAGATCCGGCCCGGCGTCGGGCAGCAGCGCATCGGCCTCGTCGAACAGCGCCTGGGCCTCTGCCAGATCGCCGCGCGCCCAGGCGACCTCACCTAACTGCAACAGGGGAAAGCCGGGGTTGAGCAGCTCTGGCTGCTGCCGCGCCAGCGCCGCGCTGCGGCGCAGCGCGGCTTCAGCCTGGTCCAGCTCTCCCTCCTCGATGTAAATGCGCCCCCGCAGGTTGAACAGCCAAGCCAGCCTCTCAGGCCGTTCCGCCTGCGCGATCGCCACGGCCTGCGCAGCGAAATCGTCGGCGCTGGCGAAATCATGGCACTGCCAGGACAGGTTCGACGCCTTGAACAGGAGATCGATACGCTGGTCGGCGTCGGCCTGGCCCCCCAGCGTCAGGCTGCGGCGGATCAACGTCTGGCCCTCGCGCACGTAGCCGTGCGTCTCCCAAAACCAGGCCAGAGCAGAGCACATCTGCAGCGCCTTGGACGCTTCACCCTGTTCGATCAACCGTTGGAGCGCAGCCAGGTAGTTGTCGTGATCGCTCTCGACGGCTTCCAGGTCGTCGGATGACTGCGCCAGCAAGCCGGAAAAATAACGCGCGTGCTGCTCCTGCGCCTGGCTGCGCTCTTCCTCGGTCATCCGATTCCACGCGAACTCACGAATCATCTCCAGCAAGCGCCAGCGGCCGGGCTCGAGTGTGACCAGGCTGTGGTCGCTCAAGGTCGCCAGCCATGACTGAGCTTGCGCGCGGCCATTCGGATCGGCCGGCGCCGCGCAGACCGCAGTCGCGGCGTCCAGGGTGAAGGAGCCGATGAAGACAGCGAGGCGCCTCAAGCACGCGCGGGCGTCCGGGTCGAGCAAATCGTAGCTCCAGGCGATGGCGCCGGCCAGGGTCCGCTGGCGCGGCTGGAGGTCGCGCGCCGCGGTGTGGATCGTCTCCACCCAGTCTGTCTCGCCGCACAGGACGCTGGCCAACTCCGCTGGCGACATGCGCCGCATGGTTGCGGCCGCCAGCTCGATGGCCAGCGGGATGCCCTCCAATCTGTACAAGATGTCCGTCACTGCCCCGGCGTTGGCTGCGTCCACGGCAAACGCCGGCTGATGCTGGCGTACGCGGGCCACGAACAACTGCACGGCCTCGAACGCCAGCATCTGGTCAGGCGTTGTGCCCGGCGGCGGCAGCGACAGCGGCGGGGCTGCGTATTCGTGCTCGCCGTAGACGTGCAGCGGCACGCGGCTGGTGGCCAGGACCTTCAGCCCCTGGCAGGCCCGTAGCAGCTCGCTCACCTCTGGCGCGGCATCGATCACCTGCTCGCAATTGTCCAGCACCAGCAGCACCCGCTGCTCACCCAACTTGGCGCGAAAACGCTCAGACCACGGCATGTTGACCAATTCACGCACGCCGGCCTGACGCGCGACGGCCGCGAGCGCCAGCGCCGGGTCGGTGATGGGCGCCAGGTCCACAAACCAGACGCCCTCCGGGAAATCGGGCAGGAGCCTTTCGGCAGCGTGGATGCTGAGCCGCGTCTTGCCAATGCCCGGCGGACCGATGAGGGAGAGCAGACGCACATCGCTGCGGCGCAGCAGCGCCGTCACCGCTGCGATGTCCTGCGTGCGGTTTACGAAGGAGGTTAGCGGCGCGGGCAGGTTGTGCGGGGTCGGCGTCGCCAGCGGCTGGGAAGGGTGGGGCGCAGCGGCCAACTCCCCGGCGGCCGGCAGGCGCTCGACGGCGGCAATTCCACGCGCGGCGCGCAGAAACGCCGCGCGCTCAGCATCGGGTACCCCCAAAGCCGCGGCCAGGTGCTCAGCCAGCTCGCGCGACGGCCGCCGTTCGTCCGCCTCTATCTTGCGGATGGCGGCCGCGCTGGCGCCGGCGCGGCGGCCCAACTCGGCCTGCGTCAAGTCAAGCGCGCGTCGCCGTCGCCGCACCCAATACCCGAAAGAGAATTCGGCGAGTTCGTCCATGATCTTGTCACGCTTATTGTAACGCGGTGCGTGACCCCATGCAAACAAAGTTCGGTCACAATAGAGATGACCTTCGACAACGGCGCCCGTCCGCTTCAGGTCAGGCACGGCGACAAAGCCGCGTTACTCGCGGCCATCGGCAAAGCGCCCAACGAGATCACGTCGAAGACTATTGCCGGTCTGATGGCCGGCGGGCAGAAACAGGAGACAATCATGAGATACACGCCTTACGTCCGATCGATTTTGTTCACGGTGTTCGTCGTACTAGCCCTGGCGGCGTGCGGAGGCGGTCAGACCGCGACGCAGGTCGAGCCAACGCCGACCGCAGTCCCGCCGACGTCGACGTCCGCACCCACGGCTGAGCCGGCAGCCGTGCAGCCCGCGGGTGCGCCGGCCGCACTGACCATCCCCTGCGCACAGCTCATCCCGCCTGATGAGTTGAAGAACCTGCTGTTCACCGAAGATTCCACGCTGGTCGAAAATGCTTACACTGGCGTCACCTCCTGCGAGTGGAAATATACCCCCAAGGACGGGACGCAAGCGAGCCTGTTTTACCTGAACGCCGGCTTTTCGGAGGATACGTCCGTGTGGGAAGCCACGCGCAAATCAGAACTCTCAAATGAACCGTCGGATTTGGTGGTGAATAGCATCGATGGGTTGGGTGATGAAAACTACACCTGGTCGTCCAAAACGACCGGCCAATACGTTGTCTATGTCCGCCAAGGCAGCAAGACGCTCATTCTGCGCTACAACCCGCAGGATATCTTGTTCATGGGAAACGAATCGGGCATCATTGACATGGCGCAGCGGATTTTTGAGAGGATAGGCTAGGCTCAAAGGTCGATTTTAGAGGAAACCTGCAACGCGCTAGTTGACCTCAATTTTGGGTCTCCCGCCGGTTGGCGCTGCTCGTCCTGCTAGCGGTTCTGCCACTGGTAAGGATGGGTGTGACCGGGAGCACGGCGCAAGGTTGCCAACTCTGGAAGAGTTGGCAACCTTGATTCTGGGGCTTGCCTCGTTGGCAAGATCGCGGATAATAGAAGAAGGTACAACCAAGCTCTGCCCAGTTCGCTCCGTCTTCTGCCAGGTAGGTTGGAGGTGTCCCCATGTCAACGATCACCCAAGGACGCGCCGATCTGGCCCGCTGGCGGGCCAGTGTCCCCGACAACTTTTTTTCCTGTGACGCCAATTTGCTGCGCGTGCTGCCGCTGTACGATCCCAGCTATGCGAGCTACGAGGCTGAACTGGCCGCGTTTGGCCACGCCGTCGCGACGGTGATCGACCCGGCCGCGACCATCAACGATCGGCCGCACAACCACCCTCGCCTGGACGCCTGGGACGGCATCGGCCAGCGCAGCGAGAGCATCGAGTTCCACCCCAGCTACCACACCGCGGGCAGGCCAGCCTACGAGGCCGGCCTGCTGGCCCTGTCAGCCGCGCCGGGCCATGCCGTACAGCAAAGCGCGCTGTTCTACCTGCTGACCCAGGCCGGCGAGATGGGCCACGCCTGCCCCATCGTCTGCACGCTGGGCTTGATCCGCGCCTTGCAGGCCAGGGGCAGCGACGCCTTGAAGGCTACGTATCTGCCGCCGCTGCTCGACCGCGACTACGACCGCAAGCAGACGGCCAGCCAGTTCCTGACCGAGGTACAGGGCGGCTCCGACGTGGGCGCCAATGCGGTCGAGGCGCGGCCAGCCGAGGGCCAAACCGGCGTGTGGCTGCTGCGCGGGGAAAAGTGGTTCTGCTCGGTGGCCAACGCCGACCAGATGCTGGTGACGGCGCGGCCGGCAGGCGCAGCCGAGGGCACGCGCGGGCTGGGCACGTTCCTGGTCCCCCGCCGCCTGCCGGACGGCTCGCTAAACGCTTTCCACATCCGTCGCCTGAAGACCAAGTTCGGCACCCGCACCATGGCCTCGGGCGAGATCGACTTCGCGGACGCCGTGGCCTACCCCATCGGCGCGGTCGACGAGGGCTTCAAGATCGTGGTGGAGCTGGTGCTGAACACCTCGCGCTGGACTAACGCGCTGGGATCGGCCGGGCTGTTGCGCCGGGCCTACGTCGAGGCGTGGACCTTTGCCCAGCAGCGCCGCGCGTTCGGCGGCCCCATCGGCCGCTATCCCCTGGTGCAGGAGGCGCTGGCCGAGATGAAGAGCGACCTGTACGCCATGCTGGCCTCGACCCTGCGCCTGAGCTACCTGGTCAACCGCCTCGACCTGGGCAACGCTACCGAGCAGGAGCGGGCCGTGCACCGCCTGCTGGTCAACATCAACAAATACGCTACCTCAGTGCAGGCCAGCCTGGGCATTCGCCGCGCACAGGAAATCATGGGCGGCAACGGCGCGATCGAGGATTTCAGTGTCGTGCCCCGGCTGTATCGCGATGCACTGGTCTTCGAGAGCTGGGAAGGCAGCCACAACGTGCTCTGCCTGCAAGCCGCGCGCGACATGCAGCGTTACGGCCTGCATGAGCACCTGTTGACTTACCTGGGCGCGCTGCTGGACGGCGTGACCCGGCCAGATCTGGCCGAGGCGCAGGATCAGATTCTCGCGCAGATGGACCAAGTGCGGCAGCAACTGGAGCGCGTTCTGGGCAGTTCCTCCGAGTTCCTCCAAACCCACATTCGGCGTACCATCGACCAACTCGCGCTGCTGGTGCAAGCGACCTGCCTGCTGGCCGAGGCTGATTGGGAGTTGAGCCGGGAGATGCAGACGGACAAGCCGGCCGCGCTGGCTTTCTTCGTCAATCGCTACCTGCGGCCAGGTTACGAGCCGATGAAGGATGGGGCATATCTGGATCGATTGGCAAAACTGGCCGAGGCGCTGTAACGCGCAGTCCGCACGTGGGCGTGCGGACTGCGCGATGTAAGAGCCGATGGATGATAGCGGGTACCTGGACAGGCTGGCGAAGTTAGCCAATGCGCTGTAACGCGAAAAGTCCGCACGGGGGCGTGCGGACTCCGCAATGTGAGCGGACGGACGGGCTCGGTCGGAGACCGGCCCGAGCGAGACCAGTCCCCTTGTCACCTTGTCACCCTCTCACCTTCTCATCCTACTCCAGCGGCGTCAACCAACGATCATCGCCGCTGCCCTCGGCCGCCCAGCCAGTGATGTTACCGCTCTCGTTACTGACTTTCCACCAGCGGTAGCCGTTAGCCTCGACCGGCCCCTCGATCACGCGAAGCTGTGCTTTGTCCGCCACCTGATGCTGGACGCGCGCGCTGGTGCCAGCTTCGGCGCGCACCGAAAGCACACCGGTCTCGCCCACCGTGACCAGCACATCGTCGCCCAATTGCACCGGCCGGTCGACGGGTTGGGTGCTTCCCAGATCAGGGCTTAGCCACACGGCCTCGCTGTCCCCTTCTGCCACCCAGCCGGCCAGCTCGTTGTTGCCCACGCGCCACCAGCGATAGCCATCGGCGTCCACCGGGCCTTCCAGCACGCTGACGATGGCGTCGGGCGGGAAACGGCCGGACCGGTCCCCGCTGGCTCCGGCGCTCTTACGCACGTTGAGTCCCTGAGTAGCCGTCACACGCGCCGGCTGGCCGACGATGATGGCCGTGCCAGGTGCAGGTGTCGGTGTGAAGGTGGGCGTCTCGACCTCCCGTGTGGGCACCGAGGTGGGCAGGTCGAGGGTAGCTGTGGCCGTAGGTCCTGCCGGCTGCGCCACTTCGACAATCGCTGTGGCTGTGGGGCGGGGAACCGGGGTTGGCCGCGGCACAAAGCTGCCGCAAGCCAGCGAGGTCAAAACGACCACCAGAAACGGGATCAACACAGCCTGGCGGCGTTGGAACGCAGCGAAGCCGGCTGGTTGGTTGTCTGAATCAGAGTGAAGCTGGTCTTTCATGGTTTGTTAGGAGCCGCTACGTCGCCGGCGGAAGGAACTGCTCGATCAGCTCGAACAGTTGGCGAATGCTGTAGGGCTTGCTGATGTAGGCATCGCAGCCGGATTCGAGCGCGCGCTCCTGATCGACCGCGCGGGCATGGGCTGTGACAGCGACTATGGGCGTTGCAGCGCAAGCTGGGTTGGCTTTCAACAGACGGGTCGCTTCATAGCCGTCGAGTACCGGCAGCGCCAAATCCATCAAGATCAGATCCGGCCGCTCGGCCAGAGCCAATGCCACGCCCTCAGCGCCATCGACTGCCCCCAGGTAGCCGTAGCCACGCCGCTTGAGAATGCGCTGCAGGAACTCACGCATGTCGGCGTTGTCCTCGATCACCAGGATGCGGAACTGCGCGGGCGGCGTAGCGCTGTCTGCTGTTGACGGAGAGCCGTGATCAGAAATGGCGCTCATCCTTGACACTCCATGGCGCTATTATCGCACATATCCGGGCGATCCTGCAACTACGACAAACCATAGGCGGCAACTCAGCCACGTGGCGCCCATCACGGCCAACCACTCCATGCGGCATTGAGAGCGGCTACAGTTGGATGGCTTTGACCCAGTAGTTGTGGGGCATGCCAAGGATTTCCGGGTACAGACGCTCTGGGATCGCCTCGTCCAGCCCCAGCACCATGATGGCCTCGCCGCGCGCGGAGCGGCGCCCCAGGTGCATGAAGGCGATGTTGACGTCGTTCTGGCCTAGCAGCGTGCCGATGCGGCCGACGATGCCAGGGCGGTCGTGGTGCCAGGTCAACAGCAGATGTCCCTTGGCTACAAAGTCCACCCACAGGTCGTCGATGCAGACGATATGCGGCTCGTCCTGCACGATCGACCCTCGCACCATCCGTTGGCGGTCGCCGTTGCCTACGATCAAGGTCAACATATTCTCGTAGCGCTCGCCGTGATGGCGCAGCCGGCGCTGAGAGAGGTTGAGGCCGCGCTGGCGGGCGATCAGCCGCGCGTTGACCAGATTGACCCGTTCAGCTACCACGCCATCCAGCAATCCCTTCAACGCCGCCGCCTCCAGGTAGGTCAGGTCCAGCTCGGCAATCGGGCCATGGGCGGTCAGCTCCATGTGATCCAGCATGCCCGGCTCCAACTGAGTCAGGAAGCGCCCCAGCCGCTCGGCCAGGTCGATAAAAGGCGTCAGCGCCTCCAGGTCTTTGGGCGCCAGGATGGGCGTGTTGATGGCATAGGGCGCCAGCCGGCCTTGCAACACGTCGATCACCTGCTCGGCCACGTCCAACGCGACTTGGAGTTGCGCCTCATGGGTCGAGCCAGCGATGTGCGGCGTCAGCACCACGTTGCGACTGTGCAGCAGCGGACTGCCAGTGGGCGGCTCGTACTCGAAGACGTCCAGCGCGGCTCCGGCCACGTGGCCTGATTCCAGCGCTGCGGCCAAAGCGGCTTCGTTGACCACGCCGCCGCGCGCACAGTTGAGGATGAAGACGCCCGGCTTACAGCGCTGTAGCGCGGCGGCGTCCAGCATGCCGCGCGTCTGCTCGGTGGCTGGCACGTGGAGCGAGATGAAGTTGGCAGTGCGCAGCAGCTCGTCCAGATCAACAAGCTGGACGTTCAGGTTGGCCGCGTAGTCCTTGCCCACATAGGGATCGTAAGCTACCACCTCCATGTTCAGCCCCTGGCATCGCGCCGCAACCAGCGACGCGATGCGGCCCAGGCCGATCAAGCCCAGCCGCTTGCCGCGCACTTCGGTGCCCATGAATTTGGTGCGCTTCCACTCGCCGGCCCGCATCGACTGGTCGGCCGCGGGGATGTGGCGCGCCAGGGCCAGCAGCATAGCCACGGTGTGCTCGGCGGCCGCCACCACGTTGCCCGTGGGCGCGTTGACAACGGTCACACCGGCCTCGGTGGCTGCGTTGACGTCGATATTGTCCACGCCGACGCCGGCTCGGCCGACTACCTTCAGCCGTCCCACCCTGCCGGCAGCTAGCACCTCAGCCGTCACCTTGGCCCGGCTGCGCACGATCAAAGCGTCATAATCCGCTACTGTTGCGACCAGCTCCTCCTGGCTGATGGTTGGCAGCTCAATTACCTCAGCATAGGGCCGCAGCGGCGCCAGCCCTTCTTCATCTACCTGATCAGCTATCAAGATGCGAAGAGTCATCGGTTTTTT
>Ga0209573_1003040_pt1 | contig 19563 bp, 20 predicted proteins | sample TNRBio252014_DNA_FD_185870 | JGI IMG/M metagenome (GOLD analysis project Ga0209573, IMG submission 185870) | Wastewater treatment Type I Accumulibacter community from EBPR Bioreactor in Madison, WI, USA - TNR Reactor_6/25/2014_ DNA (SPAdes)... | ecosystem: Engineered > Bioreactor > EBPR >...
CCGTTCTCGACCACGGCGACCCGGGAGGAGTACGACCGTTCACTGAACCGCGGGACGATGTCGGCTCCCGTCTCGTTCGGCCAGACCAACCCGGAGGTCCAGCGACAGGTGGCCAAGGCAAACTACCAGCGAGCCCGGACGCTGGTCGAGATGGAGGACTACTACCCTGCCTACGAGATGCTCCGGCAGGCTGTGGAGTTCGACCCGGAGAAACCCGAGTACTGGACGTTCCTCGCGAAGGTGCAGGGGCGGAATCCGAAGTGGGTGCGGCAGGCGACGGAGACCCTCCGGCGGGCTTCGGCCCGTCTGCCCGAGAGCGTCGAGGTCTGGCTGGCCCTCGCGGACGCCTGCGCGAACGAGCGAAACGAAGTGGAGCGGGTCAAGGCCCTCCGCGAGGTGCTGAAGCTCGATCCTACGAACCGGAAGGCGACGAAGGCGCTGGCGGAGATCGCGGCGACGAAGCCTCGCTGACGGGCGCGAACGGGGCTATTCTCGAGGGACGATGGAGTCGGTCGCTCACTTCGGCACGGGACTCGGTCTCGCGGCCGGAGCGGGCCTGAACGCCTACGCCGTCCTGCTCGTCTACGGGGGAATCGCCCGGCTCTTTCCAGGGGACTTTCCGGGGGTCATCGCGCGGTTCCTCGCCGAGCCGACGACGCTCGGTGTCCTCCTCGGCCTCTATCTGCTCGAGTTCTTCGCGGACAAGATCCCCGGGCTGGACCACGTGTGGGACGTCATCCACACCGTGGTGCGGCCCGTGGCCGGAGCACTCCTCGCCGTGGCCGCAGTGGCCCCCACCGCCGAGACGCCGATGGCGATCCTGGCCGGCGGTGGAGGCGGGGTGACCGCACTGGCCTCGCACCTCGTCAAGGGCACCGTCCGACTCACGTCGACGGCGCTGACGGCGGGCGTGGCGAACTTCGCGCTTTCACTCGCCGAAGACGTCCTTGCGGTCCTGCAGGCGATCGTCTCGATCTTCCTGCCGCTCGTGGCGCTCGTGCTGGCGGTCGCCGTTGCCGGCCTCTTCCTGCTCTGCGTCCCGAAGCTCGCGAGGGGGATCGACCTCTTCGCCAATCGGCGCCGGCGAAGGGCTCCTTTGCCGCACGACGCCGGCTCGTGACGCGGGGCGGGGTATCCTCCAGCCGACTCGGGCCGGACGGGTGATCGTCGCTCGGACGGTTCAACCGATCGAGGGGAGGAAAGTCCGGACTCCAGCGAGCAGCGTGCCGGGGAAATCCCGGTCGGGGCAACCCGAAGGAAAGTGGCACAGAGAACAGACCGCCTCGGTTCCCGCGAGGGGGCTGCGGTAAGGGTGAAAAGGTGCGGTAAGAGCGCACCGCGAACCCCGGCAACGGGGTCGGCAGGCCAAACCCCACGCGGAGCAAGGCCGAATAGGGGAACGGAAGGGGCGCTCGCCCCCGCGCCGCGAGGCGACGTTTCCGGGTAGGCTGCTCGAGCCCCGCCGAGAGGCGCGGGCCGAGAGGAATGATCGCCGGCCGGAAGGCGCGAGCCGACCGGTCACAGAATCCGGCTTACAGTCCGGCCCGAGTCATTTTGTTCGAGGACAAGTGGGGGGGTGCCGGGGGGCGTGCGGGCTGGTCAGCCTTGCCTCAAAATGCAGGCGTGGCCGAGCTCATCGACGGGAACAACCTCCTGGGCCAGAGGGGCATCACGCGGGAGACCCTGCTCCGGGAGCTGGCGGACCTGGCACGAGCAAAGGGAAGGAAGCTCACCGTCGTCTTCGACGGGCCCCCGGACCACGGCCGGCCGAAGGTGCAGCAGCTCGGAGACGTGACGGTCGTCCACGCAGCGCCCCGAAGCGCCGACGAGGAGATCGTCCGCAGGGTGCGCGAAGCGCGCGACCCGCGGGGCGTGACCGTCGTGACCGACGACCGCGTTCTCTGCAAGTCGGTCGACGCCGCGGGCGGGCGCACGCTGGCGGTGGCCGCCTTTCGGCAGGCCGGGTCCCAGAGGCTGACGAAGAAGGCCGCCGAAGGCGAGGACAAGCGGGATCCCGGGGGGAGCGCTTCCGACTGGGCCCGCTGGTTCAGCGACCCGAGGAACCGGATCGGGTGAAAGGTCCGCTCCGGCGTCCGCGGCGACTCGCCCCGGGTGCGCTCGTCGGGGTCGCGGCGCTCTCGGGGCCGGTCCGCGAGGAAGACCTCGCGGCAGGCGTAGCAACCCTCGAGTCGTTCGGGTACCGGGTGCGCCTCGCCTCGAACGTCCTCTCGCGGGAGCCGCTGCTCGGTCTGGCAGGAGACGACGACGCCCGCCTCGCCGGGTATCTGGCACTCGTTTCGGATCCCGAGGTCGACGCGGTCCTTTTTGCGCGGGGAGGGTACGGCGTGACGCGCCTCCTCGGCCGCCTTCCGGAGAAGCTGCTCCGCGATACCGCCAAGCTCCACTGCGGCTTCTCGGACGTCACGGCGCTGTCGGCATTCCTCAGGGAGCGGTGCGGGCTCGTCTCGATCCACGGGCCGATGGTGGCCGCCGACCTGTCGACGGCCCTCGACCCGCTCACGGCGGACTGGTTCCCGGCCCTCCTCGAAGGGCGGGCGCCCCGGCACCTCGAGGTCCCGTCCGCCGACGTTCTCGTTCCGGGCAACGCGGAGGGGCCGCTCGTCGGGGGATGCCTGTCCCTTCTCGCCGCCCTCTCCGGGACGCCGTGGGAATACGACTTCCGCGGGGCGCTCCTCTTCATCGAGGAGGTGGGAGAGGAAGCCTACCGGGTCGATCGGATGCTCGGCACGCTCCTTTCGACCGGGCGGCTGGACGGGTTGGCCGGTATCATGGCGGGCTCGATGACACGCGTGACGTTCGGAGGCGTGGAGGATCCGGAGAGGCTCCGGAAGCTCCTTCTCGACCGGTTCACCCCGCTCGGGGTACCGGTCGCCGTCGGCCTTCCGTTCGGCCACGCGGGCCCGAACGTCCCGCTTCCCGTCGGTGCCCGAGCCGTGTGGGACGGCGGAACCAGAACGCTCGTCCTCGAGGAGGAGTTCCTCTCGTGAAAGTCGTGCTGAAGTCGGGCGGCGGGGCCGCCAGTTTCGAGGACTACATCGTGAAGCTCCCTCCGGGGGAGAAGGTCTTCTCCGAGGGGGACGTCGGAACGGAGATGTACGTCATCCAGTCGGGATCGGTCGAGATCGCCAAGCGGGTGAAGGACGAGCTGAAGACGCTCTCCGTCCTCGAGAAGGGGGACTTCTTCGGAGAGATGTCGATCCTGGAGGACGTTCCCCGGACGGCGGACGCGATCGCCCGAACCGACGTGGAGTTGGTCAGGATCAACCAGTCGACCTTCGACGAGATGCTTCGCCACAACGGCGAGATCGCGGTCCGGATGCTCCGCAAGCTCTCGCGCCGGCTGCGGGAGACGACGGCGCTCCTCGAGCAGACGACGGGCGTCGCCCCGGCGCTCGACGAGTCGTCGGATTTCTTCGAGCGCGTCGGCACGCGCGACGAGATCTACCGGCTCGTGGCCGACGGGAATGTCGAGGAGTTCTACCTGAACCGTGAGGGGGAGACCCTGGTCGGCCGCATCGACCCGGTGACCGGGATCCGTCCGGACGTCGACCTGACGAACCTCGACGGGCCACGTTCCGTCTCGCGGCGGCACGCGAAGATCATCCGGCCTGAGGGGGAGTTCCAGGTCATCGAGGAGATCGGGACGATGAACGGGACGTTCGTGAACGGGAAGCGGATCGCCACGGGCTCTCCGACGACGCTCCACGACGGCGACCGGCTCCGGTTCGGGCTCGTCGACCTGACCTTCCGCGTCACGCGGGGCTGAGGAGTGCCGCGCGTCGGGCGCGGCCGGGAACCGCTCTCCCTGGATTCGCCCCTGGCCGGGACGTACGGCATCGGGCCGGCGAGGGCTCGCGCCCTCTCGGACGCCGGACTGACGAACGTGCTCGACCTTCTCCTCGAGCTTCCGCTGCGCCACGAGGACCGGGCGCGCTTCGCGAACGTCGCGGACCTCGTGCCGGGCGGTCCGGCGCTCACGCTGTCCGGAACGGTCGTCGACGCCCGGCTCGTCCGGACCCGGCGCCGCGGGTTCTCGATTTTCGAAGCGACGCTCGAGGACGGAAGCGGCACGGTCGGGCTCGTCTTCTACAACCAGCCGTGGCTGGCGCGGTGGCTGACCAAGGGTCTCAGGGTCTTCGTCCACGGCCGGGCGGTGATGAAGCGGCGGATCGTCCTCGAGGCGCCCTACGTCGAGCCGGAGCCCGAGGACGAGGCCGACGCCGCGCTTTCGGTGGGGCGAGTCGTCCCCGTTTATCGGTCCCTTCCGGGCCTTCCGCCGCGCGTGCATCGACGCCTGGTCGCCCGGGCCCTGGACGAAGCGGCCCCGGAGGTTCCGGAGAGACTTCCGGCGGACGTCGTCCGGCTGCTGGACCTCCCGCCCGTGGTCGAGTCGCTGCGCGAGGCCCACTTCCCCGGTAGCGCGGGCGGTCCGCCGGACCCGCAGAGCTGGATCGACCGAACCTCGCCGCACCTCAAGAGGCTCGCTCTCGAGGAGCTCCTCGAGTTCCAGGTGGCTCTCGCGCGGCGGCGGCGTGCGCGCGCACGGCGCCCCGCGCCGAGAATCGAGCCGGACGCCGCCACGAGGCGCAGGCTCGCGGCGATCCTGCCGTTCCCGCTGACGGACGCGCAGAAACAGGTGATCCGGGAGATTGGCGCCGACCTCAGATCCGGCCACCCGATGGCCCGCCTCCTCCAGGGGGACGTCGGGAGCGGAAAGACGATCGTCGCGGTCCTGACGGCGGTCCTGGCCGCGGGGAGGGGCTTCCAGACCGCGCTCATGGCCCCGACGACGATCCTCGCCGAGCAGCACGCCGAGACCATCTTCCGCCTCCTCGCCGGCTCGGGTGTGACGCCGGCGCTCCTGACGGCGAGGGTCACGGGCCGGCCGAGGGCCGCCCTGCTGGCCGCCCTCGCGGAGGGGGAGATCGCACTCCTCGTCGGGACGCACGCTCTCCTCGAGAAGCCGGTCGCGTTTCACAGGCTGGGGCTGGTTGTCGTGGACGAGCAGCACCGGTTCGGGGTCGCGCAGCGGGCCGCGCTCCCGGCGCGCGTCGCGCCGAACGGCCTTCACCCGCACGTCCTCGTCCTCTCGGCGACGCCGATCCCGCGCTCCCTCGCGCTCGCGCTCCACGGCGACCTCGACGTCTCAACGCTCACCCAGAAGCCGCCCGGAAGGACTCCGATCCTGACGAAGGTCGTGGGGGAGGAGGGGCGCGACGAGGCGTACCGGGCGCTCGCGGGCGAGCTGGAGTCGGGAGGACGGGCCTACGTCGTCGTCCCCCTCGTCGAGGACTCGGAGACGATCGACGCCCGGGCCGTCGCTTCCTGGACCGAGGAGGTGGCCCGGCGCCTCCCGGGGCGCCGCGTGGGGGCGGTACACGGGAGGATGAGGGCGGAGGCTCGCGAGAAGGCGATGCGGCAGTTCGCCGCGGGCGATCTGGACGTCCTCGTCGCGACGACGGTCGTCGAGGTCGGAATCGACGTCCCGGAGGCGTCGTTTCTCCTGGTCGAGAACGCCGACCGGTTCGGCCTGGCCCAGCTCCACCAGCTTCGAGGCAGGATCGGCAGGGGAGCCCGGCCGTCGACGTGCGTCCTGCTCCAGGGAGAGGGGGCCACGGCCGGGGCGCTCGCGCGCCTCGCCATCCTCGTCCGGACAGACGACGGATTCGCCGTGGCGGAGGAGGATCTCCGCCTGCGGGGCCCCGGAGAGGCCCTCGGCACCCGGCAGAGCGGCCTTCCGGAATTCCGCGTCGCGGATCCGTTCTCCGATCGGGAGCTCCTCGCGAACGCGCGGGAGCTGGCGCTGCGGTTCGAGGACGAGGGAACGACGGAGCGTTTCGAGAAGGCGCTCTTTCTTCGGTCCGCACGGCGCTGACCGCGCCCCTGTGGCATCCTCGGCCCATGGAGCTTTCCCTCGAGACCGACGGGGCGATCGCTGCGCTCAGGGTGCGCGGAGACGTGACGCTGACCGAAGCGTCGACGATCACCGAGTACCTGCGCGTCGCGCGCGAGAACGGCGCGCTCCGCTGCGTCGTCGACCTCTCGGCCTGCACGTCCCTTCCGACGACGATCGTCGCCGTCCTGATGCGGGAACAGGGGCGCTTCGCGACCGCAGGAGGGACGCTCACGCTCTCCGGGGTCGTCGACCAGAACCCGTTCCTCGCGCAGAGCGTCGCGGCCGGCCGCTTCGGCCACTACCGTTCGGCGGAAGAGGGAATCGCCGCGGAGCGCCGCGCGATCGGAGCGTCGATTGACGACCCCGGGGGCGGCACGTAGCATCGGGCGTTTTCGGAAACCCCTGCCGTGCCCGACGCACCCATCTCTCCCGACAAGGTCCTCGAGATCGTCATCCAGGTGGCCGTCCTCCTGTTCGCGGTCTCCGTGCACGAATCCGCCCACGGCTGGGTGGCGCTGCGCTGCGGGGACACGACGGCCCGGGACCTCGGGCGGATCACGCTCAACCCGGTGAAGCACCTCGACCCGTTCGGGAGCCTCCTGGTACCGGCGCTGCTCGCCTTCTCGGGCGCCCCGATCTTCGGGTGGGCCAAGCCGGTCCCCGTATCCCTCCGAGGAGTGCCAAACCCGCGCCGGGCGAACCTCCTCGTGTCGGCGGCGGGCCCCGTCTCGAACTTCGCCGTCGCCATCCTCGGCGGCGTGGCCTTCTTCGTCCTGCGGGCGATCGCCCCGGCAGGTCCGGAGCTTCGCGACTCCTTCTTCTACCCTCTTCTCCTCGTGGCGCTCTACACCGTCGCGGTGAACGTCTCCCTCGGCCTTTTCAACCTGCTCCCGATCCCCCCCCTCGACGGCTTCGGCGTCGTGGAGAGCTTCGCCCCCGCCCGGTGGATCCGCGGGGTGATGTGGGTCCGGCGATACGGTTTCATCCTCCTCGTCGTGGCGATTTTCACCGGAGGCCTTTCGGCCGTCCTGGGGCCGCCGCAGAGGTTCCTGTTCCAGCTCCTTCTCGGAGGTCCCTCGTGAGCGAACCGGCAATGAAGATCGTCCTCTCGGGCCTGCGCCCGACGGGCCGGGTCCACCTCGGCAACTACTGGGGCGCGGTGAAGAACTGGGTCGACCTTCAGGACCGGTACGACTGCCGGTATTTCGTGGCCGATCTGCACGCCCTGACGACCGACTACGCCGACACGTCGGCGATCCGCGAGTCGACGATCGAGGCCGTGACGGACTGGCTCTCGGTGGGCCTCGACCCGGAGAAGGCCGTGGTCTTCGTGCAGTCGCAGGTGCCGCAGACGGCGGAGCTGGCGCTCATCTTCGGGATGATCACGCCGCTCGGCTGGCTGGAGCGGGTGCCCACCTACAAGGAGCAGCTCCAGGAGCTGCGGGAGAAGGAGCTCGGGACGTTCGGGTTCCTCGGCTACCCGGTCCTCATGACGGCGGACATCGCCCTCTACCGCGGCCACTACGTTCCGGTCGGAAAGGACCAGGAGAGCCACCTCGAGATCTGCCGCGAGATCGTCCGCCGCTTCAACGGGATGTACGGAGAGGTCTTCCCCGAGCCGCAGGCGCTCTTCACGGCGACGCCCAAGGTCCCGGGCCTCGACGGCCGGAAGATGTCGAAGAGCTACGGAAACACGATCGCCCTCTCCGACTCGGCCGACGACGTGAAGACGAAGGTCATGTCGATGGTCACCGACCCGAAGCGCGCACGCCGCACGGATCCCGGAGACCCCTCCACCTGCAACCTCTTCCCGTTCCACCTCCTCTATTCGCCGACGGAGGAGATCGCCCAGGTGGACGAAGAGTGCCGGGCCGCGACGCGTGGCTGCGTCGACTGCAAGAAGCACCTCATCAGGAACATGAACACGGCCCTCGAGCCGGTCCGCGCGAAAAGGGCCGAGATCACCGCGAAGCCGGGGTTCGTTCGCGAGGTTCTTCATGAGGGCGGCGCGAGGGCTCGTGCCCTCGCCTCCTCCACGATGCAGGACGTCGCCGACGCCATGAAGCTCCTCTGATGACGTCCATTCGCTCCGCGCACGCGAACCGTCGGAAGCCGCGCACCGCGGCGTGCTGCTGAGGGGCTTCGTGGCCGAAGGCATCCGAATCCCGATCCCGCCCGGCGCCGAGCTCGTTCAGCCCTACCCGGTGCACGTGCCGCATTTCGACGGTCCCCTCGACCTCCTCCTGCACCTGATCCGCAAGGAAGAGATCGACCTCCGCGACATTCCCGTCGCCGAGATCTGCCGCCAGTACCATGCCTACCTCGTCCTCATGGTGGAGCTCGACCTCGAGGTGGCTGGCGAGTTTCTCTACGTGGAGGCGCTCCTCGTCCAGATCAAGAGCCAGCTCGTCCTTCCGCGGACCCCGGCCGCGGACGGAACCGAGGCGCCCGACCCGCGGGAAGAGCTCGTCGCCAGACTCCTGCAGTACCGGAGGTTCAAGGGGGTCGCCGAGACGCTGCACGTCTACGAGGTGGAGCGGATCGGCATGTACCCCCGTCCGTCGTTCCGGCCGGAGACGGAGCCGGAAGAGGAGGAGACCGACCTCTCGGAGGTCTCGCTCTTCGACCTCCTGACGCTCTTCAAGGGCGCCGTGGACCGTTACCGGTCCCTCAACCCTCCGGAGATGTCCATCGCGCACCAGCAGTTCTCCATCAAGGAGAAGATGGAGGACATGGCGGGGCGCATCCGTGAGTCGGGTCGCGTGGCGCTGTCGGAGGTCTTCGGGACGCTCTCGGGACGGGCCGAGGCGATCGCGGTCTTCCTGGCCGTCCTCGAGCTCCTCCGGCTCCTCCTGGTCCGCGCACTCCAGACCGAGGAATTCGGTGAGATCTACCTCGAGCCGACGGGAGAGAATCTGACGCTCGAAGGCTACGAAGAGGAATACCGCTGAAGCGATGACCGAAGACAGAGACGACACCCGCACGGAGGCCACGCCGGAAGGTATCGAGCAGACGGTGCTCGAGGTGGCCCCTGAAGCGTCGGATGCCGGGCAGAACCCGGACGACCCTCTTGCGGAGGCCCTCCCGCTCGTGGAGGCGCTCCTGTTCGCCGCCTCCAAGCCCGTCTCCCTCGAGAAGCTCGCCGAGGCGGCGGAGCTTCCGGAGGAGGTCGTTTCGGGGGCGGTGGCCGCCCTGGAAGCCGCCTGCGCCGCCCCTGGCCGCGGCGTGCGCCTCGACCGCGTCGCCGGAGGCGTGAGGCTCGTGACGCGCCCCGAGTACGATTATCCCGTCCGCCGGCTTCTCGGCCTGGACGGACGGACGAAGCTCTCGATGGCCGCGCTGGAGACTCTCGCGATCGTCGCCTACCGTCAGCCGGTCACGGGTCCCGAGATCGCCGAGCTCCGGAGCGTCAACTCGTCGTCGTCCATCCGGACGCTCCTGGACCGAAAGCTGATCACGACGGCCGGGCGGAAGGAGGTCGTCGGGACCCCTTTCCTCTACAAGACCACGAAGGAGTTCATGGTCCACTTCGGCCTGAAAGGCCTCGGTGACCTTCCGAAGCCCGAAGAGCTCGAGGCGATCTACGGCCTCGATGCGCCGAAGACGGACCCGGCCCAGACCGAGCTCTTCCACGTGGACGAGGCGACGGGCGAGGTCGAAGACGTTGCCGACCTCGAAGCTCCCGCGACGGACATCGCCGAAGGGTCCGACGCGGCGCCCCGGCCGGCCGCCCCGAACGACGGCGAAGACACGACAGAGAACACCATCGAGAACGACGCCGCGCCCTCCGCGGCTCCGGAGGAGGAACGCCATGACGGCTGAACGCCTGCAGAAGATCCTCGCCGCCGCGGGCGTCGCCTCGCGCCGCGCCGCCGAGGAGATGATCCTCGAAGGCCGCGTGACGGTGAACGGTCAGGTCGTCACCGAGCTCGGCACGAAGGCCGACCCTGCGGTCGACCACGTCAAGGTCGACGGCAAACGGCTCCGCTCTGCGGCGGCGCTCCGGTACATCCTGATGAACAAGCCCCGGGGCGTCGTCGTGACGCGCGACGACCCGCAGCGCCGGCCTACGGTCTACGTACTTCTGGGAACCCGCGTTTCCGAGCCCGTCGTTCCCGTCGGGCGCCTCGACTTCGACTCCGAAGGCCTCATTCTCCTGACGAACGACGGGCCGCTCGCCTACAGGATCGCGCACCCTTCCGGCGGCTGCCGGAAGGAGTACGAGGTCAAGGTGTCCGGCGTCCCGACACCCGCGAAGATCGCCAAGCTCGCCCGGGGGATCCTCATCGACGGGGTGAGAACCCATCCGGCGACCGTGGAGCTGATCGACACGACCCCGGAGAAGAACGGAGTCGGCGGGAACGCCTGGCTCCGGGTCGTCCTGGGCGAGGGGCGGTCGCGGCAGGTTCGCAAGATGATGGAGGCCGTCGGGCACAAGGTCTCCAAGCTGCGGCGCGTCGCCATCGGCCCCCTTCGCGACAAGAGCCTTCCGCCGGGCGGCTTCCGAGATCTCGTTCCTGCCGAGGTGGCCGCGCTTCGCGCGCTCGAGCCTGCGCCGAAACGGCCAGCGAAGCCGGCGGTGAGGGTCACGCACGTGCGGGCGAAGGCGAGACCGGCGGATATCACGAAGCCGGCACCGGTCCCGAAGCCCGGGTCGACGCCGGGAAAGGCCACGCCTACCCATCGCCGCCGCGAGACGAAGAGGTGAGACGTTGAAGCCTTCCCCGCGCCCGTCGGTGCAGAAGCTCGCCCCATACGTCCCGGGACGTCCGATCGAGGACGTCGAACGTGAGTTCGGGATCGCCGGCGCCGTGAAGCTCGCATCCAACGAGAACCCGCTGGGCCCCTCGCCGAAGGCAGTGGCCGCGGCCCTCGCGGTCACGCCGTCCGTACACCTCTACCCGGACGGCTCCGCCACATTCCTGCGCCGTGCGCTCTCGGAGCGCCACGACGTTCCCGCGGAGCAGATCGTCATCGGGAGCGGATCCTGCGAGCTCATCGACATCTGCACCCGCACCTTCGTCGATCCGGGAGAAGAGGTCGTGGTCCCTGCCGGGATCTTCCGTATGTTCCCGGTTGCGGCCGGGCGCGCCGGAGCGACGTTCGTCGAAGTCCCGACGCGGCCCGGGTACGTTCCCGACGTCGACGCCCTCCTGCGGCGCATCGGCCCCGCCACGAAGCTCGTCGCCCTCGCCAACCCCAACAACCCGACAGGTGCGTACGTGTCTCGGGGCGACCTCGACCGCCTCTTCGCGGGGCTTCCCGGGCACGTCGTCGCCGTCGTGGACGAGGCCTACTTCGAGTTCGCCCGCGAGAGGGCCGACTACCCGGACGCGATCGACTACGTGCGCGCCGGACACAACGTCGTCGTTCTGCGGACTTTCTCGAAGATCTACGGCCTCGCCGGCCTGCGGATCGGGTACGCCTTCGCGGCCCCGGAGATCGCGGCTGCGATGAACAAGGTCCGCGAGCCCTTCAACACGACGACCGTCGCGCAAGCCGCGGCAATCGCCGCTCTCTCCGACGACGAGCACCGCGAGAAGACGATCGCGCTCGTTCGCGAGGAGCGGGCCTTCCTGGCGGGGGAGCTCGGGAAGCGGGGGGCTGCCGTGAGCCCGTCCCTCGGCAACTTCCTCCTCGTGGAGCTGCCGATCCCGTTCGGGCCGCTGGAGCCCGAGTTCGCCCGGAGGGGGGTCATTCTGCGGCCGATGGGCGGCTGGGGCTTTCCTCTCGCGTTCCGCCTCTCGGTCGGGCTGCACCACGAGAACCTCCGCTTCCTGTCCGTTTTCGACGAGCTGCTCGGAGCTGGCCGGCTCGGCCTCGACGCCGGGGCGGCCCTCGCGGCGGAATGATCGTCGTCGCGATCGACGGCCCGTCAGGGGTGGGCAAGTCCACCGTCGGCAAGGCTCTCGCCGCCAGCCTCGGCGTACCCTACCTCGATACCGGAGCGATGTACCGCGCCATCGGGCTCCTCGCGCGGCGGAACGGGGTCCCGCTTCCCATCACCGACCCGGATCAGGTCGGGGAGCTCTCCGAACTCGCCGAGGTCCGGGTCACAGGAACCGGCGGGAACGTCCGGACGCTCCTGGACGGAGAGGATGTCTCCGAGGAGATCCGCGAGCCCGAGGTCTCCCTGTACGCCTCGGCAGTGGCGGCCATTCCGCGCGTCCGGCGGCGTCTCGCCGCGCGCCAGCGGGAGCTGGCCCTGTCCGGGGGAGGGGTCCTCGAGGGGCGCGACATCGGGACGAAGGTCGTTCCCGAGGCGACCGCGAAGTTCTTCCTGACAGCGCGGCCGGAGATCCGGGCCCGCCGGAGGTTCGAGGAGCTCGTCCGGAAGGGCAGGCCCCAGGAGCTCGAGTCCGTGCGGACGGAGATGGAGGCCCGGGACGAGGCCGATTCGACCCGCGCCGACTCGCCCCTGGCCTGCGACGAGACCTACGTCGTCGTCGACACGTCCGACCTGGGAGCGGAAGAGGTCGCCGAGCGGCTGCGGGAGTGGATTGCCGCCCGTCAGGCTGTTGACCTCCCGAGGCCGGGCGTCTAACATTCCCGGTTCGGGCCGCTAACTCAAGTACGTTGAGTCTTCTCCGCGAGCCCCTTAGAAGGTGGAATTCATGCCGTCGGAGGACCAGAAGATCACGCCCATTCGGAAGGCGGACGAGGCTGCCGAAGCGAACGGGGAGTTCGCGAGGCTGCTCGCGGAAAGCGAGCGCTCCCTCGCCGAGGGAGAGCTGATCCGCGGGCGTGTCATCCAGGTCACGAACGACGAGATCCTCGTCGACATCGGCTACAAGTCGGAAGGGATGATCCCGCGGTCGGAGTTCGCGCACGCTCCGGACCGGCTTCCGGTCGCCGGGCAGGAGATCGACGCCATCGTCGATCGTCGTGAGGATTCCTCGGGCTACGTCATCCTCTCTCACGAGAAGGCGAGGCGCATTCGTGCCTGGGATGCCATCGAGGTCGCGTTCAAGGAGAACCAGCCCGCCAAGGGAAAGGTCCTCGAGCGCGTCAAGGGCGGTCTTTCCGTCGACATCGGGGTACGGGCCTTCCTCCCCGGGTCGCTGGCCGACATCCGCCCGCTGAAGAACCTCGATGTCCTCCGTGGCCGTGAGCTCGAGTTTCGCATCGTCAGCTTCGACAAGAAGCGCGGCAACATCGTCCTCTCGCGCAAGGCGCTGATGGAAGAGGTCGCCGAGGCCAAGAAGAACGATGCCGCGCAGGCGCTCGCAGACGGCCGCACGCTCCAGGGCACCGTGAAGAACCTCACGGAGTACGGCGCGTTCGTCGACCTCGGCGGAATCGACGGTCTCCTCCACGTGACCGACATCTCCTGGGGCCGCCTCGGGCATCCCTCCGAAGCGCTGCACGTGGGCCAGGAGGTCGAGGTCAAGGTCCTCAAGTTCGACTCCGACTCGGGCCGGATCTCGCTGGGGATGAAGCAGCTCAAGCCCGACCCGTGGCAGGATCTGCCCGCGCACTACCCGGTCGGTGCCAGGGTCCGCGGCAAGGTCGTCTCGCTCACCGACTACGGCGCTTTCGTCGAGCTCGAAGAGGGCGTCGAGGGCCTCATCCACGTCAGCGAGATGTCGTGGACGAAGAAGGTCAAGAATCCCGCGAAGCTGCTCACCGTGGGAGACACGGTCGAGGCGGTCATCGCCGACGTGAACCCCGAGACGCGGCGCCTCTCGCTGTCTCTCCGCGCGACCGAGCCGAACCCCTGGGAGATGCTCGCCGAGAAGTTCCACATCGGCGACCGGATCCAGGGCGTCGTCCGCAACCTCACCGATTTCGGCGCTTTCGTCGAGATCGAGGAGGGGATCGACGGGCTCGTTCACATCTCCGACATGTCCTGGGGCCGTCGCGTCAAGCACCCGTCCGAGGTCGTCAAGAAGGGCGATCAGATCCAGGCCGTCCTCACGGCCATCGATGTCGAGAACCGCCGGATCAGCCTCTCGATCAAGGAATTCCGCCCGAACGAGTGGGAGGAGTTCTCCCGGGAGCACAAGCCCGGCGACGTCGTCGACGGCCAGGTCGCCAAGGTTGCTGATTTCGGTGTGTTCGTGCGCCTGCCCCTCGGTCTCGAGGGCCTGATGCACGTCTCCGAAACGGACGTCCTGCGCGGCCAAAAGCTCTCGGACGAGTTCAGCGAGGGGGATCCCATCCGCGTGAGGATCCTTCGGATCGAGGTCGACGAGCAGCGGATCGGCCTTTCGATGCGCGACGTTCCGCAGCCTGACCCGTCAGAGGCTCGACCGGAGCCCGTTTCCGAGGTGGCGGAAGGCGGCGAGCCGGAAGGCGACGCCGAGCCGGCCGCCGCGGTGGCGCCAGAGACCGTGACCTCCGACGACGCGTCGACGGAGCCGGCGGCCGAAACGTCGCCGGAGACCGGAGCCGACGCCCGGGTCGAGGGTGAGGCGGAGCCGATGACGGAGCCCGAGGCCGAGACTTCTATCGAGGCCGTGAAGTCGGGCGACTGACGTTCGCGACGCCTGCGAGGAGGCGTCGCGGGAAGCGCTGCCAGAACGTGGCGCTTCCCCCGGGGGAGGAGATGGAACGCGACACCCAGGGCGTCAGCCGGGCTGAGGGGACGACCACGAAGGCCGACCTCGTGGAGAACGTTGCCCGCGCCGCCGAGCTGACGAAGAAGCAGGCGGAGGCGGTCGTCGAGTCGGTCTTCCAGGGGATCATCGCTTCGCTGCGCGCCGGACAGAAGATCGAGCTTCGCGGTTTCGGGAGCTTCAAGCTCCGGCAGCGCGGCGCCCGCGTCGCGCGCAATCCGAAGAAGAGCGGAGTGAAGGTCCACGTGCCGCCGAAGCTTGTCCCCTATTTCAAGCCGGGAAAGAAGCTCAAGGAACTCATCAACGAGGAGGCGCCGGTGCCCGAGCTGGCCTCGAGGGCGTCCTCGGCGCTCCCGGAGGAATGAGCGACGTCCTCTTCACGCCCTGGCGGATGACGTATCTGACGGGCGCCGTGCCCTCCGGACCTTCGAGCTGCCTCTTCTGTGACCTCCAGGGCCTCGGCGACGCCGAGGCCCTGATCGTCCTGAAGGGCCGGCGCGTCTTCGCGCTGCTGAACCGCTACCCGTATTCGAACGGGCACGTGATGGTCGCACCCTTCGCGCACCGGGGAACCCTCGCGGAGCTGACGCCGGACGAGAGAGTGGAGCTCATCGACGTCGCCGCGCGCCTGGAGGAGACCCTGCGCGCCGAGTACTCGCCTCACGGCTTCAACGCGGGCCTCAATCTCGGGCGGTGTGCCGGGGCGGGAGTGCCGGGGCATCTCCACCTCCACCTCGTCCCTCGATGGGACGGCGACACGAACTTCATGACGGTCCTTTCCGGAACGCGCATCGTCCCGGAGGATCTCGGCGTGACGTATGGCCGGCTCCGCGCGCGCCTCGGCACGCCGGAGGGGGGCTCCTGACCGGCGCGCGCCGCTCCGCCTCGTCCCGCCTGTTCGCCGTGCTGCTCGCGCTCCTCGTGCCTGGTCTCGGGCACGTCTGGTCCGGGCGCCGGGCGAGGGGGGCCGCGTACTTCCTGCTCGTCGGGGCGGCCTTCCTGGCGGGCCTGGGCCTCGGAGGCTCGCTGGGTTCGCTTCCCGTCCGGAGCTTCGGCGCCTTTCTCACGACGGCTGCCACACACGCCGTCGTGGCTCCCGGACTCCTGGTCCATGCTGCCGGACGCGCCGCCGGTGATCCAGCATCGCCCTCGTTCGAGGTCGCGATGACGTACCTCATCGTCGCGGGCGTCATGAACGTCCTGCTCGCCTTCGATGCCTGGGACGTCGCGGGAGATCGAAAGCCGTGACGACGGCCCCCCTGTCGGACCACGTTCTCCACCTCGTCCTCCTCGCCACGATCGTGTCCGCCTTCTTCGCGCTCCTCTGGCGCGACGAGACTCCCGAGCGCCGCCGCTTCTTCGCCCGGATGTGGACGGCGATCGTCGGCGGCTCCTTCGCCCTCGCGTGGGCGATGTCCTTCGTCGGGGGGCGGTGAGCGGTGCGGCTCCTCATCTCGGCAGGCGAGGTCTCCGGGGACCAGCACGGCGCGGCGCTCCTCGCGGCGCTGAAGGAGCGCGTGCCGGCGCTGGAAGCCCTCGGCCTCGGCGGCGACCGCTGCGCGGCAGAGGGCCTGCGTCTCCTCGCACACCAGAAGGACCTCGCCATCATCGGCGTGGTGGAGGCCCTCTCGAAGATCCGGTTCGCGCGCCGGCTGATCCGCGACCTGACGAGCGCCGCGACGGTCCATCGGGTCGACGCCGCCATCCTCATCGATTCGCCCGACTTCCACCTGCCGCTCGCACGGCGTCTCGCGAAGGCCGGAATTCCGGTCGTCTTCTACGTTTCGCCGCAGGTCTGGGCGTGGCGAAGCGGGCGGGCCAGCACGCTCGCGCGGCTCGGGCGCGGCATCCTCACGCTGTTCCGGTTCGAGAAGAGGTGGTACGACGCGCGGGGTCTCGGCGGGAACGTGACGTGGGTCGGGCACCCGCTCGTCGACGATGCGGCCCGGGAGCTCGCGACGCCCGCGTCCCCGCCACCCGGCGGCCGCCGCCGCATCGTGCTGATGCCCGGCTCGCGCGCGGGTGAGATCCGCATGATCCTGCCTCTCATGCGGGAGGCCGTCTCCCTCCTCGCCGCCCGGCGGAACGACCTCGACGTCGTCCTCGTGAAGGCCGATTCGGTGTCCGAAGCCCTGCTCGAGGAAACGGGAGGTCCGGCGCTCGCGGGCTGGACGATCGTCTCGGGACCGCACCTGGCTCTCCTCGCGGCGTCGGACGTCCTCGTCGTGGCCTCCGGCACGGCGACCGTGGAAGGCCTGCTGGCAGGCATCCCGATGGTCGTCGTCTACCGGGTCGCCACGATCAGCTACCTCCTCGGCAAGCTCCTCGTCCGGGTTCCGAACGTGGCGATGGCGAACATCCTCTCCGACCCCGGAGACGGTTCGCAGACCGTTCCCGAGCTGATCCAGGGCGCCGCGACGCCGGAGCGGATCGCCGCCGAGGTGGAGCGGTTTCTCTCGGGCCCGGCGCACGCCGCCGAAGCCCGGCGCCGGCTCGCCCTCGGGCGGGAGGACCTCGGGCCGCCGGGAGCGCCCGGCCGGACGGCGGAGGCCGTTCTCGCCCTCGTCGGAAGGGAACGCGCGTGAAGGACTTCGCGCGCCTCGCGCGCCTCTTCCGTCCGCACGCGAGGGCCGCGCTCGTCGCGGTCCTCGCGATGATCGGCGTCGCGCTCTTCACCACTCTCGTCGCCTACCTCTTCGGACCGCTCTTCGACCAGGTCCTGTCGCCCGGACAGGGAGAGGTGGTGAAGCAGGGGCTCGCGGCCGACCCCGCGGCGCGAGGGTTCGGGAAAGCGCTCGCCGCGACCGAGGAGGCGAGGAAGACCACAGTCATCCGCTGGCTGGACGACGGCCTCCTCGACCTCCAGAGAGCGGCCGGGGTCACGGAGGAGAACAGGGGCGTCGCGCTGCCGCTCCTTCTCCTCGTCGCGTTCCTCCTGAAGAACCTCTGCGCCTTCGCGGCGGAGTACCGCTTCAACGCCGTCGGGCTCGCTTTCGTGAGGGACATCCGCCGGCTCGTCTACGAGCGGCTCCTCGGGCAGTCTGGCGCCTTCCACGCGAAGAACCCGTCCGGGGACCTCATCTCGCGGGTGACGGGAGACGTGGACCGTATCCAGGGCCTGTTCGGAACGGACCTCGCGGACCTCGTCCAGTCCGTCGCGACGCTCGGCGGCCTCTCGGTCCTTGTCGTCTCCCGCTCCCCGGAGCTGACGCTCATCGCTCTCGTCGTGGCCCCCGCGATCGTCGTGCCGGTCGTCCTGATCGCGAATCGTCTCCGGCGGATTTCGAAAGCGGGGCGCGAACGGATGGGCGACCTGACGGGCGTCCTCTCGGAGACTCTTCGCGGCCACAGGGTCGTACAGGCCTATGGCGCAGAGCGGTACGAGGCGGACCGTTTCGGCGAGGTGAACGAGAGAACGTTCCGTCTCCTTCGGAAGGTCCTCGCATTCATCGTCCTCCTCGGCTACGCCGGGAAGCGGATCGAGGCCGGGACGATGACGCTCGGCGCGTTCATCTCTTTCGGGGTCGGGCTGGTGATGATGTACCAGCCGTTCAAGCGGGCCACCCGGATCAACCTCGCACTCCAGCAGGCGCTCGCCTCGGCCCGGCGCCTCTTCGAGGTTCTCGACGCGCCCGTCCTTGTCGTCGACCGGCCGGGTGCGGCACCGCTGGGGCCGTTCGAGAGCGGAATCCGTTTCGAAGGCGTGTCGTTCTCCTACCCGGGTGGGCCCGACGTCCTCTCGGACGTCGACCTCGACGTCCCGCGCGGCTCGGTCACCGCGGTCGTCGGCCCTTCGGGGGCTGGAAAGACGACACTCGCGAATCTTCTTCCCCGATTCATGGACGTGACCGGAGGGCGGATCGCCATAGACGGCGTCGACGTCCGCGACGTGACGCTCGTCTCGCTGCGCGGAGCGATGGCCCTCGTGACCCAGGACGTCGTCCTCTTCGACGACACGGTGCGCAGGAACGTCGCCTACGGACGGGACGGCGTGCCGGAGGAGCGGATCCGGGCGGCTCTCGCCGCCGCGAACGCGGAGGAGTTCGTCGACGCCCTGCCGTATGGTCTCGACACGCGGGTCGGAGAAGCGGGCGGACGCCTCTCGGGGGGGCAGAGGCAGCGCCTCGCCATCGCACGGGCGCTCCTGAAGGACCCGCCCATCCTGATCCTCGACGAGGCCACCTCCGCCCTCGACACGGAGAGCGAGCGCGCGGTGCAGGACGCCCTCGAGCGGCTCATGGCGGGGCGTACGACGCTCGTCATCGCCCACCGCCTCTCGACGGTGCGGCGCGCCGACCAGATCGTCGTTCTCGAACGCGGCCGGCTCGTCGAGCGCGGCCGCCATGCCGAGCTCCTCGCGCTCGGAGGCGTCTACCGGAGGCTCCACGACCTGGCGGCCTTCGAGGAGGAGAAACCCTCGTGAAGTCGATGACCGGTTTCGGGCGCGCGCAGGCGGCCCTCCCCGACGGGACACAGATCTCGATCACCGTCCGCGGCGTCAACCACCGCTTCCTCGACCTGTCGCTGAAGATGCGCGACGACCTCGGCGCGCTCGAGGCGCCGCTGCGCAAGCTCGTCTCAACGGCCGTCGTCAGGGGTCACGTCGATCTCTCCGTCCGGGTTTTCCGGCCGGCGGGAGGAGCGGTCAGCATCGACGGGACGACGGCGGGGCGGTACGCGCAGGAGTGGAGGCGGCTCGCGGAAGAGAACGGCCTTCCCGCGGACTTGTCGGCGCGCGATCTCCTTTCGCTGCCGGGCGTCGTCCGCGTCGCCGAGGACGAGGCGGGCGAGTCCCTCGGCGCCGCGATCCTCGAGGCGACCCGTACGGCGCTGGAGGACTTCGACGCCTCCCGCCGCCGCGAGGGCACCGCGACGGCGGCGGCCCTCGGCGTGGTGCTCGACCGGCTCGAGGCCGGCATCGCGAGCGTGGCCGAAGCGCGCGAGGGGCTGTCCGAGAGGCTCCTGGCGCAGCTGCGCGAGAAGGTCGCAAAGCTCGCCGCCGGCATCCCGCTGGACGAGACGCGCCTGGCGCAGGAGGTGGCCCTCCTGGCAGACCGCGCCGACATCACCGAGGAGATCGACCGGTTC
>Ga0209573_1003043_pt1 | contig 19558 bp, 16 predicted proteins | sample TNRBio252014_DNA_FD_185870 | JGI IMG/M metagenome (GOLD analysis project Ga0209573, IMG submission 185870) | Wastewater treatment Type I Accumulibacter community from EBPR Bioreactor in Madison, WI, USA - TNR Reactor_6/25/2014_ DNA (SPAdes)... | ecosystem: Engineered > Bioreactor > EBPR >...
GTGGGCGCCGCGGCCGAGGAATCCGAAGACTTCGTCGAAGCCGCGGTGAGCCGGGCTCCATTCCGGGGTCGGGCCGAGGTGCCACTTGCCGAATTGACCGGTGGCATATCCGGCGGGCTTGAGGAAGCCGGGTAGGATCGTCTCCGAGAGGGGGAGTCCCGATCCCGCTTCGCCGCCAGTGTAGAGACCGAGTCGCTGCTGGTAGCGTCCGGTCATGAGTCCGGCGCGAGTCGGCGAGCAGACATTGCCGGTCACGTAGCCCTGGCGGCAGACCACGCCCGCGGCGGCGACGGCATCGAGGTGGGGAGTGTTGACGTAATCAGTATGCTTCTGGTGGAAGGAAACCTCGGCATACCCGAGATCGTCGGCGACGATGAGAACGATGTTGGGTTTCCCGGCGGCGTATCCCGACAGAGTGATGGCGAAGGAAAGGAACAGACCGGAAGGTAGGAGGGTTCGCATGGAGGGCTCAACCCCGCACCCGCGACGAAGTTTTCCAGGTCGGCGGGAGTGGGGGTGAAAACGAAAAAAGGCGGCCCGTGCGGACCGCCTTTTCGCGAAGAAGGATGAAGGGTCGAGCCTTATTGGCAGGCCTCGCATTCGCCCCCGTTGAGGAGCGCATCGAGGGAGCAGGCCTGCTTCTCGGCGTCGGTGTATTCCCGGGTCGTCTCGGTCGCGTAGATCCGCACTTCCTTGTTCACCTTGATCGAGGCCTTCTCGATGTTCGAGGCCTGCTGGGTGCGCAAGTAGTAGGTGGTCTTGAGGCCCTTGTGCCATGCCGCGCGGTACATGTGCGAGAGCGTCTTGAGATCCGGCGTGGCGAGGAAGAGGTTCACCGACTGGGACTGGTCGATCCACTTCTGGCGACGGGCCGCGGCCTCGACGAACCAGTCGTGATGGATCGCGAAGGCGGTCGCGTACTTCTCCTTGAGGTGCGCGGGGATCTCCTCAATGTCGGCGAGTTCGCCGTCGTAATACTTGAGGCGCTCGACCATTTCCTCGCCCCAGAGCCCGAGGGCCTTGAGGTCGCGGACGAGGTAGGTGTTGAGGACGATGAAGTCTCCCGAGAGGTTGCCCTTCACGAAGAGGTTTTTGAAGGTCGGCTCGATGCAGGGCGAACTGCCCATGATGTTCGAGATCGTCGCGGTCGGGGCGATCGCGAGAACGTTGCTGTTGCGCATGCCCTGGCGCTGGATCTTCTCGCGGAGCGAGGTCCAGTCCATGCGGCCGCCGCGGGGGACGTCGATGGATTCACCACGCTCTTCCTCGAGGAGGTCGACGGTGTCGGGAGGCAGGATGCCGCGGCTCCACTTCGACCCTTCGAAGGTCGAGTAGCTGCCACGTTCGGCGGCGAGATCGCTCGAGGCCTCGTAGGCGAAGTAAGCGATCGCCTCCATGAACTCGTCGTTGAACTCGACCGCCGCATCGCTCGCGAAGGAGATGTCCTTCAGGTAGAGGGCGTCCTGCACGCCCATGACGCCGAGTCCCACGGGACGGTGGCGGCTGTTGGCGTTCTTCGCCGGCTCGGTCGGGTAGTAGTTGATGTCGATGACGTTGTCGAGGGCGCGCACCGCGACCCGCACCGTTTCACGCAGCTTCTCGAGGTCAAGGGTACCGTCGGCCTTGATGTGGGTGTTCAGCACGACGGAGCCGAGGTTGCAGACGGCGGTCTCGTCGGCCGAGGTGTTGAGGGTGATCTCGGTGCAGAGGTTCGAGCTGTGGATCACGCCGACGTGGTCCTGGGGGCTGCGGACGTTGCAGGGATCCTTGAAGGTGATCCACGGGTGGCCCGTTTCAAAGATCATCTTCAGCATCTGCTTCCAGAGCTCGATCGCGGGCACCTGGCGTCCGAAGATCTTGCCGGCCTTGGCGTCGGCCTCGTAGGCGACGTATCGCTCGGCGAAAGCGCGGCCGTAGAGGTCGTGGAGATCGGGGACTTCGTTCGAACGGAAGAGGGTCCAGTCTTCACGGGCTTCCATGCGCTGCATGAAAAGGTCGGGAATCCAGTTCGCCGTGTTCATGTCGTGCGCGCGGCGGCGTTCGTCACCAGTGTTGCGGCGCAGTTCGAGGAAGTCGGTGATGTCGTTGTGCCAGGACTCGAGATACGCGCAGCCGGAGCCGCGGCGTTTGCCGCCCTGGTTCACCGCGACGAGTTGGTCGTTGTGGAGCTTGAGGAAGGGGATCACGCCCTGGCTCTCGCCGTTGGTGCCCTTGATGTAGCCGCCGGTGCCGCGCACCGCCGTCCACGAGCCACCGAGACCGCCGGCCCACTTGGAGAGGTAGGCGTTCTCGGCGATGCCGCGCTGCATGATCGACTCGATGCTGTCGTCGACCTTGTAGAGGTAACAGGACGAGAGCTGGCTGTGCATCGTGCCCGAATTGAAGAGGGTCGGGGTCGAGGAACAGAAACGACGGCTCGCGTAGAGGCGGTAGAGGTCGATCACCTTGGCCTCGCGGTCGTGGGTCTCGCCGATCATCAGGCCCATCGCGACGCGCATCCAGAAGAGCTGGGGAGCCTCGATGCGCTTGTGGGCGTCACCGGTCTTGTCGATGATGAGGTAGCGGTCGTAGAGGGTCTGGATGCCGAGGAAGTCAAAGTCGAGATCCGAGGTCGGATTGATCGCTTCGGCGAGGCGGTCGAGATTGTATTCGAGCAGCTTCGGCGAGAGGCGCTCGATCTCGACACCGCGGACGAGATTCGCCTTGAAGGCGCGGCGGTGGAATTCGGCGAGGCGGGCGACCCCGTCGCGCGAGATGTTCCAGTCGAGCACTTCCTCGTAGATGTAGGTGAGGAGAAGGCGGGCGGAGAAGCGGGCGAAATCGCCGTCGCGCTCGATGAGGGTCTTCGAGTTGAGGATGACGGTCTTGCGCAGATCGGCCTCGGTCATCTCGTTGAAGAAGGCGCGGCGCAGCTCGTGCTCGATCTGGTCGGGCGAGAGGCAGAGGTCGAGGCCGGGCATGGCGAACTCGATGCGGCGGCGGAGGTCGGTGCCGTCCCAGAGATCGCTCGAGCCATCGGCCCGCTTTACCACGATCATCGACTCCTGCGCGGAATCATCGTAGCGGACCTGCCCCTCTTCCTCGACAAGGCGGAGGTTGGCGCGGTGGGCGCGGTAGAGGATGTAGGACTCGGCCACCTTGTAGTGACCCTGGCGCATCAGTTCTTCCTGGACGCGGTCCTGGAGGTCTTCGATCCGCATGAATTCCTGACCGCTGCGGGCGATGCGCTCGGTGAGGGCCTTGGAGATTTCATTCGCCGGCGAGGAATCCATCCCGAGCGAGAGGAAGGCGCTGCGCACCGCGATCTCGATCTTGTTCGGGTCCCACGCGACGACTTCACCGCTGCGGCGGATGACGCGGCAGAGCGGCTTTTCGGTGCTGGCGCCACGCGAGTCACGGCGGGCGTTTTCGTTCGTCTTTCGGCGAATGAGGAGACTCTTCGCGACATCGTGGGCGTTCTGACGCACGAGGGCCATCTCGATGATGGAAGTCAGTTCGCTCGCCGAGAGGAGCACGGTGCCGTCGGCTTCCTCGGTGTTCGCCTTGGCCGTGAGCATCTCACTGACAGTGCGGACGATGTTCGTGACGAGCTGGCGGTTGGTATCGTTGAAGATGTCATCCTGCTTGCGGGCGAGGGCGAGATCGGTGACGGCGCGACCGACCGTCTCGGCGATCTTAGCGATGCTGAGCTCGGATTGTTCGTCGCCCACCTGGACGATGATGCGGGAGGCGGGAGCCGGATGGCTCGAAGTCATGTCACTCCAGTTGAAGCGGGGCTTCATCTCCTGGGGCGTGGCGGCTGTGCGATGCAGCTCGAGGTCTTGTTCGATGAGATGGCGGGTAATCATTGCGGTCGGGACGGGTGCGGATTGGGGGACGGGGAACGGAAAAAACGGGTGCGGGGAAAAAGAGACGGCGCGACAGGGTCGGGTGTGCGAACCGACCCTGTCGTGTCGGTGGATCAAAGATCGTCGTCGTGGACGGAGGAGAGGGCCGAGGCCTTCTGGTATTCGGTGACCTTCTGCTCGAAGAAATTCGCTTCCTTCTTGATGTCCATGGTCTCGGCGAGCCAGGGGAAGGGATTGCGGATGCCGGGATTGAGCGGATTCAGCCCGACGCCCTCGAGGCGGCGGTCGGCGATGTAGTCGATGTATTGGCAGAATTCGGCCGAGTTGAGACCGACCGACTTGATCGGGAGGCAATCATTAATGAACTCCTTCTCGAGGGCCACTGCCTCCTTCATCGTTTCGACGAGCTCTTCCTTGAACTCGGCGGTCCAGATCTCCATGTTCTCGCTGACGAGGTCCATGAAAAGATTGCGGAAGACTTCGATATGGTTCGACTCGTCGCGCAGGGTGTATTGGAACATCTGGCCGATGCCGGGGAATTTGTTCTGGCGCTTCAGGCTGAGAATCATCCCGAAAAGACCGTAGAACTGGGTGCCCTCCATGCATTGGCCGAAGACAAAAATATTCCGGGCGAGGGCCTTCTTGTTCATCGGATCGGTGAGATCGATGTCGCGGCGCAGATCATGCGAGGTGCGGGTGACGAACTCGTTCTTGCGCTTGATCGTCGGGATCTGCTCGAACATCGCCTCGCACTCGTGCGGGTTGATCCCGAGGCTGCTGATCATGTAAAGGAGGCTGTCGGCGTGGATGTTTTCCTCGTGGGCGTGGCGGCCGAGAACGAGCTTCAGCTCGGGCGCGGTGACCAGTTCGCGGACAACGTGGAGGATGTTGTCGCCGACGATGCCTTCGGCGGCGGAGAAGTAGCCGATCCCCATGCGGATGATCCAACGCTCGGAGTCGCTCAGTTCGTCGCCCTGCCACTGCTCGATGTCCTTCTGCATCTGGATGTCCTCGGGCTCCCAGTGGTTCGCCTTCATCGTGCGATAGAGGTCATAGGCCCACTGATACTTCAAGGGGAGCAGATTGAACGCTTCCGTCTTGCGGCCGTTGATGATGCGCTTGGCGGCATAGGCCTCTTCGGCCTTATCCTGATCGAGGACGAAGGTGCGGTCTCCGATAGTGAATTTCTTTTCCATGGTGCGTGCGGATCAGAGGTGTTGTGGGAGTGGAAGGAACGGGTTCTCTAACTTTTGTGAATCTCTTGACTTTTCAGATTTTGTTACGTCGCAGGCGGTGTTGAGACTTCAAAAAACCATGAAAACAAGCAATTCATGTGACCTTCAAGAGTTTGGTAAAAGCACCATATCTTGTTGGCCGGTTTCCAAGATGCACAATATATAGTGGTTGTTCAAGGATATTTTGCCGAAAAACCCACGATTTCGTGGAGGGCTTGCGCTGTAAGCGATTCCGTTGCCAGTGTGACCAAAAATCGCTTCGAAAAGCCAGATAATTAAGGTCACGAAGGCAATTTTTGTCCGAAAACCGGGGCCTGAGGGCTCGCCCGGGGGGAGAAAAAAGGCGGTCCGGAAAGGAATCCGGACCGCCTTGAAGGGGGCTGATTTGACTCCAGGGCGGTCTCAGCGGGCGGCGGCGTAGCGCTCGGCGACGGCGTCCCAGTTGACCACGTTCCAGAAGGCACCGACATAATCGGGGCGGCGGTTCTGGTAGTTCAGGTAATAGGCGTGCTCCCAGACATCGAGTCCGAGGACGGGGGTGCTGCCGTCGCAGCCGGCGGCGGCGCCCATTACCGGGCTGTCCTGATTCGGGGTGCTTGTGACGGCGAGGCCGCCGTCGGCTTTCACGACGAGCCAAGCCCAACCCGATCCAAAACGGGTGAGGGCGGCGTTCTTGAAGGCCTCCTTGAAGGCATCGAGGGAGCCGAAGGCCTGATCGATCGCGGCGGCAAGTTCACCGCGCGGAGCGCCACCGGCATTGGGGCCGAGGATGGACCAGAAGAGGCTGTGGTTGGCGTGACCGCCACCATTGTTGCGGACCGCGCCGCGGATGTTTTCCGGGACGGCGTCAAGGTTGGCGATAAGCTCGTCGATCGTCTTCGCCTCGAGCTCGGCATTGCCTTCGATCGCCTTGTTGAGATTCGCGATGTAGGTGGCGTGGTGTTTCCCGTGGTGGATCTCCATCGTGCGGGCGTCGATGTGGGGCTCGAGGGCGTCGAGGGCGTAGGGGAGCGGGGGAAGTTCGTGTGCCATGGTCAGGTAAGGTTGGTGGTTTGGATTCGTCGGGTCGGCGCAAAAAGGCCGACCAAAACGAGAGCGCCGCCGCAGCGGCTTGTCAAAACTCCGTTACGTCGCAAATCGGGATAATTCTCCCGGTTGCTGTGGAAATTCACGGAGGCGGTGGAAAATCGCGGCTGGTCCCGCGAAGCCTCTCTCGTCTTCAAAAAAGGAAGACGAGCGGGGGCACCGCCACATCAAGGCGGGCATTCGAGTAGTTGAGCCCCTCCGATTCGGAGATCGAGGTGACGACGTCGTTCGAGAAATCAACGGTGATCCGGCCGGATTCGACCTCAAGGTAACGGGTCACCGGCACGGCCTGGCCGAAGCCATCGACCGACATCACGGTCTGGGGGACACGCTGGTAGGAGATGAACTCAAGCGAGTCGGTGCGTCCGGCTTCGTTCACCGTCGACTGACGCTTGTCGGGTGGTCCGATTGCAGCGGTGACCTCGGCCACGGTCATGCCGAGGGCGACCTGTTTGTTTTCGATCAGTTCCGAAACAATGAGGTAGCGCTCGTGATACTGACGCAGGTTGTCTTCGAATCCCTCGGGAAGGCCAGCGATCGCCGCCTTGCTCACCCAACCGGCGACCTGGCCCTGCTTCGCTTTCGCGCGGACGCGGTAGGCCTTGTCGCTCACGGCGAGGAGCACGGCATTCTGTTCGGGCAGGAGATTGCCCATCCAGCGTTCACCCTGGAGATTCGCATAGACCGCGGCACCAGCGGTTACCCGGACGAGGAGTTCCTTTTCGACCATGCCCTCGAGATAGATGGCACCGTCTTCCTTCACCAGTTCGCTTTTGGAGCGGTCCTCGCGTTCCACCGTGACGATTCCCGGTCGCCGGAGCTGGGCTTGGGCGGGTAGGATGACGGCAAAAGCCACGAGGAGGAGAAACCAGCGGGAAACGTGAGTGAGCGTTTTGGTGTTCATGATCCGGTGAGCGTGAAGATCCGGGGAAAAGACAACCCCGGAGAGGGACGAACGAAGGTCCGGGATCATGCTGCATTTTGCCTCGCGCGATCGCGCGAGGCAAGCCGGAAGAATCAGTGAGGCATCAACGGGCCCCCGAGGCCGCGGCAAAACCGCTCACTCGCGGATTTCCTTCTGCGTCTTGGCGTCGGCCACGACGACCTGCTCGCGGTGGTAAGAGGCGTCGCTGCGGAAGGTGAGACGGGCGTTGTGGCGCCGCTCGAGTTCGACGAAAAGCTCGCCGTCGTGGGTGCGGAGCCGGTCCATCACATCGGGATTGACGATGACGAGGAGCTCGCGTCCGGGCCCCTCGCTCTTGCCGAGGATGGAATTGAGGCGGCGCTGGAGTTCCACGCTCATCGATTCGGCGCTCTTCACCATGCCGCGGCCCTGGCAGTGGTGGCAGGGCTCGTTGACGGTGATGTTGAGGCTCTCGTGGAGGCGCTGGCGCGTCATTTCCATGAGTCCGAGCGGGGAGATTTGGAGAATCTGGGTCTTCGCCTTGTCGTGCTTGAGGCGTTCCTTCATCGCCTTGTAGACCGCCATCTGGTCGCGGCGAGACTTCATGTCGATGAAGTCGATGACGAGGAGACCACCGATGTTGCGCAGACGGACCTGGCGGGCGACTTCCTCGGCGGCCTCGATGTTGGTCTGCAGGATCATCTTGTCCTGGTTCTTGGCGCGGCCGGTGTTGACGTCGATGGCGATGAGAGCCTCGGTCTCGTCGATGACGAGGTAACCGCCGCTCGGCAGCCAGACCTGGCGGAAGAATGCGTCGTCGATCTGGCGCTGGATGCCCAGTTTCTCGAAGATGGGTGTGGTGGTCTGGAAGTACTGGATGCGCTTGCGCGAACGGCGTGAGATCACGCCGATGAGATCCTTCATGCGCTCTGCGGAGGCTTGGTCGTCGCAGAGGACTTCGTCGATCTCGTCGGTGAGGAAGTCGCGCACGGTGCGCTCGATGAGGTCGGGCTCTTTGAAAACACAGGCGGGAGCCTTGTTCGTGGCCGCCTTTTCCTCGATCTCGCGCCACTCGTCGACGAGGATGGCGAGGTCGCGCACGAAATAGCGGACTTTCTGCCCGGAGGAGACGGTGCGGAGGATCACGCCCATCTTCTCGGGGATGGTGAGCTTGTCGCTCATGATTTTGCGCAGGCGGGTGCGCTCTTTCGGATCCTCGATCTTGCGGGAGATGCCAAGTTGATCGTTGCGGGGCATCAGCACCATGTAACGGCCGGGGAGCGAAATGTTCGTGGTGATGCGCGGTCCCTTCGTGCCGATGGGGCCTTTGGTGACCTGGACGAGCACTTCCGAGCCGACCGGGTAGAGGTCGGGGATGTCCTTGGACTGGATGCGCTTCTTGCCTTTGCCGTCGCCGCCGCCCTTCTTGGCGTTGCGCTGGATCTCCTCGAGGCCGGAGTCGAGGGCTTCGGGAATGGCGTCCCAGAAGTGGAGGAAGGCGTTTTTCTCGAGACCAATGTCGACGAACATCGCGTTCAACCCGGGCTCGATGTTGCGGACGACGCCTTTGTAGATCGAGCCGACGATGCTCTCGTCGTTTTTTCGCTCCACGGTGTATTCCTCGAGCGAGCCGTTCTCGAGGAGGGCGACGCGCGTCTCGAGTTTCTCACAGTTGACGATGATCTTGATTCCTTCGTTGAGCTTTTTGGATCCGAACAATTTGCGGAGTCTGGCGAACATGATGTTTTAAAGGGATGGTTAAAGGGTGGAAAGGGGACGGCGTATCGCCGAATGAAGGGGGCACCGGGAGTCTGGTCCGGTGACGGGGAAAGTCATCGTTTCTTTTTCAGCCACTGGAAAGGGCGGAATTTCGGTGCCGGGGTGGAATTGAGTTGGCCCACCCGCCCGCGGGAGTCGGTGTTTTCCTTGATGGTGGGCTGTGCGAGACCGCTGAGGGGGCGGAAATTGCGTTCCTGAAGGGAATCCGGCACAAACGCGGCGACATCGACGGCCGATTCCTCGGCGGCGGCGTCGGCCTGGGCGAAGGTGGCCACATCGCTGCCCTCGAAGGCCACGCTCATGACCCGGTCGGTGCGTCCGATCGCTTCGGGAAGGGCGGTCACCTCGATCTCGGCACCTTTTTGCATGGCCATCACGTTGTCGATGATGTTTTTGGCGATGGGCGAGGCGGCGCCGCCTCCGGAGTTGCCGTTCTCGACGAAGACGCAGACGGCGAGTTCGGGGATGTCGTAGGGGGCAAAGGCGATGAACCAGGCGTTGGTGGGCTGCTGGGGATTGGCGGTCTGGGCGGTGCCGGTCTTGCCGGAGAGGGTCGTGAGGTCGGACTTGGCGCGGCCCGCGGTGCCGCCGGCTTCATTGACGACCCTCCACATCCCGTGTTTGACGAGCTCGATGTGTTCGGGTTTGAGGCCCTCAAGGGTGAGATCGTGGCGGAGGATGGGTTTGTCGTCTTTCACCACGGTGCTGTCCTTGTCGACGACCTTCCGGACGAGGCGCGGCTGGTAGACCTTGCCGCCGCTGGCGACCGAGGCGGTGACGGACGCCATTTGCAGGGGCGAGGCTTCGGTGGCCCCCTGGCCGATCGAGACGAGGGCGGTGAAGGCATCGCTCCAGAGCAGACCCTGCATGCGGAGCCACTCGGGATTGGGGATGTTGCCCGGATTTTCACCCGTGATCTCGATACCGGTGGTACGTCCCAGCCCGAGAAGATTTGTCATCGTCTGGATGTTCCGGATCCCGGTGTGGTTCGCGTAGCGGTAGAAAAAGCCGTTGCAACTGACCTTGATGGCCGAACTGAGGTCGAGAGTGCCGTGACCGGAACTCCAGCACTTCATGAATTTGTTTCCGTATTGAGCGCCGCCTCCACAGGAGAAACTCCGGTCGCAGGATCCGGAAAGACATCCCGCGAGAGCAACCGGAATCTTGCCGGTCGAGCCGGGGGAGTAGGGGTTGATCGCCCGGCTGAACATCGGGCTGGTGGGATCCTCGGTGTAGCGCTTCCAGTCGTCGATGCGCACTTCGGGGATGAATACGTTCGGATTGAACGACGGGACAGAGGCGATCGCGAGGACGTCGCCATTGCGCGGATCGATCACAACGGCGGCTCCACGCCCGACCTTGCGCAGGCTCTGCTCGACGACCATCTGGATGCGGGCGTCGATCGTGAGATAGACATCCGAACCCGGTTCAGGGTCGGTGCGGCTGACCTCGCCGACGAATTTGTTCTTCTCGTCGCGTTCGAGGATGAGTTTCCCGGGCTTGCCCTGAAGGTAGTGGTCCATCGTCTTCTCGATGCCCATCACCCCGTAATCGTCGCCGACGTAATAGTTGAAACCCTGCTTCCGCTCGGCCGGCACTTGGTCGGGGTCGGCGAGATTCATATAGCCGAGGATGTGGCAGGCGAGGGAGTCGTAGAGGTAGCGACGACGACCGGCACGGGTGACGGTGACGCCCGGAATGCCGATGTTGTTTTCCGCGAAGCGGGCGAATTCCTTGAAGCTGAGGTCGCGCCGGAAGGTGAAGGGCACGACGCCACGGGTGGAGCGGTAGTGCACCCGCATCGCGCTGGTGCTGTAGTCGGCGAGGAGTCCCTGGTCCTGCAGGCCGGGGAATACGGTGGCCTCGACCACGGCGATGATGTCCGTCTCGGTCTTGATCTCCTTCTGGCCGTAGCTGTCGAAGCGCTCCCAGGTGTATTCGGGCAGCTTCTTGTGCGACTTGAGGTAGGCGGCGACGATTTCGCGGAGGTCGAACTGGAGTTCGTAGGTCGGAGTGCTGTCGACGAGGGTGAGACCATTCCGGTCCTTGACCTCGCCGCGGATGCCGGGGATGCGGACGGACTCGAACTTGCTGCCGGGCACGCGGGCGGACCAAGTCGCGTAATCCGTCACCTGGATGCGATAAAGCCGGTAGACGAGCAGGGAAAACCCTGCCATCACGAGCACGGCGAGGAAGTAGAGCCGGAATCTAAAGTGCGTCACCATCGTATGTGTGGCGTCGCTTCAGCCCGTCCATGCGGATCCGATACCGCATGCGCTCGGCGACGCGGCTCAACAGTAGCAGCAAAAAAGGTGAAACGAGAGAAGAAAACAGGCACGTCATCAGCAATTTCCACCAGAATTCCGGCGAGACCTCGAGGCCGCCCCGGTGGAAGCTGATAACGAGGTATTCGAGGAGCAGGATGATCCCCGTGCAGAGACCGATCATGAAGACGGGCAATTCCCAGCGTCCCCGGCGGAAGAGCGGGCGCACGCCCTGGAGCAGCGCACCGGTGATGCCGAAAAGAAAGATGGTGAATCCGAACGGCACCTCGGATTGGGTGAGGATGCCGAGAGAGGCCTCGTCCGGGTAGATGGGAACGTGGTAGCGGGCATCCCAAAGGAAACCGCAGGTGAAAGCCATCACCAGCATCGCCGGGAAGGGGACGGCGATAGCGGCGGCGAGGAAGACCGTGTGGACGAGAAGCAACCTCGATCCATAGGCCCAGTCAAACACCGGGAGAAACTCCTGAAGAATGAAGGAGAGCGCCAGCAGCAGTCCCAGGAGAAGGAAGAATCTCATGGAGCGGAGACGGGCTTGGCGGGGATGGCGGTCGCTTCGGGTTTTGTCGCTTCCGTTTCGAGCGGTTGGGTCGGGAGGATGACAAAAAGATCGACGAGATCATCGAAATTGACGACCGGCTTCACCATCACCTCCGCGTCGATCACTCCGATCGTGAGTGAGACGACCTCGCCGAGGACGAGTCCGGCCGGGAAGAGTTCCCCGGTGCCGGAGCTGTGGACCATCGAACCGGGCTTGGCCTCGGCCTCTTTGGAAAGGTAGCGCAGCTTGAGATTGGGCTGGGTTCGGGTCGCCCCGCGCTGACCACTGAGGATGCCTTGTTCCTGTGAATTCTCAAGCTTGGCCGAGACCTGGCACATCTCGTCGGTGAGGAGCAGCACGACCGCGGAGTGCGGGCCGAGCACCTCCGAGACTTTGCCGACGAGTCCGGCTTCCTCCCCGAGCGGGATGATCACGGGGCTGTCCACGGCGAGGCCTTCGTCGCTGCCCTTGTCGATCACGAGGGTGTTGTACCATTGCGCCGGCTTCCGGCTGATCACCCTCGCGGCGACGAGGGAAAGCGGGGATTTTTCCCGGTATTGGAGGGCGCGGCGGAGTTGGTTGTTTTCCTCCAGGATTTCGTCGAGCTGGATCACCTCGAGCTTCAGCCGATCGCGTTCCTGTTCGGCGACCTTCAGCCGATCGCGCAGCTGGGCCGGGCTGAGTGACTCGCCTCCGAGTCCCTCGACCGCCGTGTCGATCTCGTTCGAGGCCTTCATGAAGGGACGCATCGCGACCTGCGCCCCGCGCTGGATTGTGGAAACGGCCCCCGGCTGGAACAGGGTCACCCAGATCAGCAGCCCGATGAAGGCGATCAGGAAAATGAGATTCAGTCGGCTCATGTCGGCTCGTGCGCGGGCACTCTGAGTCGGTGGTGGCGCGCGTCAGCGGCGCGCCGGTTGGGTGACTTTCTTGAGGAAGTCGAGTTCGTCGAGGAGTTTTCCGGTTCCTTCGGCCACGGCGCTGAGAGGATCTTCGGCGATGTGGACGGGCAGACCCGTTTCTTCGGAAATGAGTTGGTCAATGCCTTTGAGGAGGGCCCCGCCACCGGTGAGGACGATGCCCCGGTCGACGAGGTCGGCCGAGAGTTCGGGGGGACAACGCTCCAGCGTCACCCGGATCGAATCCACGATCACCGAGAGCGGCTCCATGAGGGCCTCGCGTATTTCGGTAGAAGTCACCTTGATCGTCTTCGGGAGTCCGGCGATGAGGTCGCGTCCCTTCACCTCCACGGAGGTCTCCTTGGGCTGGGGGAAGGCCGAACCCATGCGGATCTTGATCTCCTCGGCGGTGCGTTCACCGATCATGAGATTGTAGGCCCGGCGCATGTAGTTGATGATCGCCTCGTCGAGTTCGTCGCCGGCGACGCGAACGCTGCGGCTGTAGACGAGGCCGTAGAGCGAGATGATCGCCACCTCCGTGGTGCCTCCGCCGATGTCGACGATCATGTTCGCGGCGGCCTCCTGCACCGGCAGGCCGACCCCGATGGCGGCGGCCATGGGCTCCTCGATGAGGTGGACCTCGCGTGCCCCGGCTGCGGCGGCGGATTCGTTGACGGCACGTTTCTCCACTTCGGTGATGCCCGAAGGCACCGCGATGACGATGCGGGGACGGATCCAGCGGCGGCGGTTGTGGACCTTGCGGATGAAATGCCGCAGCATCGCCTCGGTCACCTCATAGTCGGCGATGACCCCGTCGCGCAGCGGTCGCACCGCGACGATGTTTCCCGGAGTGCGGCCGAGCATGCGTTTGGCATCGTCGCCGACGGCGAGGACGAGGTTGGTGCCCGACTTCACGGCGACGACCGAGGGTTCCCTCAGGACGATTCCATGATCTCGCACATAGACGAGGGTGTTCGCAGTCCCGAGGTCGATGCCGATGTCGCTCGAGAAGGCTCCGATGAGTTTGCCGATCATGAAATCAAATACAGAAGGTCACAAAAAACGGTCACTTGGCCCGGCGCTCCGGCCGAATTCAAACGAAACAGTTCCAAAAACCGTAAAACTAACACAACGAATGCTCTTTGCCAAGGAGGTGGTGCCTTCCGCAACAAAAAGAGGCGGAGTCTGGCGGGAGATGTCGAGAAAGATAGATGCCGGGAAGCGAAATCCGGGCCATCCTCTCCCATGAGTCTCCACGACATGGAGGAAGGGATGGAATACGTCTGTCAGCGCTGCGGCAACTGCTGCCGCTGGCCGGGCGAGGTGCCGGTGTCGGATGCCGAGATCGCCCGCATCGCCGCATTCCTCGGGATGGACGAGGCGGACTTCATCACCCGCTACACCGACGTGCGGCTCAATCGCACCGGGCTTACCCTGATCTCCCGTCCGAATCACGAGTGCATCTTCCTCGACGGGATCGACTGCCGGATCAATCCGGTGAAACCCGTCCAATGCGCTGGCTTTCCCAATCAGTGGAACTTCCCCGGCTGGCGCAAGACCTGCGAGGCCATTGCGGTGCCTCGCAGCGAGGAATCATGAACCTTCCCGTCTGGAAACAAAAAAGCGCGGCAGGGGTACTGCCACGCTTTTCGGGTTTTTAAAAAAACGGGTTGATTCCCAAATACGATCTCAGAGCTTGCCCTTGAGAGCGGACGAGGGCTTGAAGCCGACGGTCTTCGAAGCGGCGATCTTGATGGAGTCGCCGGTCTTGGGGTTACGGCCGGTGCGCGCGGCACGCTTGCGCACTTCGAAGGTGCCGAAGCCGATCAATTGGACGCTGCCGTCCTTCTTGATGCCTTTGGCAATGGATTCGAGGACCGCTTTCACGGCTTCTTCGGAAGCTTTCTTGGAGGTTTCCCCGCCAAGCGCTTTCTGGACTGCATCAATAAGTTCTCCCTTGTTCATCACAGTGTAGTAGTTTGAGTGAGGAGGCAGTCTAGCCGCTTTTTGCGGTGGAGTCACCTTGAAACCTCCGTAAATCAACGGTTTCCGCCTCTCTTGATCGACCAAATACGAAGATAAAAATTGTTTGGCAAGCTTAAATTTCAAGGTTTCTCACGGAAACGCCTTCCCATCCGACCCCGATTTTCCCCCGTCATGACGCCAAATCTGGTCTGTACCCACCTCTCGAAAGACCCTGACATTCACCCAACGGCATGGGTCGCGCCAGGTGCCGTCGTGCTGGGGGACGTCGTTCTCGGACCCTCTTCCAGCGTCTGGTATCAGGGCGTGTTGCGTGCTGATATTCAACGGATTGTGATCGGAGAGGGAACGAATCTTCAGGACGGCACGATCATCCATCTCGCGAGTGATCTCGGCACCACCGTGGGAAATTTTGTGACGGTCGGGCACCGCGCCCTCCTTCATGCCTGCGAGGTCGGCGACGAGGTCCTCGTGGGCATGGGCGCCATCGTCATGGATGGGGCAAAAATCGGCGCCCGGAGCATCATTGCGGCGGGATCGCTCGTGCCGAAAGGCCGTGAAATTCCTCCGGGATCGCTCGTAATGGGGTCTCCGGCGAAGGTCGTGAGGGCTCTCGACCTCTCCGAACAGGGTTCGATCCGCCATTGGGCCGAGAAATACATTCAGGTCACGGCTGAGCATCGCGCCCGTTTTGAGGCGGCCAGGGGCTGAGCGGAAAGCGGTGGGAAAGGTGCATTGCCAAGCGGTGAAATCCTCGCCATAGTACGGGCTCAATCAAGCATGATCGGAAAACCCGTGGTTCAGGTAGAGGTGAAGAATGTTCTCGCGACGAGCGCGGGCTCGGCCATTTTTCTGGGAAATGACGAGAAGGTCTTCGTGATCTACGTCGATCATTCCGTGGGCTCGGCGATCAACATGTTCCTCCACGGTACTCCGAAGCCACGCCCGCAGACGCACGATCTTTTCGCCGATGTCCTCACCGCCCTCGGTGCCCACGTCGATCGCGTCGTCATCAACGACTTCACCGACACTGTCTTTTTCGCCCGGCTCATCATCATCGCTGAGAACGAGTTGGACGAGCGCAAGATCGTCGAGATCGACGCGCGTCCGAGCGACAGCATCGCCCTCGCCGTGCAGGCCGGCGCCCCCATCTACGTCGCCCACCACGTGTGGGAGTCGGTCGAGGACATGTCCATCGTTCTCAAAAAGATGCAGGACGCCAACAACGAGGCCGACGAAGGTTTCCCGGGGATGTGATTTCGTTTTTTTCCCGGATGGAGTCGGCCTTTTCGTTGACTTGTCCGGCGGGGAGATGCGATGAAGGGGGATGCCCGAGGCGCCACCAAAGATGCCCTCCTTTCCGCGCGGTTGTGGTTGGACTCTGATCGCCTTCGGGGTGCCTTGCCTGATCGTCGGTTTGATCTCCATCGCCGCGGTGCCCGTCGTGCTGCAGCGCTCCAAGGAAATCTGGACCGAGACCCCCGCGACCATCGTCGAGACTTTCGTCGAGCGTGGTGAACGGCGTGGGTCCAAAACCGGTTACAAGGGAAAGAAGCGCTCCGTCGCTGTAACCTTCACCGTGATGCTGCGCTACGATTATGAGGTCGAGGGCAAGACATATCGAGGTGAATCAAAATGTCTCGATCAACCGACGGACGACGAAGAATACGCCTTGGCCGCCGGGATCATGGAGCGCTATCCGCCCGGGAAGGCGATTCAGGTCTATCGGCACCCTGCGAAGGCTGACCAGACCCGTTTGACCCCGACGGAGCCGAAGCAGGATGTGATCCTCGACTTTGTTTTCACGGGTCTCTTCACCCTTTTGGGAATGCTCTGCCTGTGGTGGGGGCGGGGTATTTTGAAACGGCGCGGCAGGTCCCGGTCTTGAGACGAGCTCGTCGCCGCTTCTCAAGGCTGAGGGTCAATCAATCGTGTAGACGAACAAACCCGAACGCAGCTTCGGCTCGAACCAGGTCGATTTCGGCGGCATGATCTCACCGGCGTCGGCGATGTCAATGAGCTGCTGAACGGTCGTCGGATACATCGAGAAAGCCACGGCCCAGTCGCCGCCGTCGACGCGTTTTTCCAGCTCGGCAGTGCCGCGGATCCCGCCGATGAAATCGATGCGGTTGTCGACGCGCGGATCGCCGATCGCGAGCATCGGCGTGAGGATGTGATCTTGGAGAAACGAGACATCAAGGCGGTCGATCGGATTCGCCGCCTGCGGCGCATCCCATTTCAAGGTGTGCCATTGCCCTTCGAGGTAGATGCAGACCGACTCGGGACCATCCGGCACCTTCTGTCCGTTCGAATCGAGACGGAATTCGTCGGAGAGTCGCTTCAGGAAACCATCGGCGGACATCCCGTTGAGATCCTTCACGACGCGATTGTACGGGAGGATCTTCAGTTGGCTCGCGGGGAACATCACCGCGAGGAACCAGTTGTAACCTTCGCTGCCCTCGTGTTCGGGATTCGCATCGCGGCGCTCCTTGCCGACGCGCGCAGCGCTGGCGCTGCGGTGGTGGCCGTCGGCGACATAGGAGAGCGGCACCTCGCCGAGGGCGGCGAGAATGGGGGCGGCCTCCGCCTCGGTAACGCGCCAGACGGTGTGACCGACGTTCACGTCATCGACGAAGTCGATCGTGGGCTCGTGCGTCGTGGTCCAGTCGGTGACGAAGGCATCGATCGCAGCGACGTCCTTGTAGGTGAGGAAGACCGGGCCGGTGTTCGCGCTGAGCACATCGGTGAGACGGGTGCGGTCGTCCTCCTTCACCTTGCGGGTCTTCTCGTGCTTACGGATGAGGTCGTTTTCATAGTCCTCGATGTGGCAGGCCAGGGTAATGCCGGTCTGGGCGCGTCCGTTCATGATCTGGCGGTAGAGATAGACACAGGGCACCGGCTCGCGGAGAAAGGTGCCCTCGCGCTGCATCTTCTCGAAGTTGACCTTGGCGTGGGCGTAGACGGCCTCGCTGTAAGGATCGGTCTCGGGAGCGAGTTCCAGCTCGGCCCGCTCGACGCGGAGGAAGCTGTGCTGTTTTCCTTCGGCGAGGGCGCGGGCCTCCTCGGTGTTGATGACATCGTAGGGCACCGAGGCCAGTTCGGCGGCGACGCCGGGCGCGGGAACGAGGGCGGGAAAGGCTTTCACTCTCATGGGATCTGGAAAAGGGATGGGTCTGGAAAGGGGACACTGCTACACGGAAGCCGCGCGATCACAAGCGGGATTCGAGGGGAAGAAACGTCTCAGGAAAGCAACTCCCGCACCACCTCTGCATCGACCTCGGCGAGCGAATCGACGATCCGGGCAGCACCGCTTTCGAGGAAGCTTTCCAGCGGGTGGGTCGTGGTGACGGCGAGGGCTCGCATCCCGGCGGCGAGGGCGGCCTCGATCCCGACGTGGGCATCCTCGACGACGAGGCAACGGGCCGGTTCGCGACCGATCTTGCGGGCGGCTTCGAGAAAGACATCGGGGGCGGGTTTGCCGCGGGTGACATCCTCGGCTCCGGTGTAGTTTGGACCGAAGAAAGGCGCGAGTCCCGTCGCGGCGAAACAGACCTCGATGTTTTTCCGCGAGGTCGAGGATCCCAGCGACACGGGCACGCCCGCCGCCGCGAGCGATTCGAGCAGCGCGACGACACCCGGGAGCGGTTCGATCCCGTCGGCGGCGAGGAGTTCGCGGTAGAGTTCCTCCTTCCGTTCGCCGAGGGCGTGGATCGTTTCATGATCCTCCGCTTCGGCCCATTGAAAGACGTGGGGGATGCACATGACGTTGCGCATCCCGAAGGATTCCTTGAACTGCTCCTTCGTAAGCGGCTTGCCGAGTTCTTCGGCGAGCTGGAACCAGCTCCGCTCGTGCTGGTCGTGGGAATCGATGAGGACGCCGTCGAGGTCGAAGACGACGCCGATTTCAGAAAAGGGAAGAAGGTCGGACATGGCGCGGGAGTATCGCGCGGCAGGGGGAAAGGGCAAGCGACCGGAAGGTCACCGCACCTGCACCCTCAGTTTCACCTGATCCCGACGGAGCGGATCGGACCCGGCGGAGGCGCTGATCCGGGAAGTAAAGCGGGTCGCCGATCCGAGGTGACGGGTGCGGATGAGAAAGCGGTTGCCCTTTTCGCGAGGATCTCCCGAGGTGAAACCTCCCGCGATGATCCCGCCGGTGACGTTGCCGCCGCCTTGTTGGATATAGCGCACTTGGAAGTCGCGGTTTCCCTCCGTCCCGCGGAGCACCAGCGCATCCGGGGCACCGTCGTTTTCGAGGACGAGCACGGTGATGCCGCCGCGGCGCGGACGCAGCGTTTGGAGATGTTGCTGGGTGCGATCGTAGACGTTGTCTCCGGTGAGTTTCACGGGAGTGGGTCCGATGAGGAGATCGGGTTGACCGTGCTCGCTCAAGGCGCTGTAACGGACGCCCTCGCCCGGTGCGCTCTCGCCCTCGTCGTTGACGCCCGTGACCCAATAATAAAAGACGTCCGCTTCAGGCGCTGCCGTGTCACGATACTGCCGTTGGGTTGAGGTGCCGATCTCCTCGGCGGATGCGAAGTCATTCGTCACCCCCCGGAAGACCCGGTAGGAAAGCGTGCCGGGCGTGTCGTTCCAGGCGAGGAGCAGTCCCTCGCCGGCCGAGTCGGAAACGGTGAGATCGACCGGCGTCGAGGGTGGCGTGGCGGTCGTTCCGGCGAGCGGGGAGCCGTCGAGCTGAAGAAGGAAAGCCTCTAGCTGGGATTTCTCCGTTGAGTTGAGTCGCGAGGCACGGCGGTGCGGTTCGGCGGCAGCAAGTTTCGCGGGGGGCGAGACGGTGATCTCGTCGAGGCCGAGAGGGAGCCAGTTAGGGGAAAGGGCGGAGATTTGAATGGTATTGTTAGGGCCGGCGTTGAGGGCCACGTTCTCCACCCTGACAGTCTGCCAATTCACATAGCGCCAGTCGGGCACATTGCCGGTGACGTTGACGTTCACGGTGTGGTTGGTGCCGTTGACGTGAACGCGCACGGTGCCGCCCGAGTA
>Ga0209573_1003044_pt1 | contig 19556 bp, 16 predicted proteins | sample TNRBio252014_DNA_FD_185870 | JGI IMG/M metagenome (GOLD analysis project Ga0209573, IMG submission 185870) | Wastewater treatment Type I Accumulibacter community from EBPR Bioreactor in Madison, WI, USA - TNR Reactor_6/25/2014_ DNA (SPAdes)... | ecosystem: Engineered > Bioreactor > EBPR >...
TGCCGATGCGGAATTTCATTTCCTTCACCTTGCCGGCCTTGTGATGCTTGTGAGCCTCCTTCTTGTGCTTCTCCTGGATGTACTTGTATTTGCCGTAGTTGACGATCTTGCACACGGGCGGATCGGCGTTCGGCGCGACCTCGACGAGGTCCAGTCCACGCTCCTTGGCGATACGAATGGCCTGGGCGGTGGGCAGGATGCCGAGCTGATGCGTGCCATCCTCCTCCACGACACGCACCTTCGGCGCGCGGATGCGCTCATTGATGCGGGTCTGATCGACAAAACGACCGTTCGGCCGGTCACGGCCTCCGGGACGATTGCCGCCGGGACGGAATGGACCATTATTTGAGAAACCTCCTGGACGTGCCGGTCCCGAGGGACGCGGCGCACCGGCTGCAGGTCCTGCTGGACGCGGAGCGGCGGGATTGGCCGGACCGGCAGGTCCTGCCGGACGCGGCGGGGGTGGTGTGCCACCTTGGTTTTGCTGGGGACGCGGCGCGAAATTGCCACCGCTCAGTTGCTGGAATGGATTGCTTATGGGTTACCTCCGTGTGGGTTCAGGGATCCAGGAGGCCGCGTGGCAGTCACCTGGAAAATCGAAAGGAAAAGACGCGCTGCGAACATCATATCAGCGCGGACTCGATTCCAACATGCACGCGCCCTCAACCTCCCGGTCATGCGGGGTCTGGAAACGCGAGAAAGAAAAAAACATGCAGGGAAAATCGAATGAAAAGCGCCTTAGGAAAACGCGCTGGCAGAGCCACTGACTCAAACGCCGCCGATTAGTAGCGACTTTCACGAAGATGAGCAAGCCGATTTATTGACACAGTGAGACCCTTGCGGAAATACCCCGCCCGGCGGGGAAGGGCAGGGGAGTGCATCAGCTTTCCCGGATTTTTCCAGACAGAGAGTCGAGCGTGCGCTTGAAATCGTTGGAGCCGTTGATGAGGTTTGTGACGACTTTGCAGGCGTGGATGACGGTGCCGTGGTCGCGGCCGCCAAACTCGTCGCCGATCTGGACGAGCGGGAGTTTGGTGAGGCTGCGCACGAGGAACATGGCCACCTGACGGGCTTCGGCGATGTTTTTCGGGCGGCGCGGCCCGGTGAGGTCGCTGACGCGCAGGTCGTAGTGCGTGGCGACGATGCGCTGCACGCGGTCCACGGTGATGGTCTTGGACTTGTCGTCGTCGATCACGTCATGCAGGAGCGTGGCGAGGGCGGACTCGGTGGTGACGGGGCCTTCGAGAGAGACGTGAGCGGCCACACGCATGAGCGCGCCTTCGAGCTTGCGCACGTTGGCGCGGATGCGGTGCGCCATGAAGTCGAGTATCCACGAATCGAGCGCCACATTGAAATCACTCTGCTTGCGGCGAAGGATGGCGATGCGTGTCTCAAAGTCCGGCATCTGAATCTGCGTGGCCAGACCCCATTCAAAACGAGAGACTAGGCGGCTTTCGAGATTTTTGATGTCGCTGGGCGGCCGGTCGCTGGCGAGCACGATCTGCTTCGCGTTGTTGAAGAGCTCGTTGAAGGTATGAAAGAATTCCTCCTGCGTGCTGTCCTTGCCCTCGAAGAAATGCACGTCGTCGATGAGCAGCACATCGACCTTGCGGTATTTCTGCCGGAACTGGCTGAAGGTCTGCTTTTTGATGGCGTCCACGAACTCATTCGTGAACTGCTCGGAGGTGACGTAGCGCACATTGGTGCGCGGTTTGCGGGCCAGCACCTCCTGGCCGATGGCTTGCATGAGGTGCGTCTTGCCGAGACCCGTGGGGCCGTGGAAAAACAGCGGGTTGTAGATGCGGCCGGGCTTTTCAGCGACAGCACGGGCCACGGCGAGTGAGTAGCTGCTATTCGGGCCGGCAACGAAGCTGTCGAAATTAAACTTCGCGTTCAAACCAGCGTCACTGAAGAAACGAATCGGTGGCTGGTCGGCGGCGGTGACACGCGCGGCCTTAATTTCAGGCATCGGCACAAACGCGGCACCGACAGGCACCGGCTCGGTGGCGACATGAAACTCAATCGCGGCGGGAACGCTCGTGACCTCGGCCACGGCATCAGCCACGGCGGCGGTGTGATTGCTCTCGATCCACAATTGATGGATCGGATTTGGCACGGTGATGATGAAGCGGCCATCATCCGCAAGACGTCCGCTGGTGCCGCTGAAGCAGCGCTGGAAGTTGTCGCCACCGAGGCGCTGGCGCAGCACTTCGCAAACGCGGTCCCACAGCGTGGGCGTCAAAGCGAAGAGTTCCGCAGGCGCATGATGGTTGTATCCGTTGGTGACTGGTTGATTCGTGCTTTCATCGTTACGCGCCATGTCAGGGTTTCTACGGGAGAGGGAGGTCAAAAAAGTTGGTTGAGACGAGCTTAAAAATCATTCAGCAGGCATCAAGGTGAGCACGACATGAATTTCAAAAACGTCACTGCTTTGTATGACGAAAGCGACACATGTCACAAGCTCTTCTTCGATATATTTTTTGAATTTTCCATGCGCGACGATGAAAGTTTCAAAATCGGTTTGCAATGAAGACAGCAAGTTGTTCGCAATGCGTGGTGAACAAGTTGTGAAGATCGTGGGAACTGCTGTGTACAAGCACAGACAGGCACGGAAAATGCACGCCATCATGCTGCATCAGAGCTGCCGCACATGGCAGGCATCGTCAGATCTAGCGACCATCAATGGGCCTGCTTCACATGTTCGCCGAGGAGATCGCGGCCAAAGTCACCGTCGAAACTGCGCCAAACGCTGTGAACATGGTTGGCCTCGTTTTGAGTGTTGTCGTACTCAATGAGGAACGTCTTCCCCTGCACACGATAATAATGCGGCTCACCGCGCTCCTTGCCACCGGCCCAGGCGAAATAAACAGGACCGCTGCTTTTGATCTCCGCGCGCGCCTCGTCAGCGATCTCTGGACGCATGCGTCCGAGATATTCATCGATCAAACGCGTGAGCATGGCTTTCTGCTTGTCATCCAGTGATGAATCTGGAAGACCCGCCGGTGAAAGGGCGCTGACTTTTTTCTCGGCGGCGGTGATCATCTCTTTCGGAGCCTCCGTGGCCACGAATGCTGTTTTGAACTGCTCCGGTGTGAGCGATTTGACCAGCTCACGCCCCATTTCCTCTTCCACGGCAAGAACCCGCAGGCCTGTGAGAGATCCCTCGCGAACTTCACCCGGATTGCTGCCCATGAAGGCAGGCGTGGCACGCAGAAGCTGGCCGTCCTTGATGGTGAAGTTCAAGGACAGGTGATGTCCCTCAACACGCCATCCCCAGGCCCCTTTGTCCGCCGGTTCGCCGAAAATGGAGACAAAATATTTTTCAGGATCGCGTTTCTCGCGCACGGCGGCACGTTTTGACTCATCCACGCCCTCCATTTGATACAACACTTCCTCAAGGCTCATGATGGTGACGGCTTTGGCGGAGCCACGCAGACCGAGACCGGTGTTTAACAAAGCATGCGCGAGCAGTCGCTGCTGCGGGGTCATGTCCTTCATGGGCAGGCCCTTGCGCTCACGCGGGATGAAATGCCAGTTCTCACGCTCCGCGTCAGCAAAGCCGAAAGAGGCCCGCGCCTTCTGCTCCGGCGCGAGGGAGGTCACGAAGACTTTGGCGATGGCCGCCATCTGCGTGCCCGCCTCATGGGCATGAAGAGGAGACGAGGCTGCAAGGCAAAGACCGAGGAACGGGAGGGCAAAACGACGGAGAGGGTGCATGAATGGGCGTTGGATGGGAGAATCGTGGGTAAGTCGAACGGCAGCAGCAACCACTGTTTGTCATTCATCACCATCATTTTTTACGCCACGAGCGCCGAGACGTTGACACTTTCCTGCGTGAGGCTGTAGTCTGATGATTATCGGAAAAAATCCCGCGTCCCCGCTCCACCCGTCACGATCGCATGTACTCTAATGAACCCTACCTACTCGAACAGCTCCAGGAATCCGGACTGCTGAACGATCATGACATCAAGCAAGTCAAGGGAGGCCAAAAACCGGGCGAAAGCACCCTTGTGGCGCTGATCAAGACCGGTGTGATCACCGATGAGCAGGTGGCGCAGACAGTGGCGGTGAACGCGGGCATGGAATACGTTGACCTGAACGGTTTCGAGCCACACCAAGGCCTCAAAGGCCTCATCACCCTTGAAGTTGCGCTCAAATACAAGATCGCGCCGCTGGGAACGAACGGAACCGCGCTCCAGATCGTCATTTCCGACCCGTTTGACTTCGAGACTTTGGACGCGCTGCCGCACGTCTTGCAGCCGGAGCTGGAATTCTTCTGCTCGACGCCGGCGCTGATCAAGACGCTCCAGGCCAATCTTTTCGGCAACGAGGCCGTGATGGGGACGCCGAAGGCCAAGAACATGGATGGCACGGCGACGGATGATGACGCGCCGGTCATCAAGCTGGTGACGAACATGCTGATGGAGGCATTCAAGAACAAGGCCTCCGACATTCATGTGGAGCCGCTGGAGAAAGACATCCGCGTGCGTTACCGCATGGACGGCGTGCTCGTGGATGTGGAGCACCATCCGAAGCGCCTGCACTCCGCCATCATCGGCCGCATCAAGATCATGACCGGCTCGATGCAGTTGGACGAGAAGCGCGTCCCGCAGGACGGGCGTATCCAGATGGCTTATAATGACAAGGAGATCGACATGCGTGTGTCGATCATCCCCACGAACAACGGTGAGAGCGTGGTCATGCGCGTGCTGGACAAGAGCAGTCTGAGACTCGGTCTTGTTGATCTCGGCTTCCTCAGTGACGACCAGGCCGCGTTTGAACGTCTGATCACCCTGCCGGACGGCATCATCCTGGTGACGGGGCCGACCGGCTCCGGCAAGACCACCACATTGTACGCCTGCCTCAATTTCATCAATCGCCCGGACCGCAAGATCATCACGGTGGAAGATCCGGTGGAATATGAGCTGGCAGGCATCAATCAGGTCATGGTGAAAGAAGACGTGGGCATGACCTTCGCCGCCGCTCTTCGCGCCATGCTGCGTCAGGCGCCCAACATCATCATGCTGGGAGAAATTCGCGACTTGGAAACAGCCTCCATCGCCATCCAGGCCTCGCTGACCGGCCACTTGGTCTTCTCCACCCTGCACACGAATGACGCGCCCAGCGCGGTGGCGCGTCTCGCGGACATCGGCGTGAAACCCTTCCTCATTGCCTCCGCCGTGCGCGCCATTGAGGCCCAGCGCCTGGTGCGCAAGCTGTGCGGAGACTGCAAAACCTCGTCCGCCCTCAATGACCGTGAGCTGCGCGCCCTCGGGCTGGAAGTTTCACAACTGGTCGAGGCCACGATCATGGGACCGAACGGCTGCAACAAATGCCGCCAGGGCGGCTACCGCGGACGCATGTCGTTGGTGGAGATTTTCACCATCGACGACGAGGTGCGTAATATGATCAATCAACAGCTCACCACACCGCAGCTCCGCAAACGCGCCCGTGAGCTGGGCATGCGGACCCTGCGTGAGGACGGCGTGCGCAAGGTGCTCTCCGGCATGACCACCGCCGAAGAGGTCATTGAGGCCACCATGTCCGACGCCGACTGATTTCACCCTCATCTTTCAAGACGAATCCGATTCCCCACCGAAGACCATGACAGCCCAGAATGTGATAGACATGCTCGAAAACCGCGGCGTGATCGACAAAGGCGTCGCCTACGACATCGAGCAGGACAGTGTCCACAACGGCAAGGACATCATCCAGGTGCTGCTCGACTACGGCATCTACTCCAACGAGGACGAGTTCTGGGCGCAGGTGGCGGATGAACTGGGCGCGGATCACTTCGATCTCGACAATTTCGAGCCACCACCCTCGGTAGTGGCGCTCATCCCGGCGGGCATGGCCCGGTTGTACGGTGCTTTTCCAATCACACTGGACGCACAAGGGCTGCATGTGGCCTTCACCGATCCGCTAAACGCGCAGCTCGTCGAAGATCTGCGTTTCGGCGTGGAAAAGACCATCGTCCCGGTCGTCGCGCGTCGCAGCCAGGTACAGACGCTGATTGAGAAGCACTATGGCAGCGGGGCGCCGAGCATTGACGAGATCTTTGGCAATCTCGGCAAGAGCGGCGGGAAGGATAACTCGCCTGAGGCGGAGGCCAATTCTGCCCCGATCGTTAAATTCGTCGATCTGGTGATGCACCAGGCCATCAAGGAGCGCGCCAGCGACATCCACTTCGAACCCTTCGAGCGCGAGTTCAAGATTCGTTACCGCGTGGACGGCACCCTTTATGAAATGGCCCCGCCGCCGGTGCATCTGGCCACTTCCGTGATCTCCCGCGTGAAGGTCATGGCGAACATGAACATCGCCGAGCGCCGCATCCCGCAGGACGGACGCATCATGACCACCGTGGGCGGCAAAGCGGTGGACATGCGCGTGAACTCCCTGCCCACGCAGCATGGCGAGTCTGTGGTTTTGCGCGTGCTGGACCGGTCCTCCATCCAGCTCGAACTCTCAGACTTGGGCATGGGCGAAAGCTTGCGGAACTACATTGAGGAGACGATTCACAAGCCGAACGGCATTTTCATCGTCACTGGCCCCACCGGTGCCGGCAAGACGACCACCCTCTACGCCTGTCTCCGCAAGATCAACACCATCGACGCCAAGCTGCTTACCGCTGAAGACCCCGTAGAATACGAGCTGGACGGCATCATGCAGGTGCCGATCAATGACGCTGTGGGCCTTACCTTTGCCAAGGCGTTGCGCTCATTCCTCCGCCAGGACCCCGACCGCATCATGGTGGGGGAGATGCGCGACCTGGAAACCGCGCAGATTGCCATTCAGGCCTCGCTCACAGGTCACTTGGTGCTCAGCACGCTGCACACCAACGACTCCGCCGGCGCAGTCACCCGCCTCGTGGACATGGGCGTCGAGCCGTTCCTCGTCGCCGCCACACTGGAAGGGGTGCTCGCCCAGCGCTTGCTGCGCACCATTTGCAAGTCCTGCCGTGCGCCTTACGAACCAAGCCTGCATGTCCTCAACCAGCTCAATCTTTCCGTTGAAGACATCGGCGGGAAGCACTTCCACACCGGCTCCGGCTGCTCAGTCTGCGGCGGCAGCGGTTACAAGGGACGCCGGGGCATCTACGAGCTGCTGGATGTCACCGACCCGATCCGGGAGCTGATCACCGGTCGCGCCCCCTCCCTGGTGCTGCGGCAGAAGGCCATCGAGCTAGGAATGGTGACATTGCGCGAGGACGGCCTGCGCAGCATCTACGATGGGGAAACCACCATCGAAGAAGTGCTCAAATACACCTGATGGCGGTCATTCATCCCCATCGCGCCAACCCACGCGCTCTCTCGCTCATTATTTGATGGACAGAACACCCGCCATCCCGGTATCCTGAATTTCACCACTGCAAAAATCGCCTCCAAGACACGTCCCTATGCCCAAGTTTCACTACATCGCCCTGGACCAGAACGGCCAGGAAACCGCCGGAGACCTTGATGCCGCTTCCGAAGCCGATGCCATCAACCAGCTCCGCCAAACCGGCCTCTATCCGACCAGCGTCGCCGCTGAAGGCCAGGGACAGGCCGCTGCGATCAAGAAACGCGCCAAAACTTCCACCAAGGGCAAGTCCAAGGTCGTCAAGGTGGGCGCCAATGCCAAAGTGAAGAGCAAGACCTTGATGGTCTTCACCCGCCAGCTTGCCACGCTGATCGACTCTGGTCTGCCGCTGCTTCGCGGACTCACCGTCCTCGGACGTCAGGAGCCGCATCCCATCATGAAGGGCACCATCACCACGCTGGCTGAAAACGTGCAGACCGGCAGCACCTTCTCCGAAAGCCTTCAGCAGTATCCGCGCATCTTCAACAAGCTCTACATCAACATGGTCAAGGCCGGCGAGCTGGGTGGTGTGCTCGAACTCGTCCTCAACCGTCTCGCCGAATACCAGGAAAAGGCCCAGAAGCTCAAGAACAAGGTCGTGGCGGCGATGGTTTACCCCATCATCGTCATGTGCATCGCGTCCGCCATCATGGTCTTCCTGATGCTGGTCATCGTGCCGCGGTTCGAAACCATCTTCGAAGACATGCTGGGCAGCAAGGACAAGCTCCCAGAGCTGACCAAGTGGGTCATCGGCTTCAGCCGCAACATGTATGATTACAAATGGTATCTCCTGGGGGGCATCATCGGCGGCATTCTAATCTGGCGCATGATCGCGGCTTCCAAAGGCGGCCGCCGCTGGATTGACCGCTACAAGCTCAAAATGCCTCTGTTCGGGGATGTGCAGCGCAAGACCGCCATTTCCCGCTTCACCCGCACCCTTGGCACGCTCGTCACCTCAGGTGTGCCCATTCTTCAAGCGTTGAATATCACGCGTGACACGGCTGGCAACACCATCATCTCTGACGCCATCACCAAGGTGCATGACGCAGTGAAAGAAGGTGAGTCCATGGTCGCCCCGCTGGAATCCAGCGGCGTCTTTCCCCCGATGGTGATCTCCATGGTCGATGTCGGCGAGGAAACCGGCCAGCTCCCAGAAATGCTGCTCAAAATCGCCGATGTTTATGAGGACGAGGTGGACAACTCCGTTTCCGCCCTCACCTCGATGCTGGAGCCGCTCATGATCGTGATCCTGGCGCTCGTGGTTGGCATTATCGTCATGGCCCTCTTCCTTCCTCTGATCGACGTGATCAAGAACCTCAGCGGCGGTGCTGGAGGTTAATCCTCACTCAGAACTTCAAACCGGACTTTCATGAAACTGGCTCACTTCGGATTCAACCTGCGACGCGGCTTCACTCTCGTGGAGATGCTCATCGTGATCACCATCATCGCGCTTCTGGCTGGGCTAACCATGGGCGGCTACACCTATGCCATGCGATCCTCGAAGCGCCGCCTCACCGCCGGCACTTTTGAGGCGACCAAGTCTGCGCTGGAGAACTATAACACCGAATTTGGCGAGTATCCCGAACCGGCGAATAGCGGTCAGATGGTGGAAATACTTCCTGGCAAAAGCTATGACACGGGCGGAGCCGCCTGTTTGTACCAAGCACTCAGCGGTGATGGTTATGACCAGATCAAAGGTGTTGCAGGCTCTGGAGATAGCGAGACTCCCGCCAGTTCGGATGGCAAGACAGAGGGTGATGAAATCAAAAACATCACACTCAGAGAAATGCCACAGAGCATGTTTATCCGCCGTGACTCGACCTTCATGCTTGTGGACGGTTTCGGCAGACCGTTTCAATACGTTAAAGCATCGCCTGTAAATGCCACTACCGGCGGCTCTGGAGACTCGGAAAGTGTCGAAACGGTCAACAGCACCTACGACCTCTGGTCTTACGCGGAGGATGAGGTGAACATCCAGTCACAATCCTCCGATGCACTCCAAGACCCGAGCATCGCCATCAAGTGGATCAAAAATTGGTAAGCCTGCGTTCCATCCGGGACTGGCTTTCCATGAAATCCCATTGAACCAACTTTCCCGGGCATCAAGTCCCTCGCATGCCCATTGGTCTCGCCATCGCCTCCATTCTTGCGCTGTTCATCAGCTTCTGGGCGCTGAACATCGCCCGTGACCCACGGGTCTGGCGCCTGTGGTGGATGGATCTGCTGGGAGTCCTGGATGTGGACTCAGACCGTGATCAGCGTCGCGTGCAGGAATCCCAGATGTCCTTCATCTGCTTCGCGCTTTTCGTCCTGCTGCTGGCCACCAGCCTCAGCGGTGCTTTCTGGACGGTGGATCTCATCCGTGAGTACAAACGCGACAAAACCCGTTTTGAGCGCGAGATGGACAGATCCAACCGCGAGATCGAAAAGGTCAAAAGCAAGCCGCAGAGCATCACTCGCTGACCCCAGGCCAGCCTGAGAATTAAGTTTGCGCCGCGCCATCATCACGGCGAAGAAAACGGCCATACTTTCCATTCTATGAACCGCCAGGAAAACCTCGAAGCCCTTTTTCGCGACGGCAAGACCGTCATCCTTCCCATCGACCACGGCTGCGCCATTCCCGTGCCTGGTTTGGAAAATCCCTTTCAGATCATCGACCAGGTCAACGACTTCGTCGATGGCTACGTCCTGAACCTCGGCGTCGCCCTGCGCGCTGCTGACAGCCTCGCAGGCAAAGGCATCATCCTCCGCACCGATGTCTATAATACCCGCACCACGGGCGAAGGCGCTGGCAGCATCGGCGTTTACGGAGTCGAGGAGGCCGAAATGGTCGGTGCCAACGCCGTCATGAACATGCTCTATCCTTGGTCCGCCTATGAGAAGGATAATTTCCAGGAATGTGCCGATCTCATCCGCCTCAGCCTCGACACCGACATCCCGGTCATCCTCGAATCTCTTCCTTACGCTCTCGGTGCCCCGGACAAATACACCGTGGAAAATGTCAGTTTCGCCGTCCGCCTCGCCGCCGAGCTCGGTGCGGACGTGGTGAAGACCCCGTATCCGACAAACGGCACGGTCGATGATTTCCGTCGCATCGTCGCCCAGAGCTTCGTCCCCGTCATCATCCTTGGCGGCGCTGCCATGGGCGACGACGCCGGCCTTCTGCAGATGGTCGAAAACGCCATGGACGCCGGTGCCGCAGGCATCGCCATCGGCCGCAATGTCTGGCAGCACAAAAATCCTGGGGCCATCGCCCGCAGCCTCTCCGCCGTCGTTCATGAGGACATGTCCGCCCTCGAAGCGCTCGCGTTGCTGAAAGAACCCGTGCGCTGAACCAGTTTCGCTTCAGCCCCACCATGAAACGACTGCTTCTTGCCGCCAGCCTTCTCGCCGCGCTCCCTCTCCACGCCCAGCAGCTTCAGACCTTCGAGATCAAGGCAGATGACTGGGCTGAGGGCGAACCGCCCAAAGAAGTCTTCGTCGTGGATGGCACCATCAAGATCGCCGCGCGTGAGGGCAACAAGGCCATTGTCATTGATCCCAATCCAATCACCGATGCCAGCGCCCAGCTAGCCATCTCAGCCGCTGGCAATGCCAGCATTGAGGCGCGCATCTTCGCCACCAAACGCGGCCGCAGCACCCCGCGCTTCGGCGTCAGCGTGCATGGCATGAGCGGTTACCGCCTGCTCGTCAATCCGGCCAAGAAAGCCCTCGAAATCGTCAAAAACGACCAGACCATCGCCACCGTGCCCTTCACTTGGACTGCTGGCGCGTGGCTGAAGGTCAAGCTGGAGGCCAAAAAAGGCGAAGGCGATGCCTGGAGCATCACCGGCAAAGCCTGGGCTGACGCCGCCGCGGAACCCGCCGAATCGCTCATCAAGCACGACGACAAAGGACTCAAAGGTCAGGGCAAATGCGCCATTTGGGCCACCCCCTTCTCCGGCGAACCCGTCTTCTTCGACGACATCCGCATCAGCATCGAAGCCGCGCTCGCGCCCTAAAGGGGGCCGTACAGTCCCCTGTGCGGCGCTTTGCATCCCCAAACCGCACAGAGGACTGTGCGGACCACTATCAACTGCGGCTGGCATCCTCAGTCGCCTTTTTCTTCGTCGCTCCCTTCTCGACTCTTCCTCGCATCATGACCTATAACGAGTTCAGAGACTGTATTCAGCGCCAACTTGCCCGGCACCCGGACGGCCTGACGTGGCGGGAGTTGCAGACGCAGATTTGCCTGCCGTATGACCGTCCCTGTCCCACCTGGGTTAACGAACTGGAACGGGAAATCGGACTGCGACGCGTTCCTGGGAGCGGCAGAGCGCATGTGTGGACTCTCGAAGGCCGTGGAGCCGCGTGAAATGTCTCACCAACCTCTGTCCATTCTGCATCTCTCAAAGGCGGTTGAGTCAACTCAGCCGCTTTTTAGCGCAGTTCTCCCACCACCTTCTCCAGCGCAGCATCAATCACCTTGCGCAGCTCGCCGTTCCAGTCGGTGGTGCCGCCTCCGCGGCGGTTGCAGATGGCGGTGTAGTTGATGCCTCCTGTAGCTTGAGCGCAGATCGCGGTGACGCCGGGATGGCTGCCATTGAAGGAGTAACGATAATTGCTGCCGGGCTTTCGCGGGACACCGCTGATCCAGTAGCTCTCCAGGAAGCGGCAGTAATCGGCGGCGGTGCAGGCGAGCACGCCCGCGCCGTCACGCGCCTCAGTGCGGAGGGGCAGCGGCACGGTTTTCCGTGGGAATTCAGGATGATAGTGGTACCAAACCTCGCCGGGCTGGCGATCACGCGCATCCGAGCTGCTGAGGCTGAAAGAAGGCGCTTTGGATTCCTTACACACGGTGGCCTGCAGGTAGTCGATGAATTTCTGCCCGCTGACCTTCTCAATGACACGCACCAGCAGGATGTAGCCGTAGTTGCAGTAGGCATCACGTTCGCCGGGATCAAAATCGACCTTCTGCAGCAGGCCGTAGCGCACCACATGCTCCGGCGTCAGCTCATCGACCTTCACCTTCAGGGTGTCGGCCACATCCGCTTTGAAGGTGAAATCGCCCGACTTGTTGCGATCCCAGCCGCCCTTGTGATCGAGCAAATGCTGGATCGTGACACGCTGCCAGCGCGCGTCACAGCCCTTGGCCTCTTTGTACTGGCTGAGTTCCAGAAGGGGAAACACGAGATCGTCGGGCTTGAGTTTCCTCTCGGTGAACAGCGTGGTGACGGCGGCTTTGACAACTGGTTTGGTCATGGAGGCGATGCGCATCTTCATGCCAGGCTGGAGTGGTGTCTTCAAATCCGCATCCGCCCAGCCAAAAGCGCGATCATGCAGCACCTTGCCGCCCTTGCTCACCGCAAAGGTCACCGCACCGATGCCTTTCTCCGCCATGAACTGGCGGATCGCCTCGCCCACCCCTGCCAGTGCCGCATGGCTCTCACCCGCGCTCGGGATCTTGTCCGCCGGGAGTTTTTTCAACTCCTCAAAGCAGTCCTCCACCTTCGCCACCGCCTTGCCAGGAGCTCCGCTGGCCGTCGGCTGGCGCTGCTGCTGCACAAAGGCCCGATCTTCCGGCGAAAGCCTCGAAAGCTCGATGGCAAAGGCCTTCCCGCCTCGAATCGCGATGGTCACGCTCTTCGCATCCGCCGAAACAAACTCGGCCTCGATCTTTTTGCCCGTGGCTGACTCCGTCCATGTTCTGCCATGCCCAAGACCGGCGCCGAGACCGATCAGAAGAACCGTGAGTTGAAAAAGCCGCTTTTTCATCGGGCGCTTTTAGGGGATCGCAGCCGGAATTGCAACTCCTCTGAGCAACCGCTGCTCAAAGGAGGCTGGCATCAGAAATCCGGTAATAGGTCGAGGCTTATTCGTCTTCATCATCATGAAAGGTGCTATCGAGGTCAGACTTGCCCGCTAAATGTTGTTTCTCTGCCTTTCGGAAGAGCGCGATCTCCTCTGGAGGATTTTTGGAAGCACTACGTCCAATCGTGCGATTCACGGCAGCAATCCAAAGCTCGCAGGGGGCAGCCTTTTCAAGTTCATTCCATGAGATGTAGGTGCGCTTCTTTACATAATAGGAATCCATTCCATGACTTGTCCCATGACCAATAAACATGCGGAGCAGTTGCAGCACGACAGTCTTGTTGCCTTCTGCCAGCCAGCGTTCGACCTGCATCTTTGCCGACTTGGAATCCAGACTCTGCCACATCCCAAGCAATTTGGCAGCGTGGTTTGATTCGAGCATCTCCCCAGTTCGGGCTGCGCGTTGAAGTCTAACGAGGGCTTCGGCCTTGATGCTCTGAGTTTCATCATCCGTCAAATTTGGCCAAAAGTGAACTTTCTCGTGACGATTTTCACATCCATCAGCCAACCAAACGAACGCGATGACCCCCTTGCTAGCAAACATGGTTTTAGTCACGAGACGACGCTTCAACTCAGGATCATCAATTTGGCGCAACGCGGCGGCCAGGGCCCAGTAAGGTATCAAGACCAAATCATTGCCCCCGAAGCCGCGATCGGGGCCTTTGGTGGGGAAATCGTCACAAGTGTCCCAAATAGCCAGTCTGAGTCCGTGATTCTCGGTGGGCTTCTTGAAGCAATCCTCCTTGGCAAGCCGCTCCAGAAACAGCGGGGCAGTTTCCTTTCGAGCCAACTGCTTCCTGATGAGTTTAACGCATCTTTTTCGATTATCCTGGGCCGCCAGAATGTCAGCAATGTCTGCTTCGGAAATCATTCCTTCTCTAAGTTCCCCGGCATAGAAGCGGTGGAATATGGTCTCAGTGCAGATGCGAGCCTGTGTCTCCCACTTGGTGAAAAATGAGTTGTCGTAACCCATGTTGCGGTATGCACCGCTCGCAGCAGGAAACACCGCCTCTACGACAGCCTTGGTGGCCTCCCGCCGGGAAGGGTGAGCCAACTCAATGACACCATCGAGATCTTGGATGGCGCTGTCGCGTTTGGAATACTCCTTCGTTCGAAGAAACAAATCAGGGTCACTTAGCATTCGGGAGTGAACTGCTGGCTCAAACAGTCGGAGGCATTCCATGGCAAACACATCAAGCATGTTGACCTCAGGAACCCCTCTCGACACCAACCCGGCCATGCGGAAATCCACGACATTCAGATACCTGTAGGCATCGCGCATGGAATGAAAGAATTGAGAGAGACCAGGCTGCCAGAGGTTCGCCCAGCGCTCTTTTTCGAATCGTTCCCAGGAGATTCCCAAGCGGTTGACGAGGTCAGTGAGGCCGTCTGCGACCACACGGCGAATCTTGTCCATATTAGGCTGTGGCAGATCCAAGAATACTTGCACGAACTTCTCAAGATAGGCAGAACCATTCTCGCTAGTTTTACGCTGTACTGCTCGCTCCACGATGTCTCTTTGAAAAAGCAGCAGGTAAGTTAAATTGGGAAAATCGGCATTCGCCTTGATGAGCCTCAACACTAACAGCACCTCATCGTCCCCGAGTCGGTCCATATCGTCGATAACAACAACGATTTGGGCGTCCAGTTTGAGCATCAATTGACGCAGCTTCATTTTCTGAGCCGAGAGGCTTTCGGTTAGTTTTGACAGCTCGGCACCTTCCGCCGCTGCTTTCGAAGCGTCGGAAATCTTCTTGGCACCCTCGGCGACGAATCTAGCTGCCACGCCACTGCCAGGCATGGCAAGATCGAGGAACCCTGCTGATTGCTCAGCCAAGGCTCCAATGGCCTGCACGCTCGTTCCGAGGAGCTTCCAACGGCGCATGCGCTCGTCAGGGGAACCTTTTCCAGGCGCTTTGCCAATAGCGGTTCCAATTTCGTCGAAAAACAGGCTCTCGATAGAGGGCAAGCCATTGACCTGCCAAGGCGAGAACTCGACCCAGTTCGGAGCTGTGCGGCCTGCAGCCTTGGCCTGTTCTTCGGCTGCAGCTTTGACCAGATTTTTCGCAGAAGTTTTTCCCTCCCCCCAATTGCCACAAAGCGCAATAACACTGCTTTCCTTCGTTCGCGCATCAGCAAACAGTGAAGCTGCTACTCTGCGTGCAAACCCAGATCGCTCGAGTTGATCGTCCTTGAGTAAATGAATTGGGGCATCGTGACGGATTGATTTGCTCATCGGACGACTTTACTGAAACCGCTGCGTCTGCCACCAAACAGTTTACCAGCCGCTTTGGTTGTTTTGTGAGTTCAATCCTCAAGGACTACATCGAGATTATGGCCTGAGCACCGAACTGGCGGCATCTAGGCATTGAGCACGGACTCTGTGCACCGAGACAACGTAAAATCTCAACGACTTCGCCTTCAGTCGCAACAAGGGGCGGATATAGCCTCATTTTCTCAAAAGTGAGTTCATTTTTTGCCGAATCTGACCTCTCTGTGCGCACAGAGTGACCCTTCATCGTGGGCCATGTGACCTCATTTGCTGGGGCAGAGCGGGGTCACACCACCGCTTTGATAGGCAACTGCGGGTCATGCTGAAGACTCTTCAGCATCAAAGAAGCGGAAAGCTCCACCGTGGACTGAGCCAGGCTCATCGGGGTCTGGCTGGAGATCGTGGCGAATGCAAGGGATGGATCACGGCTCGATCTCTGCCTCGTAGCCGTTTTTGATCAACCACGGCATCGCGGTGAGCATGAGCCAGAGGAGGGCGGAGGGGTTTTTCACCCAAGCGTTGGCGTGGTGCCCCACAAAGAGCAGCGCCTCTTCCTCGGTGCCGGCGCTGTAGTATTCAGGCAGCTCGTCGTCGAGGTGTTCTCCTGTCTTGAACAGATAGATGGCGCACCAGGGATTGAACTTCAGCGCCTTGATGAGCGCTTTGTCCGCCTTGCGGACGGGTTTCGGAATGTCGGGGACCATGCCTGCCGCCATTCCATGCATCTGCCGTTCCAACCATGCCTGATCGTGGCTGGTCGTGTCCCATCTGGCCGCCGCTGCGTGCTGTTCAAAGGCCAGCAGCGCCTTGGAATACATCCAGGTGGCGGCATGATCGGTGTCGTACTTTTTCACCAGCGCCCGTGCGTCGTCAAAGCGGCGTGTTTCCAGCAGCAGGGCCAGCAACGTGTCGCGGATGCCCTGGTTGTCGTTTTCGTTGAGGCGCAGCAGCTCTTGATGCTCGCGGATGGCGTCATCCTGGCGGCCCTCCTGCCCGGCGAGGAACTCCGCAAGTTCCGCCCGTGCTTCCATGTAAGGCCGCGCCTCCAGAAAGCCCCACAGCTCCCCGTGTCCCTCCTGGAGCAGCGGCCCCAGCCTGCGCTCGCCCGCGAGGATGGCCGTGCGCAGCGCGGTCTCAATCTTTGCGGGTGACGACTCCATCATGGCAAGCGCCGTCAGGGCGCGGACATGCCCGGGATCAAGTTTGAGCACGGCGGCGAGCTTGCGTTTGGCCGCGAAACGTGTGCGGGACTCCATCGCCTCAAAAAACATCTCGTTGGCCTGCTCTTCGAGATCGTCGGTCGCGTCTCCACCCAAGGCTTTCGTCACATCCGCCATATGCATCCCGACGAACTGGCTGAGAAAGGCATTGGCCTCTTCAGGCGAGTCGATTTTCATGTCCCGCAGCGCTTTCTGTGCCGCGTTCATCATCTTCTCCTTCTCGCGCATGAAATCCGGGCTGATGTTCGGTGTGCTGGGAGTGCGTTTGCGTTTGGCCATGTCTCCGCGATAGCGAATTCTCAATCCGAGGCGAGTCATTTTAAGCCGGGCGTTTTCCTTTCGCATCGTCCCTGCGGCGCTCATGGCATGACTGACCTCGGATGATACGGGCAAGGCCTGTCTGGGACGACGCGTCTTGCCTTTGGCGCGGCCTGTGGTTGGATGCGCTTCATGAAAACACTGCGTTTCTTTCCTTGGGTGCTGGGTTTCAATCTGGCGTGTGTCGTTCTCTCCACGCAGGCGCAGGAAAGCCTGCTAAAAAAGGCCACTTTCACCCACGGACTGAAAGAGGACCAGTCTCCCCAGGACACGGCGGAGAGTTTCCAAAACGACGAGACCGTCTTTCTTTCGATCGAGCTGAAGGGCAGGCCGAAGAGCGGCATTGTGGTCGCCAAATTCATGTTTCGTGATGACGTGCTGGCCGATGCCCAGGTGGACGTGGCCACGGTCAATGAAGGCGTGATTTTTTCGTTCGGTCAGAACACGTTTGTGGGTTTTGACGTCACTCATAAGAAGCCGCTGCCGATCGGGGAGTGTTACCTCGCCGAGGTCACTTTTAACGACAAGCCGCTCGGCAAATTCCCCTTCAAGGTCGCGCCGCCGAAGGATGCCATCCCCAGCAAGGTGCTACGCGTGACTCTGGCCAAAGGCGCGGACGAGGATCAACGGCCGGTGGATGAGACGCGCGAATTCGACGGGACTGAAAAGGTGGTGCTCGCGGGTGTGGGAAACCTGGGGCTGTCCTCATGGCTGGAGGCGAGCTGGAAGGTCGGCGACAAGGTGGACGACGAGGGTGCGCGCAGCTTCACGATGAAGGAGAACAAGAGCGATGTGCCGTTCTCCTTTTCCTTCGTGCCTGCGGGCGGCTGGCCGGCGGGCACGCATGAAGTTGCGCTGGTGCTCGACGGCAAAGAGGTCGCGAACGAGAAGTTCACGGTGAAAGTCGGCGCGCCCATGGCTGGCAAGACCAAGCTGGACCTCGATGCATCGCAGCTTTTCCGCGATGATGGTAACGGCGATGCGGGCAAGGAGGTGACGAAATTCACCACCGACGACACCGTGCTTCACGCACGCTGGAATCTGAAGGAAAAGGTGATCGCCAAAGGCGTGCAGTTTGTCTGGGTGCTGGTGGAGGTCGAAGGCGAGAAAGAACAAGTCATCGCGACGGCGGACATCGAACCCGGCGTGAGCGATCAGATCACCTCATCCCTCACCACAAAGAAAGGCCTGCCTGCTGGCAAGTATCGCATTGATCTTCTGCAAGACGGGAAGCTGCTGGACACCAAGCCCTTCGAGGTGAAGTGACGCGCCTTGGGGTAGCCAATCAAGGCGCGAGGGCTGCGGGGATTCGGGCGCTTTGAAGCCTGTTGAAAAACTCAGGAAGGAACGGGTGAGACGTTAAAAGTCAGATGTCAGAAGTGGTGTTTCCGCAGGAGACACTTCTCACTTTTCACCTCTGACTTCTCACGCCGGGATGTTTTTCAACAGGCTGTTAGATCGTCATCGACGAATAGCCGCCGTCCACGACCATCTCATGGCCGGTGACAAAGGAGCCGCCAGCTCCGGCGAGCAGCAGAGCGGCTGCGATGAGTTCCTTGGCCTCGCCAAAACGGTTCATGGGTGTGTGGCCCATGATTTTGGCGACGCGGTCGGGCGTGAGCACTTTTTTGTTCTGCTCAGCGGGGAAGAAGCCGGGGACGAGCGTGTTCACGCGGATGCCGAGCGGCGCCCACTCGCGGGCGAGGTTCTTGCTGAGATTGTGAACGGCTCCCTTGCTCATCGAGTAGGTGAACACGCGGCTCAGCGGCAGCAGGCCGGACATGGAGCCGAGATTGATGATGGAGGCGGGGACTTTGTTTTCGACGAAGTATTTACCAAACACCTGACATGCCAGAAACACGCCCTTGGTGTTGATGTTCATGATCCGGTCGTATTCATCCTCGGCGATGTCGAGAAAGGGCGTGGCGGAGTTCACGCCTGCGCCGTTGACGAGGATGTGGCAGCCGCCGGAGCGCTCCAGCACCTGGTCGAGCAGGATTTGCAGGTCGGCTTTGCGGCTGGCGTCGGCAGAGACGAAGTAGGCCTGCCCACCGGCGGCCTGGATGGTTTCGAGGCGCTTGTCGGCCTTCGTTTGATCGCGGCCGACGAGCACGACTTCCGCGCCAGCGGAGGCATAGCCTTCGGCGATGGCGCCGCAGAGTTCGCCGGTGCCGCCGATGACGACGGCGGTTTTGCCTTGGAGGGAGAAGAGTTCGAAAATGGAGGACATGGTTAAGGCAGCATCTATGGCGTGTCATTCCCGCGCTGCAAGCCGCCTCTCCCGACACTTTCGGCATCTTGACACTTCACGCGCAGTGCTCTCCCGTGCTCGCATGCCCTGGAGCCACATCATGGTCTTCCTCGCCGGCGTCCTCATCGGCGCGGCGACGCTTGTGCTGTGGAAGGCGCTGCGTTTTGCCGCAGATCTGCGTGCCGCGCGCCATGCGGTGTCCAGCTATGTGTTTCCTGACTGCGGTGTGGCCGATGAGCTGGCTCAGAAGGCGGTGGAAAACTGCAAAAACCGCCTGCGCTGGCAAAAAAGCCTCAATCCCGAGTGG
>Ga0209573_1003045_pt1 | contig 19555 bp, 11 predicted proteins | sample TNRBio252014_DNA_FD_185870 | JGI IMG/M metagenome (GOLD analysis project Ga0209573, IMG submission 185870) | Wastewater treatment Type I Accumulibacter community from EBPR Bioreactor in Madison, WI, USA - TNR Reactor_6/25/2014_ DNA (SPAdes)... | ecosystem: Engineered > Bioreactor > EBPR >...
CAAACGCCGCGCCATGGCTGAAGCTGCCACGCAGGAGGTGCGCGAAAGCCGCCTCATGACCGCCTGACCCGCCGAAATAAGTCAAGCGGCAGGGCTATGGTGCTACGATTGACGGATACTCCGCAGCACCCGCTTGGGCGACGCAGAGGTGCCAAAGGCCGAAAAGTGGTTTCATGAGTCTGTTTTACCTGTTTGCCTGCGTCTTGGCGAGGTCCGATTGCCTGCTTGCGAAACCCACAGCAGCCTTTACTCTGGCCGCCCCAAAAACCCAAAAGAACATGACCCAGCTCGATCAACTGAAGCAGCACACCGTGGTGGTCGCCGACACCGGCGATTTCGAAGCCATGAAGGCCTACAAGCCCCAGGACGCCACGACCAATCCCTCCCTCATCCTCCAGGCTGCCCAGAAGGCCGAGTACAAGGCGATTTTCGACAAGGCCGTCACGGATGGCAAATCCGGCGGCGTGGACGCGGTGATGGACAAGCTCGTCGTCGCCTTCGGTCTCGAGATTCTGAAGATCGTTCCGGGCCGTGTTTCGACGGAAGTCGATGCCCGCCTGTCCTTCGACACGCAGGGCAACATCGAGAAGGCCCGCCAGATCATCGGGGCCTATGAAGCGGCTGGCATTGGCCGTGAGCGCATCCTCATCAAGATCGCTTCCACCTGGGAAGGCATCAAAGCCGCCGAAGTGCTCCAGAAGGAAGGCATCAACTGCAATCTCACGCTGCTCTTCAGCCTCGCCCAGGCCGTCGTTTGCGCCGAAGGCGGCATCAAGCTCATCTCTCCCTTCGTGGGCCGCATCCTCGACTGGCACAAGAAGAGCACCGGCAAGGACTACGCCGCCACGGAAGACCCCGGCGTGATCTCCGTGACGCAGATCTACAACTACTACAAGCACTTCGGCTACACGACCGAGGTCATGGGCGCCAGCTTCCGTAACAAAGGCGAGATCACCGAACTCACCGGCTGCGACCTCCTCACCATCAGCCCCGGCCTGCTCGGCGAACTCGCCGCGAGCGAAGAACCGATCACGCCGAAGCTCAACGCCGCCAACGCCAAGTCCCTCAAGATCGAGCGCATCGGCAGCGACGAGAAAACCTTCCGCTGGTTGTTCAACGAAGACGCCATGGCGACGGAAAAGACCGCCGAAGGCATCCGCAACTTCGCCAAGGACATCGTGAAGCTCGAAACGATGGTGAAAGCGGCGCTCGGCTGAGCCGAAGCCGGCTGAATGGATGGCTGGATGTTTGGATTAATAACCGAGCCAAGCAGCGCGGTTTCATCCATGCATCCAACAATCCACTCATCCATCAATCCCGCCGCTCATGCTGACCAAACGCATCATCCCCTGTCTCGACGTGAAGGAGGGCCGTGTCGTCAAAGGCACGAAATTCCTCCAGCTTCGCGATGCGGGCGATCCGGTGGAGTGCGCGATGGTTTACAACGCGCAGGGAGCCGATGAACTCGTCTTCCTCGACATCACCGCGAGTCATGAGGAGCGCAAAACGATGGTCGATGTCGTCGCCCGCACCGCTGCGAGCTGTTTCATGCCGCTGACCGTCGGTGGCGGCATTCGTACTGTCGCCGACATGCGCGAAATGCTCATGGCTGGCGCTGACAAGGTGGGCATCAACACCGCCGCCGTCAAAACGCCGCACGTCATCGACGAAGCCGCCAACGCCTTCGGCTGCCAGTGCCTTGTCGTCGCCATCGACGCGAAACACAATGATCGCGGCTCATGGACCGTCTTCACGCACGGTGGCCGCAACGCCACCGAACTCGACGCCGTCGAATGGGCCGCCGAAGTCTGCCGACGCGGCGCAGGCGAGATCCTGCTCACCAGCATGGACTCCGACGGCACCAAGGCCGGCTATGACATCGCCCTGACCCGTGCCGTGAGCGAAGCCGTCACGATCCCCGTCATCGCCAGCGGCGGTGCCGGAAATCTTGACCACATGGTCGATGTCCTCCGCGACGGCAAAGCCGACGCCGTCCTCGCCGCGAGCATCTTCCACTTCGGTGAGTTTACCGTCGGCGATGTGAAGAGGTATCTCGGCCAGCACGGTGTTCCGGTGCGGCTGTAGTTGAAGCAAGGTCACTCCGCCAGCCGCTCCCGGTACACCTTCCTTGCGTGCTCATACGCGGCGACGGCATCGCCGTGTTCCGTTGGGTCAATGTGCGCTTCTTTTTGAGACCAGCATTGATCGACGCTTTTGAGGCACCATTCGAGGCTGCGTTTCTCGCGGATGGGCTGGTCGTTGACGATGATGAAGATAGGATTGGTGTGCGAGCTGGCGCGGATGCGCAGGGCGAGCCAGCAGCTTTTTTCGACGGGCACGTCGAAGCTCAGATCGTGCGCGGTGCCGTCGGCGGTGATGTTTTGAGTCTGCACGGAGACGCCGTTGACGAGGAGTTCGACGGGAACCTGCCGTGAGGTGCCGATGCGGGCGCGTTCGAGATCCCAGAAGGGTTTTTTGTCCACCGGGGCGGTTTGGATGTCGGGGCGCGGCTGTGTGTCGAGCAACGCGGTGGCCTGGACGGTGAGTCTCACTGTTCCTGGCGTCTGAAGCCTGATCTCGCTGCCTTTGGTGCCCATTTCAGTGGGTTCCATCACGATTTCCCTGGGACCTCGATCTGAATTGTCGGGAGTTGGGCCGGGACCCTCGGGAATGATTATCCGACTGGCCTTGAAGTCGATGAGGTGGCTCTTGCCGTCGCTGACATAAGCACGGCCGGCGCGGATGCCTTCGCACCAAGCGTCGTAATTGAGCCTGCCGTCGATTTTCACATAAGCGCGGCCCAGGCCCACGCGCTCGCCGTAGATGCAGGGAAAGTCGGTCTCGCCGCTGATGCGGGTGCGGAAGCCGGCGTTGAGCGTGTGATACCAGATGTTCAGCTCCCAGGTGTGCGGCGTGTCCACCATCGACATGAAATCGACGGCTGGCACCGGCTTGCCATCCGGTCCTTCGACCATGTGCGTGACATCGACGATGTACTCGCACGCGCCGATGCCGTTGAAGGGCGGGATGATGTAGTTCGGCAACTCATCGGTGGCGGAGGCGTATTTGCCGGGGCCACGGTAGGGTTCTTTGAAGTTGGGATCGTTCGGCGCGATGGGTTGCAGACCCCAGCCGCTGTGCGCGGGGCCGACGAGAGCGCCTTGTTTCTTCGCCCACTTCAGCGTGTTCAGGCAAAGCGTGGGCCAGTGCGTGGTGCTGTCGCCGCCGGGATACATCTGCTCCTTGAGCTTCAGCAGGCAAAGGTGGCCGCTCTTGTGTGAGCCGAAGCCGCTGACCTCGACATCGTAACGCAGCAGGAAGGGATGGCGCGATTCCTTGTCCTCCGTGCCGGTGAAGAACTGTTTTTGATAATCGAAGCAGGGCCCCCAGGTGAGGTTCGCACCGATTTTCAAATCCTCGCCCATGCAATGCCGCGCCATGTCCGGCGCATGCACGCCCTGCGTGGGCACGGAGTAGTGCGCACAGCCTGCGGCGTGGATGTGATGATCGCCGCTCCACCAGCCACGCAGGGACGGATCGATCCAGCGCTTCACTTGGAATGCCAGCGAAGTGTTTTGGCCGGAGATCGAGATTTTTCGTGCCTCGGGCAGCGATTCGGGTCCGCGACGGAAAACGACATCGTAGTCGCCATCGGGAAGTTTGAGTGATTCGCCATCACCACGGTAAATCTGCGGGTGAAAGAAGAAATCGGGCGCGTGGCGCTTGATCTGGCTCGGATAGATGCGTCCGGCCTTGTCCTTGATGAGCAGTTCGGCGATGCAGGGCAGGCCGTTTTCATCGGTGATGGCCAGCTTCACCTCGCGGGCAGGCTGGCACTCGAACAGCACGCTTACTTCGTTGCGGAAGCCGAGATCTTGCGTGCCCTGGCCGGTGTCGAAGCTGAAGGTGGCATCGCGTTTGCCCGCGTCGCGGCTGTAGAGCTGGATGATGCGGTATTCGAGGCTGAGGCCGCTCAGCGTGGGCTGCATCGGTGGGGCTTCAAACATCTGCATGTCGAGCCAGCGGGCGGAGAGCGCGGGCTCGCCAGGGTCTTTCGGCTGCGCATGCGGTGCCACGGGCGGCGAGCCGGGCACATACATGATTTTCGCCTGCGGACTGCTGGCGGCGAGCTTCGCGGTGACACCAGCCTCGTTATCGACACGTACGAGATACTGCCGCCAGCCGGATTCATCGAGCATCGCTTTGGCGGAGCCGCGCTCGACCTTCACCCGCTGCTCCGGGGTGATGGTGACGTGGAAGAGCGCATGCGCATCGAGCACTGCTTGCGCCATGGCAGCTCCGGCGGCGTCATTGGATTGAATCGCGGCCTTCAGCGTGATGATTTCCTCGTCGCTGAATGGCGTGCCGAGGAAGCTGGTGGAGTCGATGAGCCGCTGCGCCGCCGCGAGGAAGGGCTGAGGCTCGACCTCCGCGGAGTGAGCCAAACCAGCACCCAGCACGAATCCACCGATCCAAAGTGACGTCTTCATGCCGCCTTAACGACCTATAAAAGCCTATGCTTGCTTGCATGATCGAAAGACATTCGCTCCATCAACTTTCACCACTCTTGAGCAAAGAATTTTTCCGCTCGGGACTCAATACGCCATTTACCCACTAGCTCCGTGCGAAGCGTTTCCATGAGTCTCGCGAGCCAGAGCTTTTGAGATGGGTGATCGGAGATCGTGACTTTCGTCAGTCGCTTCCAATCGATGCTCAATGTAAGGACTCGTGCCTTCGGAGAAGATAACATCAAGCAGGCGAGCTTAAGAATGATATGCTTTTGACGTCAAGGCAGAGGAACTCGCTGGCGTGATGAATCAATTGAGGGAGCTTCATCTCTCAGAGATCGCTCCAGTCTGAGGTATTCTTTGCTTGAGCGGTCTCTACCGAGCCGTGTAATCTCCACGCATGACTCCTTCCACTCTCTCCCGCCGTCAGTTCGGAACCCTCGCCAGTGTCAGTGCCATCGCCGCGATGCTGCAAACTCAGATCGAAGCCGCTGACAAGGCTGCAGGCGGCGGCAAGATTCGGCACTCGGTTTGCAAGTGGTGCTACAAGGACATCCCGCTGGAGGACTTCTGCCTCGCCGCGAAGGAGATCGGCCTCGAATCAGTCGAACTGCTCGATCCGCCGGACTTTGCCACGGTGAAAAAACACGGTCTGCACTGCGCCATGGTGAGCTATCCCACCATCGAAGGCCCTGGCGGTGTGAAGATCGGGCCGATTCCGAAGGGCTGGAACCGCGTTGAGCATCACGATCTGCTCGTGCAGGCCTACGAGCCGCTTTTGAAGACCAGCGCCGAGGCGGGTTTCAAACAAGTCATCTGCTTCAGCGGCAACCGCGAGGGCATGAGCGACGAGCAGGGCCTCGAAAACTGCGCCAAGGGCCTCCAGCGCCTGCTTCCCTTGTGTGAAAAGCTCGGCGTCACGCTGGTGATGGAGCTGCTGAACAGCAAGGTGAACCACCCCGATTACATGTGCGATCACAGCGCCTGGGGCGTGGCTTTGTGCAAGAAGCTCGGCTCACCGCACTTCAAGCTGCTCTACGACATCTACCACATGCAGATCATGGAAGGCGATGTCATTGCTACTATCCGCCGCGATCACGAATTCTTCGCCCACTACCACACCGGCGGCGTCCCCGGCCGTGCCGAGATCGACGAGACGCAGGAGCTGAATTACCCCGCCATCATCAAGGCCATCCAGGAAACCGGTTACACCGGCTACTTGGGCCAGGAATTCATCCCGAAGCGACCGGACAAGCTCGCTTCGCTCAGACAGGGCGTGCAGATCTGCACGGTGGGGTAACATGTTCTACCGATTTACCCATCTTGGTTTACCAGGCTCCCAGTTCACATAGCCCGTGAATAGCATCTTGTGAATTTGGTTCTCAACCGTCGAAAACGGATTCATTACATCCCTGCAAGTCCAGAGAGCCCGTTTTTGGAGATCGCTTGGCAAGGCATCCCACCAGCCGATACGATATGCTGCATTTTCAAAGTGAACGAATGTTAACCATGCAGTGGCCGCGTCAGGCTGTCGTGTTTGTATCAGTGTATTGATTAACTCACGAGGCCCATCTCCTTCGCCTTTGAAATACGCCAATACAATCCAGCCCCCTCTGCTCAAAGCCATCACGTTGCAGTAGATGTGATTGAGCTGGTTGGTTGCCATGAAATCTTGCTGAAGCTGATTCCCACAGAAGTCAAAATGTGGGGCATAGTAGCCACTGCATACCAGGTCTGGTTTTGTTCCACAGCGGATAATGCAGGCTTCGATGTGACCAAATTCTTTGGATAATAGCCACTGATCCATCTTGGCTTTATCTTTCAGCAAATCATCAACACCAAGCTCCACGCCAGCCTCGTACAGATTGCCCAATGCTGTTGGCGACATTTCGTCAGGAGAAGCTCCCACTTTAGCAGCCTCAATAAATCGCAATTGTTCACTCTGCCTCATCTGCGTTCTCTTGAGGAACAGTTCTTTACAGATCGTTCGGTACATCAAAAGAAAAACCTGCTCTGCGGTGCCTGTGAACGGATGATTCTCCACTGCCGAAAACAGCTCGGCGTCGTGCTTTTCGCAGAAGCCGTTGAATGTCGAAGCTTGGCTGACTCCGCGAGTGCGCATTTTCATAAGTTCCTCATAACTTGAAGACCATGAGTCAGCATGAACCTGATATACTTGTCCTTGTGTTGCGATTTCACGTAAGCCATGGCACTTCGAAATTGTATGGGCAGAGATGATTTTTCCCTCACAATCGCCCGTTGGAGCAAAGCAGTTCTTTGCCTGTAGCATCTTTTTGCCTTTGGCCACCGCATCTGCGTAAACATTCTCGGACTTCGAGTTATCCATGGTCGCATGAATAGCCCATTCGATGTCGAATGACCAACATCAAGTTGCCGCAGGGATTTGATCGCTACTTCATTTCACCAGCGACGAACTTTTTTACTTCCTCCTCCGCTTTCTCCCATTCGATCGTCAGCTTCGCGATCTGCGGCTTCCAATTCGGTGCTGAGGTCGCACAAACTCACCGCAGTGGCTCCGTGCCCTCACTGAGGATCGAGAGATAGGCGTCGTGGGCATACAGGCGGCCGTACTTGCCGCCGGTGATCTCGCGGACGATGCCGAGGGTCTGGAGGCGTTGCAGCGCTTTCGTGGCCGTGGGCAGTGAGACGTTCATCTTGCCTGCGGCTTTGCTGGCGGAGAGCAGCGGCACACGCTGTAGTTGTTCGTGTGCCTGGAGCAGCGAGCCGGTGGCTCCTGGCAGCACCACGAGCTTCTCGCGATCTTCGCGAAAGATCGTCCACAGACGACGTGCGGTCAGAGCAGCATCGTCCGCCGTTTCCTTCACGCCACGCAGGAAATAGGACAGCCACGCTTCCCAATCACCGGTCTCCCGGATGTGCTGGAGATGCGCGTAGTAGTCGGAGCGGTGCTGTTTGAAGTACAAGCTCAGATAGAGCATGGGCTGCCGCAGCATGCCCTCCGCGCTGAGGATCAAAGCGATGAGCAAGCGGCCCAGACGACCGTTGCCATCGAGGAACGGGTGGATCGTCTCGAACTGCACATGCGCCAGCGCCGCTTTGATGAGTGTGCCGGTCTTCACCGGATCGTTGTGGATGAATTTCTCCAGCGATCCCATGCAATCGAGCACCATGTCCGGCGGTGGCGGCACATGGCGGGCGTTGCCGGGCCGGGTGCCGCCGATCCAGTTCTGCGAGCGTCGAAACTCGCCCGGTTGCTTCGTACTGCTGCGTCCAGAGGAAAGAAGCTGGCCGTGCAGCTCGGTGATCAGCCGCAGAGAAATCGGCAGCCCTTCGGCGAGGCGTTGCATGCCCAGTTCCAAGGCTGCGACATAGCAGGAAACCTCGGCCACATCATCCAGCGGCACTCCGGGTGCGAGATCCATCTCATGAGTCAGCAGGTCATTGAGCGAGGACTGCGTACCCTCGATCTGCGAGGACAACACCGCCTCTTTCCGCACATAGGAATACAGAAAGACCTGCCGGTCTGGCAGCACGTCGATCTGGCCGTCGAGTCTTCCAATCGCAAGCGAAGCATCCTGGAGTTGCTCATGCAGTGTCTCGTCCAAAATGAGCGTCGGAACTGGCGGGAGTGAAGAAGGGACAAAGGCACGGCACTCCTCCCCCAAGGTGGAGACAGGAACGAAATGGCCGGTAAGTCCTCGATTCATCAATGAAAGAAACAGTGAGCTTTCTTTAATTTGGGCCAGAAGATCGAAAGTTTCTATCGTTTTGTGGTCAGGAATGAAAGAAAACAGGCCAGATCTTTCATTTGGTCGCCCAAAATGTCAGAAACTGAAATTTGCCCGCTGCTCGCCGTAGCCTGACTCTCCTGAGTCGGGTCTGGGGGCTTGGCGAAAGGCTTGTGGACGTTCGGCTCGACTCTGGAGAGTCAAGCTACAGGCACCAGCTTCTCCAAGTCCTCTGTCGCCTTCTCCCACTCGCTGGTGAGTTTGGAGATCTTGGTCTCCACGGCTTCCAGTTCAGCGCTGAGGGCGCGGAACTGGGCGGCGTCGGCGTAGGTCGCTTCTTCCTGGAGGAGGTTGACGATCTCGTGCTTGCGCTTGTCGAGGGTGGCGAGCTCCTGCTCGATCTTGAAAATGCGCAGGTCGAGTTCCTTCTTGGCTTTGCTGTAGGCATTGCGGGCGTCGGCCTCGGCACGGCGCTGCTGCTTGCTCTTCGGCGGCTCACGAACGGCGGGAGCGGCCCAAGTGGTCGGCTGGGCGTTGTGGAGCGTGGCGGTCAAGGCTTCGCGGGCGGAGCCGGACTTGGTTTTGTCGAGGTAGTATTGGTAATCTCCGGCGTAGGGCGTGATGACGCCTGCGCTGACGTGCAGGACCTGCTTGGCCATCTGGCGGATGAAGTGAACGTCATGGCTGATGAAAACGAGCGTGCCTTCGTATTGATCGAGCGCGCCGATGAGGGCGTCGATGCTGCCCATGTCGAGATGCGTCGTCGGCTCGTCCATGAGCAGGAAGTTTGGCGGATCGAGCAGCAGGCGCACCAGCACGAGGCGGCTCTTTTCACCACCGCTGAGGACGCCGACGGGCTTGAAGACATCGTCTCCGTGAAACAGGAACGAACCGAGCAAGGTGCGGCACATGTTTTCACCGGGACGGCTCGGCAGGTCCATGGCGGACTCGAGAACGGTGTGGCGCATGTTCAGCACATCGCCGCGATACTGGGCGAAGTAGCCGAGTTTGACGTTGTGACCGAGTTCGCAGGCACCGGCCTGCGGCGTGAGGGCTCCGGCGAGGAGTTTGAGCAACGTCGATTTGCCCGCGCCGTTCGGGCCGACGAGCACAGTGCGCTCCCCGCGCTCCATTTCGAGATTGAGGCCGGTGTAAACGGGCTGCGTGCCATAGGCGAAATCCACGTCCTTCACGCGGATGACGCGCTGGCCGCTGCGGATCGGCTGCGGGAAGCGGAACTTCACCGTCTTGGCATCAGCCACGGGCGCATCGACTTTTTCGATGCGGTCGATCATCTTCGCCTTGTCCTGCGCACGGGAAGCGAAGTTGGCCTTCGCTTTAAACTTGTCTACCCAGGCCTGCATTTTGGCCAGTTCGCGCTGCTGGTTGTCATAAGCGCCCTGCAACTGCTCGGCGCGCGCGGCTTTCTCGCGCAGGTAGTTGTCGTAATTGCCGACGTAGCGGGTGATCTTGCTGTGGGCGATCTCGAGGATGCTGTCGGTGAGCGCGTTCAAGAACTCGCGGTCATGCGAAATCATGAGGATGGCGCCCGGATAGCCTTGGAGGTAATTTTGGAACCAGATGAGCGATTCGAGGTCGAGATGGTTTGTCGGTTCGTCGAGCAGCAGCAGATCCGGCTCCTGCACGAGCAGTCGCGCCAAATGCGCGCGCATCACCCAGCCACCGCTGAGCGTGCGGGCGTTGCGCTCGAAGTCAGATTCGCGAAACGCCAGGCCGCTGAGGATGCGCTTGGCCTTCGGCTCGACTTCCCAACGGTGATCCTCGTCCACATGGCCGGTCGCCAGTTCCAGCACCGTCACATCCTCAATCGGCGCGCTCTCCTGGGGCAGGAAGCCGAAGCTGATGCCGCGCTCCATGACCACCTGGCCATCATCCGGCGTGGTATCCTGAAGCAGGAGCGAAAACAACGTCGATTTGCCAGCGCCGTTCGGGCCGATCAGGCCGATCTTTTCGCCACGGTTGATATGAAACGACACCTGGCTGAACAAAGTGCGGCCGGCGTAGGTTTTGCTGACATTGGAAACGGAGAGCATGCGGAATTTGGGGCGTGCATAGTGGCCCTAATTCCCCTGCTGTCGAGGACTCGAAATTGCGGCTTGGAAAAGCGGCCCCGGTGGTTAACATTTCCGCATGACCACGACCTATCCACGCAGCAAGGAGGAAACCGACAAAGAACTCGCGATCCTGCGCAAGCACCACAAGGAGATCATCAAATCCAAAGAGAGCGCGCTGGCGTTTCTCGTGCGCGCGGGGCTGGTGTCCAAAAGCGGCAAGCCGACCAAGCGTTACCGGAACGACTGAGGGACGCGGCAATGACCCACAGCTCCATCCACATCGGCTATCACGGCTGTGATCGGGCAACCGGTGAGCGAGTGCTGGCGGGTGAAACCGAGTTACGCGTCAGCACAAACGACTACGACTGGCTGGGCGACGGCATCTACTTCTGGGAATACGACCCTGAGCGTGCTTTGAACTGGGCGCTTGATGGTGCGAGTCATCGCAAAACGGGCCATAAGCACATCTCAGAGCCTTTCGTGATTGGAGCCGTGATTCAAATGGGAAACTGCCTTGACCTTATGCAAGCAGAGTCGATCAGGCTCGTTAAAGACGCCCATACGAATCTCAAGGATTTGTACGAAGTCTTCGACCTCAAGCTGCCTGAGAACCGTATGGTCAAAGGCGAGCTTGCTTTGCGAAAACTGGACTGTGCGGTCATCCAGTCTTTGCACCAGGAACGCAAAGACAGTGGGTTGCCTGCTTTTGACACGGTTCGTGCAGCGTTTCCTGAGGGGACGCCATTATACCAGAACGCGGGCTTTCTTGAGCGCACTCACATCCAAATCTGTGTGCGCAACCCCACCTGTATTCTGGGCTATTTCCGCGTCAGATCACTTCTTGGGATGTCGGCCTTTGCTTCTCCGCATAGGGGCTGACTTGTCATTCTGGCGACCTTCAGTTGGAAGGCTTCCTCCAGACTTGAGTGAGGCTTTCAATCAGCTCGCCCTTTTCGACAAGCTTCTCCAAGGCATCATAAACTGCTATTTCGTACCCTCTTCCTTCGATGCAGAGTGCTCGCATAATAGTTCGAACCACATCTTTGATTGCCACTTTTTCACGCATCGGAATTGCGGTCATGACCACTCTGCGTAATTCAGGAGGAAGCAATGAGCCCTTCTTGCCGTTCAGTTCTGACACCACACGCTCCAGTGCATCTTGGTCGTCACCCACCGTTGGTCGCAAAGGAGCATCCGTTGGCTGAGGCGGATTGAACAGGTCGGTTTTCTCTTTGGGCAGCAAATCGGCCTGAACATGTTTGGGCTGAGGCTGTTTATAGGCAGGAGCAGCCGTGGGTTTGGCTGGCGCTGGCTCTTTTTGTTGTTCAGCGGCGCTCTCTTGAGGTCTGGTGCTCCCACGCACGGGCTGAATGCCCATCTGAGAGAGCTTGCGCCACAAAGATTCCAGCGCCGCATCGGGATTTGCGTAGAAGGCGGATGCGGCTACTCGCCAGAACGTCCACCCACAACGCTCAAGCTGACGCTGACGAACAATGTCTTGGGTGATGCGTTCTGGTTCATCATGATGAGGACCATCGCATTCAACAGCAAGGCGAGAGCGATCACCTTCGATTACGAAGTCTATTCGGTAGCTGTTGGCACCGAAGGGCTCAAACTGCGGTATAATCCGGTAGCCTCGTTCATGAATGCGAAGACCAACGTTCTGCTCGAATTGGCTGTCGCATTGTTCCCAATCAGGGCCACCAGCGGGGGATTGGCGTGGATCGGAGTAGTATGCGAGAAGCTTGTAGCGCATATCCGCCGGGTTCATGTCATTCAAAGTCACCGAATGAAACAGCCAGACTTGATCGCGTGCGCGGCTGGCGGCGACATTGAACCGTTGACGTGCAGCATCTGTGGTAAGCGCCTGAAATTGCGCGTTCGGCGCTGCTACCATGCTGAGAAACATGATGTCGCGTTCATCACCTTGGAATGCGTAGGCATCACCGCATACGATTTCGCGGTCTTCGATTTCCTCGGGTGTGAGGTGTTTCAGCAGAAGCGAATTGATGAGCTTTGCTTGCGTCTCGCCTTGCAATGAAATGACACCAATTGTTTTGTTGGCGTAGGCTGGACTGCGACAGCACTGGCAGATTGCTTCGACAAGCGACTCGGCTTCGACGGGGTTGCGTGCGCTCTGAGAAGTTCCTTCGCGGTATCCATCTGCAATGTGGCGCACGACGATTGGTTCGAGACGTTGCGGTGGATATTGCCGCAACGGTTCAAGTTGGCCGCGATAGCAGAGGTCACTCGAAAACCGGATGATTTCAGGCATGCAGCGGAAGTGCTCCCGCAACACAACACGTCCGCTGAACCGAATCGCTGCCTGATGGAACAGGCTTGAGGTGATGCCAAGCGCGTCCCGATGGGGGATGCCTGCGAGAAATTGATCGGCCAAAGTATCTACGGCATCCCGAGACACGCCTACGCCTTCGGGGCTGATTTGTTCATCATCACCGACTACTACGATCTGCTTGCCTAGATACATCAACGCCAGCGCCTCAGGCCCGCTTTGGCTGGCTTCATCGACGATAATAACGTCGAAAGCCTCTGCGCTGGCAGTAACGGTTTCAGCAATACGGTGAAACGGCATAACCCAAGCCGGAACAGCTTCGCGGCAAGCATCAAGGTGCTGTTGTGCATCCCTACGATGTCTCTCGGCACGGACTTTGTTGGTGCCTCGCCCTATGCGCTTGATGGCCTGAGTCCACGCACGCAGATGCTGGTTCTGGCTTTCCGTCATCCGAGCAAAGCAATAACCCCACGCCTTGGCTGCCGCCAGCTTAGCCATTGTCTCCCGCTGTTGCTTTTGCAAGCGGGCCAGCTCAGCTTCAAAGACTGCCGCATCGCCACGGCGAAGAAATTCATCGAGCCAACTTCGTGCTCGTGCCCATTGCCACGCTGCCTCCACCTCAACGAGCCAGACATCCCAATGAGGATCAGAATGTGTTTCAGCCAGCGAGCGTGCGAATTTTGGAGCGCAAGCCGTGAGTTTGGTATGGCGTTGCTCCAAAGTCGTCAGCAACTTTGCGTCACCGCACAAGGTTAACCATTCTTCATGTGCTTTGGCGTAAGCGCGTGGATCACGCGCTTCAACGCTCGCCGAGAGCCTGCTGGAGACGGGATGCGCCTGCGGGCGAACTGCAAACGCTTCAAGCGCCTGATTCCATGTTGTGAGCTGCTCCGTGACCACTGCAAAACGTTGACGAGCAAAGCTCGCTTCACAGTCGGCAAGCAGCGTCTCAATGTCGCGCGGTTGATCCCAACTTGGCTCAATCAGGCCAGGAACTGCGGCGATGGCGGAGCGTGCTGCTGCAAGTTTCTCTCGCAGCGCGAGCACTGCTTCGAGGGCGTCTCGCATCGCGTGCAAATCCGAGACCTGCCGGACGAGGTTTCCATCCCAAACCTCATGCACTCCCATCCAATGCAGCCGCAGTTCCTCAACGCACCGTTGAGTCTCAAGGTGCTCTATCAACTCGACAAGCACGCTTGAGCGGGCAGCCAAGCGACCGTTCACGCGAATGCTTTCAGTGATATAAGCTGCACGCCGCACCACATCGGAACGAAAATCGATGACCCAAAACTGAAAGCCAAGGTTGTCACCATTCTGGGAAAGATGTGCGTGCAATTCGGATGCGTCGGCGAGAATGCCCTTTGAGTCACAGCCATCAGGAATCGTTACATTCCGAGTATGAGCTTGCCGCGCCCGCTCGATCAAACCGGTAAGCCCATTTGTTGTCAGGTTGAACAGGTCTAGCCAAGTCCGGTCCTGCCCAGTGAGGATACCAGTGACAGCCTGCTGCATCCAAGGCATTCGTAATTGTTCAAGCGCGGCAACGGATTTCTGGAACGCTTGAACTGCGGTAACAAGTGCGCTGACCGCAGGCGCGCCGGCTGATTGAAGCTTTCGGCAACGCGGTGAATTCTCACGCCCGGCGAGTGCCGCGATGACGGCACGCGCTTCGTGTTCCTCGTTAACCGCATTGAGAAATGCAGACACATCGGGAACTGCTTCGGGTGTTGGGATGGATCGTTTTACCTCAGCACGCCGGTCTGGCGAAAGATGACGCCAAGCGCTGAGCAAAGCGAGAAAGTCGCTGGCTGAAAATGGCACTGGCGTTTCCTCGTGGATCGCGTCTGCCAGCCAGTCATAATTTGAAGATGCCGCCGTCACGCGCAGCGCAATATCCGAGGCGGTGCCGGTGTAGGCACCCCAAGCAATGCGGTGCAGCCATGTCTCTGCTTCGCGATGTTGCAGGATGGAGTTTTCCAAGCCTGCGATAAGCTTTCGATTCTCGGCAAGCTGACGTGTGAGCTGTTGAATATCTCGGCGATTCCGCTCGCCATCCCACGTCTGTTGTTGGTCGGTGATCCCGTGGACCGAGTTCTGGAGATTCTTGAGAGCACCCGCATCATTGCCTAGCACGCTCACGCAAAGAGCCGAGAGCTCCGGCGGAACCTTTGCTTCGAGCACTTTGAGAGCACGCGGTGTTTGGCTCGTCACGAGCACCCGTTGGCCGGTGGCGAGCAAGTGACAGATGAGATTTGCAATGGTGTGGCTCTTGCCCGTGCCGGGCGGCCCTTGCACGAGCACTCCTTGTCCTCCAGCCAAGCGTCGGACAATCCGAAACTGCTCATTATTGGCAGGCAGCGGAAAATAAACCTCACCGTCTGCTGGAACGTTCCCAACCTGTGATTCGTCGTTCGTCTCGCCGCCATCACGGCCACCTCCTCCTTCGCTGACGATTTCGCACAATCGGCGAATGCCAAATGGCACGTTGCTACCAGCGGCGAGTTGTCGGGCGATGTCATCCAATAGTTTGACGAGGCTGCGAGCCGTGCGTTTACGCAAGATGATCGCTGGTGCGAATGTGACCACGGGATCTTGTGGCAGAATTGTGGGACTTAACAATGAACCGTCGTAACTCCCGCGACCATTGAGAGCCTGTGCATAGGCTCGAAGCGGTGACTCAACTGTGCTCGACGGCCAGGGCATCTCGGTAATCTCTTCAACCTGCCGCTTGCAGGCATCTTGAAGCTCATTCAAAGGCCGCTCGTCCGCCTCTAACATGTCTTGTTCAAGTGAAAGCCGGATTCCATCGCTTCCCGGCTCAACGGTCAACACGCCGTAATGGGGGTCAAATTGCAGGCTCGTTTGCCCGACGAGAACATGCCGATACACCCTTCCTCCGCTCTGCATCTGCCAATTTAGCAGCCCCAAGCCGAGAACCACTTCGAATGTCTCACCGCTTTTCCTGAGCGTTTGATGCATCGCAAACAACCGGTCATACACGCGCTGAATCGTCCGCCAGCGCCGATGCTTGGGTGCCCATGACTCCCACTTTTCGCGCATGTATGTCTCCCATACACGCCGCACTTCTGGGTGATCGCGCAACGAGTGAACAACGGGCGGTTCATCGAGATTTGTGCTAGGCGTGGCAATCTCCTCCCGCAATCGAGGTGCTCCCGAACTGTCACGCAGGGCGACTGAGTCCACCCATGCAGAGCAAACTTGCGGTGGTTCGGGGCAACGAGGTTCATCGACGCGTTCGATTCGCAGCCATGGTTCGGTGTCGTCAGGTGCACCGGATCGCGCGATGCTCGCGCACTCAGGTTCGTTTGGAACCTCGTGAAACCAGAGAATTTCCTCGTAGTCCCGACAGTCGCGCACTGTCGAGAGACGCAGCTTTGCCAACTCACGGAGGTATGCGAACAAGCTGGCTGCTTTTTCAGTGGTAGTAGGCATACAGCTCAAATACGACGAGGGTGGCTAAAGCGTCAACCGCCGCAGGGGGGCGGCCATTGTTTAGAATTGCGACCTTTCAGCTCCGATTCGCCAGATGTCGAGTTTGCAGGCGATTTCGTGATTGCTTGGGAAAAAGCAGGCTTTGGCGGGCGTTTGCCACACACATGCATCTCTCTCGCTTTCTCATTGGGTCGCTTCTGGCGACGAGTTCTCTGGCCTCTGCTCAAACTGTCGCCTCTCTGAATGGCTGGCATCAATTTCGCGGTCCAAACCGCGATGGCATCTCGGCGGAGACAGGGTTGATGAAATCTTGGCCTGCTGAAGGGCCGAGGCTGCTGTGGGAGATCAAAGGCGCGGGTAGTGGCATGGGATCAGTGACGGTGGGGAAGGGGCGTGTTTTTGTGGTCGGTAATCGCAAGGAAGGCGTGTCGCTCACCGCCTTCGATCTGGTGACGCAGGAAGAAGTGTGGTGCACGGTGATCAGCGACAAACGCGATCAGCCGAATGGTGCGCCGACGTTTGATGGCGAGCGGCTGTATGCCGTGAGCAAGGACGGCATGCTCGCGTGCTGCGATGTGGAAAGCGGCGAATTGCTGTGGCGCAAGAGCTACACGGCCGATCTCGGCGGTCTGATCATGAGCGGCTGGGGCTTCAGCGAGTCACCGCTGGTCGATGGAGATCTCGTCATCGGTGTGCCAGGAGGCAATGACAGCATCGTGGCCGCGATGGACAAGACAACCGGCACGGTGAAGTGGAAATCATCACTGCCTGCCGATGTGGGCACGCGTGGCAAGGACGGCGCGGGTTACACCGGTGTGGTGATCTCGAACGGCGGCGGCGTGAAGCAATACATCACCCTCGCGGGCCGCGGACTCGTCAGCGTGCGTGCCAGCGATGGCAAAACGCTCTGGACCTACAACTCGGTGGCCAACGGCACTGCGAACATCCCGACGCCTCTCGTGTGGGATGATTATGTGTTCACGTCCTCCGGCTACGGCACGGGCGCGGCGCTGCTCCAACTGAAGAAGGACGGCGATGGCGTGGCGGTTGAGGAGAAGTATTTCCTCAAGGCCGGCACGTTTCAAAACCACCACGGCGGCATGGTGCGCATCGGCGACCACATCTACGCCGGCAGCGGTCACAACAACGGCATCCCGGTCTGTCTCGAATGGAAAACAGGCAAAGTCGTGTGGGAGCAGAGCGAGCGTCCCGGTCGCGAAAGCGCCGCGGTGATCAGCGCGGAGGGTCAGCTCTACTTCCGCTGGCAGGACGGCACCATGGGCCTCATGGAGGCTACACCAAGCGGCTACAAGCTGCACGGCACCTTCAAACTGCCGGCCGTGAAAGGCCCAAGCTGGCCGCACCCGAGCATTCACGAGAAGAAGCTGCTCATCCGGGCGCAGGATCAGATCTTCTGCTACGATCTGGCGGCCCGCTGATTTATATGTGGCATCCGGTGAGTGTGTTGTGGTATTTCCGGGTCAAGAAGCGGAAGTGAATGCAAAGTGTTACTGCGTCGGTTTTCGCCAAACTTGGGTGACGCTTCCCGCTAGGTCGCCATTTTCGACCAACCTATCCAGGGCATCATTAATGCTGCTTTCATGTCCCCCGGCCATTGTTTAGAATTGCGACCTTTCAGCGTCGAGTCAGCCGCTCTCGAGCTTGCAGGCGATTTCGTGGCCTGATGGCAGGCAAAGGCCTGCGTCTGAAAACAACCCCAAAGCCAGGTCACCAGACTCTACACCCAAAGGGTGATGATCGAACTTTCGTCCGGGACACGGTGCAGTGGCAATTTGAGGCCACGGCAACGCTGCGCCACGACTAGCGCGATGAGGAGGCGATGGCCGCTGGTTGGAAGCGCTCCAGCAGCGGCTTTTCCTGGGGCGACACGATTCAGCGCATCGGCAAAGTCGTGATCGTCCCCAGCGAGCTGAGCGTCAGCGGCCAGCGCTGACCGAGGGACGCGTCACCGAATTTCCTCGCCGGTCTGCGCGTTCGCGAGCGTGATCTGCTCGCGGTGGTAGGCAGGGTCGCTGCGGAAGGTGAGGCGCGCATGATACTTGCGCTCGAGATCGACGAGGAGCTCGCCATCCTCGGTCTTGAGGCGGGCGAGGACTTCGGGATGGACGACGACGATGATGCTCTTTTGATCCTCTTTGGAGCGGCCAAGCACAGCGATGAGACGACGCTGGAGCTCGACGCTCATGGTGAGCGGGGTTTTGACCTGGCCGTTGCCTTTGCAGTACGGGCAGGGTTCATAAAGCGTGGTGCCGAGGCTTTCATTGAGGCGCTGGCGGGTCATCTCCATGAGGCCGAACTGGGAGATGGGCAGCACCTGGGTCTTGGCCTTGTCACGCTTCAAATGGTCGAGCATGAGCTTGTACACGGCCTGCTGGTCGCGGCGGTGCTTCATGTCGATGAAATCGACGACGATGAGGCCGCCCATGTTGCGCAGGCGGAGCTGGCGGGCGACTTCGGCGGCGGCTTCGAGGTTGGTTTCGAGCAGGAGTTTATCGACGTCCTTGTGGCCCTTGTTGCGGCCGGTGTTGACGTCGATGGAGACGAGGGCTTCGGTCTGGTCGATGACGATGTAGCCGCCGCAGGGCATCCACACTTGGCGGTAGAAGGCGTTGTCGATCTGCTTCTGGATGCCGTAGTGCTCAAAGATGGCGCTTTGACCCTGGTAGAAGTTGATGCGGCGTTTCGCACGGCCGGAGATGTGCGCGGCCATGCGCTGCATGCGCTCGACGGTGGGCTGGTCGTCGCAGGCGACCTCGTCGATGTCTTCGGTGAGGAAGTCGCGCACGGTGCGTTCGACGAGATCTGGCTCCTGGAAGCAGCAGACGGGGGCATTTTGACCATCGCGCTTGGCGACGATCTGGTCCCACTCGTCGAGGAGGATGTTCAGATCGCGCACGATATGACGGGCGCGCTTGTTGGAGGCCTCGGTGCGCAGGATGATGCCCATGCCCTCAGGCAGGCTGATTTTTTCGATGATCTTGCGCAGGCGTGAGCGCTCCTTAGGGTCTTCGATCTTGCGGGAGATGCCGCAGGTGTCGTTGAGCGGCATCAAGACGAGCAAACGACCGGCGAGGGAGATGTTGGTGGTGACACGCGGGCCTTTGTTGCCGACGGGGCCTTTGGTGACCTGCACCATGATTTCAGAGCCGATGGGATAGAGCGTGGGGATGTCCTTGGCCTCGATGCGCTTCTTCTTCTTGCTGCCGCCACGGTTGATCTCCTCCAAACCGGCGTCGAGCGCGGCGGGGATGGCGTCCCAGAAGTGGAGGAAGGCGTTTTTGTCGAAGCCGATGTCAATGAACATGGCCTTGAGACCCTGCTCGATGTTGCGGATGCGGCCTTTGAAGACGCTGCCGATGAGGCTCTGAGTGCCGACGCGCTCGATGTTGTATTCCTCAACGACACCCTTGTCGAGAAGGGCGACGCGGTTCTCCAGCTTCTCGCAGTTGATGACGAGGCGCACGCCGCTTTTGATGTCGCGTTTGCCGGTGAGCA
>Ga0209573_1003046_pt1 | contig 19554 bp, 14 predicted proteins | sample TNRBio252014_DNA_FD_185870 | JGI IMG/M metagenome (GOLD analysis project Ga0209573, IMG submission 185870) | Wastewater treatment Type I Accumulibacter community from EBPR Bioreactor in Madison, WI, USA - TNR Reactor_6/25/2014_ DNA (SPAdes)... | ecosystem: Engineered > Bioreactor > EBPR >...
CGTCCTCCAGGGTCTGGATGGCGTCGGCCAGATCGGCACTCTGCGCATCGAGAAAACCCTTGCGTTCCCGCGATGCTGTCAACTCGTCGAGCGCCGCCAGGTTGACAGCGCCGAGCGCCGCGACCTCGCGCTGGATGCGGTCGATCTCCGACTGCAGACCCCAGAGCTTGACGCCGCCCTCCTCGATGCCCCGCGACAGGACGTCGAGGTCGGCCTGTGCGGCCACAAGCTGCTCCATGTACTGGGCCCCACCCAGCTGGGCGGCCTGTTGCTCGAGCTGCAGGCGCGTGATCTGCTCGCGCAGGGGCTCGAGGCTGCGCTCGTACTGCAGCCGCTGCTCGTCGCCGGCACGCAGGCGGGCCGCCAGGTCGTCGTAGCGGCTGCGCGCAGCGCCCAGCGCCTGTTCGCGGTCGAGCTTGAGCGCCAGCGCCGTCTGCAGGCCGGCCTGCGCCGCCGCATCGTCGAAGGTCTCCAGCTCCAGCTCGAGCTGCAGGCCGGCCTGCTGGTTGGACTCGACCTGCTGCCGCGCCGTGGCCATGGCCCGCTCGAGCTCGTCGCGGCGGGCCGCGAGCGCGCGCGCCTGGAAGCGGCTTTCCTGCGCCTGCCGTTCCTGGCTGCGCTGCTGCTCGCGCGCGTCGGCCAGTCGATGCTCTGCCGCCAGCACCGCATCCTCCAGTTCGGTCTGCCTCTCCTGGGCCTGCCCCAGGGCTGCATCGAGGTCCTCGAAACGCGCTTCACCGGTGGCCCGGCGCTCCTGCAGGGCCTCGAGCTGCGCGTCGATCTCGTCGAGCTCGCCGGCCAGCTGCTCACGCCGGCTGTTGATGGCGGCGCTCTGCTCGCTCAGCCTGAGCAGTTCCACCTGCAACTGGTGCGCACGGACCTGCGCCTCCGCGGCCTCGCGTCTGACCTGCGCCAGGCGTTGCGTCGAATCGGTGTAGGCAGCGTCCAGCCGCACGGCGGCGCTGCGCGCGTCGCTGGCCAGCAGGGCCTGCGCACGCTGCTGACGTTCGAGGTTCTCGATCTCCTGCGCCCGCGCCAGCAGGCCGGCCTGCTCGGAGTCCGGCGCATGGAAGCTGACCGCGAACTGCGACACCGCATGGCCGTCGGGCGTGACGATGACCTCCCCATGCGTCAGGCGATGTCGCGAGGCCAGGGCTTCATCGAGGTCGGGAGCCGTGTAGACCCCCTCCAGCCAGTCGCCCAGCAGGGCCTGCAGTCCGGCGTCGCCCAGGCGCAGGCGCTCGGCCAGGCGCGGCATCGTGCGGTGGCTGTCCGCGGCCACGCTGCCGGGCAACGAGTAGAAGGCCAGCTTCGCCGGCGGCGCGTCGGTGGCAAAGGCGCGAACGGTGTCCAGGCGGCCGACCGCCAAGGCAGACAGCCGCTCGCGAAGCACCGACTCCAGGGCCGTTTCCCAGCCGGTGTCGATGTGGACCCGCGTCCACAGGCCGGCCAAGCCTTCCAGGCCGTGGCGCGTCAGCCAGGGCTTGAGCTTGCCTTCGGTCTGCACCTTCTCCTGCAAGGCGCGCAGCGCGTCCAGCCGGGCCGACAGTTCGGCCAGCCTTGACGCCTCCTGCTGGGCCTGCTCCTGACCCAGGCGCCTGTGTTCGTCGAGCTCCGGAACCTGAGCGGCCAGCTGCTCCAGCCTGGCCGCGCTCTCGGCCTGCTGCTCGTCGGCCAGAACGCTGCGCTGCCGCAGCTCATGCAGCCGGCCGGCGTCGGGCGGCTGCAGCGACTGGCGCTCGCCGCTCGACCGTTCCCGGCGCGCAGCCAGCTGCCGAAGCTGCTCGTCCACATGCCGGCTGTCGGCGGCCAGCAGCTGGATCTGCTGTTGCACCTGGGAGACTTCCCCGCGCTGTCTGGCGTGGTCGGCTTGCGCCGCACGCAGCGCATCCTCGAGCGCTCCCAGGCCGGCCGACTGCTCCTGCACCTGGGCGGCCATCACCTCGGCCTGTTCCTCGGCCGCGGCCATGCTGTCGGCAATGTCCCGCAGTTCCTGGCCCGCACTCTGTTCACGGTCGGCCCAGACCTGGTTCTGCGCACGCAGCTCGGCCAGGCGCTGTTCAGCCTTGCGCCGACCGTCGACAACGTAGCGGATTCGTTCCTCGAGCCGGCTCACGTCGAGCGCCGCCTCGGCCAGCGCACCCTGGCGTCCGTGCAGTTCGTCGCTGGCCGCGTAGTGCGATTGCCGGACGGTCTCGAGTTCGGCCTCGAGGTGCCGCAACTCGGCCAGCCGTGCCTCCAGGGCGGTCTGCGCCTGACCCGCGGCATCACGCACGCGCTGCTCCTCGGTGGCCGCGTCGCGGTGCTTCAGGAACCAAAGCTGGTGCAGCTTGAGCGTCCCCTGCTCCTGCAGCTGCCGATACTGGGCGGCCACCTCGGCCTGCCTCTCGAGCTTGTCCAGCCCGGCGGTGAGCTCGCGCAGGATGTCGTCCACCCGCGTCAGGTTCTCGCGCGTGTCCTTGAGCCTGTTCTCGGTCTCGCGCCGGCGCTCCTTGTACTTGGAGACGCCGGCGGCCTCCTCGAGGAACATGCGCAGCTCCTCGGGGCGGGACTCGATGATGCGGCTGATGGTGCCCTGGCCGATGATGGCGTAGGCCCGAGGGCCCAGCCCGGTGCCCAGGAACACGTCCTGCACGTCACGCCGCCGAACGGCCTGGTTGTTGATGAAGTAGCTGCTGTTGCCGTCCCGCGTCAGCACGCGCCGCACCGCGATCTCGCTGAAGGCGTTCCACTGCCCGCCGGCACGCGCATCCTCGTTGCTGAACACCAGCTCGACGCTCGCGCGGCTGGCAGGCTTGCGCTGGCCCGACCCGTTGAAGATCACGTCCTGCATGGACTCGCCGCGCAGCTCGCTGGCCTTGCTCTCGCCCAGCACCCAGCGCACGGCATCCATGATGTTGGACTTGCCGCAACCGTTGGGCCCCACGACACCCACCCGTTGGCCCGGCAACTGGAAGGTGGTCGGTTCGGCGAAGGACTTGAAGCCCGAAAGCTTGATCTGGTTCAGGCGCATGTACAGGCCACACTGGCGCCGCCCTCCGGGGCCCACGCCGGCTGCGGGCCAGCGCCGGGTGTGACCCAGGCACCGACACGCAAGTTATTGATTTACAAAATAAAAAGCGCCCATGACCGGGACGCGGAAGGGTGCCGATGATAACATCGCCCCCCTTCCACGGCCGCTTCCTTCCATGCCTGCCTCCCCTCTTCGAGATCGCCCCTGCGGCGGCAACGGACAGCGGGTGCCGGCGGTCGCAGGTGCGGCTGCGAAGCAGCCCTCGTACCAGAAATACGCGGTCGAGGTGCGGCCGAGCGACATCGACGGCCAGGGCGTGTTCGCGGCCGAGCCGGTGCCTGCACGTCGCAAGGTCGGCGAGATCAGGGGCGAGAGCATCAGCGTGGCCGAGGCCCGCATCCGCGCCACACGCAGCGAGCGCATCATGATCGTCGAGCTTTCGGCGCGCCGGGCGATCGACTTCAGCCGGTCGCCCGATCCGATGCGCTTCACCAACCACAGCTGCGCGCCCAACGCGCGCCTGTGCATCCGGCAAGGGCGGGTCGAGTTCTATGCGCTGCGGGACATCGCCGTGGGCGAGGAAGTCACCGTCCACTACGGCGAGTCGCATCACGAGGGACGGCTGACCTGCCGATGCGGGGCGCAAGGCTGCGCCGGCCGGCTTTGACCCCCCTCCCCGCTGCGGGCGCGTGAGGCCTGCGAACGGACTGGACGGCCCCGGATAATGACGCGATGAACCCGCGCCTGCGACTGCTGCATCCCTATCCGTTCGAGCGTTGGCGGGAATTGACGCAAGGTCTGGCACCACCGGCACAGCTGTCGCCGATCAGCCTGGGCATCGGCGAGCCCAGGCATGCGACGCCCGGGTTGATCACGCAGGCACTGTCCGCATCGCTGGGCGGGCTGTCGGTGTATCCGGCCACCGCCGGGTTGCCCGAACTTCGCCAGGCCTGCAGCGGCTGGTTGAGGCGGCGTTACGGCGTGGAGGTCGACCCGGCAACCCAGCTGGTGCCGGCCAACGGCAGCCGCGAGGCGCTGTTCGCGCTGGCACAGGCGGTGATCGACCCGTCCCGGCAGGGTGCCACCGTGGTCTGCCCCAATCCCTTCTACCAGATCTATGAAGGTGCGGCCCTGCTCGCCGGGGCCGGCACCGCGTTCGCCAACAGCGACCCGGCGCGCAACTTCGGCGTCGACTGGTCGTCGATTCCGGAACGGACCTGGGCCGCCACGCAGCTGGTCTTTGTCTGCTCGCCGGGCAACCCGACCGGGGCGGTGATGTCGCTGCCGGAATGGCAGCGGCTGTTCGAGCTGAGCGACCGCCATGGCTTCGTGATCGCCAGCGACGAGTGCTACTCGGAGATCTGGTTCGGCGGCACGCCGCCGCTGGGCGGCCTGGAGGCGGCCTGGGCGCTGGGCCGTCGCGACTTCCGCCGGCTGGTCATGCTCACCAGCCTCTCCAAGCGCAGCAACGTTCCCGGAATGCGCTCGGGTTTCGTGGCCGGCGACGCGGCGGTGATGAAGGACTTCCTGCTGTATCGCACCTACCACGGCAGCGCGATGAGCCCGCCGGTGCAGCGGGCCAGCCTGGCGGCCTGGAACGACGAACACCATGTCGAGGCCAACCGCGCCCTGTATCGGGAGAAGTTCGACCGCGTCACGCCGACCGTGGCGCAGGCGCTGGAGGTCAGCCTGCCCGACGCCGGCTTCTACCTGTGGGCCGGCGTGCCGGGCGGCGACGACATCGCCTTCGCCCGCGGCCTGTGGGCTCAATACAATGTCCAGGTCCTGCCCGGCAGCTTGCTGGCCCGCGAGGCGCATGGCACCAACCCCGGGCGAGGCCGCATCCGAATGGCGCTGGTGGCCGGCGTCGACGAGTGCCTGGAAGCCGCGCGGCGCATCCTCTCCTATACCGAAGGCCTGCACCGATGACGCAACAGCTCCAGAACATCGTCGACCTGGCGTGGGACGCCCGCGCAAACCTCGACGCCCTCAACGCGCCCGAACTCCGGCGGGCCGTCGAGCAGGTCATCGCCAACCTCGACGCCGGCCGCCTGCGTGTCGCCGAACGTGAAGGCACAGGCCAGTGGCGCGTCAACCAGTGGGTCAAGAAGGCGGTGCTGCTGAGCTTCCGCCTGAGCGACAACCGCCTGATGCGTGCCGGCGAGCTGGGCTTCTTCGACAAGGTGCAAACCAAGTTCGCCGACATCGACGAGGAAGCCATGCGGGCCAGCGGCATCCGCGTCGTGCCGCCGGCGGTGGCGCGCCGCGGCAGCTACATCGCCCGCAATGCCGTGCTGATGCCCAGCTACGTCAACATCGGCGCCTATGTCGACGAAGGCACCATGGTCGACACCTGGGCCACCGTGGGTTCCTGCGCCCAGATCGGTCGCAACGTCCACTTGTCGGGCGGCGTCGGCATCGGCGGCGTGCTCGAACCGCTACAGGCGAACCCGACCGTCATCGAGGACAACTGCTTCATCGGCGCGCGCTCCGAAGTCGTCGAAGGTGTGATCGTCGAGGAGAACTCGGTGCTGGGCATGGGCGTGTACATCGGCCAGAGCACGCCGATCTTCGACCGCGCCACGGGCCAGCTGAGCTATGGTCGGGTGCCGGCCGGCTCGGTCGTGGTCAGCGGCGGATTGCCCAAGAGGGCTGCCGATGGCAGCGACTACAGCCTGTACGCGGCCGTGATCGTCAAGCGCGTCGACGCACAGACCCGGTCCAAGACCAGCATCAACGAGCTGCTTCGCGCCTGAGCGGGCAGCCCACGGCAGGAGGCGCGATGAGCGGCAACATGGAGCGCGTGCTCCGCCTGATGGCGGAGAAATCGGCGTCCGACGTCTACATGTCGGCCAACACGCCCATCCTCATCAAGATCCACGGCCAGATCCTGCAGCTGTCGGACCAGCTGCTGACACCGGCGCAGATCCGCCAGCTGCTCGGCGAGCTGCTGACGCCGCAGCAGATGGAGGAGCTCGACGACACCGGGGAGCTGAACGTCGGCATCGGGCTGGCCAAGGTCGGCAGCTTCCGCCTGTCGGCCTTCAAGCAGCGCGGGTCGGTGGCCGCCGTGTTCCGCTGCATCCCGCAGGACATCCCGCCGCTGGACTCTCTGGGCGTGCCGGCCCTGCTGTCGTCGCTGGTGGTCGAGAAGCGGGGTCTGATCCTGATGGTGGGCGCCACCGGTACAGGCAAGAGCACGACGCTGGCTTCGATGCTGGAGTGGCGCAACCTGCAGATGACCGGCCACATCCTGACGATCGAGGACCCGATCGAATTCCTGTTCTCCAACAAGCGATCCATCGTCAACCAGCGCGAAGTCGGCCGCGATACGCAGTCGCTGCAGGTCGCCCTTCGCAACGCGCTCAGGCAGGCCCCCGACTGCATCCTGATCGGCGAGATCCGCGACCGCGAGACCATGACTTCGGCCATCTCCTACGCGCTGTCGGGCCACCTGGTGCTGGCCACCCTGCACGCCAACAACAGCCACCACGCGCTGGGCCGCATCCTGTCGTTCTACACGCCGGAGTCACGGGCAGCGCTGCTGTCAGACCTTGCCGCCGGCCTGCGCGCCATCGTGTCCCAGCGTCTGCTGCGCTCCAACTCCGGGGGACGGGTGCCGGCGGTCGAGGTGCTGCTCAACACCAAGCTGATCTCCGAGCTGATCGAGAAGGGCGACATCACGGGCATCAAGGAAGCGATGGAGAAGTCGCTTGCCGAGGGATCGCAGACCTTCGAGCAGGACATCGCGCGGCTGATCGGCGACGGGACCATCTCCCGCGACGAGGGCCTGGCCCATGCCGACTCGCCGACCAACCTGCTGTGGCGGCTGCAGAACGAGATCACCCCGGTCTCTCGGGTGGCGCCGAAGAAGGAAGAGCCCGAGGCGGCCACCTTCACCGAGATCACCATCGAGGTGCGTCCGGAGGACGCCAAGGGCCCAGACCCTGGCGTGCCCTGGGCGGTCAAGAAGTGAGCCCGGCAGGGCCCTGGCGCGCCTCCGGCGGGCCGAAGGCCGAGGCAGTGTCGTGAGCGAGACGCTGCGCTTGCTGGAGGCGCTGATCGCCTGCCCTTCGGTGACACCGTCGGACGCCGGCTGCCAGGCCATCGTCGCCGAACGCCTGGCCGCCTGCGGCTTCGAGTGCGAGTCCATGCCCTTCGACAGCGCAGGACCGCGAGTCGACAACCTGTGGGCGATCCATCGCGGGCCAGCCGACGGCCCCGTGCTGGTGCTGGCCGGTCACCTCGACGTGGTGCCGCCGGGCCCGCTGCCGGCCTGGTCCAGCGACCCGTTCGTGCCGACCTACCTCGACGGCAGACTGCACGGCCGCGGCGCGGCCGACATGAAGACCTCGGTGGCGGCCATGGTGCTGGCCGCCGAGAGCTTCGTCCTCGAACACCCGCGGGCGCGAGGGTCGGTTGCCTTGCTGCTGACCAGCGACGAAGAGGGGCCCGCCATCGACGGCACGGCCAGAGTCGTCGAGGTCCTTGCGGCCCGCGGCCAGCGGCTGGACGCCTGCATCGTCGGCGAGCCGACGTCCGTCGAGCGGCTGGGCGACATGATCAAGAACGGCCGCAGGGGCACGCTCTCCGGCCACCTGCGCGTCATCGGGCAGCAGGGGCACGTGGCCTATCCGCATCTGGCCCGCAACCCCCTGCACCTGCTCGCACCCGCGCTGGCCGAACTGGTCGCCACACGCTGGGACGATGGCAACGCGCACTTCCCGCCTACCACCTTCCAGGTGAGCAACCTGAACGCCGGCACCGGTGCGCGCAACGTGGTGCCTGGGCATGCCGAGGTGGAGTTCAACTTCCGCTTCAGCACCGAGAGCACCCCGCAGGGCCTGCAGCAGCGCGTCGAAGAGATCCTGCGCCGCCATGCCGTCCCCCATGAGCTCGGCTGGACGCTGGGTGGCGAGCCATTCCTGACCGTGCCCGGCACGCTGAGCCAGGCGCTGGAACAGGCGATCGTCGCCGAGTGTGGCGTGCGTCCGCTTATGTCGACCACCGGCGGCACGTCGGACGGGCGTTTCATCGCCCGCCTGTGCCCGCAGGTCATCGAGTTCGGGCCTGTCAACGCGTCCATCCACCAGGTCGACGAATGGGTGGCGGTCGAAGACGTCGACAGGCTGACCAGGGTCTACCGGCGCACGCTGGATCTGCTGCTGGCATGACGCTCATCGAGCTGGTCCGGCGCATGGCCGAGCGGCTGGACACGGCAGGCGTCTCGTTCGGCCATGGCACCTGCAACGCCTTCGATGAGGCGGCATGGCTCACCCTGTGGCGCCTGCGGCTGCCGCTGGACGGCCTGGACGAATTCGCCCTTGTGGAAGTGCCGCCGGTGCAGTCCGACGCCGTCCGGGCGCTGGTCGACGAGCGCATCTCGACCCGGCGGCCCGCGGCCTACCTGACCGGCGAAGCCTGGCTGCAAGGCCTGCCCTTCGACGTCGACGAGCGGGTCATCGTGCCGCGCTCGTTGATCGCCGAAGTGCTGGCCGAAGGCCTGATCGATGCCTGGCTGGGTCGCGACCCTTGCCGCGTGCTCGACCTGTGCACCGGCAACGGCAGCCTGGCGGTTCTGGCGGCGCTGGCCTGGCCCGAGGCCCAGGTCGATGCCAGCGATCTCTCGGCCGAGGCGCTGGCGGTCGCGTCCAGGAACCTCGAGCGCCATGGCGTGGCCGAGCGCGTCCGGCTTCGCCACGGCGATGGGCTGGCCGCAGCCGACGGGCGCTACGAGCTCGTGTTGTGCAACCCGCCCTATGTCAACCGCAAGTCGATGGCGATGCTGCCGCCGGAGTTCCAGGCTGAACCCTCGTTGGCCCTGGACGGCGGCACCGACGGCATGGACTTCGTGCGCAGGCTGATGCCGGCGCTCGGCAGCCACCTCGTCGAAGACGGCGTGCTGGTGCTGGAGATCGGGCACGAGCGCCCCCATTTCGAAGCCGCGTTCCCTGGTCTGGACCCGGTCTGGCTGCCCACCAGTGCCGGCGACGAGCAGGTGCTGATGCTTCGCTCGGCGAACCTCGGATGATCAAGCTCGAAAACCTCACCTTGCGCCGGGGCGCGCGTGTCGTGATGCAGGCTGCCAGCCTGAGCCTGCATGCGGGCGAGAAGGTCGGCCTGATCGGCCGCAATGGCGCCGGCAAGTCCAGCCTGTTCTCGCTGCTGGCGGGGCGCCTGCATGCCGATGCCGGAGAAGTGGAAGTCCCGCCGCGGTGGCGTGTCGGAGAAGTGGCGCAGGAGATGCCGGAAAGCAGCCTGCCGGCCACCGCCTTCGTGCTTGCCGGCGACAAGCCGCTGGTGCAGGCACAGCAGGCCCTCGCGCAGGCCGAAGCCGGTGGCGACGGTCACGCCATGGCCGAGGCCCACCTGGCCCTGGGCGAAGCCGGGGCCTTCGATGCCCCGGCGCGGGCGAAGGCCTTGCTGCTGGGGCTGGGCTTCCGCAGCGCAGAGCTCGAGGCCCCGGTCGACAGCTTCTCAGGTGGCTGGCGCATGCGATTGCAGCTGGCACGCGCACTGATGTGCCCGGCCGACCTGCTGTTGCTGGACGAGCCGACGAACCACCTCGACCTCGACGCGCTAGTCTGGCTGGAGAGCTGGCTCGCCCGCTTCGAGGGCACCTTGCTCGTGATCAGCCACGACCGTGAGTTCCTCGATGCCGTCACGCGGGTGACGGTCCACCTCGACGAAGGCCAACTGCAGCGCTACAGCGGCAACTACACGGCTTTCGAGGAGATGCGCGCAGAGCGCCTGTCGCAGGCGCAGGCCGCGTACACCCGGCAGCAGGAACGCATCACGCAGCTGCAGCGCTTCATCGATCGCTTCAAGGCCAAGGCCACCAAGGCCCGCCAGGCGCAAAGCCGGGTCAAGGCGCTGGCCCGCATGGAGCGCCTGGCGCCGGTCCTGACCGCCAGCGACTTCGACTTCGAGTTCCGCGAACCGCTGGCCTTGCCCAACCCCATGCTCGCCTTCGACGGCCTGGCCTGCGGCTACGGCAATCGGCCCATCGTCGCCGGCATCGATCGCTCGGTACTGGCGGGCCAGCGCGTCGGCATCCTGGGCGCCAACGGCCAGGGCAAGTCGACCCTGGTGAAGACGATAGCCGGCACGCTCTCACCCGTGGCCGGCCGCATCACGCAGGGCAAGGGCCTGTCCATCGGCTACTTCGCGCAGCAGGAACTCGACGTGCTGCACGGCGACGACGGCCCGTTGGTGCACATGGTCAGGCTGGCCCGTCATGTCGGCCCGGCGGCGCGGGAGCAGGAATTGCGCGACTTCCTGGGCAGCTTCCGCTTCACCGGCGAGATGGTGCAGCAGCGCGTCGACACGCTTTCCGGCGGCGAGAAGGCAAGGCTGGTGCTGGCCATGCTGGTCTGGCAGCGGCCCAACCTGCTGCTGCTCGACGAGCCCACCAACCATCTCGACCTGCCGACCCGGCAGGCGCTGTCGATCGCCCTCAACGAGTTCGACGGCACGCTGCTGCTGGTCAGCCACGACCGTGCGCTGCTGCGCGAGGTCTGCGACGAGTTCTGGCTGGTGGCAGGTGGTCGACTGCAACCCTTCGACGGCGACCTTGACGACTACCAGCGCTGGCTGCTGGAGGCCTCGCGCGCGGCAGCCCGAGGCCAGCCGGCACCGGCCGCGCCGCAGCCGGACAGGCTCGCCGAGCACCCGGCCCTCGCCGAGCAGCCCCGACCTGCCCGCCCGGCGCCCTCGCCCCCTGCCGTCGCGCCCCGCGACGACCGGCGGGTCGAGAAGCAGGCCCGTGCGCGGCGCGCCGAAGCCACGCGACCGTTGCGCGTCGAGATCCAGCACATCGACGACCGGCTGGCCCGGCTGGCGACCGAAAGGCTCGAGGTGCAGAACCTGCTGGCCGCGCCGGGTGCCGATGCCCCGGCCTACGCCGACCTCGGTCGTCGCCTGGCCCACATCGAGGCCGAAGTGGCCATGCTCGAGGAGCGCTGGCTGGAGTTGCAGTCGCGGCTCGAGGCCCTGCAGACAGGCTGATCGACGGCGTCCCACAAGGGCCGCGCCCGTGGCCGGGCGTTTCGGTGGAAAATACGGGGTTCGCATTCGCCAGCAGCGACCGCTGCCCAACACGCATATGGCCACACGCCGAGTCGCCACGACGCCCACCGTCTCCACCAATGGCGTCAAGCTTCGTCAGACGCAGGCTGAGTACACGGCCGCCAGGCCGAATGCCGAGCCTGGGGTCAAGCCGATGATGTCGAGCTCGAAGATGTACGTCTGCATCCGTTGCCATGCCAACTTCAAGACCGGCGATGGCAAGCCCGACCCGCGCTTGCGCGGACTCGGGCGCTGCAATGCCTGCCTGGGGGTGACGGCAGCCCCTGTGCGCTGACGCCGGAGGGTCCGTAAACCTCGCCTCGAGCCGAAGCGTCTTGCCGCGCGGCCCGCGAGTCAGCCTCAGCGGTGGGCTTCGATCAGGGCCTCGCGGAACACCTCCGCGGCGCGGGGCAGGCCGGGCGAGCGGCGGTGGATGGATGAAAAGCGGCAGCGGTAGGACAGCTGCCCCGGGTTGACGGCGCGCATGCGCCCCTGGCGCACGAACGATTCGGCGTAGTGGTCGGGCAGGAATCCCACGAAAGCCCCCGACAGGACCAGTGTCGCGACCCCTTCCTGGTCCGACGCCGTGGCACGGCGCAGCAGCCTGTGTTCGTGAGCGATGGCCAGGTTGGGCGAGTGGTAGCCCAGCGCCGCGAGCGCCTGCGAGCGCAGGGCTCCCCAGTGGCGCCGCGTGTCGGGTTCCTGGGAGGTGGCGAACCAGGGGTGAGCTGCGCCTGCGTAGAGCCACATGGTCTCGTCGAACAGTTCGTCATAACACAGGCTCTCGGAGCGCCGGTGCTCGGGGATCACGCCGAGCTGGAACTGACCGTCGATGACGCCGCGCTCGATCATCGCGATCGAGCCGACATGCAGATTCAGGTGCACGCCGGGAGCCCGGCGCCCGAAGTCCCCCAAGGCCTGCGCAATGCGCGCCGCCGGGTTGCTTGCCGTCTTCTCGAACAGGGCCACGTGAAGTTCGCCGCCCAGGCCCTGGCGAATCTCGTGCAGACGCCCTCTGAAGCCGTCGGTGGCACCGAGCAGCTGCTCGGCGGCCGCGTACAGCTGCTGGCCTTCGGCGGTCAGCGAGAAGCCGCCGCGGCCGCGCCGGCACAGGATGAGGCCGACGCGCTGCTCGAGCTCCTTGACATGGCGACTGATGGTCGACATGGCGATGTCGAGCTCGAGCTCGGCCGCGGCCATGCCGCCGCAATCCGCCACCGCCTTGAACACGCGCAGCAAGCGCAGGTCGACATCCCTGATCGGGCCCGGCAGATTCTTCGCGCTTACTTTCATGAATCGTCAAGTCAACCTGGAGCAGCTGCCATTGTGCTCAAGAATCCTTCAAGGCAGGATCGCGCATCGCCACGACACGACGGACGGCCCATGCGCATCGGTGTTCCCAAGGAGATCAAGAACCACGAGTACCGGGTCGGCCTGACGCCGGCCAGCGTGCGTGAGTACGTGGCTCACGGGCATCAGGTCGTCGTGCAGTGCGGGGCCGGCACGGCCATCGGCATGCACGATGCCGACTACGCAGCCGCCGGCGCCCGGCTGCTGCCGCAGGCTGCGGACGTGTTCGCCGAGGCCGAGATGATCGTCAAGGTCAAGGAGCCCCAGCCCGCCGAGTGCGAGATGCTGCGCGAGGGCCAGCTGCTCTACACCTACCTGCACCTGGCGCCCGACCCCGAGCAGACGGCCGCGCTGGTCAGGTCGGGCGCGGTCTGCGTGGCCTACGAGACCATCACCGGCGCCGGTGGCGGCCTGCCGCTGCTGGCGCCGATGAGCGAGGTCGCGGGGCGCATGGCCATCCAGGCCGCGGCTTGCCACCTCGAGAAGTCCCACGGCGGGCGAGGCGTCCTGCTCGGCGGCGTTCCGGGGGTGCCCGCGGGGCATGTGGTCATCATCGGCGCCGGCGTCGTCGGCACCAATGCGCTGCAGATGGCGCTCGGCCTGGGCGCCCGCGTCAGCGTCCTGGACAAGAACATCGACCGCCTGCGCCAGCTCGACCTGGTGTTCGGCAACCGCATCTCGACGTTGATTTCGACCGCCGCCGCCATCGAGGACACCGTGCGTGATGCCGACGCGGTCATCGGCGGCGTCCTGGTGCCCGGCGCCGCTGCACCCAAGCTGGTCTCGCGCGCCCTGGTGGCGGCCATGAGGGCCGGCAGCGTCGTGGTCGACGTGGCCATCGACCAGGGCGGCTGCTTCGAGACCTCGCATGCGACGACCCACGCCGACCCCACCTATGTGGTCGACGGTGTGGTCCACTACTGCGTGGCCAACATGCCCGGTGCCGTCGCCCGCACGTCGACCCTGGCCCTGAACAACGCGACCCTGCCGCTCGGTCTGGCGCTGGCCGGCAAGGGCTGGCGGCAGGCCATGAAGGACGATGCCCACCTGCGTGCCGGCCTCAACGTCGCCCATGGCCACGTGACCTGCCTGCCGGTGGCGCACGACCTGGGTTACACGCACACGGCGGCCGAATCGCTGCTCGGCGTGGCCGCCTGAAACAGCGCCCCGGCGCGAAGAACTCGATGCATTCCCGCATCCCGAACGGAGACAGACCATGGAAATGACCGACCGCCGCTTCCTCGAAGCCCGCACCGACGCCGACTGGCTGGCCGCCCACTGGATGCCCTTCACCGGCAACCGGCAGTGGAAGGCGGCGCCGCGCATGATCACCGGGGCCAAGGGGGCCTACTACACCACCCACGACGGCCGACAGGTGTTCGACGGGCTGTCCGGACTCTGGTGCACCGGCCTCGGGCACGGCCGGCAGGAGTTCGTCGATGCGGTGTCACGCCAGATGGCCACGCTGGACTACTCGCCCGCATTCCAGTTCGGCCACCCGCTGTCGTTCGAGCTGGCCAACCGAATCGTCGAGCGCATGCCGGCCGGGCTGAACCGCGTGTTCTTCACCGGTTCGGGCTCGGAGGCGGCCGACACCTCGCTGAAGATGGCGCGTGCCTACTGGCGCGCGCGCGGGCAGGCCGGCAAGACGCGCCTGATCGGGCGCCTCAAGGGCTACCACGGGGTCAACTTCGGCGGCATCTCGGTCGGCGGCATGGTCGCCAACCGCAAGGTTTTCGGCCAGGCGATCGAGGCCGACCACCTGCCGCACACCCAGCCGGCCAATGGCAGCTTCCACCGCGGCATGCCAGAGACCGGCGCCGCGCTTGCCGACGAACTGCTCAGCCTGATCGCGCTGCACGACGCCTCCAACATCGCGGCCGTCATCGTCGAGCCCATGGCCGGCTCTGCCGGCGTGATCATCCCGCCCAAGGGCTACCTGAAGCGCCTGCGCGAGATCTGCACCGCGCACGACATCCTGCTGATCTTCGACGAGGTGATCACCGGTTTCGGCCGCATGGGGCACTGGACAGGGGCCGAGGCCTTCGGTGTCACGCCCGACATCCTGAACTTCGCCAAGCAGGTCACCAATGGCGTGCAACCGCTGGGTGGCGTGGTCGTCAGGCAGGACATCCACGACACCTTCATGGCCGCGGGCGGGCCGGACTACATGCTGGAGTTCCCGCACGGCTACACCTACTCGGCCCATCCGGTCACCTGTGCCGCAGGCATCGCCGGCCTGGCGCTGCTGGAGAGCGACCATGCGCTGCAGCGTGTGCGCGCGCTGGCACCGGGATTCGAGTCCGCGGTGCATGGCCTGAAGGGCGTGCGACATGTCGCCGATGTCCGGAACTTCGGCCTGGCCGCGGGCATCACCGTCGAGCCTGCCCCCGGCGAGCCCGCCAGGCGGCCTTACCAGGTGGCGATGGCCATGTACGAGAAGGGCTTCTATGTGCGCTACGGGGGCGACACGATCCAGCTGGCGCCGCCGTTCATCAGTACCGAGCTCGAGATCGACCGCCTGGTCAGCGCGCTCGCCGAGACCTTCGAGCAGACCGCCTGATCCGGCAGAATGGCCCGCCCCCTGCCCCGCCCCAGCCCCGGAGACACCCGATGAGCGCGCTTCAGACCCACCTGATCGACGGCCGACGCGTTGCCGGTGGCACCCGCCAGCAGGACTTGTTCGACCCTGCGACGGGCAAGGTCTCCGGCCAGGTGCTGCTGGCCGACCACGCCACGGTGGAGGCCGCGGTGGCCTCGGCGCAGCAGGCCTTCCCGGAGTGGCGCAACACCCCGCCCCTCAAGCGCGCCCGCGTGATGAGCAAGCTCAAGGTGCTGCTGGAGGCCCACGCCGAGCGCATCTGCGCGCTCATCACCGCCGAGCATGGCAAGGTGCTGACCGACAGCCTGGGTGAACTGCAGCGCGGCATCGAGAACGTCGAGTACGCCAGCTACGTCACCGAACTGCTCAAGGGTGAGCACAGCCGCAACGTCGGCCCGGGCGTCGACAGCTGGAGCGAGTTCCAGCCGCTGGGCGTCACCGCCGGCATCACGCCTTTCAACTTCCCGGTGATGGTGCCGCTGTGGATGTGGCCAATGGCGGTGGCCTGTGGCAACACCTTCGTCCTGAAGCCCTCCGAGCGCGACCCGTCCAGTGCCTTGCAGGTCGCCGAGCTGGCGCTGGAAGCCGGTCTGCCGCCGGGTGTGCTCAATGTGGTCAACGGCGACAAGGAGGCGGTCGATGCGCTGCTGGCCGATGCGCGCGTCAAGGCGGTCAGCTTCGTCGGCAGCACGCCTGTGGCCGAAAGCATCTACCGCACCGGCTGCGCCAACGCAAAGCGTGTGCAGGCGCTGGGGGGTGCCAAGAACCACGCCGTGGTGATGCCGGACGCCGACATCGACAACGCCGTCTCTGCGCTGATGGGCGCGGCCTACGGGTCCTGCGGCGAACGCTGCATGGCGATCCCGCTGGTGGTGGCGGTGGGGGACGCCACTGCCGATGCCGTGGTCGAGCGCCTGCAGGCCGAGATCTCGAAGATGCGGGTCGGCCCGGGCACGCTGTCCGGCAGCGACATGGGGCCGCTGGTCACGCGCGCCCACTACGAGAAGGTGCGCGGCTACGTGGACCGCGGCGTCGACGAAGGGGCCCGGCTGGTGGTGGACGGCCGGCAGCTGGTCGTCCCCGGCCATGAACAGGGCTGGTTCATCGGGCCCTGCCTGTTCGACCATGTCAAGCCCGGCATGAGCATCTATCGCGACGAGATCTTCGGTCCGGTGCTCGGCGTGGTTCGGGTGGCCAGCCTGAAGGAGGCCATGGCCTTGATCGATGCCCACGAGTACGGCAACGGCACCTGCATCTTCACCCGCGACGGCGAGGCGGCACGACACTTCACCGACCATGTCCAGATCGGCATGGTCGGCGTCAACGTGCCGCTGCCGGTGCCGGTGGCCTACCATTCCTTCGGCGGCTGGAAGCGCAGCCTGTTCGGCGACCTCGCGGCTTACGGGCCGGACGCCGTTCGCTTCTACACCAAGCGCAAGACCATCACCCAGCGCTGGCCGTCGGCCGGGCTGCGGGAGGGCGCGGCCTTCGCATTCCCGTCCGCCCGTTGATGGCGTCCCGCCACACGCACCGCGGGCCGCCCAGCCTGCTCGCCTCGGTCCTCGAGGCGCGGGTGTTCTACGAACTGGCCTTGCTGCCCTGCAGCCTGCCCATGCTGTCCATGGCGCCGCAGGGCGATGGCCATCCGGTGCTGCTGCTGCCCGGCTTCATGAGCAGCGAGCTGCCGCTGACCGCGCTCGAGACCTACCTGCGCAACCGCGGCTACGCGGTCGAGACCTGGGGCCTGGGCCGCAATGTCGGTTTCCAGCCGCGCCACGCCGAGGCCATCGAGCAGAAGATCCGCTTCCTGCACCACAGGAGCGGCCGCAAGGTGAGCCTGGTCGGCTGGAGCCTGGGAGGCGTGTTCGCGCTCTACGGTGCGCACCAGGCCAGCGAATGCGTGCGTCAGGTCATCACGCTGGGCAGCCCGGTCTCGGTCGACCCCGAGGGCAGCGCCTCGCCGCCGCTGGTCAAGGCCATGTACCGACTGATCGCGCATCCGATCGGGCCGCAGGCTCACGCGATGCAGCCGCGCGCGCGCAAGCTTCGCCGGCACGAGCCCCTGCCGATGCCGGTGAGTTGCCTGTACTCGCTCAGCGACGGCGTGGTCCCGCCGCAGGAGGCGACGATGGACGGCGACCCCTCGCGCCATGAGAACGTGCGCGTGCCCAGCAGCCACATCGGGCTGGGCTTCAACCCGATGGTGCTGTGGATCGTCGCCGAGCGCCTGTCGCAACCCGAGGGCCGCTGGACGCCTTTCGATCCTTCCGGGCCGGTGGGCTGGGCCTGGCGGATGCTGACGCACGAGGCCGTCCCGGTCTGAGCGCCGCGGGCTTGCCCGCCTTCGGCTGTGCACCGGCGTCGGCCAGGGCCAGCAACTCCTGGAAGCTGTCTCGCACCTGTTGCGTGAAGGCCTGCGGGTCGGGCATCAGTTCCCGGCAGGAGGTCGGCGACACGATGACCAGGCCCTCGTGCACCGTGACGGCAAGCACCAGGCCCATGCCGTCGGCGATGGGCAGGATCGCCGAGAAGTAGCTCATGCGTGCGCCGCACAGGTAGACCGGCCCCTTGGGCGCCGGCACGTTGGTCAGCGTGCAGGCGGCAAAGGACTGGCCATGCAGGCCGCTGCCGGGTACGCGTGCCAGCAGGCGGCGTGCCAGACGCTGCGTGGCGGCACCGAGTTGCCGCCCGAGGTCCAGCTGCCGGCTCTCCGCTTCGGCACGCACGCGCGCCTCGCCACTGGTCGTCTGCTCGTGGATGGCACGCAACCGGGCCACCGGGTCCTGGTGCTGCGCCAGCAGGTCCACCCGCTGCCAGTGCGGCCCGCCGTCGGTGCGAGGCGTCGTGTCGGCATCACGCACGGCCAGCGGCGCCACGGCGCTGAGCGGCACCTGAGGCAGCTCGCCGTGCCGATCGAGGTAGCGGGCCAGGCCGCCGGCGCAGGCAGCGAGCACGACGTCATTGACATCGGACCCGGGCACCAGCGTGGCGATGCGACGGCACTCCTCGAGCGCGAAGCGCCGGGTGTCGAACACGCGGTGCGGCGTCACGACTGCATTGAAACGCACGGCCTCGGGGTGGTTCTCGGGCCTCAGCACGTCGCCGGCGAAGGTCAGCGCGCTCGGGGCCATGCGCTGCAGGGGTGCCAGCCATCGTGTCGGCGATGTCAGGGCATTGAGGGCCCCCCGGCACATCAGCACCGTCGGGCTGGGCGCATGCGCCGGAAACCAGGGCACGACGGGTTCGGGTCGAGGTGCCAGCGCCTCGTGGTCGTGCAGCACCTCGATGATCTCCTGCCGGCGCTCGACATCGATCGCCGCATGATGGATCTTGGTCAGCACCGCAAAGCTGCCGCGTGGCAGGTCGGTGATGCTGTCCAGACCCTCGATGACGTAGATCTCCCACAAGGGCCGCTGGAGGTCCAGCGCGCGCGCGTGGATGCGCGAGGCCTGGATGCAGAACTGCCGCCAGTCGCCCGGTGCCGGCAGCGCGATGTGCCTCACGTGGTACTCGAGGTCGAACTGGTCGTCGTCGATCCAGTAGGGGAAGTCCAGCTCCAGCGGCACACGCGCGAGCTTGCTGCGGAACAGCGGCGAGCGGTGCAGTCGACCTTCGATGTGGGCCAGGATGCTCTTGAAGCGCACCTTGCCGCCGGGTGCGCTGCGCTGGTCGTAGACCTGGATGAAGGTGATGTTGCCGTTGGCGTGCGGGCTGTCCGAATACAGGAAGCTCGCGTCCTCGCCGCTGAGTTGTCGCATGGCGCACGGTCCTTGCTCTGCAGGCATGAAACGCCCGCCGGTCAGGGGACAGCCTAACCCAGGCCTCCGACAGCAGGCTAGAGGGAGCGCTCCATAGTGCCGCCGCCTGGAAGTGCTGCGCAGGCGACGCCATGCCGGCGCGCTGTGCGGCCGCTCCGGGGCGGGGTCGGAAAGCGGGCCATGGCGTGGTGGTTCCAACACAGGGACCGAGGTGGATCTTTTCAGGAGGCCCGCATCGGCCGCAGACTCCAGGCTGGCCACTTCTCCGACTGTCGCCTGGAGCCTTCGATGTCCGATCTCTCGCAACCCCACCCTGTCCGCAACGCCGACTGGCATCAGCGCAGGCTGGCCGCCACGCCGCGTGGCGTCGGTGTGCTGGGTCACTTCTACGCCGAGCGCGCCCTGGGCGCCGAGCTGTGGGACGTCGAAGGGCGGCGCTGGATCGACTTCGCCAGCGGCATCGCGGTACTCAACGTGGGCCACCGCCATCCGCGCGTGCAGGCGGCGATCGCCGCGCAGCTCGAGCGCTTCCACCACACCTGCTACCAGGTGGTGCCTTATGCCGGATACGTGGAGCTGGCCGAACGACTCAACGCCCTGGTCCCCGTCCAGGGCCCTGCCAAGACGGCCTTCTTCACGACCGGCGCCGAGGCGATAGAGAACGCGGTCAAGATCGCGCGCGCGGCCACCGGCCGCAGCGGCGTGATCGCCTTCGACGGTGCCTTCCATGGCCGCACGATGATGGGCATGGCCCTGACCGGCAA
>Ga0209573_1003047_pt1 | contig 19552 bp, 16 predicted proteins | sample TNRBio252014_DNA_FD_185870 | JGI IMG/M metagenome (GOLD analysis project Ga0209573, IMG submission 185870) | Wastewater treatment Type I Accumulibacter community from EBPR Bioreactor in Madison, WI, USA - TNR Reactor_6/25/2014_ DNA (SPAdes)... | ecosystem: Engineered > Bioreactor > EBPR >...
TTTAAAATTATAACCGCACTTTTTCATGAAAAAGTCGATTTTTGCATGTCTATAAATATATTAACGAAATGCTAACCGCTTTATTAGCAAATATTTAGGAAAAATTTAAAATCTTAGACAGGCTCTAGTTAGAGGTCTTTCAATTGAACCATTGTTAGGTCAAGTAGATTTGACTAAATGGATGAATAATATCAATTGGGTCATCGTGGGTGGTGAGTCTGGTCAAAGCGCAAGACCTGCCCAATTTGATTGGATTAGAAATTTACGCGATCAATGTTGTGATCGAGTGCCTTTCTTTTTCAAACAATATGGCCAATTTAAACCTGTTATGAATAGTGATGATGTAACATACACTATGCAACGAGTTAGAAGTAAATATGATGCTGGTCGCATCCTTGAGGGCAGAACTTGGGATGAATACCCAATAGTTGGTGATAATTTACCCGTTATTGAATAGTTTTTAATTTTACAGGCCTAGTTATTCTAGGCTTGTTTTTTTAGTTAATTTTCAAAAAATATATATCTTTGAATTAATAAATTTTTATAGGTGTAATTCATGACAACATAAAATAGTGTAACAGATTAAAATAATATCAATTCTGATACAGAAAAATGCATCCAGTATGGATAAACTTTATTCAGGGCAGGTTTTGCTTGCCCTGTTTATTTTAGTAAGTGATCACTGTATTTTTAATAAGGTATTTTGAATGTCAAATAAGATTTTTAATGGCTATTGCGATAGATTGATTAGATTAAAAAGATCGAATTTTCAATTAAAAAAAACGATCGATGAAATGAAAGCTTTTCTTGTTAAGCCATATCATCTTTATACAGAAGCTGATGATGAAAATTTCGTTAATAAACTCTGTTGGGAGTTTAATGATATACCAAATTTAACGCAGCAGTTTGATGAAAGACAGACTCTAATAACTGCTTACATTAATTTTGGAGATTTTTTTAGTTATTGCTGTGAAAATGGTCTAAATTATGTTAATGAAACACCCAATATGAGTGCTAATGAATTAAAGTTATTTGCTGATGACTTAATTGATTCTAGGCACTGGAATTCGTTTTGTAAAACTCGTTATGGTTGGGCGTATGATCCTGATTCATTTTTAAATGTCGACATATGCTCCTACCGGTATAATTTTTATAAAACGCTAAGTAGATATTCTTGTCGACAATCATTATCAGGCGATAAGAAAATTGTAAGCTCTTAGGAGTGTGCCTTTTCATAATGTAAAGTGTGCTTTTCGTTACTTATACCGATCCTTTGCGATGCTAAAGATTGTAGAGGGCGGTTTTCTTGCTTTTTACTTTATTTTCAGAGTAAAATGATTTGTAATTTCACCGGAACTTGTAAAATACATTTCTGGTTAGTATTAGATTAAAACTTTTAGAGGTATTCCCTATCAAATAATATAACTGATATTTTATTAACACTTTAGCCGTTTGGCTAAGTGATTGTGCTATAAGAAATCGCCAGTTTCAAATACCGAGCACAATACTTACCGATGTGGCATCATGCCCCATGCTCTCCTGCATGGTTTATGGTGCCGATTGGGGTATTTTTGTTCTCGGTAGGGCTCTGGCGAGCCTCTTGTAGGGCAATGACTTTCAGTCGGCATCACCTTACAGGAGATTTTTATGATTTCATTTTTTCGTGGGAGGTTCAATTTTCTCCCAAAGCTTTTGATTTGCTTTATTTTATTTTCATGTACAGAAGGCCAGTCGGGTCTCAAAAATACATTTACTGTTACAACTGTTGCTGGTGCGCATGGTACCATTACTCCCACACAAACAGTAAAAGCAAACTCAAAAGTAATTATTACCATTAAACCCGATACAGGTTATGAAATTGAAACTTTATTGGTTGATGGAGAAGAAGTAGAAAATTCAGCTACTTATACTTTTAATGCCATCCATTCTGATCATACAGTTGCTGTTACTTTTAAACTCAAACAGTCTGAGGCGTTTTATTCAATAACAACTTCGGCTGGTGCTAATGGTACCATAACAGCTACTTTAGAAGTTTTAGAAGGTAATAATGGTTTAATTTTGATTACCCCAAATAATGGCTATCAAATTGATACCTTATCTGTTGATGGCTTGGAAGTTGAGGTTACTGATAGTTATTTGTTCTCAAATGTAACGGCCAATCATACCATTTTGGCTACATTTAAGCCTATAACATATACAATTTTTACATCCGCGGATAGTAATGGGGCTATTTCTGGGAGTACAACCGTAAATTTTGGCGATGATTTTATAGCAACAATTGTTCCAAATACTGGTTATGAAATTAATCAAATTAAAGTCGATAACCAAATTGTAACAAATGCAAGCAGCTATACATTTACAAATGTATCCTCAGATCATTCCATTGTGGTAACTTTTAAGCTAAAAACTTATAATGTGATAACTAATGCGGGGCTTAATGGCAATATCACTCAATCAAGCGCTGTAAACCATGGCGCAAACTTCACTGTATCCATTACCCCAGCTTCAGGTTACGAAATAGATACATTACAGGTTAATGACATCAATGTTACGCCTACTTTGATTTATGTTTTTGAAAATATTACCGCCAATCAATCCATAAGCGCAACCTTTAAAATAATTCCACCTGCAGCCAATTTTACAATTACAACAATGGCGGGTTCAAATGGCAGTATTACAGCAAGCACAACGGTTGGTATAAATGGCAGTGTTACAATTACGATTACACCTAATACTGGTTATGAAATGGAATCATTAACGGTGGATGGAGTTGCGGTTGCTATTACTAATAGTTATGTTTTTAGCAATATAACATCTAATCACACTATTGTAGCAGCTTTTAAAGTGATTGTTTACACTATCACAACGATTACAGGTAGTAATGGCAGTATAACAGCAAATTCATCTGTAGCTCATGGAGGTACTGCGGTGATTTTGATTACACCTAGCGCTGGCTATGAAATCAACACCTTGTTGGTTGACGGCGTATCTATTCCTGCAACTAATAGCTATACCTTTACAAATGTTACTGCAAGCCATACGGTTAGTGTAACTTTTAAATTAACACCTATCTTAGGTACCGTGATTGCCTTTGGATATAATGATTATGGGCAAACCAATGTGCCAAGTGATCTTTCAAATGTAAATGCTATCGCTGGTGGTGGTAATCATGCTGTCGCCTTAAAAACCAACGGTACTGTGGTTGCATGGGGTTACAATGCTTTTGGGCAGTGTAATGTGCCAAATGGCCTTGTAGGGGTAACCGCTATAGCAGCAGGTGCACAACATACCCTAGCCTTAAAAAGTGATGGAACAGTAGTCGCTTGGGGGCAGGATCATTATAGTCAAAATACTGTTCCAGGTGGTTTAAGTGATGTAACAGCTATAGTGGCGGGTGCCTACCATAATGTTGCCTTAAAAAGCGATGGAACTGTTGTCGCATGGGGGCGCAATAACTATGGGCAAACTACTGTTCCTGCTGGCCTATCAAATGTCATTAAAATTGTGGTAGGTGCTTATCATACGATTGCTTTAAAAAGCGATGGTTCTTTAGTTGGTTGGGGGTTAAATGATAAGGGGCAATTAACCTTTCCTGGTGGTTTAGCTGATATTGCCAATATTGCAATAGGGGGGCTGAGTTCACATACCATTATTCTTAAAACAGATAAAACTATTAATGCTTGGGGTAGAAATGATGAAGGTCAAACAGATACACCTATAGGCTTAACTGAGGTGAGTAGTGTTGCAGTGGGTGGTTTTCATACTGTGGTGCTAAAAAGTGATGGAACAGTATTGGCGTGGGGTAAGAATGATATTGGTCAGTGTGATGTGCCAGTTGATTTAACAGGGGCGAATGCAGTTGCAGCAGGTCGAAGTTTTACAATGGTATTAAAATAGGGGTTCAAAACAAAAAATAATGATTACGGAAGGAAAAAAAATGAAAAAAAACAGTTTGATTCGGTATTTTGGTGATTGGTTAGGTAATAAAAAAGGGGTTTTAATAAATGTAGGGCTTTTGTTTGTGCTACCGTGCTTTTTGATGATTACCTTAATTGCTAATGATTTTGAGTCATTAGCCGCAAAAAATGCTGCTGAAAGATATAAATTAGAGCTAAAAAAAGCAGAAGAAATTAAAGCAAATGCAGAAAAGCGTTATAAACAAGATTTAGAAGCCGCTTTAGCTACTGCTATGAGAACTGGGCTCCTAGAGGAAGCAAATAGAATCAAGGCTGCGATTGATGCTATAGGTAAAGAGGCAACTAATAAAGAAGAGCCTGTAGTCGAAGAAAAGCAGGTTAAGCCACTTCAAAAGCTAGCAATAAAATTGGTTGATAAGCATAATGGCGTGGTTGGTGGGTTTAGAAATAATTATAATGATACCTACACCTTAAATCTTAGAAGTATTAAGCCTAAAAAGGTACTTTTAAATATCACAGGTACTTATCGTGGCTCAGATTTTTCAGTTATAGAGGTTTTTGTTAATAATGAATCAGCAGGTAAATGGGAGCTAGAGAATAAAACTAGAGATTATGACCGCGAAATAAATGTTGAATTTGATATAACCAATATAGTGAAAGACACTGAAATTAAGGAATACAACATTACATTTAAAAGGGTAACTGGCTATATACAAGCTAATGTTTCTGAGGTAAAAGCGGTGTTTAAATAAAAAAAGAAACCAGGTTTTTGAATTAAATGGGAGGTGTATACCACACCTCTCTTTTTAATAAAAAGTAAATAATGGCCTTGTTTTATTTCTATGAATAGGCGCTTAATGTTTGGTTTAATAAGCTTAAGGGGGTGTAATGTATGATAAAAACAATAACAATAACAATAACAATAACAGTACTGGTATGTAGTCAATGGTGCTTTTTGTTTGCACAAGAATTTCAAAGCCTAGGGGCACAAGCTGCGCAAAGAAAATATAATACTGCCATGGATAAATATAAGCAAGACCTAGAAAGATTAGAAGCACAAAAGGCACTTGCAGAAGAAACCTATAAAAAGGAATTACAAGCAGCACTTACCAATGCTACCAAAGCAGGTAATCTTGATGAAGCTCTTAGGATTAAGCAGGTTTTAGAGGGTAGTGATGCAGGGGTAGCAGGTAATAAACCTGATGATAACAAGAAAAATGCTGATTTGAAAATCCAGTTTCCTAAAAATATAGTTTGGGAGAATGTCAGTAGCAAGAAAACAGTTAAGAATTTTCATGTAATACAAGATGTAGTACAAGGTCATTCTTCTACGGATATGCTTACCTATATAAAAAATGCTAGTTTTAAAGATGAAATTTTTGGCAAAAAACCAGTCATCTTGCTAACGAGCCCAGAAGGCGTAATTACACCTTCTGGAGCCCATGGTAATTCTACCTATTGTATTTTTTACTTTAACTGCCAAAAAGATACAGAACTTGAACTAGAGTTAGTGTTTTCATCCCATGGTAAAGTTAAATGTTATTTAGATTTTGAAGAAGTTGGGAGTGGGAAATCTGGCTTTGCAAAAACTACACTTAATTTAACCAAAGGAATGCATGTTTTTGTTATCGATTATATAAATACCTGGGATCGCCGTTTTATAAGGCTTAAATTTCCAGATACGATGGTTCAAGTGGGTACTGTAAAGCAATAGGTTTTTAGGGTAATTGTTAAAAATAGATTGGTCATTTAGATTTGGGTGAATGGCCGCTTTTATCAAATAAGAAATTATAAGAAAGGGAGCAAATGAAATTTGTATTAACAGTAATAATATCACTAACCATTTTTATGGTTGTAGCAAATGAAGCCAATCCACGAACTGTTGCGGATGACATATATGACAAAGCATTGGTGGATAACACAAAGGAAGCCGAAAAGGCATATCAAGCTTACCTTAAAGCTCTTGAAGAAGCTAATACCAAAGTAATTAAAGACTTGGAAAGCGGCAAATTGGCACTGAATGATACCAAGAAATTCACCAAACTTACCATTACAGAGCGTGCAGCAGCTATTGCTGACCTTGATGAGAAGATTGATTCAGTAAAATTAGGCATTATAAATGATGTTCTCATTGCTAAAAAAGATGGTAAAGCGGAATTACCTAGGCGTAAAATTGACCAAGCAAAGGTTATCGTTGGCAAATGGCGAATTACTGTAGGCACAGTTGCTATAGGAATGCTTGATGTTCAAAATAATGGGATAGCAATCTATTTTGCTTCTGGAATGAATAATAGCGGTTCCACTAAAACATTGCTCAATTGGAGAGTAGAAGGTAATAAAGTTGTATTCTTAAATGCTGTGATGCGTGGAAATGAATTTATGGCCATTACACTTGAATCTAATGTTCGTGGTAATGGCACCTGGAGCAATAATAATTTTACAGCTGATAAAATTAGATGAGGTTTCTGAATAGTTTAGCAATTTGAGCTATAGCTAATACCTAAGTATTTGGGTGTGTAAAATATAAGTTTGGTATGCAAAGGTAAAAAATGGGGCAGACGGTAATTTCGCTAGATGCCCTTGTAAAATAAACATTGTGCCTTCATTTGTGATTATTTGTGTTTATTGGCATCTGTTGTTTTACTTTTCTGATATTTAAATAGTAGTGCCATTTGCTGAGATAGCATATTTGTTTTAAGAACAGCACCTTTTTTGTTTAATTACATTAAAAGCAATTGGCCTTTAGTGAGTAAAAAGTGGCATTTTTTTACCATATTGCCGTCTTGTAATATGCCACTAATTTCTTTAGAAATTAATTATTTTTTATGTATTTTTTGTCATTTTGATCATGAAATTGATGGGGTGCCGATTGTAATTATGACAATCTATTTTGATTGTTAAATTTACCGCTAAATTGTTTTTTTCTTTGGTTTTTATTAAAAATTTAAAAGGCAATAAATAAAATCGGCCACATTTTTTTATCAAATTTCACTGTCTGAATAAATTGCCATGCCATTAACTAAAATAAAGCCACACAAATTGAAACAATTTAACATAAATTGCAATAAATTGGCACGGCAATTGCTCTGAGGCCTCATCTCGCATTTTTAACCCTAGTAAAACATGAAGGATAATACAAGAATATTATGGAGGGGGTTGTCTCCCCCTCTGTCTATTATTAGGTATCAAGGAGCTTTGAATGAAAACAAGAAAGTCTTTAAAGGAAAAAATTAAAATTAATTTTTTAGATATAACCAGTTATCTAGAATCTAACAATTATGATCTATTGCTTGTAACACAAGCACTAGCTGAGTTCAGAAGATACTTTGATATACCAGATGCTGGTCAGCATTTCACTACCTTCTTGTTTCATGATAAAGCTAGATTGCCAGCAAATCCAAGGCGTATGTATGATGTTTTAGTAAAAGTAAGAAATACACCAGGGATTCAAAAAAGAAGGCATGTTGATGATTTATCACAGGTAGAATACGAAGTATCAAATTGTGCGATTTCAGATTTAAAGCTTTTTAAACATTTACTAGCAGCTAAGAAAGTTTTACGCCGGAATGTACATCAGTTTTATTTACACTTGGTAAGTTTGCCAACCACCAAATGGTTGGTTATAGACAGAGATATAAAGAATATTAGAGATGAAGGTCTAATGATGGCGCAATTTGTTGTTGACCTGCCTAAAATCATGAAAGCTTTTGGTAGACCAAACATTATCAATACGAGTCGTAGTGGCTTTGGCTATCATTTTCACTTTTTATTGGATAAACATTACCCAATTGCTACCGTACAGGCCTTTGCTAGGGCTCAACTGGCAACAGTTGGTATTAATGATAAGACTTGGGAAATCTTCCCTAAAGGTGATAACCAGGCAATGACGCCATTACCATTTGGCCGGAATTCAAAACAAATTATAAGGGGGCGGTTAGCGAAAGCCGTTGGGCTTGATGCAATGCTAGACTGGTATTCAAACCATAAACTTGACCATGCTTTAAATTTACCTGATGTTATTACTAGGGGGGTACCTATAGTTGATATAAACACAAAAACTGATGATTTATCAGAAAACCTTACTGTTACGCCTTGCAAAAGTGCGGCTGTTTCTTGTATTGAATCAGGTATTATTACAAAGGCGGATGTTGATCAATTATTTAGCAAACCAGAATTATTTAGTCGTAGACAAGCCCAGCAAATTTTAAAATATCATTTTTTGTTTACTATGGGCTTAAACCTGAATGATGCTGTAGAGGAAGCATGGGTATTTTTAAGTAGTAAAGATTTTAACTCTAAGGATGTTAAGAAAAACTCTAGGTTTGCTAAAAATGATTTGGTGAAATATTTTAAAAAAGGTTATAAAAGAATTAATGAAACCTATAGTGGAAGTAGCCATATAACTGATTTTGAGTTAAAGCATCTTTATGGGCTGCTTCATAAACATGAAAAAGCGCTTGATACATTTGTTGCCAAAAATAAACCTATAACAAAACGCGCGATTTATTTTGCATTCTTTTATATTTACCATCATTTGAAAACTAAAAAAGGCGCGATTGGGTTTTACTCATGGGCTGATTTACAAGATATGCCTTGTAATGGTGGTAGCATTTATGTTAAATCAATAGCCTGTTTAGTTGAGTTAGGCTTGATAAAGAAAACAAAAGGCATCACTGCTGTCAAAAACGGCGCTTTTTATAGATCCAAAACTAAGTATGCTTTGAATGTGAGTATCAAAGTACCCAAAACGGCCGCTTTTGTTTATAATTTTCACCTAAAGGCCATTGCGGATTGTTTAAAATCATCAATGCCAGTTAAAGAATGGGGGCGGTTGTTTGGTAGTGGGGTGTTGAGGAGATTTGATCAGGTTGCATGATATTTTTAGGATTTGGAGTGGAATCCGGTAAGTTTTAGCTTGGTTGTTGCTGAGAAATGCCTCTGGATTCAAAAAAGAAGGGGGGTAGAGATTAGTTTTTGATGTTTATGTATGGATAAGTACTAGTTTGTGTAAAATCATTCTTTTTTGTGGTTATTTTTGATTTTGGCGAATTGTGTGAGCTGGTAAATGGCTATTCGTGGGCAATTTAGAGCTCTAGGGCAATCTTTTTGGGTTTGGTCAGAATGTTGGGGTTTGCTAAAAAAGGTTAAAAAACACACTTTATATTAAAATTTTTACTTTTATAGGCTAAATTGTACCTGTTTTAATAAAATTCATAATTTTATGGTGTTAATAGTGGTACTTTTCATAAAATGAAAATGGGGGGTAACTTATGTTTGGTTTTAACAGGTAGTGTTGTTTAGAAAACGGAAGTCTGCTCTAGAAGATTAGAAAAACTGCTTAGTTTTCAATCAAAAACATAGAAATCCTTTATGAATGGCGAATTTTAAAATTAGCATTGGTTGGGGGGCTTAATGCCGTTGAAAGAAGCAAAAATTAATGATATAAAAGGTATTGGAAAAGCAACAATAACTAAAATACAAAACCTCAAGATTTGTCAGGGTGAATTTGTAGCTGATAGAGAAGAAGACATTCGCGTTCTAATAGATTTTTATCATTCAAATGAGAACCCTTACGAAACAAGTTTTACAGGTACGGTTTATGAAGGGCACCACGAGAAAGTTTTAACCTTTCCTATTACTATCAATGTTCAGCCAATAGGCAAAAGAATTTCTTTTGTAGCTTATGGTGACCCCAAAGGCAGTCGTTAAAGGAATGTAAGCAACAATTAATAACAACCAATATTGAATTATGACTAAAAGAAATAATAAAAAAGACCTGCCACTAGAAAAAGTAAGAGAATTATTCCGTTATGAAAACGGTAAGTTATATTGGAAGTCAACTCGTTTTATAGGCAAACGGGTCGGCAATACTCGTAATTTTTCACCAATTGTCGAACATATGGGTAAAACCTACAAATTGAATCGAATTGTTTATTTGCTGCATCATGGGTTTTGCCCTGAAAAAATTGATTTTATAGATAAGACATTGACTGCCGAGCGTATGTATGATATTTCTATTGAAAACCTTTATGTACCACCAAAAAAGCTAAAAACTAAGAAGCTCAAAAGGAAGTTCAAGGAAGATTTATCATACATTGAGGTTAACACTTATTTAGAATATAAAAATGGCAGACTCTATTGGAAGGCAAAGCCATCTCCAAAGTCTACCATGGAGGTCGGTAGTTTGGCCGGAAGCGTTGCAGATGCCCCAAGCTTAAAGGTTCAGCTTCATGGAAAAACTTACCTACAACATAGGATTGTTTATTTATTGCACCATAGATATTTCCCTGAAGTCGTTACTATTATTGATAAAACTCTAACCGATGAAGGGCTTTATGATATTTCGATTGGAAATCTAAAGGCATCAACTCTTAGCCGTGTAAAAAGTTTGTCGAATGTAAAGCCTGAAGGTAAGACTTCTAAATACAGGGGTGTATCTTTAAACAAGGAAGCCAATAAGTATTCTGTATTTATAAGAGCAAATAGAGTTTTAAAATTTGGCGGTCACTTTGAGAACGAAGAGGAAGCAGCCAGAAAATATGATGAGATGGCAAAGCAATTCATTGGTGAAGATGCCGTGTTAAATTTCCCTGAAGTAAAACAAAGTCTTGCTTCTAGCACATTAATAGAGCCCAGTGCTTTTTAATGATTAAGATGGTAATTCGAATATACCCGAACTTCTACACCCCATCACTCCCCAACCTGCACGGCATACAGTTTCTTATTTGTAGTAGAAACATACACCCTGCCTTTATGAGCGAGCAAGCCGTTTTTGATGGGTTCATTTAGGTTGAAGGATTTAACTAGAGTGCCGACTTTGCGGTTAAGTTGCACTAGTTGGCCTTCTTCGGTTGTTGCATATAGGAGGTTATCTGTTACTTGCATAGGGCGGTTGAAGCCGTTTTTAGAATCGGCTTTGTAGACCCATAATTGTTCGCCAGTGTCTTTGTTTAAGGCGTAGATATCTTTTGCTGCTAGGTATAAGACACCGTCTTTCTCTATGATGCTGTTGTAGCCAAAGCCTTCGATTTTAGTTTTCCAGTTTACTTTTTGGTTATTTGGGTTAAAGCTGATGCATTCTTTCTCGGTGGTATTAAAGTATAAGCTTTTGTTATCGGAGTGTAGGCTTAACATATAGCCACTATCAATCGTATGGATCCATTGTTGTTTGGTGCCTGTGATGTCATAGCAAATTAGCTCACCAGCTACATTGGGATAGATAAGAGATTTTTGAAAAGGTACTGCTAAAGTATTGATACGGGATTCGTAAGTTACCCCAGGGTCAGCCTGCATAACGCCTGTGTTGGCGTTGATAATATAGAGATTGCCCCAGTGTTTGGATATCCAAATATCATCGTTATGCACTTTAATTCCTGCAACACTAACATCAATTGTGCCTGGTTTAATATGCACGGCACTTCTGTGATTCCAAACATTATTACCGTTTCGCATGTCAAAACACTGGATGGTTCCGTTTCTTTGAGGAACAATGTAGGTATCTTTGTAGATTTCTGTCGAGCCGATAGGTTGGGAGAAGAGTTTTTGCTTTTGTACGATTTCACCCGTGTTTAAATCAATAGCAAAGGCTTGAAAGTCATAACAACCAAAGTAAATAACATCATTTTTAATCGCTGGTACGCCCGATACACTACCATCGAACTGATAAGCCCATGCAATTTCAGTGCTTGCTGGGGTTAGTTTAATGGGATCTACACGATTAGCTGGTTTTTGCACACGGTATTCTGTTAGGTAATATTCATCCTTCTCTAAAACAGCACTTGGTCTTTCTTTAATACCTTTGATGATTTCAGCAGGTTTTGTGGGATCCGTGTTTTTCTGTTCATTATCTTCACGATCAAGGGCAGATGTTTTTTTAGTTGGTTCTAGTTTAGCTTTGGTAGTTTCTGGTTCTTTTGGTGTTGTTTGATTTGGTTCTGTAGGTTTATATTCTGGTGGGCGTGGTATTTCGTTCATCAGCTGGGTGTAGATAAAACCGATTAAACCTAAAACCATCACGATTAACATTAGAATATAAATATTTGATTTTTGAACCATTGGAATGAAAGCTTTCTGTTAGTAATTTGTTTTGAGCCAAAGGATTTTAGATTAAATTCGGAAAAATGAAAGAAACATATGGGAAGTATTTTGCTTTTTGTATAATGTTCGTTTTTTAATTTGAGATGATCGAGAATTTGGTGTTCAAGAAATACGGTTATTCTATTTTCGCATTGGCTTTAGTCCTTTTGCTTTGTATGCCTTTACTATTAACAGGTAACTGGCATGCTGGTGATATCATTTATGAATTCTATTACAACCGTGCATATGGTTTTTCAGAGATGGCAAAGGGTGAAATACCTCTTTGGAACCCGCATCAATTTACTGGGTATCCGTTTCTGGAAAGTATGCAAAGCTCGCTGTTTTATCCGCTGAATTTTCTATTTATTGTATTACCAACAAACTGGGCACTTGTTTTTACAGTGGTAATCCACTTGTTTTTAGCGTGGTGGTTTATGTTTATTCTGCTTAGAAACTGGCTAGATGACCCACTTGCTGCATTTGTGGGTGCTTTGGTATTTGCTTTAAGTGGTCCCATTACAGCGCATATTTATGCGGGGCATATTACCTATTTAAATGCCTATGTTTGGCTGCCAATTATCGTGCACTTCTATAGACTAGGGTTTAAGCACCATAAAATCATCTATTATATCTTTGCAGGGGCATTTTCAGGGGTTTTATTCTTAACGGGTTATCCGCAAATCTTTTTATTTATGGCTTATATAATAGTTGTGTATGCCATCTACGAAATCGCAAAACTTTTATTTAATAAGAAGACAAATGAAGCAGGTACGGGTGTACTACATTTAGTTCTGAGTGGGGTTATTTGTATTCTAATTAGTGCCGTGCAGCTGTTCCCAAGTTTGTTATTTACGAGATTCTCAGGCAGAGAAGGGGGTGTAAGTGAAGAATTCGCAACATCTTTTTCTATGCCACCAGAAAATATATTTACACTTCTCATGCCGCATATTTTGGGGGATGGGGTGCATGCGCTTCCCAATACGGCTGTAGCTTACTGGGGGCGTTGGTTATCTTGGGAAATCATGCCCTATGCAGGAATCTTTTGCTTTTTATGTTTTGTGTTAGCTTTCACTTTTAAAAATAACAAGTTACGAGTACTTGGGGTGCTAATGCTAGTGGCACTTATCTGTGCACTTGGGCAATATGGCTCTTTGTATAGCTATGTCTATCACTACCTGCCTGGGTTTAATCTCTTTCGGGTGCCAGGGCGGTTTTTAGTGCCTTTTGTATTTGGGGGTGCATTGCTTGTTGGTTTGTTTTTAAAAGAATCAAAATCAAATGAGTTCTGAAAATCAGCTTTAAAACCTTTGTTAATAATTAGTGGTTTAATATGGGTGCTGGTATTTACGCTACTGCTCATTCTGTCAGATGAAAAAGAAGGGGTATCATCCTTTTGGCGTACAGTGGTTGCGTTTTCAGCTCAGTATGATAAAGCTCATCTAGAACCCTTACCCATAGATCAAGTTGCATTTTTACAAGGTTCTTATGCGCAAGTTAAACATAGCCTTTTAGTTTGTTTAGGCATGATGACTCTTATTTTAGGGTTTTTGTTTGTGAGTAAACATCAAAACAACGCTCGCTTCTTTCGGGTGGGGCTTTGTATACTGATGACTATTGATCTGTTGCTCTTTAGCCATCGCTATTTTGTGGGGGGAAAAGACCCTATCACCAAACTACCCTCAGAAATAGTAGCTAAAATACAAAGTAATCCGCAAACCCGCATTGCTTCCAAGCTTGATACAGAGTATTTATCTGTTGGCTCTTTAGCGGGTATTAGCCATGTGGGTGGGTATGACCCTGCACAGCTAAAAGTGTATTCAGAATTTGTGAATGTTTTATCAGATAGAAAGAGCAGTGACGAACTTGTAATTGCAGAACCAATTAAACCAGGCAATTTGTTACCTCTTTTATCTGTGAAATATCTGCTACTACCTAAAGATGCCACAAAATATCCTCACGCTGAAAAGGTGGGCACTTTTGAGAATATAGACCTCTATCAGTTGCAAAGAACAGTACCAAGAGCCTATTTTGTCAAAGGTTCAACCGTCATTGAAGAGAAAGAAAAGAGATTACAAGCTCTAAAGGAAAGTTATCTGCAAAACCAGCGAGTTATCTTGCAATCAAAACCAAAAACACCCTTTTTCATAGAAGATGTGGAAAAGGATACTATCACTTGGGTGAAAGATAGCCCCCATGAAATACAGCTAAAGCTAGAGACAAAACATCCAAGAATGCTAGTTTTAACGGATGCTTATTACCCACTATGGCAGGTGCATATCAACAACCAAAAAAGCGAGATATTTCCTGTTAATCATTTATTTAGGGGGGTAATTGTACCTGCGGGCAGTTCTGATGTTATCTTTAGCTATAACAAAAAACCTTTTTATATGAGTTTTGGGTTAACAGTGCTCGGGTTATTGATTGTAATCGTGGCTTGTTTGTTTTATTTATATCAGAAAAGAAGTAGCAGAGCACTTGAGGTAACAAAATAAATGAAAAAGGGAAATCAATGAAAAAAGAACTTTTTTATGGTAGCATAGTTTTTGTTATTACTCAAATAGTGTATTTCTTAACTATGGCACCAACGGTTACAAGTGAAGATGCTGGTGAGCTTATTACGGCTGCGGTTCATCTTGGGGTAGCACACCCGCCTGGGTATCCGCTTTATTGTTTACTGGGTAAAGCTTTTAGCTATTTACCCTTTTCATCCTACGCCTATGCACTCAACTATATGTCTGCTTTCTTTGCTTCTCTCACCTGTGTGGTGACTTATTTTGCTATACGGCAGTTGAAAGGGGAGGTACTCGGGGCAATAGTAGGTGCGTTACTGCTTGGTTTTAGCTGGCATTTCTGGAATCAGAGTATTTTAGCTGAGGTGTATTCTTTGAATGCGTTTGTGTTTGCGGTTTTATTACTGCTTGCCATTCAGCTAAAAGAGAATTGGTCATGGTTCAAGTTTTATGGTTTTTGCTCCATGTTTGGGTTAGGGTTAACAAATCACTACATGCTGATTCTGTTGTTATCTCCGGTGTTCTTCATTTATTTACTGCCTACATTTATCAAGAATTTTAAGTGGCAGCGGTTTTTAATTGCTTGTGCCTGCATTATCCTACCACTTGGGTTATATGGGTACTTGTACTGGAGCGCCAATTCAAACCCTGTGATCAACTGGGGTGATCCTTCTACCTTTACAAAACTAGTATCACATGTCAAAAGAGATGCTTACAAAAGCTTGGAGCTAGAAAAAGTAGTTAGTTTTTCAGTGAAACTAACCTATTATTACCAGTTCTTGTATTTACTACTAGGCCAGATGACAGCACTAGTTTTGATACCATGCTTAGGGGCAGGGTTTAGTTACTGGTGGCAACGAAAAAAAGAGTTTTTCTTTTTAGTGGGGTTTGTAGTATTTAATTCTTTTGTGCTATTAACAATCCTTCACTTTAGTGCCGAACAAGAAAACTTCACACGCGTAGAAGAGTATTATTTACCTGCATATATTGCACTGAGTGTATTACTAGCCTTTGGGGTGCAAGAGATCGCAAAGTATTTTAATGTCCATAAACTTTCGTATCTGTTATTTTTAGTGCCAACAATTCCACTCATCTGTAATTATAAAGCCAATGATTTTTCTAATTACTATTTAGCCTATGACTATAATAAAGCCATACTCGATGATCTACCAGAAAATGCCATTTATTTCCCTTCAGGGGATTATAATGCCTTTCCCGTGCTATACCTGCAAGCAGTGGAAAACATACGCAAAGATATTTTGCTTGCGGATATAACCGGTGATCCAGAAAAAGCTATTCTGACATTAGCAAAAGAGTTAGACCCTAAAGATGAAATCTACCAAGAACTAAAAGTACGATTGAAAGATCGCTTTCCTAATCTAAAAGCAGATACCATGTTAGTCCTACAAAAGGTTTTGATTGATAGAGGAACAAGACCTGTTTTCTTTACTTCCAAGAGTGATATTAAACTGTATCCAGAATATACCGTTACGCAGTATGGGCTTGTGTATCAGGCTACTAAGAAAGGGGAGAAAGTAGAGAAGCAGAATGAAAAACCAAATGAAAAGCAAAATGAGAAACAAAATGAAAAGCCAGCGGATACCAATCAAGATTTAAACCTAGAGAAAAAAGTAGAAGTGCCAGTTATCGCTTCTAAATTAGTTTTTAGTAATGATATATTAAGAAATATTAACAATCCAAGTGCAGAAGATGATTTAGGGCAATCTATCTATGCAGGTTTTTATCAGATGTGGGGGGAAAGTTTGATTCGTTCAGGTAAAGTAGAAGAAGGCTTAAAGAAGTTTGATCAAGCCGTATTCTATTCTTATTATAGCAAAGAAGGCTTAAATAATTTGGGTTCTGCTCTATCAGAGCTTGGGCAAACCCATAAAGCCATTGGTATTTATGAGAGAGCCATACGACTGCACCCCGACTATAAAACAGGCAGGGTTAATTTACAGCGCAGTTATATGGCAATTAAAGACCAAGCAAAAGCAGATCAGATGCTTGTGCAACTAGAAGCCATCGACAGAGGCTATTTATTAACAACAAAACAAAAGCCAAACGATCATCAAGTCATACTGAAAGATTTATTGTTACAGCTAAATACGGATCCCAATAATGCACTATTGCACCATGATATCGGGGTGGCGTATGCCAACTTACGAGATTTAGATAAAGCAATGTTTCATTTGGAAAAAGCTCTAGCAATTAAGGCTGACTATCAAAGTGCTATTTCTAATTTATTAAAGGTTTATCGAGCAGCTAATCAGCCTATAGAAAAACAAGAGGAACTAATGAAGAGGTTAAAACCTTAATGTTATCCATTATCATTCCCACCTATAATGAACGAAAGAATATCTTAATCTTGATTGAGCGCTTAGAAAATGTGTTAACAGCAGCTCAAATACCTTTTGAAATCATCGTTGTGGATGATGACAGCCCCGATCTAACTTGGCAGGTGGTAGAAGAGTTACTGCTTACAAAACCACATGTGCGCCTGTATCGAAGAGTCAACCAAAGGGGGTTATCTTCTGCGGTGATTCAAGGGTTATCCCAGGCGAAAGGCGATTATCTGGCAGTAATGGATGCTGATTTACAACATGATGAGAATATTTTACCTGCTATGTATGCTAAAGCTAAAGAGAGTGAGCTTGTGATCGCTTCCCGTAAGGCTGAAAATGGTGGCATTGAGGATTGGTCTAAAAAGAGGCAGTTTGTGAGTTGGGTGGCTGGGAAGCTAGCGGTTTGGGTGCTTAAAGTAAAGGTTACAGACCCCATGTCTGGTTTCTTTATGTTACCCAGAGAAAGTTTTAATAAATGTGTGAAAGAATTAAACCCTAAAGGCTTTAAGATACTGCTAGAGATCATTCATAAGCTTCAGCCAAAGGTTGTAACAGAAGTAGGCTTTGTCTTTAAATCAAGGGTACATGGGGAATCAAAGCTTAGCGCAAGCGTCATGCTTGATTATTTGATTTCACTCTATGAGCTAAAGTTTGGGCGGGTTTTACCTGCTTCTTTCTTGCAGTATTGCCTTGTGGGTGGCTTAGGTGTTTTTGTGAATATGGGTGTATTTGGCTTAATGTATCGTATCTTGCAACAGCCAAAAGAAATATCAATTATACTAGGTATTTCAGTCGCGATGATCTTTAATTTTATCTTGAATGATTTGTGGACATTCAAGAGATATACCAGCTTTGGTATAGGCCAGAAGGTATTAAAATCGATTCGATTTTTGGCCTTTTGCTATATAGGGGCTTTGATTAACTATTCGGTTGTGCTATTTGTTGATACTAATTTTACTTTTTTGATTGAGATCAGTGTACTGATCGGGATTATGGTAAGCACTCTTTGGAATTACTGGTCAAATAAGACATTTACTTGGAATGCAAATTAGTATTGTTGTTTGCTAATATGTTTACATATTGTTAATTAAAATGACTTTTTGTAAATCACATGCTCTTTATTTATCTATTTAAGACTATATATGACAACGACTTATGTCATTTAATTAAAAGTCATCAATATTTTTAAATATTTGCTTAAACTATTCAATTTCTCACTTGATTATGCCTTTTTTTTGGTTAGATTACTTACCAATTAAAAAATATAGTGTGTGAAAAATAGCGAACGCTAATGACAATTATTATGGGAAAGCTAGAAAATATGAAGCTACCAACCTTATTATTTTTATCCGTAGGCCTACTTGGGTGCACTTCTGATGATGCACCTAGAGATGCCGTTTCTAAGCCAAATAACCAAGTTGCTGCACAAACAAGCACAGGGATCGTAGCTGCAACCTTTGGTGATATTAAACCAGCGGGTGGTTTAGAAACAGGTAAACCCATTAAAAAAGGGAAACAGGTTCAGGTGGGTGGAAATATCGTTGAAGTGGGTACATTAGGCGGAACAGATACTTTTGTGGAAAATATAAATAATGGTTATATCGTTGGCGGTAGCTGTGTAGCTATGCCAGCGGAGCAGGTAGAAGGCGAAGAAGCTTCTGATGTTGCGGTGCGTGCCTTTGTTCATAAAGACGGGGTCATCACAGATCTTGGCACTTTAGGGGGTACTTATTCTTCAGCTTCGTGCGTTAATCATTCTGGGGTAGTGGTTGGGGGTAGTGAGCTTACAAATAAAAACACTCAAGCCTTTATCTATCAAAATAGCAATATGAGTGCTCTGCCTAATCTTAGCGGTGGCAATCATTCATGGGCTTATGGCATTAACGATAGCGGTGCTATTGTGGGGGAAGCTAAGAATGCAAGTGGTGCATTTAAAGCGGTACTTTGGGCAAATGGCAATGTTGTAGAATTAAATAGCTTGTTACCTGAAAATAGCGGGTGGGAGCTTATCTCTGCAAAATCAATTACGAACGATGGCCTTGTCACAGGCACAGGTCGTTTGAATGGGGTAAAGACTTTTTTTCAATTGAATATAAACTTACAATAGACTAAATATATATTTTGGGGCGATTTTGAATGGTATCTTTAAAGGTAAACACTTTAAAAAATAAGTTGGCGGTATTTGTATTATTATTTTTATTAACCCCAATATTTGCATCCGCAGCCACCATAACTTGGGATGGTGGTGGGTCAGATAATAACTGGAATACTGCACTCAATTGGGCGGGTGGTGTTGTGCCAGGGTCGGGGGATAATGTCATTTTTGATGGCACTTCTACCAAGAACTGTACCATTAATGTCAATATCTCGGTGGTGAGTATAACCATTAACAGTGGGTATACAGGAACCATAACCCAAGGGTCGGGTAATACCGTTACCATTGGTTCAGGAAACTACACCCAAAACGATGGTACCTTTTCAGGCAGTGATGCTGCTATAACGATTAATTCCAGATTTGATTTGAATGCGGGTACCTTTACAGCCACAACAGGCTTAATGACAATTAACACCACACTAAGGCTGATGGAAAAAATACTTTACACGTTTCCTAGAATTTTAAGCTGAACCAAAAAGAAATTATTAAGGAAAAATATAAAATTATGATTTTTTAGTTGACATGGAATAAAACGACATACGCTCGCGC
>Ga0209573_1003048_pt1 | contig 19550 bp, 22 predicted proteins | sample TNRBio252014_DNA_FD_185870 | JGI IMG/M metagenome (GOLD analysis project Ga0209573, IMG submission 185870) | Wastewater treatment Type I Accumulibacter community from EBPR Bioreactor in Madison, WI, USA - TNR Reactor_6/25/2014_ DNA (SPAdes)... | ecosystem: Engineered > Bioreactor > EBPR >...
GTGAGATAGCCGATATCGATCCCGGCTAGGTCGGCCACGGCATAGGGGCCCATGGCAAACCCAAAGGCTTCCAAGGCCTTGTCGATCTGAAAGGGCGAGGCGCCTTCCAGCACCATGATGTCCGCCGCCGTGCGATAGGTCTTCAGGATGCGGTTGCCGATGAAGCCGTCGCAGACCCCGGCGCGCACCGGCACCTTGCCCAGCGCCTTGGCCAGTGCAAAGCCGGTCGCCACGACATCGGGCGCGGTCTTGTCGGCCACCACGATCTCCAACAACCGCATCACATGCGCGGGCGAAAAGAAATGCAGGCCGATCACGTCCTGCGGGCGCCGCGTCATCGCGGCGATCTGATCCACATCCAGATAGCTGGTGTTGGTCGCCAGAATCGCGCCCGGCTTTGCGATGGCATCCAGACGGCTGAAAACGTCCTTCTTGACCTCCATCGATTCGAAGACGGCCTCGATGATGAGGTCGGCGGCTGACAGCCGGTGGTAATCATCCGTCGTCACCAGCTTGTCGGCCAGCAGATGATCGCGCGCCTCGGCGCCCAGCTTGCCGCGTTTCACGCTGTCGGCCAGCGTGCGGCTGATGCCGACATGGGCGCGCTCGACAGCCTCGGCGTCGCGCTCGATCAGCGTGACTTTCAGACCCGCCAGCAGGCAACTGACGGCGATCCCGCCGCCCATCGTGCCGCCGCCGATCACGCCGACATGGTGCAAGGCGCGCGGGGCAATCCCCTTCAGTTCCGGCAGGCTGGCGACCTTTCGTTCCGAAAAGAACGCATGGATCATTGCCGCGCGCTGCGGGGTCTGCATCAAGGCCCAAAAGGCCGCGCGTTCTACCTTGATCCCCTCGGCAAAGGGCAGTTTCGTGCCCTCGACCGCCGCCTCGATGCCGCGCAGGTGGCAGACATGGCCGGGGTTGGCACGCGCGACCTTGGTGCGCAGGGCGTCCAGCGCCGCCTCGTCGATCGGCGGCAGGGGCATTTCGCTGACCCGCCGCACCGGCAGGTTCTCTGCCAGAACCCTGCGGGCAAACTCCATCCCGGCCTCGAACGGGTCAGCGACCGACAGCGCATCGACGATGCCCAGACTCAGGCATTCATCCCGCGCCACTTGACGGGCCGAGGTGAAGATCTCGCAAGCCGCCACCATGCCGATCAGCCGCGGCAGCCGCTGCGTGCCACCCGCGCCGGGGATCAGGCCAAGGTTCACCTCGGGCAGGCCGATGCGGGCGCCCTTCAGCATCACGCGGTAATGGCAGCCCAAGGCCACCTCGAATCCACCGCCCAGCGCCGTGCCGTGAATCACACAAACGATGGGTTTATCCAGCGATTCCAGGGCCATGATCGCATCGGGCAGATGCGGCTCCAGTGGTGGTTTGCCGAATTCGGTGATGTCGGCGCCCGCGATGAAGGTGCGCCCCTCGGCCAGCAGCACCGCGACCTTCTCGGGCCCCGCCGCGAACAGCCCGGCCGCTTGCACCAACCCCGCGCGCACCGCTTGCGAGGTGGCATTGACCGGCGGGTTGTCGATGCGGATCACGGCAATCTCGCCGTGGGTCTCATAACGGACGGGACCTTCCATCGCGGGCTCCTTTGCGCGGGAGGGCGAGGTGTCAGGCAGGGTGCCCCCTCCCAAAGGCCCCCATTCAAGGGGTAGCCGCCCCCCTTGGCGCTGGCAATGCACAATTGCCCGGACGCAGCGTCAGCCCCCTCGACACGCCGTCCCAGCGCACTACCTCTCCGACACAGCCTAGCGCCGCAGGAGGGGGCCTTGTGAGTGATGACCCCGTTGCCGAACTGCTCCAAAGGGTCGCTTCGCAGGACCGGGCCGCGTTTCGGGCGCTGTATCACTTGACCGCGTCGAAACTTGTGGCTGTCCTGATGCGTATCCTCGCCAATCGGGTCGAGGTGGAGGACGCCTTGCAGGAGGTTTTCGTGCGGGTCTGGCAGCGCGCCGGGCAGTTCCAGCCTGATCGCGGGGGCGGGCAGGCCTGGCTGAATACGGTGGCGCGCCATCACGCGCTGGACCGGCTGCGCGCGCGGCCTGTGGGCGAGGTTCGGCGCCATGACCCTGACGACGACCCTCTCGCGCGGATCGCCGATCCGGCGGCGGGGGTCGAGGCCGGGCTCGTCGCGCAGGGCGAGGCGCGGCGCATCGTGGATTGCCTGCAGACTCTGGACCCGGCGCGCGCCAGTGCCGTGCGCGGCGCCTATCTGCAGGGGCTGAGCTATCAAGACCTTGCCACGCGCCACGGATTGCCGCTGAACACCGTGCGGACCTGGTTGCGCAGGGGGTTGCAACAGTTGCGGGAGTGCATGGAGCGATGAACGACCCCCTCGTGCCCCCAGAGGACGACGATCTGCTGGCGGCAGAGTACGTGTTGGGCGTGCTGCCCCTGACCGAACGTCGCGCCGCGGCGCATCGTGCCGAGGTGGACGGCGCCTTTGCCGCCCGCGTTGCGGCGTGGGAGGCGCGGTTCGCGCCGATGCAGGCGGAAACGGCCGAGGGCCGGGCGCCCAACCTTCTGCCCGCCATCGAGGCGCGGCTGTTTTCGGTGCGCACAAGGCGCTGGCGGCTTTGGGGGGCGGGGGCGGCGGTTGCGGCTTCGGTCGCGCTGGCGGTGTTGCTGTGGCCCGCGCCGGGCGTGCAGGCACGGCTCGAGGCCGGCGAACTGGTGTTCGAGGCGCAGGGCGACGGGCGCTTCCTGACAGTGGCGCGGATGGGGCCGACCGCGGGGTCGGCGAACGATTACCAGCTTTGGGCGATCGGCGCGGATGGCGTGCCGCGTTCGCTGGGCGTGTTGCGCGGTGACACCCTTCGGCTGGAGGCCGCGCTGGAGCCCGGCATAACCCTGGCCGTCAGTCTGGAGCCGCTGGGCGGTTCCCCCGGCGCGCTGCCGACTGGCCCGGTGCTGGCGGCGGCGGTGCTGGAATAGGCGCTCACGCATGCGTGATCCTCGGGCCTGAAACTTTCCCTCCAAAGCCCCCGTTCCCTGTGCATGGGCCGCCAAAGGCCCAGTACACAAAACGGGAGCCACTGATGAAACTCACCCTCACAACCGCGATCCTGGCGTTGAGCACCGGCTTTGCCGCCGCGCAAGACAATCCGATGGTCGGCGGCGCGCCGATGCTTGCCACCCGCAACATCGTCGAAAATGCGGTCAATTCTGCCGACCATACCACACTGGTCGCCGCCGTTCAGGCCGCCGGTCTGGTCGAGACGCTGATGGGCCCCGGGCCCTTCACCGTGCTGGCGCCGACCAATGCCGCCTTTGCCGCGCTGCCCGCCGGCACCGTCGAGACCCTGCTGATGCCCGAGAATCTGGCGACGTTGCAACAAATCCTGACCTGCCATGTCATCGCCACCAATGCGATGGCCGAGGCAATCCGGGGCATGATCGTCGCTGATGGCGGCGAGCATCCCTTCACCACCGTCGGCGGCTGCCAGTTCACCCTGATGCAGGACGCGAGCGGCATGATCATGGTGCGTGACGGGCAGGGCAACGTGGCCAATGTCACCATCGCCGATGTGCGCCAGTCGAACGGCGTGATCCATGTCATCGATGCGGTGCTTCTGCCGGCAAGCTGACCGGGATGTTCCCGGCCCTGGCCCCCACCGGGGCCGGGGCATTCTGGTGGGCGATGACGGACTCGAACCGCCGGCCATCTCGGTGTAAACGAGACGCTCTACCAACTGAGCTAATCGCCCCCGCCGCCCCCTTAGCGCATCGCCGGGTCTCGCCGCAAGGGTGCAGGCGTTAACCCGTCCTTAACACTGGGCGGTCAGAGTGGCGGGATGCTGCGAATCCTTGGCCTTTTTCTGATCTTGGTTGCCTGCTCCTCGCCCGACCGGGCGTTCTGGGGCGACGATCCTGTGCGCGTGACCATCGACGGGCGCAACTATGACGTCTATGTCCATCGCGGCACCGAGGAAGGGCCGGGTGCGATCTGCCTGGCCGGGGTGTCGATGACCGACTGCCGCCGCGACATGCGTCCGTCGGTGCAGGTGATCCGCCTTGGCTATGCCCGAAGGCCCGAGCATGTGGCGATCCTGCACGCGATGCGACAGGCGGCGATGCAGGTCAGCGGCTGCACCCTGGTCGAGGGCAGCGCCGAAGGCGACAGCGGTGTGCTGACCGCGCGGCTGGCTTGTCCACCCTGAGGGCAGGGGCGCAGGCCCGGTGCGACAAACATGCGCAGTCTTGCATTTTTCGCCACCCGGTTTGCGCAAGATCAAGGAGGCAGATCGGGTCGCCCCTATGGTAAGCTAGCAAAAGACAAACCTCGGGGAACGCCATGCTCAGACTCACATCGCTGCTCTATTCCATCATCGGCACCACGCTGGCAGGTATCGGCGTCGTGGTCGCGGTGACGATGAACCTCTATGATGTGCAGTCGATCATCGTGTCGGCGGCAATCGGCGCGATCATTGGCCTGCCTGTCAGTTGGCTGGTGGCCAAAAAGCTGCAGACCCTCTGACAGCGCGCCAAGCCGTCAGGCCGACAAGAACACCCGCACCGCGGCCTCGAACTCGCGCGGTTTCTCGGCGTGCAGCCAATGGCCCGCACCGGGGATTTTTGCCTGCCGCGCCTGCGGGAACAGGCGCCGGATGGCGGGGCGGGCCTCGGGCCGGACATAGTCGGACTGCGCCCCGGCCAGCATCAGCACAGGCCCGTCGAACGGCCCCAGCGCGGCGTCATCGACCCAGCCGGTGATGGTGTCCATCTGCTGCTCCAGCGCATCCAGATTCAACCGCCAGACCGGCGGATCGGCGCGCAGATCCAGCGATTGCAGCAAGAAAGCGCGCACCTGCGGGTCGGGGATCGCTAGCGAAAGCCGCCGGTCGGCCTCGGCCCGCTTTTGCAACCCTGCCAGGTCCATCGCCCGCATCGCCGCGATCAGGTGGTTCTGACTGTGGCCATAGGCAACAGGGGCGATATCAGCCACCACCAGGCGCTGCACCAGTTCCGGCCGGGTCAGTGCCAGCAGCATCGCCGCCTTGCCGCCCATCGAATGCCCCAGCACATCCATCGGCGCGCCCTCGGCCTCGATCACCGTGGCCAGATCGGCGGCCATCGCCGGGTAGTCATGCACCCCGGACCAGAAGCTGCCCGCGTGGTTGCGCATGTCCACCGCCAGCACCTCGCCCCGGTCCGACAGCCGCCGCGCAATGGCGCCCCAATTGCGCCCTGATCCAAAAAGACCGTGCACGATCAGAAGCTTGCTCGCAGCACTGGGGGTTCCGTGGCGGGTCACTGTCAACAGGGTCATCGGGTCCTCATCCTGCCTTGCGCGCCGTCGCCTCTGGCAGCACCAGCAAGGCGACCATCAAGGCGACGCAGAGGAACAGATACCAGGACCCCAGCGTCGCCAGATTGACCGGCTCAGGGATCTGCTGGCCATGATACAGCCATGTGCCGGTCAGCGAGCCGAGGTTCTCGGCCAGCCAGACCCCCAGCGCCGACAGGAACAGCGACAGCAGCATCGGCATCCACCAGCGCCGCCCCGGCATCGGTGTGAACCAGATCCGCGTGCGGCCGAACAGCAGGGCGCTGCCGACAAACAACCCGATGCGGATGTCGACCCACAGGTGCTGGGTAAAGAAATTGGCGTAGATCAGCAGGGCCAGCCCCAGCGCCAGTCCGCGCGGTGGAAACGGCGCAAAGCACATCTGGAAGATGCGGATCATCCGAAGGACGCAGATGCCGACGGCCGCATACATGAAGCCGACGAAAAGCGGCACATTGCCCAGCGCCAGACGGCCGGATTCCGGGTAGATCCAGGTGCCGCGCGCGGTGTTGAACACCTCGATCCCGAGGCCCATCGCACAAAACACCGCCAGCGCGATGATCTCGTCGCGGGTTTCGAGGCGCAACGCAATGAAGGCGACCTGCACCGCCAGCGCGATGACAAAGAGCGCATCATAGCGCGTCACCGGCCAGTCAGGCTGCCAGATCAGCGCCGACAGCCCGATCGCCAGCATCAGGACGCCGCCGAACACCCCGGCCCAAAGATGCTTGAGCACGAACATCGTCGGTTCGACAATGCGCGGCGAGAGGCGCTGGCGCAGGGCATCGCCCAGCGCGCGCTCGATCTGCCGGGTTGCCGTTGTGGTCAGGATTTACAGCCCCGGATACAGCGGGAAGCGGTCGCAGAGGGTCTGCACCTTGTCGCGGACGCGGGCCTCGACATCGGCATTCGCGGCCTCGCCATTGGCGGCCAGCCCGTCAACCACCTCGACGATGCAATCGGCGATCAGCCGGAACTCGGCCTCGCCGAAACCACGGGTGGTGCCGGCCGGGGTTCCCAGCCGGATACCACTGGTCACAAAGGGTTTTTCGGGGTCGAAGGGAATGCCGTTCTTGTTGCAGGTGATATGCGCGCGGCCCAGTGCAGCCTCGGCGGCCTTGCCAGTCACGCCTTTGGGCCGCAGGTCGGCCAGCATCAGGTGGTTGTCGGTGCCGCCCGAGACGATGTCGATGCCGCCCTTCATCAACTGGTCGGCCATCGCGCGGGCATTGGCCACGACGCGCGCCGCATAGTCCTGAAACGAGGGGTCCAGCGCCTCGCCAAAGGCGACGGCCTTGGCCGCGATCACATGCATCAGCGGGCCGCCCTGCAAGCCGGGGAACACCGCCGAGTTGATCTTCTTGGCGATCTCGTCGTCGTTGGTCAGGATCAGTCCGCCGCGCGGTCCGCGCAGGGATTTGTGCGTCGTCGAGGTGACGACATGCGCATGCGGCAGCGGCGAGGGGTGCTGGCCCCCGGCCACGAGGCCCGCGATATGCGCCATATCCACCATCAGATACGCGCCGATTTCATCGGCGATGGCGCGGAACGCGGCCCAGTCCCAGACGCGCGAATAGGCGGTGCCCCCGGCGATGATCAGCTTGGGCCGATGCTCCAGCGCCTTGGCGCGAATGTCGTCCATGTCGAGGCGCTGGTCCTGCGCCCGCACGCCGTAACCCACCACGTTGAACCATTTGCCCGACATGTTGACCGGCGAGCCATGCGTCAGGTGCCCGCCCGAGTTGAGGTCAAGCCCCATGAAGGTCTCGCCGGGTTTCAACAGCGCCAGAAACACCGCCTGGTTCATCTGGCTACCCGAGTTCGGCTGCACGTTTGCATGCGCGGCGCCAAAGAGCGCCTTGGCGCGGTCAATCGCCAACGTTTCGGCGATATCGACGAACTGGCAGCCGCCGTAATAGCGTTTGCCCGGATAACCCTCGGCGTATTTGTTGGTCATCACCGAGCCCTGCGCCTCCATCACGGCGCGGCTGACGATGTTTTCCGAGGCGATCAGTTCGATCTCGTCGCGCTGGCGGCCCAGCTCCAGACCGATGGCCCGGGCGATTTCGGGGTCGCGGACGGCGAGGCTTTGGGTGAAGAAATCGGTCCGGGTGGTCATGCGGGCTGCTCCGGTTGGCTGGTCGCTGGTTGGGGCTGTGTATCGCAGGGGGGCGGGCGCGAAAAGGACGGAAAACGCCGCATTCAGGTGCAGATGCGAAATGCCCTTTCCGATTGCGGCTCGGGCGCGCATTTGCGAAACCAGTCAGACAGGCTTTTGGGGAGTGCACCGTGCCGGAACACCGCCGCCCGCAGGGGCCGATCGTCTTTCTGGCCAGCCAGACCCCGGCCGCGCAGGCCGCGCGTGACGAACTGGTGGCGCTCTATGGTGACGCGCCGCTGGCGCAGGCTGGGGTGATTGTCGCGTTGGGCGGCGACGGCTTCATGCTGGAAACCCTGCACGCGACCGAGCGCCGCGATGTGGCGGTTTATGGCATGAACCGCGGCACCGTCGGCTTTCTGATGAACGATTACGCCGTGGCCGATCTGCCCGAGCGGCTGGCAGCGGCGCAAGAGACCGTGCTGAACCCGCTGGCGATGCGGGCGACCGACATCCACGGCCGCGTGCATGAGGCGCTGGCGATCAACGAGGTTTCCTTGTTGCGCGCCGGGCCGCAGGCGGCGCGGCTGCGGATTTCGGTCGATGGCAAGTTGCGGATGGAGGAACTGGTCTGCGACGGTGCGCTTCTGGCGACCCCGGCGGGCTCGACCGCCTATAACTATTCCGCGCATGGGCCGATCCTGCCGATTGGTGCCGATGTGTTGGCTCTGACAGCGGTGGCGGCGTTCCGGCCCCGGCGCTGGCGTGGCGCGTTGCTGCCAAAGGGCGCGCTGGTGCGGTTCGACGTGCTAGACCCCGACAAGCGCCCGGTCATGGCCGAGGGCGACGGGCGATCCGTGCGCGATGTCGTCGCGGTCGAGGTGCGTTCCGAGCCGGACGTGCGGCACCGGCTGTTGTTCGATCCCGGTCATGGGCTGGAGGAACGGCTGATCCGCGAGCAGTTTTTCTGAACGCGGGGCCGCCGTTGGCCCGTTCGCCCCTTAGCCGTGGCGGGTGACCATCGTGTCCAAGCCTTCGCGCTCGGTGCGTGCGGCATTGGCGGGATGCGCCGGGTCTGTCTGGCCAAAGGCGACGCCACACATCAACTGCCAGCCCGGCGCCAGACCCAGATGCGCCCGCACGACATCGGGATACAGCGACAGCGCCCCCTGCGCGCAACTGCCCAGCCCGGCGGCCGTCAGCGCCAGCAAGAAGGTCTGCACAAAACCACCCAGATCGGCCGCCTCGCGGATGCCAAAGCCGGGCGGTAGAAAAACAAAGGCCGCATGCGGCGCGCCAAAGGCGTCGAGGTTTCGCAGAAACGCCGCCGCGCGGGCCGGGCGGTCATCGCGATTGATCCCCATCGCGCCATAAAGCGCCATTGCCGAGGCTACCTGCCGGGTGCGGAATTCTTCCTTGTAGGCAGTGTCCATCGGCACATCGGGATGCGGCGTGCCGCTTTGCGCCTGCTGTACCAGCGCCATGCCCAGATCGCGAAGCGCCTGACCCGAGACAAGATGCACCGCCCAGGGCTGCACGTTGCAATTCGACGGCGCCCAGAGCGCGGTCGCCAGCGCGGCGTCGATCACCTCGGGCGCGACGGGGTCGGGCAGAAAGCCGCGCACCGAAAACCGGGCGCGCACGAGGCTGTGAAACTCGGTCGGGGTCATCGGCACCTCAGCGCAAACGCCGCAACAGGGCGGCCAGCCCACGCAGCACAGGGGTTCGGTCAAACCAGCGCGGCGGCGCGATGTCACTGCGCGACGAGCGCTGACGGGCAATCGCCGGGCGCAGGGCCAGCGCGGTCAGGCCGGGATTCAGCGCCCTCAGCCAGTTGAGCGCGCCATCCACATGCATCGGGCCGCCGTCCGGGTGGCCTGCCGGGCGGGCCAGCATGCCACTCAGCAGAGGCAGCGCCGCTTCGGCAGCCTGCAGGCTCAGGCCAAGAAAGTGAATCTGAATCAACATTGTATCCGGTTTCAGGGCAACCAGGCCGTCGCTGTCGGCGGCCTCGACCGCGCCCTCGGCATGGCCATACAGCAGCGCCCAGTCCCGCCCCTGCAGCGCCTGAGCCAGAGCAGGCAGCCGCGTCAGCGCGCCGGGGGCAAAGTCCATGTCGTCTTCGAGGACCAGCACCCGTGGCCAACGCTGTTCGACCATGCGCTGCATCACGCCCATGTGGCTGCGAAAGGCGCCATGCGCGCCGATCGAAGGGAAACCGGCGGCCTCAGCGGGACGGATGGCGTGGAAAAGCTCGACCGCCGGGTGATCGAGCGACAGGCCAAGTTTGCGCAATTCTGCTTCGATCTCGCGGCGGCGGTCGGCGCGCTCGGGCAGGTTGATGACGACGATATGGCCAAAGGTCTGCACCAGGGCGTGCCCGGCAGGGTGGGGAGAGGCGGCAGTGGGCAGCGGCATGGGCGGTCCCGATCAGAGTGCCCCAGTCTTGCCGCGAGCGGGCGGCGGTTGCAACCGCTCTTGCAGGGCGCCGCGTCGCGTGGTTGACACCGTTCAAGGCATCAACACGGAGTCACAGCCATGAGCACCCCCATCACCCGCATTGAACCCGGCCGCCGCATGTCGAACGCCGTGGTGTTCGGCGATCTGGTCTATCTGGCCGGGCAGGTCGGCGAAGGGGCAGGCGTGACCGAACAGGCGCAAAGCGCGCTGGCCGAGGTGGACCGGCTGCTGGCGTTGGCGGGCACGTCCAAGGCGCGCATCCTGTCGGTGCAGGTCTGGCTGGCCGATATCGGCGATTTCGCCGCGATGAACGCGGTCTGGGAGGGCTGGGTCGACGCGGCCAATCCGCCCGCGCGCGCCACGGGCGAGGCCAAGCTGGCAACGCCCGACTACCGGGTCGAGTTCATCGTGGTCGCGGCACGTTGAGGCGTCAGTCCCAGGCCACCAGCACCATCGCCGAACGCCAGAGCGGGCCGGGGTCGGTATACCCGGCCACCTCGCGCCCGCCTTCAGCGGCATAGAACCGGCGGGCCGGGGTGTTTTCGCGCACCACCCCCAGCCCGGTGCCGGGGAACCCGGCCTGCGCCAGCGCGGCGCGGCCTTGCGCCAGCAGGCGTCTGCCCAGGCCCTGTCGCCGGGCAGTGGCGGCGACATACAATTGCTTGACCTCGCCGCGTGGGCCATAGGCAGGCTCGGACGGGGTGCCGGTACTGACCAGGCCGCAGAGCGCACCGCCCGATTCGGCAATCCATGTCGCGCGATCCGGGTCGGCCAGAACCGCCTGCCATTGGCGCAGGCGCAGCGATTCGTCCAAACGCGCGACGGCCTCGGGCGGCGCCAGATCGCCATAGGTCGCGCGCCAGACCGCCACATGCAGGGCGGCAAGGGCGGTGGCGTCGCCCGGCCCGGCGGGGCGCAATGTCGCAGCGCAAGGGATGGTTGAAAACATTGGATCGGCCTAAAGTCGCACGTCAGCGCATCCTCGCCGCTTCAAGCGGTCATGGCAAGCGCGACGGAAATCCGGCGCTGCCACGTTTTACCGGCGGGCCTCAGGCAAGGAGCGGGACAATGGCGACGGGCGTGAACAAATTCTCTTTGGCGCAGCGGGTGATCCACTGGCTGACACTGGCGCTGCTGCTGGTCAGCTTTTTCAGCCACGAGGCGATGAAAGACGCGTGGCGGGCGATCACCCGTGAGGGCGCGGTGGATCTGGATCCCTCGCTGGGCGCGCAATTGCACGCGATGGTCGGCATCGCGGTTCTGGCATTGACCGTGCTGCGGCTGGTGCTGCGCGTGGTGCAGGGGGCGCCGGCGCCGGTGGCGGGGCAGCATCCGCTGGTCACCATCGCCTCGGCCGTGGTGCATGGGTTGCTGTATCTGCTGCTGTTGGCGCTGCCGATGGCAGGGATGGCCGCCTGGGGTGGTGGCATCACCGAGGCAGGCGAGGTGCATGAAGTGCTGTTCATCCTGACGATGGTGCTGGTGGGGCTGCATGTTGCGGCGGCGCTGCTGCACCAGTTCGTCATCAAGGACAACCTGATCGCACGGATGCGATGAGCGAGGCCGAGGCCGACGCCCTCGAACCGACCGAAGCGCAGGTCGCCGCGTTGCTGTCGATGGTGCGCGCACGTCGCGGGCTGTCGGTCAGGGCCAATCGCGAGCACTGGTGCGAGTTGCGTGTGGTCGGGGGGCAGATTGTCGAGGCCAGTGGCGACGTGGGGGACGAGGGCGAGCACCTGGTCGTCCTCGATCCACGCGAGGTCTGGCGGCATGCGCGTGCGGTTGCCTTTGAGGCCGCCGGGCTATACGGCCCGCCGCGCCCCGGGCGGATGACGGCAGCCGCGGTGCTGGCGCATTTCGCCTCTCGCTGATCGCCGCACACCGGTTTCGCCCCCGGCCGCTTGCGCTGGGGGGGCATTCCGGGTCACATGGCGTAAACCCCTGGAGGCTGCATGTCCGATCCCAAGCCTATCTCGCCCGTAACCAAGCAAGCCTTGGAATTCGGCCCGCTGCTGGTGTTTCTGGCGGTCTATCTGTGGCTGCGGGATGCGACGCTGACGCTGGGCGGGCGCGAGTATGCCGGGTTTGTCGTTGCGGTGGTGGCCTTTGTGCCGCTGCAGATTGTCTCGGCGCTGGTGCTGCGGCACCTGACCGGCCGGATGAGCCGGATGCAGATGGTGACACTGGTGCTGGTGATCGTGCTGGGCGCCGCGACGCTGCTGTTCAACGACGAGCGGGTGTTCAAGATGAAGAGCACCTTCATCTTTGGCCTGTTCGGCGTGCTGCTGTTCATCGGCCTGTGGCGCGGGCAGTCGTGGCTGGCCTTTGTTCTCGATCAGGCGCTGCCGATCAGTCACGAGGGCTGGATGATCCTGACCCGGCGGATGGCGTGGTTCTTTCTGGCCTTTGCCGCGATGAACGAGGCGGTCTGGCGGAATTTTTCGACCGATGTCTATGTGATCTGGGACACGTTTGGCCAGATGGGGGTGATGTTCGCCTTTCTGATGGGGAACTACCGGTTGATCGAGCGCTATTGGGTCGGCGAGAAGTAAGGCGGGCCTGCGGCCCGTTTCGGGGCGCTGCCCCGGACCCCGGGATATTTGAAGAGCAAAGATTGGGTCAGGCCAGTGCCGGGTTGGCGGCCAGAAGGCGGCACCAGCGGGGCTGGGCGTCATGGGCCAGCGCCGTGCGCAGCACCGGCAACGAAAGCCGCTGGCGGTCGTGGATCAGCGCGCGGTAGAGGCGGAACGTGCCGGGGCGCAGATAGACCGACCAGTGGCAGATGCGCGACTTTGGCGGTGCCAGTGGCAGGCCGAGAGACTTGAGTGCGGCGCCGGTGCCGGGGTGGTCGATCTGCACATCGATCCAGTTCGGCGCGCCGCTGTGCCCGCGCCCCAGCGCGGCGCGGCGGCCCAAGGGGGCAAAGGCGCGCTCGAACAGGAAATCATAGAGGTCGTTCTCGCGGGTGGTGATGTTGAAGAACTCGGCCGTGCGTCCGGCCGGGCTGGCGAGGGCTGCGGCGGCGCGTTCGGTGAAATCGGCGCCCGCGAGCAGGATCGCGCGGGCCAGCGCCCTCTCGGCCAGCAGGGGCACGGTGCCGAGAATGACCCGGGCGCCCAGCGAATGGCCGATCAGGTCGATGCGGCGGTCGGGGTCGGCGCGGCGGATCATCTGGATCAGGCGGGCGAGCATGGGCGAGGCGGCGTCTGCCGCAGCGGTGGCCTGCCAGAGGCTGCCGGTGGCCTGCCAGCCAAAGCCGAGGCACAGACCGCGCGGTGCGCGCGGCGCGGGCAGGGCAAAGCCCAGCCGCCGTGGCCACGAGACATTGCGGCTGAAGCCATGACCGGGGCGGGGGGCAAAGATCAGCCGGTGCGGATCGGCGGCGGGATCGGCGGGGGCATAGCCCTTGCCATGGACCATGATGACCACCGGACCGCCGGGCGGCAGGGCGGCAAGGCTGGCGGCGATCACGCCCTCGGGTGCGCTGCCGCAGGGGGCCAGCCGGGGGCCTGTCGGGGTGGCGGTCAGGAACAACAGCGTCATCGGCGGGCCTTTGGGGTCAGGGCAGGGTCTGGTCCTTCAGTGTGCTCCGGTTCGGGTTTACGCCCGCTTACCGGGGTGTTCGTTGGTTGGTCGGGTCACCGGCGCATCGGGTTCAGCGGCGCGCCGGGTCTCGCAGCAGTGTGAACTACAGCACCAGTTCGTAGGTGCGTAGCATGGCGGCGGCACTGTCGCTGCCGGGTGGCCGACCGAGGCCGCGCGACTGCAGTTCGGCCTCGGCCAGTGCCGCGTAATCGACCAGAGCGCGCGCGACCGACAGGTCGTCGCGGCCAATATAGTCGCGGAAGGTGGCGTGGATGCGGCCATAGGTCAGCGCAAGGTCGCCGTCCGCCATGCTGCGCAAGGCGGTTTCGACCTCGCGCCGGGCGGCAGCGCTGAGGCGCAACTCGGGCAGGGGCAGGGTCAGCGAAATCTCGGTCTGCAACGCGGTCTGCGCGCGGGCCTGTTCGACAAACCGTCCCATACCAAAGACCGCGGCGCCGAACACCGACGCTGCAAGGGCAAAGGTCTTGAGGGGAACACCCCCGAACTCGTCACGCAACAGGGAATGTATGGTCAAGCGCATTGGTGTCAGTCCCGCCATTCTTTGCGTTACAGTGCCTTTTCCACCCGAATCCGGGCGATTCGTGGGCCAAGGGGGGACGATTCAAGGGCCATGTGGTGGCCACAACCGGAACGCGAAGCTGGCGCTGCATTGACCTCGGTCCGGGCACTGGCTATTGCTGCGGGCAACGTGGGGCTTTGTGCCGGCTTGCGGCCCACGCAAAAGAATCCGCTAAAGAGGCAGGGCGCCGTCCTTGGGCGGGGCCCGCTTCATGCCGGTGTCGATCAAGGGCGGCGGGGCCGCCAAGGGGGCATGATGGCCAGGACTCCGGTTTCCGGTTGGGCGGATCGCACGGTTGCGGTGCATGGTGGCGCGCGGCGCAGCCAGTATGGCGAGATGGCCGAGGCGATCTATCTGACGCAGGGCTTTGCCTATCCCAGCGCCGAGGCCGCCGAGGCGCGGTTCATCAAGGCCGGTGCGGACGAGTTCATCTATGCACGCTATGGCAACCCCACGGTCGCCGCCTTCGAAGACCGGATCGCCGCGCTCGAAGGGGCCGAAGCCGCCTTTGCCACGGCCAGCGGGATGGCGGCGGTCTCGGGGGCGCTGATGGCGCTGTGTAGGGCGGGGGATCGGGTGGTGGCCTCGCGGGCGCTGTTCGGCAGTTGCCTCTATGTGCTCGACGAGGTGCTGGGGCGCTATGGCGTGACGGTGGAGTTTGTCGACGGCACCGATCCGGAGCAGTGGCGCGCGGCGCTGTCGCGTCCGGCGCGGCTGGTGTTTTTGGAGTCGGTGTCGAATCCGACACTGGAAGTCATTGATCTGCCAATGGTGGCCGAACTGGCCCACGCGGCGGGCGCGCTGGTGGTGGTGGACAATGTCTTTGCCACGCCGGTCTTTTCGGATGCCGTGGCGCAGGGGGCCGATCTGGTCGTCTATTCCGCGACCAAGCACATCGACGGGCAGGGCCGCTGTATGGGTGGGGTGATCTGTGGCACGCGCGAGATGGTGCGTGGGCCCATCGAGACCTACATGAAGCACACCGGCGGCGCGATGAGCCCGTTCAACGCCTGGGTGCTGCTGAATGGTCTGACCACGATGGAGCTGCGCGTGCGTGCGCAGGCCCAGACCGCGCAGCTGCTGGCCGAGGCGCTGGAGGGGCACCCGGCCATCGGGTGTGTTCTGTTCCCCGGCCTGACCAGCCACCCGCAGCACGAACTGGCGCGGCGGGTCATGGCGGGGCCGGGTACGGTGCTGGCCTTTGATCTGAAAGGCGGCAAGGAGGCGGCGTTTGCCTTCATGAATGCGCTCAAGGTGGTGCTGATCTCGAACAATCTGGGCGATGCGCGGTCCATCGCCACACATCCGGCCACGACCACGCACCAGCGCCTGCCCGCCGAGCAGAAGGCGATGCTGGGCATCACGCCGGGGCTGATCCGGCTGTCGGTGGGGCTGGAAGATGCAGGCGACCTGCTGGCCGATCTGCAATCGGCGCTGGCGGCGATCTGACGGCGCAAATTCCCCCCTGCGCCCGGCCTTTCCTTTGGCCGGGCGAATGACTAGCTTTCCGCTGTGGCGTCGGTCCTCGATCGGCGCAGCAGAGTGATCCGGGCGGCCTTGGCCCTCGTATTCCTGATGACATTGACGGGCGGCGTTCAGCACCCCGAACCGAAAGGAAGACCCGATGAACATTCATCAGCCGATGGGCGAGCGCGAACCGGGCCCGGCCGAGGCCGTGGCGGCGCTGGATGTGCTGCGCGCCTTTGCCGCGCGCGCGACGGATGACCAGATCGCCGCCCTCGACCCGCGTCTGATGCGGCTGATTCCCGGTCTGCCCGATCCGGCCTATCCGGTGCTCAGCCGCGACTATCCGGCCGATTTTGTGCCCGATACCGCCTACAAGCGCGAGATGCCCGACCTGCAGAACGGGCCGTCCAGCCTGATCCGCGGCGCACGGGCGATGATTCAGCATGTCGGGATTTCGAATTTCCGCCTGCCGGTGCGGTTTCGCACCCGCGCCTCGGATGCTTCGGGGCTGGGCGATGTAACCTTGCAGGTCTCGGTGACCGGGACGGTCAGTCTGGAGGCTGACAAGAAGGGCATCAACATGTCGCGGATCATGCGCAGCTTTTATCAGCATGCCGAAGCGCGTTTCAGCTTTGGCGTGATTGAGGCGGCGCTCGATGATTACAAGGCCGATCTGGGCAGCTTTGACGCCCGCATCCAGATGCGCCTGCAATTCCCGATGCGGGTAAACAGCCTGCGTTCGGGGCTGTCGGGTTGGCAGTATTACGACATCGCACTGGAACTGGTCGATCAGGGCGGCGTGCGGCGGCAGTTTCTGCACCTCGACTATGTCTATTCCAGCACCTGCCCCTGCTCGCTGGAACTCAGCGAACACGCTCGCGCCGGTCGCGGCCAGTTGGCGACACCGCATTCGCAGCGGTCGGTGGCGCGGCTGTCGGTCGAGGTGCTGGCGGGCGAGGTTCTGTGGTTCGAGGATCTGATCGAGATGTGCCGCCGCGCGGTGCCGACCGAGACCCAAGTGATGGTCAAGCGCGAGGACGAGCAGGCCTTTGCCGAACTCAACGCCGCCAATCCGATCTTTGTCGAGGACGCCGCGCGGCTGTTTTGCGAGGCGCTGCGCGGCGATCCGCGAATCGGCGATTTCCGCGTGATGGCCAGCCATCAGGAAAGCCTGCACAGCCATGACGCCGTCAGCGTGCTGACCGAGGGGCCGAGCTTTGCCAGCGCCTCGCTGGACCCACGGCTGTTCGCCACGCTGATCCATGTCGGGTAAGCCGGGGGTGAACCCCGGCCTTTGGTGCCGTCGATGCCGGACCTTCTGACCCTCACGCTGAACCCGGCGCTGGACCTCAGCACCGCTGCCGAGCGTGTGGTTGCAGGGCCAAAACTGCGTCTGGATGCCCCGGTCGAAGAGCCGGGCGGTGGCGGCGTCAATGTGGCGCGGGCTGTGCTGGCCCTGGGCGGGCGGCCGCGGGCGCTGGTGGCGCTGGGCGGGCGCACCGGCGAGCGGCTGGCGCAGATGTTGCGGGACGCGGGCCTCGATCTGGCGGTCTTTGCCGTGCCCGGCGAGACGCGGCAGAACCTCGCTGTCACGGATCGCAGCGACGGGCGGCAATATCGCCTGCAGATGCCGGGGCCGCGGTGGGACGCCGGCCTTGTCGAGGGGTTTGTGCAGGCCGTGGTGACACAGGCCATCGGGGTTGTGGTGCTGTCGGGCAGCCTGCCTCCCGGCGTGTCCGCCGATTTTGCACAGCGACTGGCGGCGCGGCTGGCGGGGCGGTCGCGGCTGGTCGTCGATACCTCGGGCGAGGCACTGCACCAACTGGTGCGCGCACCGCAGGCCGGGGCGCAGCCACTGGTGCTGCGCATGGATCAAGCGGAATCCGAGGACCTTGCGGGCCATCCGCTGCCCGATATCGCCGCCAGCCTGCACTTTGCGCAGGGGCTTTTGGCGCAGGGTGTGGCCGAGTGCATCGTGTTGGCGCGTGGCGCCGAAGGGTCGGTGCTGGTGGCCGATGGCCTGGCGCTGCACTGCCGCCCGCCGCAGGTGCCGGTGGTTTCGAAGATCGGCGCGGGCGACAGTTTCACCGGGGCCTTTGCGTTGGCGCTGGCGCACGATCAAGGCTGGGAGGCCGCGCTGCGCAAGGGCACGGCGGCGGCGGCGGCGGCGGTGATGACGCCGGGAAGCGCGCTGTGCAGGGCCGAGGATTGCGCGGCGCTCGAGCCGATGTGCAGGATGACGCCGCTGGCTTGACAGCGCAGCGGGCGCACGCCAAGGCTTTGCCCATGATCGACATTCGCCCCGTTGCCAATATCATCGGCTGGCTCCTGGTCACGCTGGGCGCGATCATGGCCGTTCCCATGACCGTCGATCTGTGGACCGGGTCGATGGACTGGCGGGTCTTTCTGATCTCGGGCTTCATCACCATGACCTCGGGCGGATTGCTGGTTCTGGCGACGGCGAACGCACTGGGCAAGTCGCTGACCCTGCGCCAGTCGTTCCTGATGACGACGTTGTCGTGGACGGCGCTGCCGGCCTTTGGCGCGATTCCCTTCATGATGGGGCTCAACGCCAGTTTTACCGATGCGGTCTTTGAATCGATGTCGGGCATGACCACCACAGGTGCCACGGTCTTTGCCGGGCTCGATGCGATGCCGCCTGGAATGCTGCTGTGGCGCTCGATCCTGCAATGGCTCGGGGGCCTCGGGATCGTCATCGTTGCGCTGATCTTCCTGCCGATCATGAAGGTGGGCGGGATGCAGCATTTTCGGTCCGAAGGGTTCGACACCATGGGCAAGGTGCTGCCCCGCGCGGTCGATATCAGCTGGATGCTGCTGCAGATCTATGCCGGGCTGACAATCCTGTGCGCGGCGGCGTTCCTTTTGGCAGGGATGAGCGTCTTTGACGCCGTCAATCACGCGATGACGACGCTGGCGACCGGCGGGTTTTCGACGCGCGATGCCTCGTTGGCCGGGTTTGGCGCCGGGGTGCAATGGGTGGCGGCGGGGTTCATGTGGCTGGCGACGCTGCCCTTCATCCGCTTCATCCAGTTGGTGAATGGCGATTACCGGCCGTTTTACCGCGACATTCAGGTGCGGGCCTATTTGCGTTGGACGCTTTATGCGGTGGCGCTGATCGTGGTGTTCCGTGTGCTCTATGGCGGCGAGATCGGCGAGGGCATGCTGCGCGAGACCTCGGTCAATGTGGTGTCGATGTTCTCGGGCACCGGGTTTACCTCGGCGGATGTGTCGACATGGGGCGATTTCCCGCTGTTGGTGGTGATCGTCGTGGGTTTCATCGGGGGTTGCACGGCCTCGACCGGATGCTCGATCAAGGTGTTCCGCTATCTGGTGCTGTTCGAGGCGATCAAGGCGCAGTTGCGCCAGCTGGTCTATCCCAACCGGGTGATCGCGCTGCATCTCGACGGGCGGCGGCTGGAGGACGAGGTGGTCTCGTCGGTGGTCGTCATGTTCACCACCTATGTCGTCGGTTTTGGCGTGCTGACGGTGCTGCTGTCGCTGGTCGGGCTGGACATGCGGGCGGCCTTTACCGCGGCCTGGACCTCGATCCTGAACGTGGGGCCGGTCTGGGGCGGCGGTGTCGGGCCAACCGGCGCGCTGATCGGCTTCAACGACAGCGCCAAGTGGCTGATGACCTTGGCAATGCTGATGGGGCGGCTGGAGATGGTCGCGGTGCTGGTGCTGGTGCTGCCGAATTTCTGGCGCGCCTGAGGGGTGATGCCGTCGCGGTGCGTGCGAGCACGCACTCTACGGTGCCTTGACCTGCCCGCGAAATGCGCAAGGTTCGGGTCGCGCCACAAAAGGCGGCGGGGCACGGTGCAATCTCAACCAAGGAGATGCCCATGCAACCCGTTTTCCTGCCCTTGTCCGATGCCGATGCCGCCCATTACCGCGCCGGGGGGCCCGATGCCTATGGCCTTGCGCCCGAGCGGCGGGTGGTCGAGGGCGGCGGCGTGCCCTGCCGCCATACGTTGCGCTTGCTGCCCGAGGGCGCGGCCTATCTGATCGTTGCGCACAGGCCCTTTGCCGGGCTCAACCCCTATACC
>Ga0209573_1003049_pt1 | contig 19546 bp, 20 predicted proteins | sample TNRBio252014_DNA_FD_185870 | JGI IMG/M metagenome (GOLD analysis project Ga0209573, IMG submission 185870) | Wastewater treatment Type I Accumulibacter community from EBPR Bioreactor in Madison, WI, USA - TNR Reactor_6/25/2014_ DNA (SPAdes)... | ecosystem: Engineered > Bioreactor > EBPR >...
GTTGTATAAGGCATATCTCGGTTCTGATGCCTCTCTCTTTGAGATCAATCCGGCATTAAAAACAGGAGATGACAGGATCGTTGCTGTTGATAGCAAGGTAAGACTGGATGACAATGCACTGTTTCGCCATCCTGAATTAGCTCTTCTCAGAGACACCACAGAAGAGGATCCTACCGAGGTGGAAGCTAAAGAATCCGATCTCAATTATATCAAGCTGGATGGGAACGTCGGCTGTATGGTCAATGGAGCCGGATTGGCAATGGCAACCATGGATCTCATTAAACAATCAGGTGGCTCTCCGGCTAATTTCCTGGATGTAGGTGGAACAGCGGATGCGCAAAGGGTAGAAAAAGGATTCCGGATCATCCTGAAAGATGAAAATGTGAAAGCCATTTTGGTAAATATTTTTGGAGGTATTGTCAGGGGTGACCGTGTAGCTCAGGGGATCATCGATGCCTATAAAAACATCGGGGATATCCGGGTGCCTATTATTGTACGGTTGCAGGGTACGAATGCTGAAAAAGCCAAATTGCTGATCGATGAAAGCGGTTTGAAAGTACATTCGGCCGTTCAGTTTAAAGAAGCTGCAGATCTGGTAAAACAGGTGTTGAAATAATATAATTATTATGATTGGTTAAAGCTGTAGTGAACCTGCAGCTTTTTTTTTAATTTATTGATTTGGAAGCATATAGTTTAGTTGAGGTAAACCAATACATTAAGCAGGTAATAGCGGCCAACTTCCTTGATAGTCTCTGGGTCAAAGCTGAGATTTCTCAGATCAAGGAATCGCGGGGTGCGTATTATCTTGAATTGGTTGAGAAAAAAGAGCATTCAGATGAAGTGATCGCCAGTACAGGAGCTGTGATCTGGTATAAATCAGCGCTTTTTATCCGGAATAAACTCAAGGATCTGACGCAACAGATACTGAAAGAAGGCATTCATATTCAATGTAAGGTAAAAGTTGAATTTCATGAAAAATATGGATTGAAATTTTCCATTGAAGATATAGATCCTACGTTCACTTTTGGTCAAATGGAGATCAAAAGACAGGAAACGATTGAAAGATTGCGTAAAGAGGAATTGCTTCACAGGAATCAGCAGATCCCTTTGCCTTTAGTATTTCAAAAAATCGCAGTGATCAGTTCTTCGAAAGCTGCAGGGCTCGAAGACTTTATGGATCAACTTCACAACAACCGCTATGGTTATGCTTTTCAGACAGTTTTGTTTGAATCCAGCGTTCAGGGTCAAAATCTTGAAAGGGAGATGATCCAGGCTTTGAAATCGGCTTCCAAACAGGATTTTGACAGCATCGTGATCATTAGGGGTGGTGGTTCTAAACTGGACCTGTCGGGATTTGATTCCTATTTGCTGGCAAAAAATGCTGCATTATGTACAAAACCGGTATTGACCGGAATAGGACATGAAACAGATCAAACCATCATAGAACTGGTGGTCAATACACCTTTAAAAACTCCTACTGCCGTCGCTAATTTAATTATCGACCATAATTTATTTTTCGAGAATTCAATTTTGAATTTAAATGATAGGATCAACAGTCTTATGGAGAAAAAATTGATCAGTTATCATCAGGAACTTATGGATATGATGATCTCGATAAGACATAAGAGCAGAACACGACTGGAACGGAACAGGATACGCCTGCAAATGAAGATAGATGGCGTGCGTCATAGCGCTAAAACCATTTGTCAGATGTGGGTGAACAAAATTGAAATGAAATCTGAACAGATCAGATTCAATGATCCGTCCAATATTCTGAAAAAGGGTTTCAGTCTTACAATGCAGCATGGCAAACCTGTAAAGTCGATCGTTGAGTTAAAACAGGATGAACCATTGACGACTTTTTTTGCAGACGGACAGGTTGAAAGTGAAATCAAACAGGTTTTTAAGAAATCCACTTGATTTTTTGGGAACTACATGCTGGATAAATAAATCAATTAGAATCTATGAAAAAAACTGAAAAACAGGAGTTGACTTTTACAGAAGCATTCGAAGAATTGTCGAAAATAGCTGTGGTTTTGGAAAATAATGAATTGCCCCTGGAATCCCTTTCTGAAAAAGTGGCCCGGGCAACTTTCCTGGCAGGCTTGTGCAAAAAGAAACTACGGGAAATCGAAACTCAAATTGAGAGCGTTTTGGAAGAAAACAGCCAGGAGAACGATTGATTGGACAGCGATCATCCTCATTGAGCAGCCTCTGCAGGTGGATTTTCTTTATCAGGTGCAAGTTTTGAAGTGACTTTATCCAGGATCAGCTGGTATTTTTTTGGATCCTTTTCCAATTGTAGAATATCATATTCGAATGAACTTTTCGTCACATCGTGAATTTTGAAGATCTGTTCAGTAAAAACCATATAAACACTGTCTCTGTCCTGTGGAGGATACCTTTCAAGGGCAACTTTTGCAATATAGAAATCAGTTATCATTTCAACCAGTTTCTCTTCGTCGTTTTTAAGTTTTGTTTCACAACTCAATAGCATTGCTGTCAGAATGATCAACAACGAATAAACGGACACTTTAAACATGATAACTAATTGTGAGTAATAATATCATTGATTTTATCTGAAATCTTTTGGAAACCAGGTATTTATAAGTGTACCTCGGGCTGTTTTAACATCTTTCCAGCTTTCGATCTCGTACCGGATATGAAAAACACCAGATGTAGGCACATTTTCAAACGGAGTCTTACTGTAATGATTGATCAGATCAGTAAATCCGGGATTATGTCCAAAAACCAAAATACTATTGAAGCTGTCATCCAGATTATAAAGAAAATGAATAATTGAATACGTACCTGCCAGGTATAGATCTCTTGAAGCCTGGATGTGATTGGTGTTGAGATTTCTTGTAAAGATATCTGCTGTTTTTAAAGCCCTGACGGCATCGCTTGAAAAGGCTCCATTAATAATTACACCGCTTCCCGCCAGGATCCGGGACACCAATTCTGCATCATTCACGCCTCTTTCTATCAATCCACGGTCGTGATCGGACAGGCTCATATCACCCCAGCTTGATTTTGCATGCCTTACAAAATAAACTTCTTTCATAAAAACGTAATTGAACTGAAACAATAACTCTTGATATTACAAATTTTTTTTTTGACATTTAACAGCCATTTATACAAAATCCATGATACCTTTTGCAAAATTAACGAAAGAAATCAAAAAAAACTATATTTGTGCAAAGTGTATATACCAAAGAATTCATTTATAAACTCAGTGTTAAAAAAATATAATATTTTCTAAATTTGAATTCTTTTTAAAAATTGATCCCAATTTTGGATCCATAGATGCTTTCAGTATTTATGTAGGTCATTTCAATTGTATTAAAATACGCATTCACAATGAAAAAAATACCATTACACTGGCAAATTCTGATTGCCCTGGTGCTTGCCATCATTTTTGGATTGATATTCAAAACCAATTATAAACTGGACAGCATGACTTCTGAAAGTTTTAAAACTGAGGTAGAATCTGATGTTTTGGATGGCCTGAAAAGTATTGAGAACCAGTCATATCCGACACAACAGGCATACAGGCAAGCTATTGTTGGTATCACCGGTGAGCAAACCTTCAAAAAAAACCAGTCTTTATTCATTAAGGCTGCGTATCATAATCCGGCAGTTGAAGCGATCCATTGGATCGGAGAGATTTTTTTAAAAGCATTGAGAATGATCATCATTCCTTTGGTGATGAGTTCATTGATTTCAGGGGTTGTAAGTATCGGGTCAGGAACGAATCTCGGCAGGTTGGGATTTAAAACAATGTTCTATTATATTACAACCAGCTTACTAGCCATCATAACAGGATTGTTTTTTGTAAATCTTATCAGACCTGGAGTAGGAGCAGATCTGAATTTTTCAGAAGTTGTGGATGGCTTGGAAGTAAGTCAAAGTTCATTTAAAAGCATTTTATTGGACATTGTGCCCTCCAACATTTTCAAGGCACTAACAGATAGTAATATGCTTGCAATAATTTTCTTTTCACTTCTATTTGGTTATTTTATTACTAAAGTTGCAGAAAAATACAGAAAAGCATTGGAAAAAGCTTTCAATGCGATTTTTGAGGTGATTATGAAAATGACCGAATTCATTATTTTATTCACCCCTTTAGGTGTTTTTGCTCTTGTTGCAAAAGTAGTCGCTGATCAGGATGATCTGATAAGTCTTGCTTCAAGATTAGGATTGTATATGCTGGTAGTACTGTTAGGCTTATTTATACATTTTTTCATTAGTTTACCATTGATTGTCAGATATTTAGGTAAAGCAAATCCATACAAACATTTAAAAAATATGGCTACACCTTTGCTAACTGCATTTTCAACGAGTTCTTCAGCTGCAGCAATGCCACTCACAATGGATGCCGTTGAAAATAAGTCAGGTGTATCTCAAAAAATAACTAATTTCACCATTCCACTTGGCACAACAGTCAATATGGATGGTACTGCATTGTATGAATGTGTTGCAGTCATTTTCATTGCGCAAGCTTACGGGATTGATTTAAGCATTGGTCAGCAAATGATTGTAATCCTCACTTCATTGCTCGCTTCCATAGGCGCTGCTGCAGTTCCTATGGCAGGGTTGGTGATGATGACAATTATTTTGTCAGCTGTAGGTTTACCGATGGAAGGAATAGGGTTAATTCTGGCAGTGGACAGAATATTGGATATGTTCAGAACATCAACGAACGTCTGGTCTGATACTTGCGGTGCAGTAGTTATAGCTAAATCTGAAGGTGAAAAACTTCAGATTTAGTTGGGTCTGTTTTAAAGAATATCCTCCTTAATGCTGATTCCTATATCACCAGGTATACAAAGGCGAAACCCAGCAGCATGACCACTATTTTTAAAATTGATCCCTGAATATTGGATTTGTTTATGGATTTGTGATCGATCAAATGCATGGCAACATGGGTCAGTGAACCAACGACAAATGCCATAATGTAATGACTCCATGCAGAATCAGGTGACACGAATCCTGCCGCCAACATACCTAAAGGTGCCATAAATGAAAAAATGACCAGTTGAGTTATGATATTGGTTCTGGAAAGCCTGCTTCCCAGCATGATCAGTACCATTACTATGACCATGGGTATTCTGTGGATCAGCACACCGATCAGATAAGCTTCTCCAAAATGATCATGATGGTGGTGATGATCCATATGACTGTGATCATGTAGATGCTGAGCAGAGTCCCCAAATGCAGAAGCCAGGGGAAATCCTTCTATGAAAGCATGCACACTCAACCCTATTAAAAGCGCATAAGAATAAGTGATGACCTGGCCGGGAAGTTTGGCATCGTGTGGATCCGATCCTGTAAAACTTTCTATGATCAACTGGGTAAAAAATCCGGCAGCTATAAAAATACCAGTGTATGGCATTGATTCATGATAAATTTCAGGAACCAAATGCAGTACTATGACTCCCAGAAAGAAAGCACCTCCAAATAGCTTTATATAATCCAGATATTTAAAAACCTGCTCCTTTCTCAACCCGAAAGTTGCCAAACCGGTTAATAATGGCACAAAAAACAACAATAAATAACTTAAAACTTCCATTAAATCAACGCTTCTTTAAAAAGTAACTTATCTGTATTCCTGAACAATGCAAAGATACCAGTTCCAATGACTCCACCTATCATAAAACCTGCAATAACATCCATCGGATAATGAACTCCCACATAAACCTGCGAGTACCCGATTGCAAATGCCCAAAACAGGAATAGGTATGGCCAGCTTTTTTTGGGTTTTCTGAAAAACAACCATAAAAATACTGCTAATCCAGCATGGTTTACTGCATGTGATGAAGGAAAACTAAATCCTCCAGAGCAATGCACCCTTTGAACAACAATCTCCATCCGTTCAGGTTCACGACAAGGCCTGATTCTTCCGAAAGTTGGTTTAAGAATCCGGCTGTTGATGCTGTCACAGGCAAAAAAAACCAAAAGCAGATAAAAACTGATGATCAAACCCCGTTTTTTCCAATTGAACAGAAAAAAGGAGATCAAAAAACCATAAAAAGGGATCCAAAAATATTTATTCCTGAGCAATGGCAAGACATGATCAAAAAGCATATTGGCAGATTGATCATTGATCCATTGAAATAAAAGCCAGTCTATTTGGTCTAAAAATTCCATTTATCAGGTCAATAAAACTGCAAGATAGCTGAATTTCTTTTGACAGATAAAAGAAAGAGGATGATAAATTCAATTATTGAAATTAATTCTTGCCAGTTTGAAATGTCACATATCAAATATTCGAATTATGAATTAGCCCATAAATAAAGACACTGAACCCATTTATTTTAATCAAAATATTATTTCAGCTTGGTATTTAAGGGTATCCGTCGTATTTTTGCGCCTCAATTAAAAGTCAGTTATGGAAAGTAAGTATAACAGTATCGTCACTCAAATCATGCAGGTATCTCCTACCATGAAAATAATCCGGATAAAACCAGATGGATGGGAATTTCCTGATTTTACCGCAGGACAATTTGTAGCCTTGGGCTTGTATGCAGAAGTACCCAGATGTGAGGAAGCCACGGAAGAGTATAAATTGCAGGCACCGGAAACTATGATCAAAAGAGCATATTCCATAGCTTCTTCTTCTTCCCAGCATTTTATTGAATTTTATATTACATTGGTTCATTCAGGTTCGTTGACACCCCGATTGTTCAGCCTGAATATTGGAGACAAAATTTATATGGCTCCGAAACCAACGGGAATGTTCACCCTGGATATGGTTGATGAAATCAACAACATTGTATTGATCGCGACTGGAACCGGAGTAGCTCCTTATATGAGTATGCTCAGATCCAATGCTTTGAAAAGGAAAAGCAAGATCATGGTGATCCAGGGCGCATCCAACAGTTGGGATTTAGGTTACTACTCTGAATTGCAATTGTTGTCCAGTATGTTTGATAACTTCTTTTATTACCCAACGGTTACCATGCCGGAGAAAGAACCTGCAGGATGGGTTGGTGATACCAGATTTATTGAAGCGATTTGGAAAGATGGCACCGTACATAAGCATTTTGGGGTGGAGGTCAGTCCGGACAATACCCATTTCTTCCTTTGCGGCAATCCGAATATGATCAAAAGTATGCAGGAAATATTAAAAGAGGAAGGTTTTAAACTCCATTCCAGGAAGGATCCCGGACAAGTTCACAGTGAAGAGTTCTTTTAGAATATCTTGATCTTTTGTAGTACTTTAGGTGGTTAGCTTATTAGGCTGTTAGCCTGTTAGTCTCCTGGAATTGAGCGAGTACATTAAAAAAAGACAGCTAATTTGTTCTGGTAACAGAGGTTTTAACCCTCGGTATAAATCATTATCTAATAGACTTATGACTAAAAGACTATTGAGCTGAACAATTACGATCTTTTATTTTTAATGTTTTAACATTCCATTTCCTTTTCAGTGAATTGAATGCCCAAAGTTTTCAATTCGCTGAGAATGGGTTCATATATTTGTCTGGAAGTTGGTATATGCATACCGGTCAGTTCAATTTTACCATCGAGCAATCGTTTTGCTCCGATAGCTACAGGAAGCCCCACAGTCATAGCCATGGCAGTATATTGATTGTTTTTACCTTCGACGGTGAGCGTAGATTCAATTTTTTTTGCAACATTTCCGGTTTGGAAACCAACCTGGTGTTGCATGACGATCATGTCTCTGTCTTTAGGCTGAAGTGCCCATTTTGACATGAGTATTTGTTGAAGGACAGTTGCCGGAGTCCCTTTGGTCAAGCCTGTCTTTTGATCCGAAAACAATCCGAGCCATTCCAGTTTTTTAAAAGTATCACTCTGCTTATCCAAACTAAGATAAGCAGCCAGACTTGCTTGCAAATCTCCTGAAAATGAAGGTAAAAACGATTGAGTGAACTCTTTGTAGCTCAAGTCTGCAAGATTCTCCATTTCAAAAACATCATTTGTCATACCTAACTGTACCAATGCATCCCAGGCTTCAGCATATCCTTTTCTTCTGATCGTTCCGCGATACATGGTTGGTATATCCTTCAATCCATAATCTTCTCTGTATTTGACTGAGTCTCTGTTAGGATAGGTTTCAAATTCACCATATCCTTCGATCCAAATCTTTTCTGTCCTTCTGAACAATTGATGGTAAGGAATGTATTTATAGAAACCATCTTCTATAAATTGAGCTCCGAATTGACCGGCTTTCACCACATTTGCCGGATTCCAGGAGAATTTGTAATTCCACGGGTTATTATCTGATTCGGGTGCAACCAGACCACCCGTTGAAGATTTGAATGAAGTGATTTGACCATTCTTTTCTCTGATTTTATTCAATAATTCCATGGCAGACATATGGTCAATACCGGGATCAAGGCCCATTTCATTGAGCATAATAATTCCCCGTTCTTTTGCAATATGATGATAATCAGCAGCATTTACTGGATTGTATGATGCGGTGATCATATGAATTCGGTACTCCAGACAAGCTTCAATTACCTTGGTATGTAAAAAAGCAGGTAACATTGAAATGACCAGATCGAATCCCGGGATCAATCCGGCAATCATTTGCTCATCATTCACATCAAAAAATACGGCGGAAGCCCGGTCTTTCCCTTCTATTCGTTTTTCAGCCAATGCTTTGTCCATGTCTGCGACGGTGATTTGCCATTTATTGGATATAGCATGCTCAGTCAGATAATCAATTAACACAGGAGTTGATAATCCGGCTCCTATCACCAGTATTTTTTTATCTTTCATCTGGATATCTTTTATTTTGGTAGTCCGGATGATCTCATTTTTTATGCTAAACCATGATCAAGGCTTTCAGTATCATCCAGGATTTTTTAAGAATTTTTTACTGTCTTAAATCTTATGTAGTGTTTGCTTTAAAATTTATTAATGCCAAAAAGAAATATTGCTTAAAAATAAATCAAAATTGATTTATTATAAACTTCAGCATACGTATTCAATCTAAAAACTTCCGTAAATACTCAAAATCAGGTGTGAGTTCGCCTTTATACAAAATAGTAGCTTTTTTCATAGGCGGCGGAAGTGCAGATAGATCAAAAGGCAAAGAAAAATCAATTTTTGACAATTGTTCGATGTATGGAAACAAAGCTGTGCTAAAACCGGCAGAACTATCTTTAGGAAGTTCAGACGGCAAAATATCCACAGCCATGACCAAAAGTCCGGGGTGATCAAAACCTTTGATCGCCTTGTCTTGAACAGGATCATAAACAAAAACAGGATCGTCAGGTTTGGTGCAAAATTCTGTACATTCTATGGAGCCATGCGCATCACAACTGATATCTGCAATGACTTTTAGCGGATGCTGATCATTGTAATTTCGCCTGAGATAGTTTTTTGTAACAAGCCTTGGATATCGATCATCCCAATATGCACCATTGACCAATAAAGTAATTTTATCCATATATTTTTCGAAATCACTTATATAGACAGTGGGATTGGTATAATATTCCCAAAGATCAAAAGATTTTGAAGCATCTTTGGGCTTTACCATTTCTTTCTCAGTAAATACAACTTTATATAAGCAATGCTTATCCCAATTACCGGATTTTTGGAGTGTCAAGAGCTGTTCGTTGGATATTTCCCTGACGGGCAACAAATCCATGATCTCCCAGGCACCTTTTGTAACATTTCCATTCCCCGTAAAACCTATCACCAAAGGGAAATTGAGTTGCTTTAATCCACCTGATTTTATCATTTGCCCTAATGAGCGGACAGCATCTTCAGCTTCAACAAGCGAATGATAGGTTCGGGCCTGGTCAATCTGGAGGAAAGGTGTTTCCAAACCCAGATAAGCCAGTCTCTTACCCAATGTCCATAGACTGTTGATCATTCCTGCCAGGCCTGCGTAACGCCCGAAAAAAATCAGCCTTTTGCCGTTTTCATCAACGATTTTTTCATAATCGATCAGGGTTACCTTGAGTTCCATCATTTTTTTCAGAGAAGGCATATTATCTTTTTGCCCTTTGATGACATGACTGAAGATCAGGTATACTTTTGATGCGGAAATTTTATGTATAGGTACTTCTTTTACGCCAATAATAATATCACATTGGTCCAAAGGCCCGATATGTGCTCCGGCTTTGATGAAATCATCATCCAGGTAAACTCTTTTATCTGAAGATTCAACCGTAATATCAACGCCATCATCCTTTATAAGACGCTGAATATCAGAAGGAATCAGAGGAGTTCTTGTTTCTGATTCATATTTATCTTCGTGTCTGATGCCAATTTTTAACATATCATGCTTGTTTTCAATCAAACAGCAAATTAAACTAAAAAAAACGAAAATTTTCCAATAATTAATTTCTTTGACCTGAAGTTTAGTCTGTGTCTCAATTGAAGCTGCAATATTCTTACCTGTTTAAAAAATATTTCTTAATTCTCCGGAAGATATGTATATTATTCTAACATCGTTTTTCGGGCTCCTGAATAGTTTCTTATCTTTGCAAAAAAAATAAACATGTCCGTATATATCAGTAATGAAATCAACAGGTTGCAAAAAGTCATCGTTCACCGGCCTGATCTGGGACTCTCCAGAATTTCTCCCAAAAAAGCTGAGGAGCTGTTATTTGAAGACATCGTTTTTCTGCCTTTAATGCAGGAAGAACACGATATTTTTACTGAAGTTATTTCGCTTTTCATCGGAAAGGATAATGTTTTGGATGTAAAGACACTGATCCATGAATCCCTGGATTATAGCCCCATCACTCGTGAAAAACTGATTGAAGACATCGTGTCATTTGAGGAATTGCCAGGTTCAGCCATTGCTAAATTGTCCCGGATAGAAAATGATGAATTGTCGGAATTGTTGATCACAGGTTATTGTACTTCAGAAAACAAGTATTTATTTGATGCGGTACCCAATTTTATTTTCACCAGGGACATCGCTGTTGTTGTGAAGGACTATATCATTATCACGAAAGCCGCCAGACAGGCAAGATACCGTGAAAATATACTTACCAGATTTATTATCAATACACATCCATTGTTTTTGGAATCCAGAAAATCAAGGAAAATTATAGATTTAAACAATCTGGATCTTTTTCCACCTTCAGACAGGGCGGAAGCTGTTTCGCTGGAAGGCGGAGATGTCATGATGATTGAAGACGATTATTTGCTGATAGGACATAGTGAAAGAACCTCGCAACATGCCATTCATTTGTTGAAAGATGTGCTTTTACAAAACGGGATCGTCAAAAATGTTGTTCAGATTGAAATCCCTCATGAGCGGAATTTTATGCATATTGACACTTTGTTTACCCGGATCAGTAAAAGTCATATGGTAGTCTATAAACCCATCATTTACGATGGCTACAGTTCTTTTGTAACAGTTTTCAGGGCTGACGGTTCACAGGCTTTATATCCTTCCGTAAAAGACTTTTTCCTCAGTGAAATAAATCCGGAAATGGAATTTATTTTTGGAGGGAAAGGATATTATCCGCATCAGGAAAGGGAACAATGGACCGACTCCTGCAATCTGGTCACTATAAAGCCGGGTGTTGCTTTGGCTTACGACCGCAATCCTAAAACTGAAGAAGCTTTAAAAGAACATGGATTCAATATTTTACCGGCAAAAGAACTGATCGCTAAGGTCAAAGCAGGATCATTATCCATAGAGGAAGTACATCAAACAATTATTACTTTACCTTCAACCGAATTGTCCAGGGGACGCGGAGGTACACATTGTATGACATGTCCGATATTGCGGGAATAATTTCTGAATTTTGGAAATATCGCATTTATGCATGGTCTAAAATTCGGTAAAAACATAATCATTCAGAAAAATTACTTCTTTGCGTTTCAAAATGATCCTTGTTTTTTATCGCTGAAAAACAAGTAATTAAGATTAAAATCTTCCTTGTACGTTTACCTGCCTGGTATTTTTGATATGTATTTTAAATTAAATTTTAAGGTATTTTTGATCATCCTAACCTTGGTTTTCCAAGGTTTTGTCGTATTTTGCTCACGCAACGTTATTTTGCAGCTGTATCAAAAACAAACAGCACCATGTACAAACACGAATATAAAGTCATAGTGAGGTACGCTGAAACAGATCAGATGGGATTTGTTTATTATGGCAACTATGCAAAATTCTATGAAATCGGCAGGGTTGAGCTCATCAGATCGCTTGGCTTGAGCTATAAGGAATTTGAAGACAGGCTCAATATCTTTTTACCTGTGGTACAATTGGAATCCCGATATCTGCTACCAGCGAGGTATGACGATGAGTTAAGGATTGAAACCATCCTGGATGAATTGCCTGAGAAAATGATCAGTTTCAGACATCTGATCTACAATCCGCAGAATTTTCTGATCAATAAAGGCGTAGTTAAATTGCTTTTTATTGATAAAATCACTGGCAGGAAAGTATCTGCTCCTCAAGAGATGACTGATGTGTTAAAAAAACATTTTGAATAAAAAGGCCACACATATCGTCAACAAGATCATCCAATCCCGCTTGATCTTATCCCTGCTGGACTGGGCAAAAGCTAAAACGCTACCGGGTTTTGATGGTGTAGCAGTTTATGATGCTTTGGAATTTGTTTTTAAAGAGTTTAAAAAGGATGATGTCTCAGTTCGGTCAAAAGCCATGGCTCAAAGTTTTTTTCTGGCTTTGTTTCCTGCGATTATTTTTTTGTTGACATTGCTTCCTTATATTCCGTTGACCCTGGATTACTTTGCTTTTTGGAAAGAATCATTGCAGGGTATTTTGCCTATGGAAGCGGAAAAATTCATTTTTGGAATTTTGGATAATCTTAGCAGTAAAAACCAATATGGTTCTCAGGCTTTGAGTTTATTGCTTCTATTGTATTTTACCAGCAATGGAGTTTCCACCATGATGGATAGTTTTGCCAAATCTTATCATGAAAGTTATAAAACCAGGAATTTTTTCCAGCAAAAGTTTGTAGCGATGCAGATCACATTGCTGATGATCGTTTTATTAATTCTGTCTACCACACTCATTATTCTGGGTAATCTGCTATTAAACAGGATCTTTCAGCTATATGAACTTGGGATGACTACGCGCTATATTATTGATTTGCTACGCTGGTTTGTAGTGATTGGTCTGTTTTATACTACGATATCGCTTTTGTTCAGATTCGGTCCGGCAATGAAACGTAAAATGCGGTTTATCAGTCCCGGAGCAGGGGTCGCTACCCTACTCACCATCCTGAGCTCATTGGGATTTTCCTATTTTGTGAACACTTTTGGACGTTACAATGAAATTTACGGATCTATTGGTGCCATTATCATTCTGATGGTTTGGCTGGAGTTTAATACGCTGGCGCTATTGGCAGGGTATGAATTGAATGCCGCCATCGCTGTTAACAGGGATCTGAAGAATGTTGTTAAGTATAAAAGACCTCCAAATTGTAAAGAACAAATTGAATTACCGGATAATTCAGAAAGCAATTGATTAAAGCAGCTTTTCAATATCTTCCATGATCGACTCCGGTTTGGTTGTGGGTGCATATCTTTTAACTACATTGCCATTTCTGTCGAGCAAAAACTTCGTAAAATTCCACTTGATATCGTCTCCCATCATGCCAGATTTTTCTGATTTAAGGAATTTGAACACAGGGTGGGTATTTTCACCATTCACATCTATTTTGGAGAACATTTGAAAACTCACACCATAGTTCAGTGAGCAGAACGCAGCAATATCCTCATTGGTACCAGGTTCCTGGTTGCTGAATTGATTGCAAGGGAAACCCAGAACAGCCAAACCTTTACCGCTATATTGTTTGTGAAGCTTTTCCAAACCTTCATAATGAGGCGTAAGTCCGCATTTTGATGCAGTATTCACTATGAGCACTACTTTCCCCCGATAGTTTTCCATGGAAATCTCCTCACCATCGATCGCTGTAGCTTTTAACAGATAAAAAGGACTTACTTCGTCCATAGGCTTTCCCGTAGTTTTTGTTTTTCCAGATTGTGACATGCCGTAGATGGCTAAGGCACCGATCAGTAATATTGCAATAATGAGATATGATTTCATAATTAAGCGTTTAATTTATATGAGAAAGCCTTGCATCATGCAAGGCATTGTGAGTAGAACAAACAGTTTTCAAAAAAGTTTAACAGATCAAATGTTGAAATAAAAAACAGATCAAATGAATTCAAAAAGTTCTTCTTTCGCCTTACGCACTTTCTTATTGAATTGATTGTATTCATCCGGAGTTCTGTACCCAACCGCTGCAACGACAGCTGATGCCAAACCTTTTTCCTTCAAATTCAACAGTTTATCATACTCGACTTTATCAAATCCTTCAACCGGAGTTGCGTCGATTTCCTTTTCTGCCGCAGCTAAAAGTACATTACCGAGCGCAATATAAGTCTGTTTTGCAGCCCAAAAATTAAACTGTTCATCGCTATATTTGCTGATGGTATTTCTAATATATTGGATATAAGGCATCACATCTTCCAACTTTTTCCCTTGTGTTTCTGCCCTGAGTTCTGCATATTTTTGTAATGTTTCCTCCGTAAATCCGGTATAATGACAAAATACAAAAAGATGTGAAGCATCTTCAATGATGGATTGATTCCAGGAAACAGGTCTGAGCTGCTTTTTCAAAGCATCATTTTCTATCACCAAAACTTTGAATGCCTGTAAGCCAAAAGATGTTGGCGCCAAACGGATCGATTCCATCAGATAAGCAATATCCTGATCAGAAACTTTTTTGGACGGATCATATTTTTTACAGGCGAAACGCGTGTTCATCAGATCTATCAGCGTCATAATTACAATATCAAATTGTGTAAGAAATAATATTTAAATATTTGAAATTCAATGAATTTAACTTCCTGGAACTATGCTTTCGCTGTTGGTGTGAAATTCATCGGAGGAAATGGCATGCTCTCATTGTCCTCGATTTTTCCGTATTGTTTTTCGAACTTGTCTATATTATCCTTGAGTGCCATGAGCAAACGTCTTGCATGCTTAGGCGTAAGGATCACGCGTGATTTAACTTTTGCTTTGGGAACATTGGGTACCATCCTGATGAAATCAATGATGAATTCTGAATTGGAATGCGTGATAATGGCTAAATTTGAATAAGTACCTTCTGCAACGCTTTCAGGAAGGTCGATCGTTATCTGGTTCGGGTTTTTGTTTTCGTCGCTCATCTTTTATTTTTTTAATTAATAAATACAAACATATTCTTGGGATCGCTCAGGTCAACTTCAATGTTATTCTGAACTGTGGTGGCAAGTGATAAGCCAAAATGATTCATTTCAACAGGAAAAGCTTTGTGCTTCCGGTCAATCAAAACCACAGTTTCTATTTTCTGAGGAATTGCATCCATAAAAACCTTCATGGCGTAAAACATGGTTCTTCCGGTATTGGCAACATCATCGACCACAACAACTACTTTGCCGTTCATTTCTTCGGGTGTAATATTGATCTTTACAGGAAATTCGACCGGAGCTGCCGGATTTAGACGAAGATTTTTTAACAAAATCCTTGTATCTCCTATCTTTTCCAATTGTTTTTTTAACATTTTGGCAAAACCAAGTCCGTTATTATTGATCCCTGCCAAAATGATTTCCTCCTGATCATAATTTGACTCCAGGATCTGGTAAGCCAGCCGCTTGATTTTTTGACTGATTTGGGTATGATCGAGTATCTGCATACACTTTAGATTTGATTATTTGTTACAATTTTACAGAACAAAGGTAATCTTAAAACTGCTAATTATTAATTGATGCAGGATTTTTATTAACCCAAATCAATCCTTCAGTAGGCGATCAACAAAAACGGACATTTCATCCCGGATCTTTAACGCTTCCTTCCTTGCTGCCTCAGCAAAATCTGTTCCCGACGAAGCATACAGGATCGATCTCGATGCGTTGACAAGTAATCCTACTTCATCATTGGCTCCATATCTTACCACTTCAGCCAAAGATCCACCTTGAGCACCTATTCCCGGAACCAGCAAAAAGTGGTCAGGCACAATTTTTCGTACTTTAAGGAATGCTTCAGGATGCGTTGCACCGATGACATACATCATTTTATCGGGTTCTGCCCATGTTTTGGATACCTCCAATACTTTTTCAAAAAGTTTCTCATTTCCACCGGGCAGATCCAGCATTTGAAAATCATGACTACCGTTGTTTGAAGTCAATGCCAGTAAGATAGCCCATTTGCCTTCATAATCAAGAAAGGGTTTTATGGAATCATATCCCATATAGGGGTGCAAAGTGATTGCATCTGCATCCAACCCTTTAAAAATTGCCTTGGCATACCGGTCCGAGGTGTTTCCAATGTCTGCTCTTTTTGCATCAGCGATAACGAACAAATCCGAGGGAATATAAGCAATGGTTTTCTGGAGGGCATCCCAGCCTGCCATTCCGTTTGCTTCGTAGAATGCGGTATTTGGCTTGTATGCAACACAAAGATCAGATGTTGCATCAATAATAGCCTTATTGAAAGTGTACACAGGATCATCTTCCTGAAGCAAATGAGCTGGTATCTTTTCAGGATCAGTATCCAAACCTATACAAAGAAAAGACTTTTTTTTCCTGATTTGCTCTATTAAAAAAGCTCTGTTCACAGACCTGTAATTTTAATTCCTTATAAAATTTTTCTATGATGCAACGGTCACATCCCTGATCTCTTCAATTTGTTCCATTACAGCACTTTTGAGGCCGTATTTCAGAGTAAGATGGCTCAATCTGCATGAATTACAGGCTCCCTGCCATTGCAATATCAGTTCAAAGTCATCGTTCAGGTCAAGTATTTTCACATCTCCTTCGTCTGACCATAAGTGAGGACGAAGTTCAGATAACACTTCTTCTGCCCTTGTCAATAGATCCTGCTTCAATTGTTCGTTCATCTCAATCTAAGTTATGTCGTTATTTCTTTAATTGTACATTATTATGACCTTTCCACGATTTTCGTGGGGTTCAATACTTCATTCCGGAGATTGGTCTCCCGGTTGACATTTGATGCAATTTCTATGTAATAGGGTCTGCTTGGATTGCTTTCATCGATGACAGCCGGGACACCCGAATCGCTTCCTTCTCTGATAGATTGGATGATCGGAACCTGACCAAGCATGGATGAACCTGACATTTCGACCAATTTCTGACCACCGCCTTGTCCAAAAATATAATATTTGTTCTCGGGCAATTCAGCAGGCGTAAACCAGGACATATTTTCAACAATGCCAAGAATGGGCACACTTAAATTTGGCATCATTAACATAGTGATCGCCTTGATCGCGTCATCTACAGCTACATCCTGCGGAGTGACTACGATGACCGCTCCTGTCACCGGTAAAAGCTGTACCAGAGACAACTGCACATCACCGGTACCTGGAGGCAGATCAATCACCATAAAATCCAGTTCAGGCCAGACCACATCTTTAACGAACTGCTGCATGATGCCATCCAGTTTCGGCCCCCTCAAAACAACTGCCTGTTCCGGTTCAATAAAAAATCCAATGGACATGGCATAAATACCATGAGCTTCCAAAGGAACCAATTTATCAATTCCATATATTTTTTTCACCTGTGGTTTTCTTCCTTTCAGCCCGAGCATGGTAGGAATGGAAGGTCCATAAATATCTCCATCCAGGATACCTACTTTATGACCCATTTGCTTCAACCCCAAAGCCAGGTTGACAGCAACGGTAGATTTACCTACACCACCTTTCCCTGAAGCAACTGCTATGAAATTGCGCACATGTGGCAATGGATTTTTACTCAGATCTTCAAGGGTGCCTTTGCCATTACCAACGCTGAACTGTTGTGTTTCCTGACTGATCATATGAATGTTGACTTCAGCTTCAGGATACAGTGTACTGATCTTGTCCTGACAAGCCAAAGTCAATTCTCCTTTGAGCCTGCCTTCAAGTTTTTTGCTATTGATCGTTACATTGATCAATTTGTCCTGTATATCGATATTGACAACCATTTGGGCAGTGACAATATCGGTTCCGGTTGCGGGATCAACGACGGTTTTTAATATTTCACGGATTTTTTCTGCTTGCATGAATATAATTTTATTTATTTTGTTGCGTTCCTGAATAATAATGCATACTTAATGGTAATTATTCCTGAATTAAAAAATGTATAAACTGAAGTATTTTTTTATTTAAACAAAAGAAAGAAAGAAATGGACTAAGAAATTCTTAATTTTATTCAGTTATATGCCTTTAATTAATATTTTTGCGTCCACGACAAATATAACTTCCGGTCAAAAAACGGACAAAATTAGTTTTCATATATTTATATGCAACATATTTCCTACATTTTAATGCTTTCCAACTGATATGAAAATATACAGAGATATCAGTGAATTGCCAGCTTTTAAACAAACGGTTGTCACAATAGGTTCATTTGATGGTCTTCATATTGGCCATCAAAAAATAATCAATCGTCTGAAGGCTAAGGCAAGGGAAAATGATTATGAGAGCGTTGTGATCACATTCAGCCCTCATCCCAGAGAGATTTTATCTGCTTCAGAAAAGGATTTCAGATTATTGAGTGTGGATGAGGAAAAGATTGAACTGATGCGGAAAACCGGGATCGATCATCTCGTGATCATCCCTTTCAGCATTGAATTTTCACAAATGCATCCGGGTGATTATATAGAGAATTTCCTTATCAAGTATTTTAACCCTGCGATCATTATTATCGGATACGATCACAGATATGGCCTCAACAGATCAGGGGATCTTTATTTGCTTAAGCAGTATTCCAAAAAATATGCATACCGGATCATCGTGATAACAAAACAGGAGGTTGAGGACAACGCGATCAGTTCAACCATCATCAGAGAATCTTTGCTCGCCGGTGACATTGAAACTGCCAGATTATACATGAATTACAACTATTCCATCACCGGCAAAGTGGTAGATGGAGAAAAAATAGGACGGAAATTGGGTTATCCAACCATCAATCTCCTGACCAATCCTAAAAAACTGATACCTAAGGAAGGTGTTTATGCTGTCAGGGTGTTGATAGAAGATACGCCATACGATGGCATGATGTACATCGGTTCCAAGCCAACTTTTGGTGATCATTATACCAAAGTAGTAGAAATACATCTGTTTGATTTTTTCAGGGAGTTATATGGCGCTTATGTCAAAGTGGAGATCCTGGATTTTATCAGGGGAGAAACGAAATTCGAATCTGCAGGTGAACTTCAGGCACAATTAGCGGATGATAAATTGAGCGCACAGGAGTTGATAAAAAACCACCTTCAAAAACAGGAATTACCATTTAATATTGCAGTAATTATCCTCAATTACAATGGTAAAGACTATTTGGAAGAGTACCTGCCTTCTGTTATATCCAATACAGAAATACCATTCAGACTCATCATCGCAGACAATGGCTCAACTGATGATTCTATCCCTTTCGTAAAAAAGTATTATCCCGAAATCGAAATCCATGAATTGGAACACAATTATGGTTTTGCTGAAGGATATAACAGGGTCATTAAAGCGTTGGATGATTATAAATATATTGTTTTGCTCAATTCTGATGTGGAAACGGACTCAGAATGGTTGAGCCCCATCAT
>Ga0209573_1003050_pt1 | contig 19541 bp, 20 predicted proteins | sample TNRBio252014_DNA_FD_185870 | JGI IMG/M metagenome (GOLD analysis project Ga0209573, IMG submission 185870) | Wastewater treatment Type I Accumulibacter community from EBPR Bioreactor in Madison, WI, USA - TNR Reactor_6/25/2014_ DNA (SPAdes)... | ecosystem: Engineered > Bioreactor > EBPR >...
CGTTACGCGGACTTGGTAAAAGTGCTCGACGCCGCCAAGCGCGTCGGCTTCACCAAGGTCGCCTTCAACGTCAAACCGGCCAACGCCGCCGCCCAGCCGAAATGAAGCGCCTGCTCCTCACGCTGCTGGTTTTGATCTCCCTCGGCCTCTGCGCCGTCTGCGTTGTGCAATGGCAGCGCGAGGCGCGTCTGCGCGGCCACATCACCGATCTCGTGAAACGCCTGGAGGCCGAGAACGCCGCCCGTGTCGAGGCGGAACGCAAGGTGAAGGAATACGAGAAGGAAATCGAGCGCCTCACCGAGCTGCGTGCCGAAGTCGAGGCCAAGCTGGTCGAAGTGACCCGCGAGTACAACGACCTCTCCGGCGATTCCGTCGCCCGCGGCATCACGATCGCCATTTACATGCGCGAGCTGATGCAGACCCAGGCGAACTTCGCCGCCGCCCAGTCCGCTTTAGGCCAAGGCAGCGCCGTTCTGAAGGATCACAACGCCGCCGTCACGGCCCAGAACAGCGCCATCGAAAAACAGAACGCCCTGCTCAAGCAGCTCACCAACGAGCGCGACGCCGCCATCGAGAAGCTGAACGCTCGCACCCGCGAGTTCAACGAGCTGGTGGAGAAGTACAACAAGCTGGCGAAGGAACGGTAACTGAGCTTGCCATTCCCGGCGGTCTGCGAAAGACTCGCGCCCGCATGAGCCAGCCAGCCACTCCTGACATCACCCGCTTGCGGGATCTTTCGCCGCAACAACGCCGTTCCGGACTCGCCGCGTGGCTGGGCTGGATGTTTGACGGTCTCGACATGCATCTCTACACGCTGGTGGCCACTGCCTTCGTGGCGCAGCTCATGCTGGTGCCGGAGAGCGACCCCACCGTGGGAACGCATGGTTCCATCATTCAAGCCGCCTTCCTCGTCGGTTGGGCGCTGGGCGGGGCCTTTTTTGGCCGCCTGGGCGATGTGCTGGGACGCAGCCGGGCGCTGACACTGACCATTTTGACTTATGCGTGCTTCACCGGCCTGTCGTTCTTCGCGCAGGAGTGGTGGCACCTCCTCATTTTCCGTTTCCTGGCCGCGCTGGGCATCGGCGGCGAGTGGGCGGTGGGCGCTTCATTGCTGTCTGAAACGTGGCCGAAGAAATGGCGGCCATGGATCGCCGCGACGCTGCAAAGCGCGGTGAACTGCGGCGTACTGCTCGCCTGCCTCGCCGGTTGGCTGTTGGCCGGTCAAGAGCCGCGCTATATCTTCCTCATCGGCATTTTGCCCGCCTTGATCACGCTGTGGATTCGCAAAGCCGTGCCTGAAACTGAGGAATGGGCACAAGCGCGTGAAGGCCAGGAGGTGCCGAAGATCAGCGCGTTGTTTGGCCCCGCCGTGCGCGGTGTGACATGGCGCGTGATGATCATCTGCGCCGTCTCCTTGACCGCGCACTGGACCTTCCTGTTCTGGCAGCAAAAACATGTGCTCAGCCTGACGGAGATCGTCTCGCTCGACAAAGCGGGCAAGGACTCCGCCGTCGTCACAGGCTTGATGTGGATCATGTTTGGCTCGCTGATCGGCAACTACATCGCTGGTGGCCTTGCGAAGCTGTTCGGCTACCGCAACACCATCGTCGGCATGATGCTGGCCTATTTCGCCTTCATGTATCTCTCCTTCTCGCAGGTGTGGAGCTGGGAGGCCACGAAATGGCAGTTTGCCGCCATCGGCGCGTGCCAGGGCGTGTTTGGCCTCTTCACGATGTGTCTGCCGCCGCTCTTCCCCGTGCTGCTGCGCACCACAGGCTCCGGTTTCTGCTACAACATCGGCCGCATCGTCGCCGCCGCTGGCACGGTGTTCTTCGGCATCTTCGTGAAGGTGGGGGATTTCCGCACCGCGCTGCTTTATGCCGGCTTCCTGTTCATTCCCTCCGCCGCCGTGGCCATCATGCTGCCATCAGAACCCGAACAGGCCGATGGCACGGCGAGCGCCCTGGAGTAGAAGCAAACTCCTAGGTTTTTTAGTCTGGAGTCACAAACGACGAACCACCCGAAAACCGACGTGGGGTGCGGCCACCCTGTCAGGAAGATCAAACCGGCTGGCGCAGCGGGCATCACTTGCCTGGTGCCGCCAGCTTCCGCCACGAACCACACGAGTCATGCCGGCATTAGGCCCGTGAGGATCCTTCATCACACCGTCCACTACAGTCGAGGGTAAACCATAATTTTTGTCATAAGTATCCCAGCACCATTCAGCGACATTGCCAGCCATGTCGTACAATCCAAAGCCGTTGGGGCTGAAACTGCCCACCTGTGCGGTGTATGGCAGAGAACTGATCAGTTCTAACGCAGGTCCGTTATACTGGCTTTTATCATAGGGCAGGTCGGTCGCGCCGGAGTAATTCGCGTTCTGGTGGGAAATGCCATCCCCCCAGGGGAAGCGTTTGCCAGCCAGCCCACCACGCGTGGCCAGCTCCCACTCTGCCTCAGTGGGCAGGCGATAGCCGTCGGCGTCCCAGCGGACATGCTCATTGTGAATATCAGCCTCGTCCGTGCGCAGCACCACTTTACGATCCCCATCCGCGTAGTAGCAGGGTGTCAGCTTTTCCATTTCACTGCGGGCATTGCACCACTTCACCGCATCGTTCCAAAAAACGCCATAGACCGGATGATTTTTGCCCTTGCTCATGCCTGGACGCAGATCGGTGTAACCGTGATCCAGTCCCCAACTCATCACACGCTCCCAGAGGGCCAGCGTGACCTCATGTTTGCCGATTTGGAAGGGGCTGACCTGCACCGGGTGAAGCTGTGCATCCTTCAGTCCATCAAGGGCGTCGCCCATCTCATAGATTCCTCCCTTGAGCGGCACCATCTCTCCCTCCGAAGACTCAACTTCCATGATGCGCAGCTTTTCAGCCGGCTTTCCCTCCGAAGACTCAACAGCGTTGACTGTCGGAACCGCTGGATGGTTCCACCAAAAGCCCGCGGCAAAAGCTAACGCAGCAGCCAGGAGCACCTTGATCCTGCCCCATTGACGCATTCGTTGCATCCGCAGGTTCAAAGCGCGTTTGCCGCTATAGAACGGAGTCGCGCTCTCAGGCAATGCCTCCGGTGTGATGGAGCTCTTTGTTTCGTCGTCTAAAAACATCGGATGTCTCGGCGGTTGAAAAAATATTCGTCATTTTCAGAGCGTCTGCCATGCCTTAACGGCGAAAATTTAAGCCCGTCACCATTCGATGTCACGCATGGAAATGAAACGAGATCATGCCCAAACCACGCGTCGTCACTCACGCCCTCACCTTCCCGGCGCGTAAAACCGGTGCATGGCGGAGAATCCTTCCACCGCTGTCTCGCCGACGAAGCCCACTTCCGCCTCGGCACCCATGCGTTTCACGGCGGCATCGCTAAACAGCACGTTTTGCTTCAAGGCGGCGGCCACTTTTTCGATGCGGAAAACAAAATTCACCTCAGGGCCGTGCAGGTTCAGCTCGTTCATCGTCGGCACGGTGCCGAGCGCGGCGGCACCGAAGTGCAGCACCAAGCGGAAGGGCGGATTGGCGGCCATTTGCGCCTGGTACAGCTTTGACACGGCCTGCCGCACCTGGATGGCACCGTCATCGGTGTCGTCCCAGTAGCAGAAGAAGCCGTCGCCGAGGTACTTGGACATGTGGCCACCACATTCATCCACGACCTGGCGGCAGTTCTTGAACCAGGTGCCCGTCATGCGCGGAAACTGGGCACCTGAAAGCGTCTGCGCCATTTGGGTCGAGCCGATGATGTCCGCCACCATCAGCCAGCACTTCGCCTGGCGGATGTGGATCATCGTGGAGGCCATCACCTGATGGCTGGAAGGATGCATGGCGCTCAAAATTTCCGTGCAGAACTCCAGCTCGTAGTTGGCGATGCGGATGAGGTCGCTGTTGTGCAGGCGCACGGACTGCGAGATGCGGCGACCGTTGACATAAGTGCCGTTCGCGCTGCCGAGATCGACCAGCCAGAACTCACGCTCTCCCTGCGCCTGGATGATCGCATGCCTGCGGGAAACCTCGTGGTCCGGCAGTTGCAGCGAATTCTCCGGCGAGCGGCCGATGCTGCACGTCCCGTTCAAGTCATGGCGCTCCCCGTCAGAAAGACGAAGCCAGGACTGGAGGAGGTTGTTGCTCATGGCGGGTTGGGCAGGAAACGCATCTTGGCAAAGAGAGGACGCCTGCGCCAGCAAAGAAATCCTGGCACGGCCTTGATTCGTCCCGGCCACCATGGGAGCATCCGCCCATGCCCGGCGCGGAGAATTCCTTTCATGCCATGTTCAACCAGGCCGAGGCTGGCCTGTGGTTCATCATCGCCGTCATTTTGGCCCTCTGCGGCATCAGGCGGCGGCCCTGGCGCTGGCTGCTGCCGGGGGCGTTCGTTGTGTTCAGCGTTTCGGATCTCATCGAGGCGCAAACCAGCGCCTGGTGGGAGCCATGGTGGCTGCTCGTCATGAAGGCGGCCTGCGTGCTCGTGTTTGTGCTGGCATGGCGGGCGCATCGACGGCAGGGAAGGCCGCATGGCTGAGTCTCCCTACAAATTTTGCAGCAACTGCGGCGGCAGCGCCATGACCACGCAAAGCTGGCGCGAGTTTACATGCACCACCTGCGGCCACCGCCATTTCATCACGCCCATTCCCGCCGCATGCGCTCTCATTCTCGACGCCCAAAACCGCATACTCATCATCCGCCGTGGGCATCAGCCCGGCCTCGGCAAACTCGGCCTGCCCGGCGGCGTCATCGAGCCCGAGGAAACCGGCGAGATGGGAGCCGCCCGCGAAACGCGCGAGGAAGTGGGCCTCGACCTGCCTGCCAGCGCCTTCACATATCTGAGCACGCTGAACAACACCTACCACTTCCAAGGCTTCCCCTGGCCGACGCTCGACCTCTTCTACGTCGCCCGCGTGCCGGACTTCAGCGGCGTCAAAGCCGATCCCGCCGAGGTCCTGGAGTTTATGGCCTGCGAACTCGACGCAGTGGACTTTGATGACTTCGCTTTCGAGTCAAATGCCGAGGCGATCAGACAGCTACGGGCGTCCATTTCACATATCCACGCTTCGTGATGAGCGCTTGCCAGTGTCGCATCTGAAACTTAGTGTCACTGCATGCTGTCCATCTTGTCCCAGCCAGCCTTCCAGCAACGCGCCTTGCCGCTGTCTGTTGAGGCATGGCATCAAATGATCGCCAAGGGACTGGCCCCAGAACGTGCGGAACTCATCCGGGGCGTGATCATTGAAAAAATGAGCAAGTCCATCCTTCACACCAAACTGGCAGACGCGCTGATCGAGTTTTTGCGCTCGGTCGTCAGCGGCATGTTCTGGATTCGCCAGGAAGCACCTTTGACCCTCAAGGATTCCGAGCCTGAGCCGGACATCTCCGTCGTCGAGGGCCACCGCGCTGATTACCACGCACATCCGGCCACCGCGCGACTCGTGGTCGAGGTGTCCGTCAGCAGCCTACTCGTTGATCGTGAGATGGCGGACGTTTACGCGGAAGCCGGCGTGGCTGAATACTGGATCGTCAACGCGGCGGAACTCTGCATCGAAGTGTATCGTGAGCCGGTTGAAGGTCGCTACCAGAACCAGCAGCGCTGCGGCGCAGGTGTTGTGCTGGAATGCACGGCTCTCAGTGGCGTGAAAGTCGATGTCGCGGAGTTTTTCGCCTCAGCCAGCGTCTGATATACCCCATCATTCCTCCAACGCCGAGGCGATCAGACAGCTACAGGCGCGTCAAACCAGCGGTCATGTTCTTTGATGAGGTCGATGAGGCGCTCAACGGCCTCTTCTTCTGGAATGTTGAACTTCACGGCAGTCTTGCCGACGTAGAGGTTGATCTTGTCGGGTGCGCCGCCGACGTAGCCGAAGTCAGCGTCGGCCATTTCGCCGGGGCCGTTGACGATGCAGCCCATGACGGCGATGCGCACGCCTTTGAGGTGGCCGGTGGCAGCGCGGATTTTCTGCGTGGTGGTTTGCAGGTTGAAGAGCGTGCGGCCGCAGCTCGGGCAGGCGACGTAGTCCGTTTTGAAAATGCGCACACCGGCGGCCTGCAGGATGTTGTAGCTGATGCGTAGCGCCTGGCCGGGTGCTTCCTCGCCGTTCACAATAACGGCGTCGCCGATGCCATCGCAGAGCAGTGAGCCGATGTTCGTGGCAGCGGTGAGCAGATTCTCGGTGAAGTCATCGCTGCCAGCGGCTTGCAGCGTGTCCTTGAGGAGAATTGGATGCTTCTTGTCGATCCTGGCCGCGAGCAGCCGATACGCCGCGATCACGGGCAGTTTGAGGCCGTCTTTGATCGAAACGAGCTTCACTTCGGCGGATGCGTTGAGGCTGGCAATCGCCGCATCGTCACGCGGGTCGATTTCAACCACGCCGCTGTCCTCAATCACGATCTCCGGCTTGTAGTCGCCGAGCTTGTCGATCTTGTGAACCAAGGCGTCCCATTTTTTGCGTGTGGTGAAGACAGGAACGGTTTCGTGGCCGCCGGTTTTGACACCATTGATCGTGAGCACCTGCGATTCGCGGCGCACATAGTCGAAGGGATCGTAACTGACCGTTGGCGCGTTTTCGATGCGCTCGAAGTGCGCGGGAAGTCCTTCGTTGTAGGGCTTCACGAGCTGCTGGGCCACGGGGATCTCGAAGATGGCGTCTTCGGTCAAGGAAACGCGCACGGTGTCGCCAATGCCATCCGCGAGCAGCGAACCGATGCCGATGGCGCTCTTGATGCGGCCATCTTCACCATCACCGGCTTCGGTGACGCCGAGGTGGATCGGATAATTCCAGTCGGAGCCGAGTTGATTGAGATGAGCCACCAACAACCGGTAAGCCTCGATCATGACCTTCGGATTGCTGGCCTTCATCGAGAAGAGGAAGTTGTGATAGCCCTGCGCACGGGCGATGCGGGCGAATTCGAGGGCGCTCTCCACCATGCCGAGCGGCGTGTCACCATGGCGGTTCATGATGCGGTCGCTGAGGCTGCCGTGATTCGTGCCGATGCGCATGGCGCGGCCCAGGCGGATGCAGTCTTTCACCAGCGGGACAAACTGCTCCTCCATGTAGGCCACTTCGGCAGCGTATTCGTCATCGGTGTATTCTTTGACGGCGAACTTCTTCTTGTCGGCATAGTTGCCGGGATTCACGCGGACTTTTTCGACCCACTTCACGGCCTCCATCGCCGCGTCGGGCTTGAAATGGATGTCGGCAACGAGTGGGACATCGCAGCCCGCCTTGCGCAGGCCGTCGCGAATGTGCTGGAGGTTTTCGGCGATGACACGCGTCTGTGCCGTCACACGAACGATCTGGCAGCCTGCTTCAGCGAGACCGAGCGCCTCTTTCACGCAGGCTGCGGCATCACGCGTGTCGCTGGTGAGCATGCTCTGCACCACCACCGGCGCTCCGCCGCCGATCTGCACCTTGCCGACCATGACCGGGCGCGTTTCACGGCGCTGGTAGTTGTAAAGGTCGGGACAGTAGCGAAGCAGGGGGGAAGTCATGGCGGGGCGCTAGAATGCCAACGTAGCTTCGATTGGCAATCGAAGCCTCTGAAGTTCCAGATTCACGGCCAAACTCTCCTTCCCGCCAAAAAACATCTGCAACGCCTGTGCTCGCGGCCGCCATGCCATCACACCGAGTGAGAACTGTGAATATATAGGGCAGAACTCAGACGCTGCCGAAGATCAAGGTTGCTGAACCAAGTGAAACATGGCAAAATCAATGATCATGGCAAATATCGTTGTTATTGAAGATCATCCGCCCGTTTTGAAGCTGATTTCCACACTTTGCCGGGCCGAAGGCCACGAGGTGATGGCCTTCGACAACGGTCGCGCCGGCCTGGATGCCATTCGTGAGCTGAGTCCCGATGTGGCGTTGGTGGACCGACGTCTTGGCGAAACAGACGGCCTGGATATCATCCGTGACGCGCGTGAGGCCTCCCCCAAGACCCGCTGCGTGATGGTCTCCGCCTGCTCCGAGACGCGCGACATCGTGACGGCCATCCGCCGTGGTGCCTGCGACTATGTGACGAAGCCTTTTCAGCCCGAGGAAATCAAAAACGCCGTCAACCGCGCCCTGGAAGACCCCGGCACAGCGCCCGCACCACGCCAGAAACTGGTGATCATCTGCCCCAAAAAGGCGGCCTGAGTCTGGGTGTGTACTGAAGTTTGACCTTGGAAGTTTTCCACCCGTGACACATTGATACGCATGGAATTATTTCGCCGTCTGCTCTTTGCCACCCTGATGTTCGTGCTCGCCGCGATCCTGTTCTCGTGGTGGCGCAAGGACCAGGACGGCTATGGCGCCATCAATCTGCTGAAGGGAGAAAAGCCCTCCACCTTCACGCCGCCGGACAAGCCCAAGTTGAACCTGAATGACCTGACCGTGCTGAGCCGGCTGAACGAGGAGTTTGCCAAGCTTTCTGAGGCTGTGCTGCCCACCGTCGTCAGCATCAACACCAAGACGCTGCGCCAGGGCCAGGTGAAGTGGCATCCGTTCTTCGGCCTCGTCGGCGAAAGAGCTCAAGTCATCCCCGGCCTCGGCTCCGGCGCCATCATCAGCAAGGAGGGGCACGTTGTGACGAACTTCCACGTCATTGAGGGCGTGGCGGAGGTGCAGATCATCACCAACGACAACAAAAAATACCCCGCCACGATCCTCGGCGCGAGTCCTGACCGCGACATCGCGCTGCTGAAGATCGAAAGCCATCGCACTGACTTCCCCGCGCTCAAATTCGCCAACTCCGACGAAGTGCGCGTCGGCCAGATCGTCTTCGCCGTGGGCAATCCCTTCGGTCTGAGCGGCACGGTGACGCAGGGCATCATCAGCGCGCGTGACCGTCATCTCAGCGACAGTCAGATGGACTACCTGCAAACCGACACGGTCATCAATCCCGGCAACTCCGGCGGTCCGCTGGTGAACATTCGCGGCGAGATCGTCGGCATCAACGTCGCCATTTATCGCGGGGATGAAAGCGTGCGCGCCTGGCAAGGCGTGGGCCTAGCCGTGCCGGCCAACAGTGTGAAAACAGTGGTGGACGGCCTGAATGAAAAAATCAAGGCGAACGCCGCCAAGACCACCAGCCCCAGTACCACAGGGCGTGGCTTTCTCGGCCTGGAGGTCAGCGGCGAGCCGGTGGACATCGACCCGGTGTGGGGCACCGCGCGCAGAGGTGCCCTCATCACCGACATCAGCCCTCAATCACCCGCAGCCGAGGCGGGCTTGAAGCCAGGCGATGTGGTCACCAAATTCCAAGGCATGGCCTTTCGCTCTCCCCGCGACCTGCTGGACATCATCCGCACCCAGCCTCCCGGCAGCGAGGTGAAGCTCGAAGTCATCCGCAACAACAAGATGGGCGACATCATCGCCCGGCTCGGCGAGCGGCCTGATGCTGGACCGTAGCCGTGGCAGCCGACGCTCTTGACGACGGACATTCGCGGGGACATTGTCCGTCATGAGTCAACCCACCGCTGATTTCACCGTTCGCGACCTCAATCGCCAGCTCGCCAAAGTGCTGGAGGCCTGCGACCGCATGGGCCTCATCCGCATTCGCAGCCGAAAAGGCACCACCTACGAGCTGCGCCCCGAGCCGCCGCCCGCCGCAACGCCGAAGGCTGAATACCCCGACTTCGCCGCCCGCCGCCGTGCTCTGGGCATGCCGATGATGACGAAGGCTCAGAGCGAGCAACTCGACAAACTCATCGCGGGCGAATGAGCACTTACGCCGACACCAACTTCATCACCCGGCTCTATCTCGAACGCCCGGAGACAGCTCAAGCGGAGAGTGTTTTCGGAGCTGAGCAGCCCGTCCTCCCCATCATCTGGCTCACGCGGCTGGAGCTCATCAACGCCTTCGAGCAGTCCGTGCTCACCGGCTTTGGGGAAGCGCAGGCGCGGGTCAGCGCCGAGCTGGCCGCCGCCTGCCAGCAGCAGTTTCGCGATGATCTCGCGCAGGGTTTGGCGATGCGGCTGGTGAATGTGTCGCTGGCCGAGGTTTCCGCGAAGTTTGAGGACATCGCCCTGCGCCACACCGCGCGGCATGGCTTCCGTGCCTATGACATCCTGCATGTGGCCGCCGCGCTGGTGCTGAAGTGCGAGCGCTTTTGGAGCTTTGATAAAAAAGCCTCCAAGCTGGCCAGGCTCGAAGGTCTCAAGACTCTTCGTTAGGCGGCACATCTGGGACGTGCCTGGGCGAAAATACTCAGCCCCTTGCCCCAATCATGATAACCGCGCACTGGTGCGTACCGTAACGCGCGTTTTTTTACTCACGCGGTGTCAAAACCACCTGCGGCTGATTTTTTGCCGGAAGAATGAGCAGTTCATCCGCCGTCATGCGCAGCTCGATGCTGCCATCGCTCCAAGTGTCGAGCAGCGGGATGTTTTGCTGGCGCGCGAATTGAACCAGGGAATCCGGCAACTGAACCTCGGGCTGCCGCGCATCGCTGCCACACACAATCACACGCGGCGCGGCTTTGAGCAGAAATTCGGCGCTCACCTCACGATCATGCTCATGCTGGCTGCGGATCAGCAGGTCGCAGCGAACATCAGCGGAACCGGTGCTGAGCGTTTTTTCCGCGTTCCAGCCCGCGTCGCTCAGCCACAACACACGCCACGGCCCGAGATGGAGCATGACCACCATCGCACGATCATCCCCACGCGCGTTGAGCACCTGCTGCGACGGGTAAAGCACCCGCGCCTCGGCTTTGAAGTGCGCGTCGTCAGACAAGGTGAGCCGCTCATCCACTCGCAGACGACGCAAGATGCCGCCATTCGTCGCGTCATAGAGCCGACGCAGTGTGGTGAGCGAGGAATCCTGCGCTCCCGGCTCCTGCGTGCTGCAAAACAGACGCGGCTGGTCAAACTCCGCGATCACCTTTCCAATCCCACCGACATGATCGGCGTCGTTGTGACTGAGAACCACGGCTGTGACCGCATTGATGCCGCTGGAGTGCAAATACGGCCGCAACACACGGCGGAAGCTCGTTTCATCGCCCACGTCGAACAACCAGTGATTGTCTCCAAGGCGCAGATGATTCGCCGCCGCGCCATGGGGCAGCTCCAGCACGCGCCAGATGGCGGGAGCGTTCGTGATAGCCGCGTTGGGCTGAAAATGGAAGTTCGCTCCAGGCAAACCGGCAAACCAGGCCGCGCTGGCCACCATCGCCTTCGCCATGGCCCAATTCAGGTTGTTGAAGATGATTTGCACGCCGGAGAGATGCAGTGCTGAGGCGCACAGGCTCAAACAAGTGGTACCCAGGCACAAAAACGACAGCGGCACGAGCACGCAGTTCGCGATGACCGCCACCGGCGTGACGGATTGAAAATGACCGAGGATGAACGGCAGGCTGCCGAGCCATGCGGCGGTCGAAACACTCAGCGTCGCCACGAACCAGCGCCGTGCATGGCTCGACGCGCGCTGCCTCCAGTTCGCAAGCTGCGGCGGCAAGAACGGATCGAGTTCTGTGAGCGGCAGCAACCGCTGCATCATCGGCGCCGAGCCGATCACGCTCAGCCACAGCACCACAAACGAAAGCTGGAACCCCGGCATGAAAAGCTGGTGCGTGTCTGATCCCAGGAGCAGCAGCGCGGCAAGGCCCAGGCTGTTTTGCAAGGACGATTCGCGGTCCGCCAGCGGCGCGCCCATGAACACCGCCACCATCAACGCCGCCCGCGCCGAGGAAGGCCGCCAGCCGGTGATGAACGCATACACAAACACGAGTCCCACCGTCAGCCACAGCGAAACACCGCGCCGCAGACCGAGCTGCCGCATCAACGCCAGCGCGATCACTCCCAGCAGCCCGACATGCAAACCACTGACCGCGAAGACATGCAACGTGCCGCTGTTGCGAAACGCGTCCTCGATCTCATCGTCCGCCTCGGCGGAGACGCCCAGCGCCATCGCGCGAATCACCGCCGCCGTTTCAGGATCATCCTCCAGATCCTTCGTGAGCTGGGCGCTGATCCACCGCCTGCAACGCTCCGCCGTCTCCAGAAACGCGCACCACAGCGCCTCACCACTGCCGTTGATGCGATGCAGCCCCTCGGCATCAAACCGAGCCACGCGCCCGTTTCGCAGCGCGTATTCCTGGGCGTCAAACGCACCCGGATTCGACGAGGCGCGTGGCAGGTAAACACCTCCTCTCAGCTCGAACATACCCGCGCCAGGAAAACGCACGCCCTTGGGCAGCCGCACCAGTAGGATCGCCTCCTGCTTGATGACCGCGCCCGCTGCTGGAATCTCGATCTTCCACGTCTTGCAAAGCGCGTGGGCACGTCCATCCGCGGTGGTGTCGAAATCCGGCAGCAGGCTGCCATGAATCGTGGCTTGCAGTGGTTTGTCCGCGCCCAGCAGCACAACGCGCAGCGGGTGGCGAAACGTTTCATCTGTGCGCGTCTCATGAATGAACGCGAACACCAGCGCGCAGCCCGGCAGCAGCAACGACGCGCGTTTCCCGAAGAATGCAGCGGCAAGAAACACCGCCGCGCCTCCTGCCAGCCATTTCGGACTAGGGTTCAGCCAGCCAAACTCCGCGATGAGAATGCCCGCCGTGGCGGCCAGAGCCAGCACCATCAGCGGATTCGCCCGGGTCCAGCACTGGAGCTTCGCGAGCATCGTCCGCCATGAAAAGAAAGTTTAGGCCGTCGCTCCTCCCGAGGCTCCCGCTTTCAGGCGCTGATCCATGAGCGCCTTGTATTCAGCCTGCTCGATTTCGCTCATCTTGTGATGCGCGTTCGCGCTGTGCCGCGTGTTCGGGAAGTTGCCGATGACCTGCTGCAGCATGTCACGCGCGGCCTCGAAATCGTGCAGTTGCGTCTGTTGCACATCCGCGATGCGGAACATGATGAAGGCCGCGTCGTCCACCGGCCAGTCTTTGCTCTGCAAATGGTCGCTGAGCACCTGCAACGCCGACTGCGGATCATGCAGGCGTTCCGCATGCACCTTCGCGATTTCCGCCACCGGAAAGGGATCGTCCGGCTTGTCATCCAGCATTTTTTCGTAGTGGCTGATGGCTCCGGTGTAGTCGCCCTGGGAGATGCAGGCGGCCGCCTTCGTCATCTCATCCTGCTCCACCTGCTCGCCGGAGGAAAACACCGCCTCACCCATCGCATCACCGATCCAGGGGATCACAAATTTCACCATCAGGATGCCGCCCGTCACCCCGAGCAGAATCACCGCCACCAGCTTCATGCCATCATCCGCCTCCTTGATCATCTCCCACACCAGGGAAACGATGAGAAGGGCAAGCACTACGAAACACAGACGGATGATAAGTTCGCGGTTCATTTTTGGAAAGACGGTGACGCTATCAAACCGCCTTCAATCCGCCAAGCGCGAACTTCATTCATTCTGCCAAATCTCACGCGTTCAAGGCGTTAACGCCGCATGAAAATCGCTCACTGCCAGTTCGAACCGTGGGTCGGCGACTTCGGGCACAACCTCGCCCGCTTTGAAGAGGGCCTCCAACGTGCCGACGCCGAGGGCGTGAAGATCGTCTCCTTCCCCGAGTGCTTCTTCACCGGCTACCCCGACACCGAGGAACTCGCACGCAGAGGCGCTTTCGCCGCCGATTCGCCGCAAATGCAGCGCATTCTCGCAGTCACCGCCCGCCACGCCGCCGTGGCCATCGCCGGGTTCAATGAACTGCGCGGCAACGATCTCTACAACACGGTCGTCGTCGCCCACCACGGCCAGAAGCTCGGCCTCTACAGCAAATGCGCCGCCTATATGAAATTTCACCAGCAGGGCCGCGACTTTCCCGTCTGGGAGATCGACGGGCTCAAGTTCGGCGTCCTCATCTGCGCCGACGGCGGCTACATCGAGCCTGCGCGTATCCTCGCGCTCAAAGGTGCGCGCGTCATCTTCGCCCCACACTTCAACTACATCAGCGACAAGGGCCTCATCTCCCACTTCATGAAAGTCCGCGCCGACCACGCCGCCCGCGCCAACGAAAACAGCGTCTATTTCGTCCGCGGCAACAACGTTGTCCTTGATCCCGCCAAATCCGGCATCACCCGCAATCCCGGCATCGGCTACGGCGACAGCTACGTCATGGACCCGCACGGCGAGATTCTCGTCCAAAGCCGCCGCCATCAGGAAGACTTCATCACCGCCGAAATCGACCCCCATCACAAACAAGACACCGCCTGGGGCCTCAGCAAAAGCGCCTGGAGCTTCCGCGAGTTCGCGCCGTTTGTGGCGGAGGCGATGAAGCAGGGAGGTGTATGATCAAGGTTCATCTCTCAGGTAAGCCAGCGCCTCCAATGAAGGGTAGCGCCCAGCTTTCGCCAAGGTGCGACGTAACAGCAATCGTTGCGACGAGTTGAGGTCAAGCAGTCGCACAGTCGCCTCGCCAATCTCCGTCAGCGGCACTATTCGCACTCCATTCAGTCTGAAGTGGTCGTGCCATCGGTCCTGACGCGGATGGTAGAGCCGAACCAGCCTCCGAGGGCGGCTCACCAGCGATCCCAGGTCTGTTCCTTTCGCCACATTGCAGCGCAGGCAGGAGAGAGCCAGATTGGCTGCGGTTGTCGGTCCGCGATGTTTGCGACTGATGATGTGATCCACCGGGAAGGTCAAATGCGCATCACTCTGATGAATCAGGCAGTATTCGCAGAGACCGGTGGCCCGCTCGAATACGAGACGTCGCAGCCGGGCTGGAATCGGCTCCATCATGCGGCGGCAGGAACGCGGGATTTCGTCCCTACTCGTGCCCGAGCCTTTGCGAGGCTCATCACATGGTCCAACTGCACAAACATCTGCAATTCCTCACGCTCCTTGGGTTTGAGCACCCCAGCATCCTGTTTAGCCAGCAACTCAGCCACCCGTTTTTCCGCCATCGCAGAGGGGCGGAACGCACGAAGCTTCTCAGCTCCCGCGGAGTCGGCAATGAACTGAACGATTTCTTCGAATGGCTTCATGAGCAGATTCTAGGATGATGCCCGTCAGATTTCCAGCGGGCTTTGCGAGAAGATTGACACGCATTCGACTCAGCGAGCTTTCCCAATCCGCACCCGCAGCGCCTCGATCACCTTCTCCAAAAACGGCCGGTTCCGCACTGATGCCTCACGCCAGGCCAGCACCAGCGAGCGATCATAGCGCAGTCCTTTTTCCAACGGGCGTTGAATCATCGCTGAGTTCCCTGCGAAGACCGCGTTCTTGGCGAATTCAGGGAGAAAACCCGCGTAGCGTCCCGTCTGGACCGCCATCGCCACCTGCGTGTAGGAGGAGCACTCCAGCACCGCGTTCAGCTTGATGCCGCTCTCACGCGCCTTGTTCTCCAGGAACTGGCGGAAATGCCCCGGCCCGCCAGCACGGCTCAGCACAGCGCGGCGGCCACTTTGGCGGCAAGGACACTATCTTCGACTACGAGTGCGACGGCTGCGAGATCGAGTGGCGACGGCCTCCCCTTCGCCACGCACCAGGACGGCACGCCCAAGACCTTCGAAGTCCTCGGCACCTGCCCCGTCCGCTGGCACCCCGACGATGTGGAGTGGTATGAGAAATGGGAGATCGGCCGCACAGGCGCCGCCTGCCTCGGCCTCTACACCAATACCGGCACCGTCTTCACCGCCGCCACCACCGATTGGGCGCATGGGCTGCAAGGGGAATGATGCGGCGGTGGTGCGCATCACGAGGAATGTGCTGGAGCGCCTTGGGAGGTGAAGTGAAGTCTCATTCATAGCAGAAACCGCGCTGCTCTGGCTGAGCTTGCTTGGCGCAACGAAGGTATTTCAGCGCGTTGTTCAGAGCCGCCTTGAAGACTTGTATGCCAGCAGTGCGCTGCGCGTCCATCCATGAACGATAAGCAAGGCGAACATCCGAAGGAGTCGCGGTCGAAAGAACGAAATACGACGAAAGGTCTCGTTGGAGGTAATGATGAAACTCACTCGGCACGCAACGGCGCAAGGTGAACTCACAAACAGCAAGAGAGCCGCTCGTCCGTTGAATGGCCTGATCAAGAACGCGAAACATGGATGGCGAACACATCCATCGGGCCTCCGTAAGGTCTCCCAAAAACGCTGTCGCATAGTGTTCCCATAAAGGCCTCATTTGGAGGTCAATCAGCAAGTTGGAAGGAGACACCAGGTTGTTGTGCGCTGATTTGAAAGCGTACGCGAGCCCGGATTTAAACCGCGCCGTCTGACTAGCAGCGGCTGCCAGATTGTGAAGAATAGAAGGATGGTGGCGGATGTGCTGGTGCTGCGGGTGGGTTCTAAAAAGGTGAAAAAGGCGATGGTATTGCTCCGAAGATGCCAGGTGAATGCAGGCGGTTTCAAGAATTTGGAGATTGTCAGGGTAGGCTAGGCTGCTCTGCACGGCTTGGTGGGCTAAATTTTCGCTTGAGGCACCTGCTTGCTCCAATGCCAGCAGCCGCAATGCCTCCAGTTTCCCGGACGCCATTTGCTTTTCGGGATCGGAGGTGAGGTAATCAAGTGCCTGCTGAGGTAGTCCAAGCTCCAGACACCCAAATACGGGATTGTGCTGGCGCTGTGTTACGGGATCAGGAAAAAGGAAATCATTCAGGTAGGCATCGGCTGGTGGTTGAAGGTATGTTTTCATGCTATGTAGGCTTGGTTTAAGGCTCCTACGGATCCGCCAAAAAAACGTCAACCTCCCGAGGCCAAAAAAGCCAAAAAAGCCAAAATCCCGTGAAATCAGATCCCCAGGTTCTTTTTCAGACCAACCGGCCCCTGGCCGATCGGATTGCCAGGAACTACTCAAACATTCCGGGCGTTGGCATGGAGGATGTGACCTCAATAGCTTATGATGCACTGTATCGTGCCGCCTGCGCCTATCTTCCGGACCGGGGACTTTTCGAACCCTTTGCCGGAACCGTTATCCGCAACGCTTTGAACTCATTTTATCAAAGTGAGCTTCGTCATGCCAGGCACTTTGTCACCGAAACGAGTTTGGTTGAGAGTGCGGACGAGGAGGTAGGGCAGTTGTTTCAAGCACAACCTGATCCAAGCCAAGACACCGTGCATGATGTTCGTGTGAGAGAGGCGCGAGCAGTTCTCAATCGACACTTGCCGTCGCTGACAGACCGTGCGCAGGAAGTCCTGGACCTGTACTTGCGTGGATACAGCTACGAGGAGATTGGGCAGAAGTTCGGCGTATCCAAGCAGGCCGCTCACAAAACGGCAGCAAGTGCGCTTGAGCATCTTCGGAGACATTTGAACTCTGAAGGCATCCACGGTGTAGAAGGCGGAATGTTACCCGCATCAAACCGGGTTCCTTCTTCCCATTTTCAACCCAGCGAAAAGTCTTCGTTCTGGGACTGGTTGTTTGGCTTATTTCGTCGGTGACCATCCAACACCTAGTGCCTCGATAGTGCGATTAGGCGGCTGAGAAGCTGGCGATTTCGATCGTATCGGTTCTCCCAGAAACTCCTGTCCAAGACCAAAATCAGCCGCCGCTTCACTCGGCTCAAGGCTGTGTTCAGGCAAGCCTGTCCTTTGGGATTGGTCGAGTTGTTCAGAAATAGGCTCTTAGAGTTGCTGTCAGCCGTGCAGAAAATCACCGTATCCCATTCTTGTCCCTGTGAGCCATGCACGGTTAGAACTCGGTCAGCCAGGCGATGGTTCAGGCCGTTCTTGATTTGATCGCGTTGGTTCCGGTAAGGAGTAAGAATGGCCCAGCTTTCTTGTCCGAGTCCTCGGGCGATTGCAACAACTCGTGCAGCCTGCGCGATGTTGCACTTGTCGCCGTTTGGTTCCCTGGCTGCATGCAGCACCTCCACAATCAAGGTGCTTGGACCTGCGCTTCTCAATCTATGTCGTCCATACACCAATTCGGACAGCAGTGCCGCCAATCCTGGTCCAAAGCGATAGGAAAACTTCAGGGAGGCAGTCTGCATTTCCCCAAAACTCTTCGGGCGGCTTCCAGCTTTTAACAGCTTTGCTGACATATTTGCTACTTGGCGCCTCACTGTCAGAGCCTTTTCACAAAACAAGGCCGACTTCCCCCACACAATGCACGATTCATAGTCCTCAAATCTAAAACCTTCCTTGTCATCATCCATCTCACAAACAGGCGGCAGTTGCTTGTGATCTCCCAGTAGCGTGACCGGAGCGCCTTTGGCGAACACCACCAAAGCCTTGATTAGCGGTGTGAACGCGGCCTCATCAATGAAGATGTGATGAACGTGCGGGATCTTGTCATGACAGTCGCCAATGTATCTGTCCCAGGTGAGTCCAATGACCTGCACTGTAGTCAGCCGCCTTTCCAGAGTGAGATTGAGCAGTTCATTCTCATGGGCGAGTTGTTCTGCGAGTTCCGCCTCGATCTCTCGCAGCGGTCGGACCCCGAGGACGACATTTAAAGCGGCATGCCTAAGTCCGGTCAATTCTTGAATGGCTTGGGCGATCAAGTCCCAGTTGCTCAAGTCGGCCAGGGGCCGCTGACCGTCCTGTGAAAGGTAACCACGATTCTGGTCCACCCAGGCCCGTGTGTCTTGAATCTCCCTGTCGATGTCGCGAGCCCTCTTTTCCCATTCCAATGATCTGCGTCCAGCCAGTTGCAAACTGCCAAGCTCACGCAGAGCGGTGTCGCGCTCATGGCCTAAACTAATGACGTTCTGCAAACGCTCAATGAATCCATCAAGTCTTGGCAAATCATCTGCGGCTCTTCGCCACCGCATCTCTTCTTCAAGCCCGCGAATCTCCTGCCGCAGCACAGCGAGGCGTGCCGCTACTCCTCGTGCCTCACATTGTCTGGGGAAGTCTCTCGCAAAATCGGCTGAAGGAGTGCCCAACCGGAGAAATTTCGAAATGTCCCGACCAGCATTCCGGCATGCCTCAATGACACCACGCATGGCGACATCAAGCGCGTTGTTGGTGGGAGCCAGAATCAAAACAACCTGGCCTCCGTCGAGATGCGAGATGACTGCCGAGGCAAGCACATGACGCGTCTTGCCTGTGCCCGGAGGGCCAAAAACATACGAGAGTGGCGATGCCAGAACGGTTTCAACTGCCGGGCGCTGATCCGCAGGGCGCAACGGAATCATGTGTGACACTCTCAACCCCCCACCTTGCTCTGGCATCTCGATGGTTTCGCCATGCTCCTCGTACCAGCGCCGCACGTTATCCACGAGGTGTTTCAGGTCACTCACCAGCCTGATGCTTTTTGCGGAAGCTCCCTCGAAAGCTGGATGTGCCTGTGTGAATTCGAGCACGATTTCCTTCCGCAACCAGTCAACGCTCACAACCCTGTAGAGATCACGGCTGACTTCCATTCCGCTTATCTGCAACTCTACACAATCGGGATTGAAGACAGATTTGGATAGTTGGAGTTTCCACTGGCTCTCACCCTCTTGCTGTTTCAACTCGACTGAAATTGTCTCGCAGCCGCCTTTCGTGCGGTCCAAGTACGTCCGATATTGTGTTGCGGCAGTGATGCACAGTTGAGAGAGAGTCATGCGGAGGCGTGCTTTGCATTTAACCCGAACGCCGCTTTTGCCATTTGATTGATCGCGCTCGAGCGGGGTCAGATCGCGCATCCGCCGGGTGCCATCGTGTCCCAATCGGGTGCGGGCGGACGATCGCGGGCCAAAAGCGG
>Ga0209573_1003051_pt1 | contig 19538 bp, 16 predicted proteins | sample TNRBio252014_DNA_FD_185870 | JGI IMG/M metagenome (GOLD analysis project Ga0209573, IMG submission 185870) | Wastewater treatment Type I Accumulibacter community from EBPR Bioreactor in Madison, WI, USA - TNR Reactor_6/25/2014_ DNA (SPAdes)... | ecosystem: Engineered > Bioreactor > EBPR >...
CCTCTCTACCTCGGCTTCTTCGAGTTCGTTCACAACGCCAAAAATCGCGGAAAGCGACTTCTCGAATCCCTCTTGGGGTTGCTCCTCAGCTAACAACCCGAAACACATAATGAGCCTAATCTTTTAAGATGTGCTTGTTCTCTTCGACCATGTCTTCTGCTTCATGGCCACTGATGAGGAGCTTTCGGCGGCCGGCTGCGATATCGACAAAAGCCTGCAAGGAGCGGAATACCATCAGCGCCAGACCAACCGGCAAGACCAGCAACAGCAGCCAGCGGTGGATACGGGACTGGATACCAAAGGCATCCTGCACGAATCCGGGGTAGTGCAGTTCCTCCGAACCAATGCCGATCTTGTACATCTTCAGCCAGTAGTCGATGGCCCCCCCCCTGGTATCGACACCGAACAAGGCCACCCAGGACGAATCGAGCAAAACCAGGCCGTAAAGCAGGCAGCACGCGGCGCCGACCAGGGACAGCGCTTTGGTCATCGGCGCCGGTACGGCCTTGATGATGATGTCAACGCCGAGGTGCAGACTGGTACGCAGGCCGTAACCCATGCCCAGAATGATCAGCCAGGAAAAGGCCGTGGTGTTGTATTCCAGCGCCCCCGACCAGCCGGTATTGAATCCGTAGCGGGCGATCACCTGGAAAAATGATACCAACATGATGGAGGTAATCACCACGACGAGAAGTGACTCCTCGGCTTGCGCCATCGCCTTCGGGAACTTCTTTTCGAGAGCCCAGAGGATTACTATGAAAATAAAGAGGTAGACGTGAAACCAGTAAGCTCCCATGGCAAACACCTTTAGTCAGATTCTTGAAAGAATGCCATCGCCCCCAGAACAGCGAACTCCCTGCGGACAACGCCGTAGCGAGCAAGGCTCAGGGACATTCAGGCGACCCAATTCACGATGATTTCCCTCGCGGGGCCAAGGAAAAGGGCCAGAAGAACCTGGCCCTTTTCTATCTGCTGAGCTAGGAACCCGCCGCGGCCTTGATGGTGTCCGCGCCAATCTCCTTCTCGAACTTCTTCCAAACCGGCGTCATGGCGTCCACCCATTTCTTGCGCTGCTCGGGAGTCAGCTTGTTGACCTTGCCGCCGGCCTTGATGATGTTCTCACGGTTCTTGGCTTCGTCGGCCTTGACTGCCAGGTTGGTTTCGTTGGACACCTCGTCGACGATCTTCAGGAACTGATCGCGAACGGCGGGTTTGAGGCTGTTGAGCCAGTCCGCCGAAGTCAGCAAAATATACGCCAGCAGCTGATGGTTGGTTTCGGTCGTGCTGTCCTGCACTTCGAAGAACTTCTGGGTATAGATGTTGGACCAGGTGTTTTCCTGACCATCGACGACGCCGGTCTGCAGCGCACCATACACTTCGGCGAAAGCCATTGGCTGCGGCGAAGCGCCCATTGCAGCAATCATCTCCTTGGCCACGTCCGAAGTCTGCACGCGGAACTTCAGGCCTTTGGCGTCCGTGGGCAGGATCAGCGGCTTGTTGGCCGAAAAGTACTTCAGGCCCGACATCCAGTAACCGAGCCCGACAAAACCGACGCCCTCCATCGACTTGAGCAGCTTCTTGCCCTCAGCCGAGTTGGTGAAGCGGATCGCCTGGTCAATATCGACGAAGATGAACGGCAGGTCAAAGACGCCAAGCTTGGGCGTATATGAGCCGAACTTGGACAGCGACGGCGCCAGCAGCTGCACGTCGCCAACCAGCAGTGCCTCCAGTTCCTTGCTGTCGCCGAAAAGCGTGCTGTTGGGATAGACCTCGATGCACAGCTTGCCCTTCATCTCTTTGTTGACACGTTCTGCCAGCTGATTGGACGCCACCACCTTGGGATGCGTCGAGCCGCCGGTCACGTGGCTGAGTTTGGCGACAACTTCACCCTTTTCACATTTCGCCAATGCCGACGTGGCAGCAAAGGCCATGGCCAGAGCTGTCAGGGCAACGCTGATCTTCTTCATATGCTTCATGCGATCTCCTCCTAAGGAAAGTTACTACGTGTGAATATTCTGTCTTTTCGATGCGGCAAGTTGGCTGCCGCTGGCGCAAAGAATAATCATTCTGGTCCCGCAAACGCAAGCCTCTGCGCTCTTCACCTGCTCAAGCAAGCACCGAATTGGCGATCGCATGGTCGAAAGTTCCTGAAGTCCTCCACTTCCCGAGATAGCGCAATAGCCAGTCTTTGCGCGGACGCTGGCAAACGGCCTTGCCAGCTCGCTGAACGAAGCAGCGTCGATAGTGAGGAAAAAAGTTGTGCGTCAGCAAGCATTTGTGTGATTGACACCCCCCGGGCCGGCGTTAATTTTGACCGATCAGCGTCGCAACGGCCATTGTGGATTTCCGCAGGAAAGGCGCATCACCAGACAGCTCGACGAGAGTCCGAAAGGCCAGGCCAGGGGCTCGAGAACACTGAAAATCATGCCACTGTCAGCGGTCGAAGTGCGCCCCTTGCATGGACGCCGCGCGGGCTGCGACGAGCTGGCGACTGGCCTCTCCGTCCACCCAAGCCAGAAACCAAGTCCTGTCGGATCGTTCAGGCAGGCGCGCCAGGATGGCTGCGCGGGTAACGCGATTGCTAATCGCAAAAGCATAGTAGCGAACGCGGCCATCCGACTGCCGATTGACGTCGGCCGCGACCGCTACCTATACTGCCGCCCGACCCTCTGAATGCCAGGGCTCGCGGCACGCATTTGCGCGCACTGGCACGAGCAAGCGGGGCTCCGGACCAAATCTCGAAGTCATTGAGGAAACCCTGATGCGCCGAACAAAAATAGTGGCCACGATCGGCCCCGCCACCGCGACTCCGAACGCCTTGCGACGACTCCTGGAAGCGGGTGTTGACGTCGTCCGCCTCAACGCCGCGCACTCAGACATGAAAACGCACAGCAATAACGCGCGTCTGGTACGGGAACTGGCCAGCGAGCTTGGGCGCAGTGTCGGAATTCTCGTTGACATGCCCGGCCCGAAGATCCGGAGCGGTCTCGTTGTAAACGACGAGGTGGAACTCGAGAGCGGCCAGGAGTTCGTCTTGAGCGGCCGCGAAGACAGCATCGGCGATGCGCAGCACGTTTCCACGACGCTGCCCGATCTCGCGCAATGGGCACGACCAGGTGACGAGGTCTACCTCGCCGACGGGGCGATCGTTCTGCGCGTACTCGAATCGATCGGCAAGGACGTCCGTACGGAAGTCCTTCGCGGCGGCCCCTTGCGCTCGCGTAAAGGCATGCACCTACCGCGTGCCGAAGCACACGTCGAACCTTTCACCGCTCGCGATGCGCTGGCGCTGGAAATGGCGATTGCCGCCAAAGTCGACTTCCTCGGGCTCTCCTTCGTGCGTCGCGCCGAAGATGTAGATCGGGTACGGGCGATGCTCCCGAAGCGCGGCATGCGACCAGCGCTGGTCCCCAAGATCGAGACCGCGGCAGCGATCGACAATCTTGCCGGCATCATCGAAGCCGCCGACGCGGTGATGGTGGCGCGCGGCGATCTCGGCATCCAGATGCCGGCGCGGCGCGTGCCGCTGCTCCAGAAGGAAATCATTCGTGCCTGCAACATGGCCGGGAAGCCGGTGATCACCGCCACTCAGATGCTCGAGTCGATGACCCGCTCCCCCTTGCCCACTCGCGCCGAAGTCAATGACGTTGCCAACGCCGTGCTCGACGGCACCGATGCCTTGATGCTGTCTGAAGAAACCGCGGTAGGCCTCTTCCCCTGCGAAACCGTACGCATGATGAGCGAGGTCGCCGAGTCGGCCGAGGGCTCGCCACGCGAGCACGGCCATCCGGAAGCAATCACCGCCGCCATCACCGATCGCGTCGCGTGGGCCGTCGCACACGCCGCCGTGCAAGCGGCAGAGGACCTCAACGTCGCCGCGATCCTCTGCCCGACACGCAGCGGCCTGACCGCGCATCGCGTCGCAGCCTTCCGCCCAAAAATGCCCATCGCCGGCATCTCGACGTCACCGCAAGTGCTCGGCGGGCTCTGCCTGGTATGGGGCGTGCAACCGCTGCTGGTCCCCGACAATTCCGAAGCCGATCAGTTGCGACAAGCAATTGCCGCCGCGCGCGCTGCGCGACTCGTCCGTGACGGCGATCTGGTGGCAGTCGTCTTCGGATCAACCGGACCGCGTGCCGGCAGCACCGACAGCGTGCGCATCGTCCGCGTTTGAGGAGTGCAAGGAACATCAGGCCGCCTCCGGAGCAAACCGCGCTCGGCAAGAGTTCGAAACCGGCTTCGGGGGCTGGCGACTCCTGGCCCGGCCTTACCGTTCAGGCTCATACCACAGTAGACAAGGCTGAATGTAGCCCCCCGGCTGGCGCCGGCCTATAATGGCCCGACAATTTTCCGAGGAGACCACCATGCCGCGCATCCAGGCCGGAGACATTTCCCTCAACTACATCGAGCATGGCAGCGGCGACAACATCGTCCTCGCGATCCACGGCAACCTCGGCTGCCTCAACTGGCTCGAACTGGCCCTGCCGCTGCTGCCCGACAATATCCGTATCATCGCTGCCGAATGGCGCGGCTGCGGCGACTCCGACAAGCCGGAGCCGACGCCTGACTACTCCAACTACAAGATGGACGTCCATGCGCGCGACCACCTCGCGCTGATGGACGCGCTCGGCATTGAGAAATGTCATCTCTACGGGCACTCGACCGGCGGCATCATCATCTCGCACCTGCTGACCATGGCGCCGGAGCGCTTCGGCAAAGTGCTGATGCTCGACCCGGTCAGCCCGCTCGGCCTGCAGATGAACTCAAGCCAGGTCGGCGTCATCACGGCAATGAAGACCGATCCCGATGTCTGCTTTGCCGGACTGGCCAGCGCGGCGCCGACGCTGTTCCGTCCGGAAACGCTGGTCGCCGGCCAGATGCCGCAGTTCGCCAATGCCACCAGCAACCCCCAGCGCGAGCTGTTCAAGACGATCATCGAGCGCACCCGCGTGCTGTCCGATGGCATCTGGTTCGGCACGCCGCACAACCTCGGCCTCGAATGGGATTCCGGCGCACTGGCCGCGCGCATGCCGGAGATGATCCACGAGCACCTGATACTGTTTGGCAAGGTCGACTACTGGATCCCGCGCGAGCATGTCGACATGATGGCCGAGACCTTGCCCAACGCCCGCCTCGAGATCTTCCCGTATGTCGGCCACTCGATGAACATCGAGCAGCCGCTGCTCTTCGCACGGATCTTCGGCGATTACTTCCGCCCCTGACGGACCTTCCTGGCGTTTTTTCCGTGGGAACAGCGTCTGGGTTTCCAACAGCACTCGGTGACTGATTCCATTCGACCCCTCCTCCGTTTTCATTCGCCGCCGCACGACCGGGCGTAGCCGGCTGCTGCGAACGACGTCCCGCGTGGAGCGAAATTCAAGCCAGAAGCTGAAAGGCCGCCATAACAGCGGCCTTTCTTCCCGGAACCGTCGTGCTACTTCGCCAGCCCCGCCGGTTTCGCCGCCGGCGCCGCAACGGCGCCACCCCCGCCACCCCCGCTGCCACCTCCGCCGACGCCCGGCAAATTGGTCGTGAACGTATTCTCCACAAAAGCCTGAATCGTACTCTTGAGCACGTTCGGCGCCTTGAACACGCCGTAGTGCGCCGTCGCATCCGGGAAACTCGCGAAGTACGCCCCCTGTACAGCCTGCGCTGCCTTCTTCGCGTTCTCGACCATCAGCCACTGATCAGTATCGACGTGCACCACCAGCGTCCGCGCCTTTATCCGCTTCAACTCCTTGTTGATGTTGTAGTTGAAGCCACTCTCGTTGCGGTACCAGTAGTCGACCATATCCTCGTTCTTGGTCCGGTTGATGTAGGTCAGCGTCTCGTCGCCCTTCGGTTCCCAGTAGAAGACTTCTTTCTGCAGCGTCGACCACGGGGTCGACGAACGGACCGGGAAGGTATAGCCGGTCAGTTGCAGGATCGACCACATGAACTCCAGCCCCTGCTTGGGGTGCTGGTCAAGCGGCAGATCGTAGTAGTTGCCATTGGTCTTGCGCCACACGGGATCGCTCTCGATTGCCGCCTGCCCCAGGCGGAAAGTCCACTGACCGACCGCATCGTCACCATCCGAAGCCGTCGTCCCACCGATCGGCATGATCGCCTTGACGAAGCCGCTCGGCGAGTGCATGACGCCCCATACCCAGCTTTGGGTGGCGCCCATCGAGACACCGGTCGCCACCTCGATCTGACCGATATTCAGGTGCTCGCGCAACATCCGGTAGTTGGCCTGGACCATGTCGAAGTAACTGTACTGCGGGAACTTGCGGCCCAGACCATCCGACGGTTTGGACGCACCCCACAGCCCGAGCGCATCGAGGAAGACCACGTAGTAGCGGTTGGTGTCGATGGTGCGACCCGGGCCGACAACGGCGCCGCCCGAGAAGGCATTCAGCGGCTGCCCTTCGTACCAGGTGTTGTACATCCAGGTCGAGTCACCCGAATAGTAGGTGTTGATGATCACCGCATTGACGATCTCACCCTTGTCGTTACGCTTGGGCGTACCTACCGCAATGTAGGCGGCCCGCAGCGGCGCAGCGCCGAGCGACTCAAGCGTCGTGCCGCCCTCCCCGCCGTCGCGCCAGGACTCCGGATCGGCGTCGAGGTTGTACTTGCCCCCGATGCGGAAGTTCGGAATCTCGTAATACTTCTTGAGCTGGTCCTGGGCCATGACAGCCGACGGCGGCGTAATCTGTACCTTGCCTTCGGCAGCCCAGGTCGCACCGGGCAGCACGAAGGCCGCCGTCAGTGCCAGAACGATGATCTGCTTTTTCACGTCCGATTTCCTCATGTCTTTTTTCATGGCGCACCTCACTTGGCAAGGCCGGACGGCTTGCTGGACGAGGCAGCGGCCGGCGCTGCCGCACCCTCACCAACCGGGTTGATCAGGGCCTCGATGACGTCAGCAGACATCAGGTCCACTTTGCCGCTGCGCATGAAGTCCACCGTATCCTTGGCGAACTCGTAAGGCACGTCGGTGTGGATGAAGTGCCCGACGTTCGGATAGACCTTGATGGTCGGCGGGTTGCCGGCGAAGGTCATGCGCTGCTTGAACGGAATGACGATCGTCTTGGCCATGTCGGTCAGCCCGTTCAGCGCAGTACCCGGGATGAACGGTTCCTTGGCCCCGAAGGTCAGGAAGATCGGTGCCTTGATCGTCGGCAGGCGCTTGTAGATCGAGTTCGGGTCTTCCTTAACGTTTTCCGAGCAGATCGAGTAAAGGTCGTAGGTAAACATGAACGCCCACTGCTCGAACTCGCGCTTGTTGCCGGTCATCATGGCGATGCGCTGGTTGGTATGCAGGCGCGCATACTCGGTGTCGTTGAAGAAGTACCCGGCCGGACTTGCCGTCACGTTGCCGGCGGCGTCGCGTTTGCGGAAGTAGAAGAAGTCTTCCACCGCCTGCGGCGTCTTATTGATCTCACTGGACACCAGGCCCATCGGCTCGTAGGCCGCGTTCCAGGCCTTGAGATCGTAGGCGATAGACGGGTCGCAGATCGGATACGACTTGCCGTTCATTTCGATGGACTTCGGATACTCCTCAAGGCCGGCCGGACCTTCAAGGATCAGGCCCTGCACGGCATTGGGATAGAGCATGGCATAGCCGATCACCGTCTGGCCGCCCAGCGAATGGCCGTGGTAGAAGGCCTTATTGACCCCCAACTTGCCGACCACGAGCGCATGGAAAGCATCGCGCACATCGTTCAGGGTGCGAGTCATCGGTTTGTCGATGTTGCCCGGACCGGACATACCCCACTGCGGCATGTCTGGTGCGATCACGCGGTAACCGCGCTCGACTGCGTACTTGATCAGGTAGCCGTAGTGCGCACCGAAGGCGCCCTTGCCATGGACGACGACCAGGGTCGGCGGATTGCTCGCCTTGCCGCAGTATTCATCCATGTAGCCGATTTCCCATTCAACGCCGCGCTTGTCCTTGACCTTGGCGTACTTGACCGGGAACGGCGACACCATCTCGTCCTTCCAGAAGGACTTGTTGGGGTCGGGTTTCATGTTGATCTTCGGCGAACGGTAATTCTTCGCTTCGCAGACGATCGTCTTGTCGGAGATCACACCGATATCGCGCATGAAGGTGTCGAATGTCGGGTTGGTCTTGAGCGAATTCGGCGCCTTGAACACGGCGTAGTGGGCGGTCTTGTCCGGGAAGCCGACATACTGCCCGCCGGGGATCAACTGCGCTGCTTCCTTGGCCTTGTCGGAAATCAACCACTGGTCGTTGTCGATGTGCACCACCAGCGTGCGCGCCTTCATGCCCGGCAGCAGTTTGTTGATGTTGTGGATCTCGCCGACCGTGTCGCGGTACCAGAGATCGACGCCGTCGAACTGACTGGCCAGGCGCTTCAGGTTGGCACCCGCATCCTTGCCCATGCGCGGGTCATCCTTCCAGGTGAAGACCTCCTTCGAAACGGCCTCCCAGCCCAGCGACTGGCGGTAGTTCAACTGGTAGCCGGTGAGCGACAGCATCGACCAGTGGAACTCGACGCCCTTGTTCGGGTGCTGGTCCTTCGGCAGCTTGTAATAGTCGCCCTTGGTCTCGACCCACACCGGGTCGGATTCGAGCGCTGCCTTGGCCAGCTGGAAGGTCCAGGCTGCGACCGGGCCTTCGCCGTCGGTCGCCGAGGCGCCGCCGATCGGCATCACCGCCTTGACGAATCCGGGATACATCAGACCCCAGTAGTAAGCCTGGGTGCCACCCATCGAAGCACCGGTAGCGAGCACAACCTGGCCAATGTTCAGCTTGTCGCGGAGCAGGCGATAGTTGAGCTGGACGACGTCGTAGTAGCTGTAGACCGGGAACTTCATGCCCAAGCCGTCGGATGGCTTGGAGGCGCCCCACAAGCCGAGCGCGTCCAGGAATACGACGTAGAAACGATCGGTGTCGAAGAGCAGCCCGGGGCCGACCAGCGCGCCACCGGAGAAGGCATTGCCAGCCTGCCCGGCGTACCAGTTGGTGTACATCGCCGTCGCATCGCCGGAGTAATACGAGTTGATGACGATGGCGTTGATGATCTCGCCCTTGTCGTTCTTCTTGGGCGTGCCGACCGCGATGTAGGCGGTCCTGGCCGGCCCGGCACCGAGCGACTCAAGGGTCGTGCCACCTTCTGCACCGTTCTCGAATGCCTTGGCGTTGTCCACGTCGTACTTGCCGCCGATCTTGAAGTTCTTGACCTCGTAGGTCAGCTTCATCTTGTCCAGCGCGTCGTTTACCGAACGCGGAGTCAAGGGTTGTTGCTGGGCAAAAGCTGCACACGTCAGTGAAAGTGTCAGCATCACCGACACCGCACCGCGCACAAAGCTTCGCCAACCCGCCAATTTGTTTCTCATGAGTTGATCCTCCGTTTTCCCTCGATAACGTGGCGGTAATTCATTAACTACCCCCCAGACGCGCTATCATCATAGCCAGTTTCCATGAGCAGTAAAGACCTTTTCCACCGACTCATTCTGGTGCATCGCAACATGTCCACAGCTTATTTCGACCATCACCAAGTCAATTTCGAACTGGCCGGCGACCTCGACAGGCCGGTCATCACCTTCCTCAACGGCCTGACGCAGAATGCCAACCTGTGGAAAAGCTACGCCGAGTATTTCGTTCCGCGCGGCTACCGCGTTCTGGCCTACGACATGATCGGCCAGGGGCGCTCCTCGAAGCCGGTCATCGACATCCCGCTGGCGGCGCACGCCGACATGCTCGCCGCCCTGCTCGATGAGTTGAAGATCGACAAGACCCATCTGGCCAGCATTTCCTTCGGCGGCATCATCGCCCTCGATTTCGCGATCCGCTACGGCCAGCGCCTGCACAGCCTCGTGGCGATGAGCACCTTCGCCGAACTGACGCCGCAACTTGAATTTCTCGGCACAGTGATGACGCAGGGCCTGACCGACGTCGGCCTGCCCTACATGCAGAGCATGCTCTACCCGATGAACATGAGCTCGGCATGGATCGCCGCCAACCGCGAGCGCATTCCGGCCATGAAACGCGCCGGCTACATCGGCAACGATGCTTACGCCATGCAGAACCTGATGGAATCCTTCACCGCCTTCAAACCCCTGACGCCTGACCTGCACAAGATCAAGGTACCGACGCTGATCATGAACGGCGAGTTCGATTTCTTCACACCACGCGAGTGCCACGAACTGATGCGCAGCAAGATCGCCAATTCGCGACTGCTTATAATCCAGCATGCCTACCATGCCTTCACGCTGGAAATGCCGACGGTGACCATGCGCCAGATCGAGGTCTTCCTGGGCCAGGTCGATACCGGCGCATGGAAAGGCGACCAGAGCGTGTGGATCGCCAATGAGGACACAGCTGCGCCCGAACAGTGGCTGCCCATCGCCGGCGACTGGATGCGCGCCGTTCAGATCGCCGCGCCGGTGAAAGCACCAGAGCCGGTGGTAGCCAAGAGCCCTGCAAATTCCGCGCCCAGGCGTCCCGCCAAAAGTCCTGCCGCAACGCCGGCACCGCTTCCCGTCGCTGCCGTCCGCAAGACCGTTACCCGGAAGACAAAACCATGATCGACCCTGTAGGTTTCGACCAAGCCCGCGACCGCATCGCGGCCACCGGCTTCACACCGGAAATCCAGTCCAAGATCGCGCTGGTGCTGAGCGCGGCCAAGAACGGCAACCTGATGTTCCAGGCCAGCCTGCAATGGATGCCGGGCCTCGGTCTGCTCCAGCAGTTCCTCATTTCGCAGTCGGCGCGCGAACTGGAAGCCGTGACCTTGCTGGCCCGAACCACGCAGTGGGCAAGCAACCCGGCGCTGGCGCTCGAGGCGAACCGCATCGTCGCACCACTGATCACCGCCTGGGGCCAGATCATGATGCCGCCGGGGCCAATGTTCAACCCGCGGGCCGTTTACCGCGGCATCTCGCTCGGCCATGCACAACTGGCGCGCATCCGGCTGCTCCCGGTCATTCCGGACAATGCCGACCCGCTCGATCCCTACGTCGTCGCCCTGAGCCGCATCGAACAGGAAAACGGCCGCATGCTGCAAACGCAGATCCGCCTGTTGAAAAACATCGAGGCAGACATTCCGCTGGGCGAACGCGAAACGCTCGTCGAGCAGGACCAGGAGTTGGTAGACGGTGTGTTCAACGCCTTTCTCGCCTGGCTCTCTGCCACCTGAGCAACCCTGCTCACCCGCCCGCCGGGCGTACATTGATCTGCCTCTTGGCCTGTAGCTGGCACTGGGTTACGCTTCTGCCATCGCCCTCCGCAGGAAAGAAAACGCCATGCACATCCGCTCGCCTTTGCCGTCAGACTTGCCTGTCTGGGCGTCGCGGCAATCCTGCTGGCTGCCTGCGGCAAGGAAGCGGAAGTTGCTGCGCCGCCGGTAGCAGCCGTTGCCGCCGCTCCCGGCGCCACCGACGCGGAGAAGGTGCTCAACGTCTACAACTGGTCGGACTACATCGCCCCGGAGACGGTCAAGAACTTCGAAGCCAGGTACGGGATCAAGGTCAATTACGACGTCTTCGATGCCAACGAGGTGGTCGAGACCAAGCTGCTCGCGGGCAATACCGGTTACGACCTGGTGATGCCGTCGGCACAGTTCATGGAACGTCAGATCAAGGCCGGCGTGTTCCAGAAACTGGACAAGGCCCTGTTGACGAATCTCGGCAACATGGATCCATCGATCATGCAGCGCGTCGCCTTGCACGACCCAAACAATGCGCATGCCATTCCCTACATGTGGGGAACCGATGGCATCGGCTACAACGTCGACCAGATCAAACAGATCATGCCCGATGCGCCACTGGACTCCTGGGCGCTGGTGCTTGATCCGAAATACGCCGCCAAATTCAAGGATTGCGGCATCTCGATCCTTGATGCCGCATCCGATATCCGCAGCATTGTCCTGATCTACCTCGGCAAGGATCCCAACAGCCAGGACCCCGCGGATCTGCAGCTGGTCGAAGAGCAGTTGATGAAAATCCGGCCCTATGTGCGCAAGATCAATTCATCGCAATACATCGAAGATCTGGCCAACGGCGACCTGTGCATTGCGGTCGGCTACAGTGGCGACGTGCTGCAAGCGCGCGATCGCGCCAGGGAGGCCGGCAAAGGGGTGAAGGTAGCCTATGCCTTGCCCAAGGAGGGCAGCATCATCTGGTTCGACATGATGGTGATTCCCGCCGACGCCAAGCATCCCCGCAATGCGCATCTGTTCATCGACTACCTGATGCAGCCGCAAGTGGCAGCGAGCAACTCCAATGCGGTGCACTATCCAAACGGCAATCTTGCTTCCGAACAGTTCATCGCTCCTGAAGTAAAGAACGATCCCAGCGTCTTCCCCAGCGCCGAGGTGAAAGCCAAGCTGTCCCCTGAACTGGCAGTGGGTGACGACTACAACCGCCTGTTGACCCGCAGTTGGACGCGCTTCCAGACCGGCCAGTAATGGCGGGCAATGGCTGCCGCCGAGCACGCGCCGCCCCGATCACTCGCCGCCTGCGGGCTCGCCTCGTGCCTGGTCGCGTTGCCTGGATACTTCAAGCTGGAATCTGAATGGCTTCGTCGGCACCGGCCCCCACCCACCCAGCTCGCCCGTGGAACGATCCCGTAGTCGAGCCTTACATCCGTATCGAGCGGGTAAGCAAAAGCTTCTCCGGCTTTGTCGCCGTCGATGATGTCTCGCTGAATATCTATCGCAGCGAACTGTTCTGCCTGCTCGGCGGATCGGGTTGCGGCAAGACGACGCTGCTGCGCATGCTGGCCGGATTCGACGAACCCAGCAGCGGCAAGATCTACATCGACGGGCTGGACATGAGCGGTATCCCGCCCTACGAACGTCCGGTCAACATGATGTTCCAGTCCTACGCCCTCTTCCCGCACATGAGCGTCGACCAGAACGTCGGCTTTGGTCTGCGGATGGAGCACCGTTCGCGCTCCGAGATTGCCGAGCGCGTGGCGCAGATGCTGAAACTGGTGCGTCTTTCCGAGTTTGGCAAACGTAAGCCGGACCAGTTGTCTGGCGGCCAGCGGCAGCGAGTCGCGCTGGCCCGGGCGCTGATCAAGCAACCCAAACTGCTGTTGCTCGACGAACCGCTGGGCGCCCTCGACAAGAAGCTGCGCGAGCATACCCAGTTCGAACTGGTGAACTTGCAGGAGGAACTGGGGGTGACCTTCGTGGTTGTCACCCACGACCAGGAAGAGGCGATGACTCTCTCCTCACGCATCGGGGTCATGGACCACGGCCGGATCGTGCAGGTGGGAACACCCCAGGAGATTTACGAGTCACCGGGCAATCGCTTCGTTGCCGAATTCGTCGGCTCGGTAAACCTCTTCGCAGGCCAAGTGACCGCCAGCGAGTGCGGCGCCCTCCGCATCCGCTGTGCAGAGCTCGAACGACCGGTCGAGGTGGTCAGCGCCCCCCTTTCAGCGCCGCAAACCAGGCTCTGGGTGGCGATTCGCCCAGAAAAAATCCAGCTCTCCGTACAACCGCCACAAGGCGCAGCCAACTGGACGTGCGGCGTGGTGAAGGAGATCGCCTATCTGGGGGATCTGTCGGTCATGCTGATTCGGCTGGAGTGCGGCAAGATCGTCCGGGTCACCCGCCCCAACGTCTGGCGTCACGACGAAGAGAGCATCACCTGGGAACAAGCGGTCTATTTGCATTGGCACGCCAGCAGTCCGGTGATCGTCAGCGAATGAAACCCAAAATGCAGCCAGGCCTGGCCGCTGCGCCTTTGGCCGAACGATTAGCAGGCGGCAGCCGCCGCCTGCTCGATGCCATCGGCAAACTAGCGCCCGGCCGCTGCACACAAATTCTCCTGATACGCTGGAGAATCAGCGCCCGCACTGCAGTCATTGCCGTGCCCTACCTGTGGCTCTTGCTGTTCTTTGTCGTGCCCTTCGTGATCGTGCTGAAGATTTCCTTTTCGGAAACGCAGATCGCGATGCCGCCTTACCAGCCCTTGCTCGAATGGGCTGGCGCACAGCTGGCCGATATCCGCTTGAACGTCAATCCCGGCAATTTCCTGTACCTCTTCGAAGACAGTCTCTATCTGCGCGCTTTCGTCAATTCGCTGCAGGTAGCCGCTGTATCGACCGTGGCGGCGCTGTTGATCGGCTATCCCCTGGCCTACGCCATCGCCCGCAGCGCTCCTCGCTGGCGCGGCATTCTGCTGATGCTGGTGATTCTGCCCTTCTGGACATCCTTCCTGCTGCGCGTCTACGCCTGGATCGGCCTCCTGAAAAACAACGGCCTGCTCAACAACTTCCTGATCTGGCTGGGCGTCATCGACCAGCCGATCGTCATGCTACAGACCGATTTCGCGACCTACCTGGGCATTGTCTACTGCTACCTGCCGTTCATGGTCATGCCGCTGTACGCTAACCTGGAAAAAATGGACCTGACCCTGCTCGAAGCCGCAGAAGACCTCGGCTGCCGCCCGCTACGCGCCTTTGCCAGCATCACCCTGCCCTTGTCCCTACCGGGCATCGTTGCCGGCTGCATGCTGGTCTTCATCCCCGCCGTCGGCGAGTACGTCATTCCCGCCTTGCTCGGGCCATCCGACTCGCTGATGATCGGCAAGGTGCTATGGACGGAGTTCTTCAACAACCGCGACTGGCCAGTGGCCAGCGCGGTCGCCATCGTCCTGCTCCTCCTCCTGGTCGCACCGATCATGTATTTCCAGCGCCTGCAGGGACGCGCAAGCGCCGCACGCTGATGAGACCGAAAGCCTCCCTGGTCAGGCTTTCCTTCCTGGTGCTTGGCTTTGCCTTCCTGTATATCCCGATCCTGTCTCTGGTTTTCTATTCCTTCAACAAGTCGCGCCTGGTCACCGTCTGGGGGGGATTTTCCACCGAATGGTACGGCCGCCTGTTCGAGAACACGCAGCTTCTCGATGCCGCATGGCTGTCGCTGCGCGTCGCGGCGGTGACTGCCACCGGCGCCACCATCCTCGGCACCCTGGCCGGCCTGGCGCTGGCCCGCTTTGGCCGCTTCCGCGGACGCACGCTGTTCACCGGCATGATCACCGCCCCACTGGTCATGCCCGAAGTGATCACCGGCTTGTCGCTACTACTGCTCTTCGTCGCCAGCGAACACGCTTTTGGCTGGCCCGAAGGCCGCGGTGTCAGCACCATCACCATCGCCCACATGACGCTGACCCTGTCCTACGTGGCAGTGATCGTGCAATCGCGCCTGTCGTCGCTGGATGTTTCGCTGGAGGAAGCCGCCATGGATCTGGGCGCACGACCGGCCAAGGTGTTTCTGCTCATCACCCTGCCAATCATCGCGCCGGCCCTGATCTCGGGTTGGCTGCTGGCCTTCACCATTTCGCTCGATGACCTGGTGATCGCCAGTTTCGTCTCCGGTCCCGGCTCGAGCACACTGCCAATGGTGATCTTCTCGAAAGTGCGCCTGGGCGTTAGCCCCGACATCAACGCCCTGGCGACAATCATGGTTTCGCTGGTCACACTGGGCGTGCTCATCGCCGGATTCGTGACCCTGCGCAGAGACCGCGCTCGGCAGCGGAACATGCAGATGGCGCTTGGCTCGGCTTTTCACCAGGGCCGTTCGTCGTGAGCGGGTGTCGTCCGGTTGGGAAAACGTATGTGGGAGTGCTCGGATGTCCCACCTTGCGTGGATTCCTCGCTCTTTGAATTAGCCCCGTTTCCTACTCGCTTACGACGATTTTGGACTGGCGACGAATCTCCGTACGCGGCCCGGACCTCACCTCCTCACTGCACGAAGGTGAAACATCCCGGGCTCCTGTCGCTCCAGAAGATCCATTGACTCGAAAGCGTGAAAATGCTCCACTCGGTCCATTCTGCATTCGAGGTTTTTGGCATGAAAGCATTAGCACGGACAAAGAACAGCGATACTTCGGCCGACGTGTTGCCCATCTTCCGGCCCGACTTGACACCGTCGACCCGTGTTGCGAAGGAAGCGTATGCCGCGGTTAGAGCAGTCCTGGAGAATCTTCCGCAATCGGACAATATTCCTGGCGCAGTCGAACAGATGCTCCGCGCAAACGGGCTGATGAGAAATCTGCCATGGCCTGCACCTTACGATGAAACCCGGCATGAGTTGCACTTGGGTGACGCCCGCTCGCTTTCATGGATTCCAGACGGGAGCGTCCATCTCGTAGTCACTTCTCCTCCCTATTGGACACTCAAGGAGTATGAGCATAGCGATCAGCAACTTGGCGATGTGGACGATTACGAGGCCTTCCTGAGCGAGCTCGACAAGGTTTGGTCGGAGTGCGTCCGGATTCTCGCGCCGGGCGGACGGATTTGCTGTGTCGTCGGTGACGTTTGCGTGCCTCGCAAACGAATGGGAAGGCATTTCGTGATGCCACTTCATGCAGACATTCAGGTTCGTTCGCGGCGAGTGGGGCTGGACTGCCTGACACCGATTCTCTGGCAAAAAATCGCCAACGGGGCCACGGAAGCGCTGGGCAATGGTGCTGGCTTCTACGGCAAGCCCTACCAACCCGGTGCGATTATCAAGAATGACGTGGAGTACGTGCTCTTCATGCGCAAGGGAGGCAACTATCGATCCCCTGACAGCCTCCAGCGCGTTCTCTCAATGTTGACCAAGGAGGAAATGCAGGCCTGGATGCGGTCCAGCTGGAGCGACATCAAGGGTGAGTCGACCCGTCGCGGTCACCCCGCGCCGTTTCCGGTTACGCTTGCCGAACGCCTGATACGGATGTTTTCCTTTGCGGGTGACATCGTTCTCGACCCATTTTCCGGCACGGGCACCACCGCCGTAGCAGCGCTCCGATCGGGCCGCAATAGCATCAGCAACGAGTCCGAGCCTGCTTATCATGCCATGGCTGAAGCACGGGTCCGGGAAGCCGCCTGGCTACCCATGGCATCCGGAGCCACCATGGCGACTGTTACAATCCGATGAGCAAGCAACAAAGCTCCTTCTCGCTGCTCAACAGCTTTCGTGCCACATTCGACGGTCAGAAGTATCGGCACCGCAACTCGGTCCTCGGCGACATCATCGCCAGCCATTTGTACGAGGATCTCGTCACGCTCGGGAAATCCACACTTCTGGTGGATCGCGTCACTCGCAAGGAGCGAGTCGTCAACGCTGCAAACAAGACGATCGGCAAGAAATCACGACGAGGCGATGGCACCTTCGGAGAACTTGTACCCACCACAATTGCGATCACTGAAGATGGTTTTCGCGTCGCCAGGGGTGAAATAGCGAATATCGAAATCGGAGTCGAAACCAAGATCCTCGCGAAAGCCATGATCAAGCAGATTGACCGCGTCATCGGTGACCTCATTCGTCAGGTGGAGGAGTTCAAACGTACTGGCGGCCACCCCATCTGTGTCGGTATCGTGGGCTTCAATCAGGCGCCCTGCTATACCTCCTTCGAAGGTGACCGCGAGCATCCCACCGACGGGACGACGCACAAGCATCCCAGCCAGGAAGCGGCTCCCGCCGAAGCCAGAGTTCTCGCTCAAGCCGCACCACATTTCTTCGAATTACAGGTCTTGCGATTTCGCGCAACCAACACCCCTCCATTTCCCTTCGAGTGGGTTGATCTGGCACAAACGGAGAGGGAATATTCGTCCCTCCTCGTGCGCCTGTCACGAGAATACGATAAGCGGTTCAGCAACTAAGGCGATTTCTGTCAAATAACATACCATCTTGCTTGTCTTTTCGTCCGTCTTCTGTGTTATGACAACAGTTACATAGTTCGACTATGCGCCTGTTGTCGCGCCTTGAAGCCGACCGAAAATCCGGCGCAATCTGGTACGTTCTTTTCCGGCAATCGCCTAAGTCCACGTAGCGCCGAAATCAATTTGATCAGCAGTATTCCCGCACTCGTCACCGCCGGCGTGATGGCTGCCGGCTTGGTGACGCTTACGCAGAGATTTCGGCGCCAAAACGCTCACAGCGCCTGATACCTGGACGGATCGGACATTTTTTCGAGTACCGCGTCCAATTCCTTGATAGTCATGGTTTCATCATAGGTACCGGCGCTTACCTGAATGCCACTGGTGAACGAAATATCCGCCGCCAGAGCATAGGAAATTTTTCGGGAGAGCGCGCCTGCCCCGGGCTTCGACCACGCATACTCGACCCAGCCGCCATGGGGTTGGTTGCCGGCCTTGCAGAGATCCTTGAAGATGTACTTGCCGGCGTTATCAGTAATCTGCATGATCGGCTTGCCCACCAGATCGGGCCGCATCGGGTGCGCAATCATCCTGTCCTGCCGACAGTCGTAGACAAAAACATAACTGTCCTTCCACACCCAGCTGCCGTCCCTGTTGTTGAACTCCGCGTAGCCGGAAGTTCCTTTGCTGTGCAGAAAGCTCGCCGCTGCCCGCACTTTGCTGATCGCTTCTTCGGCTGTGGCGGTGCCGGTTTCTGCGGCCATCACTACGCGACCAATGCCGCAGGCAACCAGGACCGCCATCCATCCAATTGTCTTTCCAGCTTTCATAGCCTCTTGCTCCCTCATCTGTGTTCTCATGTTTGCGGCTGCGAGCTGATCGAATCCTTGTGCCAGACCCAAGCCGCACGGGTTTCAGTTGATCCAGGGCTTGCCCACCGGAAGGATGTCCCGGCCAAAGACGTCCGCATAGATGATGTGCGCCATGATGTACCATGCCACCGCTGCCGTCGCCATCAGCTCATAGCCGGCAACAACGGTCAGGGCCGGATAGCCGAAGTGCGCGAGATCGAGCAGAATGAAACCGATCAAGAGGAGCGTGAAGGTCAGTGCCAGGGCGCCGTGTATGCGCATCGATCCGACCCACAGGATGGCGGTGAACGCCGTCCAGGCGACGAGAAACCAGCCAATATCGGTCTTGCTCGAAGTGTAGATATCGTAGTGGTTGCCGATCAGAAGCAAGGTCAGGGAAAGCCAGAAACAACCGTAGGCCGTGAACGCGCAATAGCCGAAATTATTCCCGGTTTTCATCTCCTGCAGGCCGGCGATCATTTGCGCCAGGCCGCCGAAAATGAGGCCTAACCAGATCACCGGGCCGAGGCCGATCCAGCCAACGTTGTGAAACTGCAAAATCATTGTTGTCAAACCAAAACCCGCCAGACCGACAACCGCGGGATTGCCCAGTTTCTGCTCCGCCATACCTTACTCCCCGGAAAAGACATAAAAAGCGGTCGGGGTAGCCACCCCAGCGCTCGCTATAACAAGCTTTATCGTACCATGCGTGCTGGGAATTGCCTGTCTAGCCACGGCACTTAGCGGGATTATAACCGCTCGCCATGACCATACAAGAGCCATGGAATGCACTTCTCATTATGCCTTGTGCATTGCAAGTGCAGACCACTCCAGGAATCAGAGATTCGCCGTCGTGATACGCTGTTGCGAACAGCATCTCCCGAATGGCGTATTGCTAAACGGATGGTTTCCGGAAGAAAATCAAAGGAAAGGAGAAGGATGAGCAGCAACCGGAACGCGTGCAAAAGTGAACGCATCGCTCACCCGACAAAGGCCGCGGCCACCCACCCGCGCCAGCGCTACAATTTCAACCGTATCGGTGCGAGATCGTCCGCGGTCGGCAGAACCCGCCCAATGCCCACCGC